>Ga0209810_1000908_pt1 | contig 52009 bp, 49 predicted proteins | sample Coa_R1_7_FD_187159 | JGI IMG/M metagenome (GOLD analysis project Ga0209810, IMG submission 187159) | Surface soil microbial communities from Centralia Pennsylvania, which are recovering from an underground coalmine fire - Coalmine... | ecosystem: Environmental > Terrestrial > Soil > Unclassified... | reverse complement strand
GTTGCTGCCCCTGGTGGAGGCCGACAGCCGTCCGGCCCTGTGGGCCCTGGCGCGCATCTACAGCGGCCTGCTGGCGGAGATGGAACGGCGGAACTACGACGTCTTTTCGCGGCCGGTGCGGTTGACCACGGCCGAGAAGTTTGGTGTGCTGATGCGCGCCTCGCTCGGACCGGCCGGAGGGTACGCGTTTGACCAGCGTAATCGTGATTGGTGGGGGGTTAGCCGGGCTGTCTTCCGCGCTCGCCCTCGCTGAAGCCGGCTGCCGGGTGCGTCTGTACGAAAAGCGCCCGCATCTGGGCGGCCGCGCTGCTTCCTACAGCCTGCCCGACGGCACCGAGGTGGACAACTGCCAGCACGTGACGCTGGGCTGCTGCACGAATCTGGAAGATTTCTACCGGCGCAGCGGCGTGCTGAATCGTATCCGGTTTTTCGATCGCATCGTTCTGTTCGACCGGGAGCGGCGGCAGAGCGAGCTGCGTGCAGTCCCGTTATCCCCGCCACTGCATCTGCTGCCGTCGTTGCTGCATTTTCACAGCTTGCCGCCACGCCAGCGATGGGACATTCTGCGCGCCCTGTGGGCGATCGTGAAGGGCCACGGCCAGGCTGACACACGGGCGACGATGCTGGACTGGCTGCGACGCCAGCGCCAGCCGGACCTCGCCATCGAGCGCTTCTGGAAGCTCCTGCTGGTGAGCGCGCTGAACGAGAACCTCGATCGCGTGGCCGCACAGTTCGGCTTCCAGGTGTTCTGGCAGGCGTTGCTGGCGAACCGGCAGGGGTATCGCGTAGGCATTCCGACAGTTCCCCTGGGTCAGCTCTACGAGGGATGCCGGAAAGCGATCGAGGCGCGGGGCGGGGCGGTGTACACGCGGGCACGGGTGCAACGGTTGTGCCTTGACGGTGACAGGGTGCGGGGGGTGGAGTTCGAGGGCAAGGTCACCGAAGAAGCCGATGCCTATGTGGTGGCCGTGCCGCCGCGCTCCCTGCTCCCGCTGATCCCGGACACCTGGCGGACGGCCATTGCCGGACTCGAGGATGCGGTGCGGCTGCCGACCGCGCCCATCACGGGAGTGCACCTGTGGTTCGATCGCCCCGTGCTTGCCGAACCGTTTGCCGGATTGATCGGTTTCACCAGCCAGTGGGTCTTCAACAAATCGGCCTTGCTTGGATCCGAGGGCGATGGCCAGTACCTGCAGGTGGTGATCAGTGCGTCCTACGATTTGGTGTCGCGGTCGCGCCAGGAAATTGTGGATCTCTGCCTGGCGGAACTCGGGCAGCTTTTCCCAGCGGCCCGAGATGCGAAGATCCGACGCGCGGTGGTCGTCAAAGAAGTGGAAGCGACCGTCTCCCCCCTGCCTGGAGCACAGACGCTCGGGCCGGGGCGCTGTGACTCGATTGAAAACCTGTTCTTGGCGGGGGACTGGACGCGAACGGGCTGGCCTGCGACAATGGAGAGTGCGGTACGCAGTGGTTACCTGGCCGCCGAGGCAGTCCTGGCCGCGGGCGGTCGCCGCGTGACCTTCCTGCAGCCGGACCTTCCTGCCCAGGGGCTGAGCCGCCTGTGCGCTGGCCATTCTGGAAGCGGTAGCGGGGAGAACCGGGGCGGAGGCACACGTTTTCAGCCCGGTCGCGATCTGGCCACCGGGTGTTCATCCGGGGTTGGCTGACCCCAGCGCGAGGCATCCCACGCCGGATTTCTGGAGGGGGCATGGAGCGGAAGTACAAACAGCGGGGGTACATGGAGCATCAGGACGAGCCGGCGCCGCAGTCGCGCCCCGAAGAGCCACGCCCGCGGCGCGAACTACTGGGGCCAAAAACACCGCGCATGGTCGGCACCGTGTTGCGGGCCCGCTGCGCCAACTGCGGCGCAGTACTGATGCCTGGCTTCGATCCCAACGGGCAGTGCCCGCGCTGCCAGTTTGAACTTCACTGCTGCAAGCAGTGCGTACACTTCGATACGTCGGCCCGGTTTGAATGCACGCAGCCGATCCCCGAACGCATCCCCAGGAAGGATACGCGCAACGCTTGCCCGTTCTTTGAATTCCGCATGACGGTGGAGAAAGATACCTCGCCCACCGCGACCGGCTCCGGCGTGACGCTCAGCGGCTCGCTGCGCCCCGCCGACGCGCGCAAGGCCTTCGAGGATCTGTTCAAGAAGTAAGGCTGTCGGCCCTCAGCCTTCGGCGAACAGGGAGGGCTGGCGCGGGGATTCGCGCGACAGAGGCCGGAGCTGTGGATAGTGTTCCAGCAGGGGCTCCGGTACCAGACGTTTTTCGCCCGTCAGCAGGAAGGCAAGCTGGAGGGCGTTGACCACCGATTTGCCCTGGAAATGGTTGTTGGTGATCACGAAGGTCGTCCGGGCACGCTGACTGACGTGGCGAACGCGTTCAGCCCACGTCTGTAATTCCTCGAGCGAATACAGGTAGTTGTAACGCTCCGCGCGGGGTTGTTCGGGATCGGTGCTGAACCACGAGTCGGCGCGGCGTCCGTGCAGACGGATATAGCCGAGCGGCGCGGTCACCCGAGCCGTGGGTCGGAGGGATCGGCCCACCTCGGGCTGGTCAATGTTGCAGAAGCCAGCGCCGCGCTCGGCCAGCCAGGCGTAGATGTCCGGCACATTCCAGCTGGCATGCCGCACTTCCACCACGCAGGGAAAATCGCCAAACCGCTCGAGCAGTTCCTGCAGCCGGCGCCGGTTGTCCGTGGTCTGGTGAAACGAGTAGGGAAACTGCAGCAGCAGGGCTCCCAGCCGCTGCGCGCGTTGTAGCGGCTGAAGGCCCCTGCGAAACGTGCGTTCATCTTCAGGGGAGAACTGCGGTTCGTGCGTGAATCGTTGCCAGAGTTTGGCGGTAAAACAAAACGTGGGATAAAGCTCCAGCTGTTCCAGCCAGCGCTGCACGGTTGGCGGCTGCAGAGGCGCGTAGAAGCTGGTGTTGATTTCGATGACGTCAAAAAGCTGGGCCATGTAGGCGAGCGGACGAAAGCCCCGAGGCCGCGCAGCCGGGTAGACAATGCCATTCCAGTCGGCGTAGGTCCAGCCGGCAGGCCCGATGCGGATCGAAGGAGCAGCCGAGCAGGGCATGGGTGGAGAGCCTCGTGTGTGTCTGTTTGCAAGCTAGACGGGGTTGTGGCGGCTGTCAACCGAGGCGGCTTGACCCCTGCGTTCGGGCGGGGCTATGCTGCCCGTAGAACCTTCGGATTTCCCGCATGAAGCGGATCTATTTTGACCATAACGCGACGACACCGGTGGACCCCGACGTCGTGGCGGCCATGCTCCCATTCTTCGGCGAGTGCTATGGGAACGCCAGCTCGATTCACACCTTTGGGCAGCAGGCACGGGCCGCCGTCGAGCGCGCCCGCGAGCAGGTGGCGGGACTGATCGGGGCACGACCGGCAGAGATCGTTTTCACGAGTGGAGGGACCGAGGCCGACAATCTGGCAGTGTTCGGAGTCGTCCGCGCCAGCCGTCGCGAACGGCGCCATGTGATCACCACGGCGATCGAGCACCCCGCCGTACTGGAGGCGTGTCGGGCGCTCGAGGGCGAGGGCGTGGATGTCACCTACGTTCCGGTCAGTGCAGACGGCGTCGTGGATCCAGACGCGGTCCGACAGGCTCTGCGGCCCGAGACCGTGCTGATTTCGGTCATGCTGGCCAACAACGAACTGGGCACGCTGCAGCCGGTGGAGGAAATTGCACGCCTGGCCGCCGAGGCCGATGTGTGGATGCACACCGACGCCGTGCAGGCGGTGGGGAAGGTTCCGGTGGATGTGAACCGGCTGGGGGTGGATCTACTGACGCTTTCGGGACACAAACTCTACGGTCCCAAGGGCGTCGGTGCCCTCTACGTGCGCGGGGGAACGCGCCTGCAGCCGATCCTCTACGGCGGGCATCACGAACGAGACCGGCGAGCGGGCACGGAGAATGTGCCCGGGATCGTCGGGCTGGGCAAAGCCGCAGAGCTGGCGCGGCTGCGGCTCGGTGAGGAGTCGGCGCGCCTGCAGGCGCTGCGGGACCGCTTCGAGCAGGCGGTGCTGGAGCGCATTCCCGAAACGCGCGTCAACGGCCGGAGCGCACCACGCGTGCCGGGAACGACGAACATCACCTTTTCTTACGTCGAGGGTGAATCGCTGGTGATCGCGCTGGACCTGAAGGGTCTGGCCTGTTCGACTGGAGCCGCCTGTTCCTCGGGGGCCGTCGAGCCTTCGCATGTGCTGACAGCCATTGGGTTGCCGCGCGAACAGGCCCGAGCCAGTTTGCGGTTCAGCCTGGGTCGGACGAATACGGAAGACGAAGTCGATGCCGCGGTGGAGCTGCTGGCTGAAGCCGTTGAGCGATTGCGCGAACTCTCGCCGCTGTACCGGCGTTCGCTGGCTCCCACATCCTGAGCGGCCCGCCTGGTGCTCCTGAGGCGTTGGTATTTACACATGAAGACCGTCGTGGTCGCCATGAGCGGTGGTGTGGACAGTTCGGCGGTGGCCGCTTTGCTCCACCGGCAGGGTTGCAGGGTGATTGGTCTCACCCTGCAGCTCTGGGACCAGCGCCGGCTAGCCGAGCTGTCCGGGGTCGAGAGCGTCGGCCAGCGGTGCTGTTCGCTCGAGGATGTTTACGACGCGCGCAGCGTGGCCGCCCGGCTCGGGTTTCCGCACTATGTCGTGAATTGCGAAGAAGGATTCGAGCAGCGGGTGGTGCGTCCGTTTGTCGAGGCCTACCTGAGCGGGCAGACACCGCTGCCCTGCGCCCGCTGCAACAGCCAGGTCAAATTCGATGAGCTGCTCCGGCTGGCCCGTCAGCTTGGAGCCGATTACCTGGCGACCGGTCACTACGCGCGCGTCCTGCGTGATTCGGAAACCGGAGAGTATCAACTCTGGCGGGCCGCCGATCGAGAACGTGACCAGAGTTATTTCTTGTTCGGCCTGAACCAGGAGCAGCTGGCCCGCACGCTGTTCCCGCTCGGTGAACTGACCAAGACGGAGGTGCGCCGGCTGGCCCGCGAGGCCGCGCTGCCCGTGGCCGACAAGCCCGACAGCCACGAACTGTGTTTCGTCGCTGCCGGGCATTACGCGCAGTTTATCGAAGCCTATGCACGCCAGCAGGGCCAGCGGCTGGACGACCAGGCAGGGGAGATCGTCACGACAGATGGCCGTGTGATCGGTCGGCACGCAGGACTGCATCGCTACACGGTGGGTCAGCGCCGGGGCCTCGGGGTTGCGGCCGGTCGCCCGGTCTTTGTCGTGCGGATCGAGAAGCACAGCCGACGCGTCGTGGTCGGGAACGAAGCCGAGCTGTATCGCGACCGGTGCGACGTACAGCAGGTCAACTGGATCTCCGGACGGCCGCCGGAGACGACCCTTTCGGTCGAGGTCAAGATTCGCTACCGCCATCCAGCGGTTCCGGCTCGGCTGGAACCGGTCGGGCAGGACCGCGTGCGTGTAGAGTTCCAGACGCCCCAGCGAGCCGTCACACCCGGACAGGCCGCCGTGTTCTACCAGGGCGAGCGTGTTCTGGGCGGGGGCTGGATTGAATGATCCGGTCGGCGCTCAAACGAACAGGCCTTCGTCTTCAGCTTCCCGGCGCCGCTCCGGCATGCGGTTGCGACCCCGCAAAAACTCCAGACCTGTCTTGACCCCCCGGACCAGCGCCGCTGCCGTGCGGACCGGTTCGAGGATGGCTTTGCGCAGCTCGGTGACGGCGTCTTCAAGGCTGGCCAGGGCGCCGGTCACCAGACGATCGAGGTGAATGACCTGGAGGCGCAGCCGGTCGGTGGCTTCGGTCAGCAGGCGATCGAATTTCTGCCCGTTGAGGCGGAGCAGATGCACCAGTTCGGCCGCATCGTTGGTGATGCGCCGTACATTGGCCTGAGAGTCTTCGAGCAGACGGTTGAGCCTGTCCAGCAGGGGAACGACACGCTGCTGGAGGTCGTCGGCCAGTCGTATCCAGCGGCGGGTGAGACGACGCAGATGCAAGAAGACGACCAGCAGGAGCAGTGTCTGAACGATCAGGACTGCGGCGACAACGCCCAGAAAAACTGCCCCTTCGTGCGTCATGCAGCCGGCCGCCCCTGTCTCACGACTTCGTCTTTTCTCTTAGATAAGCTTCTTTGCCCGCTTCATAGGCGGCCGACAGTTGCTGTTTTTGCTGCTCGAGAGCGGTTTTACTGCGCTCGAGCAGCTCTTCAGCCCGCTCCCGGAGCTCGCGCGCTTTGCGCTGCGCGTACTGGCGGCCCTCTTCGGCCTTGGCCGACAGATACTCGCGCATTTCTTCGCCACTCTTGGGGGCGAACAGAATGCCTAACAGCGCTCCGATCCCCAGGCCAGCAAGAAAATAGGTCAGCTTCGAACCCCCGTTATCGCTCATGGACCGCCTCCTGTTCCACCGTAACACACCCGCCTGCCCCTGACAAGACAGGGCACGACGACCGCTGATTCTTGACGGGCCCGAGGGGCCAGCTTAGAGTGAGAGGTGGGCTGTGCCCCATTTTTATGTGCCAGTTCGGCCCTCCTCAAAGCGTTCCCCGTAGGACTCACGCGCGGCGCAGCCGTGACCGGTGGTTGTCGGCCGTGTTGCTGATGGCTGCAGGGACCTGGCTGGCGCAGGTGGGTTGGCCCCTGCAGGCGCGCAAGCCGGCGGCGCCGGTCCCGGCACCTGCGGAGCCGGCCGTCGAGGTGCAGCCCAGCCCTCAGTTATTCGTGACGCTGTGTGCGCTGTATGCGGCCGGCCATCCAGTGCCGGCCAGCTTGCAGGGTGCCCCGGTTGTGGTGGCCCGTCGGGCGAGCAGTTTCCGGGGGCCGGTGGTGGATCGTTTGCGACAGTTCTACAGTGCCCATCGTGGCGGCTCGGCGGCGGAAACGCTCAGCCGCTATGTATCTTTCGCCTTCATGGTGGGCCCTCCACCTGACTTCGCCCTGCAGTATCCCAAAAACCAGCTGCCGCCCGAGATCCAGACGCTCGAGGGTTGGCAAGCCTTGCTGGCGGAGTTTTACCGGGAGCAGCCGGTCGCAGCAGTGTGGGAACAGGTGCAGACCGACTATCGGCAGCAGGCGCTCAGGATGCGGGCCCCACTGGCGCAGTTTGTCCGGCTGGGTACGGGCTACCTGCGCGAACTGGAGCTGGAGGAAAGCGGCCGGAGGTTTCTGGTGCTGGTGGAACCGCTGCTCGGCAACGTGGCGGAATTTCGCATTTACGGTGAACGCTACGTGCTGGCGCTCGACCCGGCCCGTCCGGGGGCGCTCGACGATGTCCGCCATGCGTTTCTGCACTTTCTGGTGGACCCACTGGTCTTTCGCCATCGCGCTGAAGTCAACACGAAGCGATTTTTGTTGAATTATGCTGTGCGGGCCCCGCAGCTGCCCGAGCTGTACCGGAACGACTTTGTCGCGCTGGCTGACGAGTGTTTGGTCCGGGCCATCGCACTGCGCCTGGAGAAGCCCTCGCCAGCCGCGTTGAACACAGCTCTGGATCGCAGCGATCGTGAGGGATATACACTGGTCCGGCCCCTGTACAGCGGCCTGAGCCGGTACGAAGAGTCCGAGCTGAGTTTCGAAGACTATTTTCCAGACCTGTTCCGGTCCATTGACCTCAGTGCGGAGGCCCGACGCGAGGAACAGATTGTCTTCAGCCCGGCCGAACCGGAAGCACCGCGGGCCGCGGAGCCGGTTCGAGACGATGTTGCCTACTGGCTGGCGCAGGGGAACCAACAGATTGCCGAACAGGATGGGTCGGCGGCCGTGGAGAGCTTCGAGCAAGCGCTGGCACGCTCGCCTGAGAATCCCCGCGCACTCTATGGACTGGCTGTAGCTTCATTGCTGACGGGTCAGGGCCAGCGGGCGCGGGGATTGCTGGAAAGACTGGCGCGGAGTGAACCGGTGGCCCATGAGGATCCCGAGGTAGCCGGCTGGGCGCATGTCTACCTGGGCAGGCTCGATGATCTGCAGGGCCGCCGGGAGGAGGCTTTGCAGGAGTATCGGGCGGCACTTGACGTGCAGGGCATCCCCGAGCCGGTGCGGCGGGCAGCCGAAAGCGGTCTGAGGGAACCCTATCGCCCGACTCGTCCCGAGGCCAGACCCCAGCCACGGTAAGGGAGGGCCCGGCAAGACCGGCTCGAGGCAACTGCATCTACCTGAGATCGAGGCAAAAGGCAATCGGATCAGGGAAACAAGGAAAAAGGAGACGGATATGAGCATGACCAACCGTAGAACCACTCTGGTGCTGGCGGCGGCGCTGCTCTGGCCTCTGGCCGGGATGCTGGCAGCACAGGCACCCACACCCCAGCAGGGCAAACCGGGCGGTGCGCCCGCGGGTCAGCAGAACCCACCAGCGGCCGGACAGCAGGAACAGCCCGCTGCGCCCAAGCTCAATCCCGAAGAAGAGGCCGAGTACAAAAAGTTCCTGCAAACCAAGCCCGATGACGCACAGGCGCTGGTCAAGGCAGGGGAAGAATTTCTGAAGAAGTTTCCCGAAAGCCGCTACCGGGAATCGATCTACTCGCGCCTGACAGGAGCTTACATGCGCCTGGGCGATGAGAACAAGATGGTCGAGAGCGGCGAGAAGGCGCTGCAGCTGAACCCCGATGACGTAGACGTGCTGCCGTTGATGGCCATGGCGCTGCCGCGCCGTTTCGATCCCAACGACATCAGTTCCGAACAGCTTCTGGTGCGTGCCCAGAACTACGCGCAGCATGCCATCGAGCTTTTGCAGAAGCTGCCCAAGCCAGCCTCTCTGACGGACGAGCAGTTCACGCGCGCCAGGAACGAGAAGCTCGCGATGTGCCACAGCGGGCTGGGGCTGGTGTCGTATTATCAGAACAACGTGCCGCGAATGGCCAGCGAGCTTGAGCAAGCGCTTCAACTGGAAGCCGAGCCGGACGCGGTCGACGAATTCCTGCTGGGTTTTGCCTATACACGCCTCGGGCGCTACTCCGACGCCGTCACGCAGCTCGAGCGCTGCAGCGCACAGCAGACGCCCATGCAACAACGCTGCAAGACCCTGCTCGAGCAAGTGAAGAAGCTGGCGCAGCAGCAGCCGGCGACGCCGAAGCAGCCGTAGGGGCACTGCGGGAGCATGCAGGATCGGGCGTGGGATGCGTTCGAGGCAGTGCTCGGCCATCGCTTTGCTGACCGGCAGCTGCTGGAACGCGCCCTCACGCACCGCTCCTGCCGTGCCGGGCAACAGAGCTGTGCGCACAATGAACAACTTGAATTTCTGGGCGACGCTGTGCTGAGCCTGATCCTCAGTGTCTTTCTCATCCGGCGGTTTCCCGACTGGAGCGAAGGGGAACTGAGCCGTGCCCGGGGTCGTCTGGCCAGTGCGGCGGCGCTGGCCGAGGCGGCGCGGCGGATCGGACTGGGCCAACGGTTACGCCTGGGGCCCGGAGAAGAAAAGAGCGGGGGCCGGGAGAAAGGCAAGCTGCTCGCCAACGCCTATGAAGCGGTCACGGGTGCCATTTTTCTCGACGGAGGCCTGGCTGCGGCCGAGGCCTTCGTTGAGCGCACCCTGTTGCTGCCCGAGCTGGTAGAGACGGCCGAGCTGGCCCGTACCGACCACAAGTCAGCTCTGCAGGAATGGCTGCAAGCACGTCGGCATCCGCCGGCGCAGTACCGCGTCCTCAGCGAATCCGGTCCGGAACACGCCAAGCTGTTCGAGGTGGCCGTCATGGTCGGCGATCGGCCCCTGGCGGTCAGCACGGGTCGGAGCAAAAAGGAGGCCGAGCAACGAGCAGCCGCGCTGGCGCTGGAACAACTTCGGCAGCATTCGGAAGATGAACAGAGACTCGATGACTGATCAGGTAACAACGACCACCCCAACGACTCCGCCGAGTACCGTCTCGGAGCGGCCTGCGGGCTGGCGGGAGTCCCTGGAGTCGCTGCTGGTGACGATTCTGCTGGCTCTGTACGCCACGACCTTCGTGGTCCAGGCGTTCAAGATTCCCTCCCAGTCCATGGAACCCACGCTGCTGGTTGGCGATCATTTGCTGGTGAACAAGTTCATCTTCGAAGGTAGCGGGGCCTGGTGGGATCGCCTGCTGCCGTACCGGTCCGTGCGGCGGGGGGACATTATCGTCTTCAAGTTCCCCTTCCAGGATCATTCGCACTATGTCAAGCGGGTCATCGGGCTGCCCGGCGATCGCATCCGCATCGTGCACCAGAAGGTGTATATCAATGGCGAACTGCTGAACGAACCTTACGTGGTGCACGACCCTTCGGCTTACGATCCGTTTGCGGATAATTTCCCGCCGCCGGATCAGGATTTCATCGACGGGGCGGTGCTGCCTGAATGGAAAGCGGAGATGCCGAAATACATCAATGCGGCGGGAGAACTGGTCGTGCCCCCGGACCACTACTTCGTGATGGGGGATAACCGGGATCGAAGCTGGGACAGCCGCTACTGGGGCTTTGTGCCGCGCGAAGCCATCATGGGACGGCCCGTCCTGATCTACTGGTCCGTGCGGGAACGAGATCAGACAGGAAGCGGGGAGAGCGCGGGTCCAGCAGGCGCTGTGAGTTTTCTCAACACGCTCCTGCGACTGCCGGTGGATACGCGCTGGCACCGGATGCTGCGTCTGGTGCACTGACGGCGACCCAGCCCCTTATGGCCGGGCGGAAACGTGCCGCGTGGTGGGTTCTGGGAGTCGTAGGCCTTTGTGGACTTGCCACACTGGTGCTGCAACGCGCAGTACAGCGGGGTCTCTTCCAGGCAAGGTTGGCTAAAGCGCTCACAGCGGCGTTCGGGCGCCCTGTTCAGGTGAGCCAGTTTCGCTGGGTGCCCTGGGATCCGGCTGGGATCGAGGCGGAAAACGTGACGGTTGGGGAATTCCCCGCTTTCGGTCAGGAATATTTTCTGCGGGCTGAGCGCGTCGTGATCCACCTTCGATGGGACCGTCTGCTGCGGCGCCAGTTCCAGATCGCTGCCATGGAGTTCGACCGACCCAGCCTGAACCTGGTGCGGGTCGCCGGGAAATGGAACGTGGAGACCTGGCTGGGAGGGTCTTCTTCGGGTCACAATTCGGCGGAAAACCCTGCGGCTGTAGAACAATTGGAGATTCACGATGGGCGGATCAATTTCAAGCGGGGCCTCGACAAGCTGCCCTTTGCTCTGATCGGCGTCAACGGGCGGGTGCGTTTGGAGCGGTCAGGGCGATGGATGCTTCATCTGCAAGGAGCTCCAATGCGGGCAGGGGTCTCTTTGCAGGACGTGGGCGTGGTGGAACTTTCGGGCGAGGTGGGGGCGCGGAGCCGGCGGCTGCTTCCTCTGCAAGTGGTGCTGCGCTGGAGCGATGCCTCGATTTCCGACCTGGGCCGGCTGCTGGTTGGGCGGGATCCAGGGATCCGTGGACGCGCCGCGCTGCAAGCTCGCCTGGAGGCGCAGCGGGGAAACTGGCAGTTTACTGTGCGAGCCGACGTGCGGGGCCTGCACCGCTGGGACCTGGCAGCGCGGCCCGATAATCCAGCGTTTCTTCTTCAGGCGCAGGGAAGCTGGGATCCCGCTACGAAAACGCTCAGAGTCGCCTCGGGAGAACTTGCAGCACCGCAATCCCAGACCCAGCTGTCGGCACAGATGCATGTGGGGGCCTCCGGTCCGGAGGTCTTCTCGCTTCGCCTTGAGCCGATGACCCTCTCCCTGGCAGATTTGCTCAGTTTCTACCGCGCGTTTCATCCAGGCGTGGACGAGCAGGTATCGGCCTCGGGATGGGTTCGTGGAGCGGTGCATCTATCCGGCTGGCCGCCGTGGCCAGACCGCGTGCAGTGGTCTGCCCAGAACCTCGTGTTGCGAGGGCCGGCGTTGACGTTTCACGTCGGCAGCGTGAGCGTCAGCAGCCGCGACAGCAGGGGTCAGCTTTCGATTGGCGGGATCCAGGCCCAGGGTATGGCGGGCCAGCTTCAGTTGCACGGCAGGTTTGCCTGCCCGCGCGATTGCAGATGGTCGCTCGTGCTACAGGGCCATCAGCAGCAGATCAGTACACTCCGGAGCACAGCTACAGCGCTGGGCTGGCCGGCAGCGCCGTGGTGGGAGGGCCTGGAGGGGACGGGCAACGTCCTTGCACGGTGGCAGGGTCGACAGGCGCACGTGGCGGACTGGACGGCAGTGTTCGAGCTGCAGCGGGCCGGCTGGCAAGTGCCTGCACTGGCCTCACCGCTCTCCCTACAGGCGGTAACAGTGGAGGCGAGGCCCCGCAGGCTGCGCATTGTTCTGCAGAACGGCCATGCCTTCGGAACCGAATGGAGCGGCCGGCTGGAGCGAAGGATCGTGGATTCCAGCTCCCCGTGGCACTTTGCGCTCTATGCGGACCATTTGAGCTGGACCGCACTGCGTGCCGGTTCGGAGACGCGACCACGGGTGTCCTGGTTTGAGCGGCTGTTCGGGAAAACATCCCCCGAGAATCGATCTCTCCTCTGGCTGCTGCACACAAACGCGCGAGGAGCGGTGCGCATTGAGCACTTTCAGCTGGCAAAGGCGGAGTTGCAGCAGTTGGGCGGGCAAGTGGAGACCGGGGGCGGCAGCTTGAGTGTTTCGCGCGTACAGGGCCGCCTTGCCGGCGGGCGCCTTTCCGGTGCGGTCACGCTCAGACCCGGCGGCCATGCGCTGCAGTGGAAGCTCTCTTTTCGAGGGGATGCACTGCAGCTCAATGCGCTGATGCAGGCCTTTGGAGCGCCAGCGCGCCTGAAAGGCACGCTATCGGTCGCTGGAAGCCTTTCTGGCGACAGTGCCGATCCGCGCCACAGCCTCAGCGGAAAGGTGCGCCTGTCGGTGCTGCGTCTGTCCGACCCGCGTACGGACTGGCTAGCTTCCCTGGAGACCGGCCGACCGGTGCCTGGCTCGACCTTGTTTGCACGGGTTCAGGGCAGCATGGTCTTCAAGCAGGGGCAGGTAGCACTCGGTGAATGGAAGCTACTGGCTCCGGGTCGGGAATGGATGGCTGAGGGAACAGCCGGTCTGAATCCCCCGGGGTCTTTTGCTTTACATCTCTCCGCTGTAGGACCTCACCGCCGGAGCGAGCATGGGTCCAAGCCTCTCGAGCCGATGCCGTTTCAGGTGGTGGGGACGGTGGCTCCGTGGCGAGTTGCGCTGCGTCCGATCCGCCAGCGGTGAAGTCGGGATGCGCATATTCGGCAGGCGCAAGCACTTTCGGTCCCGATGCAGGTGGGGCTCCTGGTTGGGCATCGCCGTTCTACTGCAGGCCGCACCGCTGGCCGGGTCAACGGTACCCGAGGCGATTCGATTCGCGGTCGGAGACCGCCTGGCGTATGCCTTTGAATACCGGGGGCGCGTCCACACTCAGATTGAGGGCCCCTGGCGGGACCAGGTGAGTCCCCGCGAAATGCAGCTCTCCGTCAGCCTGCGGCTCCATCTGCGGGTCGAGGCAACCGATTCGAACGGGAGCACGCGCGTTCGCCTGACCGTGGATACGGCGCGCGCCACAGTGCAAGGCAACGGCTATGATCCTCTTGCAAGCGCTCTCGAGGCGAGCTACCGCGCGCTTGAGGGGAAATCGTTAGCGTTCCGAATCAACCCGTGGGACGGGTGGCAGTCGGAGCCGGGTCCCGAACTGCAACCAGCCGGTCCGCTGCCAGTGGGGCTGTTGCAATGGGTGGGCTCGCTGTTCACTCTGAGTGGGACCGTGACCGCACGGACGAAACCGGGGCAGAAATGGGTGCGCGTCGTCCCTGTCGAGGGTGCGCCTCTGGCCGGGCTGCGCTGGCGGCTGGAGTCGAAGGTCGAAGCGGTCGCACCCTGTGCGGGACCCCTCGGAAGGGTTACGCCAGCGGAGCGCTGCGCGGAGATCCGCACGCACCTCGAAAGTCTCAGTGGCTCCGGCAGAGCCGATTCCACCGCGCCAGAGCTTTTGCGGCAAGGCGTGCACACCGCCGGTCACTGGATCAGCCGTGGTGAAAGCCTGAGTGAGGTTGCGCTCAGCCGTGGACTGTTGCAGAGCAGCACCGCAACGGAGCAGCAGGATATTGATCTTACCTTTTCGCACCCGGGTACGACCACAACACTGCGCTATCGAGTGCGCACGGAGGGCCAGGCGCAGCTCTGGCTGATCGCCCTCGAGCCAGCAGCACACTAAACCTTCCCGCGCCCACAGGCCGTTCGAGGAGTAGAATAAAAACATCCCTATGGACCGCAGGAACTGGCTCGGGAACATTGCCTGCGCCCTTTTGGTGGCCTGCGCAGTCGGTTCGGAAGCCCCCCTATCCGCTGGCACAGACAGGAGACCGGCGCCGCTGACGGAACAGCAGAAGCTGGAAATCCTGCGCTTTCTGGACGGAGAGTTCGCGCGCGTCGTTCGGCCGCTGCCGTCGGTCAAGCCAGGTTTTTATCTGCGCGCGGGCGGTGGTTTCGACGAGCACGCCCTGGAGCAGGCGCTTATGCGCAGCCTGCCTGCCGCTAACCCTGGCGATACCGTGCAGATCACCGGCATCGCGTTCCGGGCGAAGGAAATCCGGATCTACATCAACGGTGGCAGCGAGCCGCGCAAGAGCCTGCGCGAGCGCGTGCACGTGCAGATCGGCATGCCCTGGCCACATGGACAGGTGGTGCGTGACGAGCCCACCGGACTGGTGCGGATGGGCTCGACGCTCATCCTGGACTTTGACGGTCCGGTACCCTCGCTGACGGCCGAAGATGTGAAGAAGCTGCTGGCGCCGTTTCTCGACTTTAGCCATCAACGTTCGGCGGCGGTGAACTGGGTCGATACGCTCCCCCCGGAGTTTCGGCAAGCGATCCGGGATCACCGGGCGGTGGTGGGGATGAACCACGATATGGTGGAAGCCGCGCTGGGGCGGCCGGAGCGCAAAGTCCGCCAGCGGCAGCCGGATGGCACCGAGACCGAAGACTGGATTTACGGCTCGCCTCCCGGGAAAACCATCTTTGTGACGTTTGTCGGTGACCGGGTCGTCCGCGTGCGTCAGTATCTGTAGGCGTCGTTGACTTTCCAGATCCGACTGGCCTAGCATGAGCGGCCTTCGAGCGGGGAGGTACAGATGGCAGTCCGCGTGGGGATCAACGGGTTTGGCCGCATCGGGCGGAACATAGTGCGCGCCTCACTGGACGACCCCGAGCTGGAGTTCGTCGCGGTCAACGATGTGACCGACGCGCGCACCCTGGCCCATCTGCTCAAGTACGATTCGATTCTGGGGAACCTGAGCCGGAAGGTGGAAGCCGACACGGACGCTATCCGCGTCGACGGCCGCCGGATCCAGGTCTTCCAGGTGCGCAATCCGGCCGAGATTGACTGGACCGCGCTGGGGGTCCAGGTGGTGCTGGAATGTACGGGCCTGTTTACTCACGGGGCCGATGCCCGCAAGCACCTGCGCGGCTCGGTGAAGAAGGTCGTGATTTCGGCGCCGGCTTCGGAGGTGGATGCGACGCTGGTGCTGGGGGTCAACGAACAGGCCTACGACCCCGGCCGGCATCACGTCGTCTCCAATGCTTCCTGCACGACGAACTGTCTGGCGCCGGTCGCCAAGGTGCTGCAGGAGAGCTTCGGCATTGTACACGGCACGATGACCACCGTGCACAGCTACACCAACGATCAGCGCCTGCTGGACCTGCCGCACAAGGATCTGCGTCGCGCGCGGGCGGCCGCCCTTTCGATGATCCCGACGACGACGGGTGCAGCCCGCGCACTCCATTTGGTGATCCCAGAGTTGAAGGGAAAGCTGGATGGCTACGCCCTGCGCGTGCCGACGCCGAATGTGAGTGTGGTGGACCTGACGGTGACGACCGAGCGTCCGGCCACGGTGGAGTCGGTGAATCAGGCCTTCCGTGCGGCCGCCGAAGGCCCCATGCGGGGCATTCTGGGCTACACCGAGGAGGAACTGGTTTCGGTGGATTTCCGCGGCGACGACCGGTCGGCGATCGTGGATGCGGCCTATACACGCGTTGTGGGAAGCCACTGCGTCAAGGTGCTGGCCTGGTACGACAACGAGTGGGGCTATGCCTGCCGCTGCCGCGACCTGGTGAAATACATGGCGGCCCGCGGCCTCTGACAGGAAGCTCTGCTAGCAACCCGCAGGATCTTTCGTGGATAAGCTGACGATTCGCGATCTGGCTCTGGAAAATCGGCGGGTGTTTGTCCGCGTGGATTTCAACGTCCCGCTGCAGGACGGCCGGATCGTGGACGACACGCGGATGCAGCAGACGTTACCGACGCTGCGCTACGCGCTCGAGCGAGGCGCGCGGCTAATTCTGGCGTCGCACCTGGGGCGCCCGCGGGGGCAGTTCGACCCCGCTCTGAGTCTGCGGCCCGTCGCCGAGCATCTGCAGACTCTGCTGGGTCGTGCGGTGGCCTGGGCGGCCGATTGCGTCGGGCCGTCTGCCGAGCAGGCGGTGAGGGCATTGCCTGCGGGCGGCGTTGTGGTACTGGAGAATTTGCGGTTTCATCCGGGCGAAGAGGCTAACGACACTGCCTTTGCCCAGCAGTTGGCCCGACTCTGCGACGGACTTTACGTCAACGATGCTTTTGCAGCCGCTCACCGTGCCCATGCCTCGGTCGTGGCCATCACCCGCTACGTGGAGCGGGCGGCTGCAGGCCTTCTGATGGAACGCGAGCTCGACTATCTGGGCCGTGTGCTGGAGCGTCCGGAACATCCGCTGGTGGTGCTGCTGGGTGGAGCGAAAATAGCGGACAAGATCGCCACGGTGGAACGTCTGGCGGAGCTGGCCGATGTGCTGCTGATCGGCGGAGCCATGGCCTACACCTTTCTGGCTGCGCTGAATTTGCCAGTCGGGCGGGCTCGCGTGGAGAGCGATCGGTTGGCCTGGGCCCGTGCGCTGGTCGAGCGGGTCAAGGCGTCGGGCCGGCACATTCGGCTGCCTGTGGACCATGTGGTCGCGCCAGGCCTCGACCGCAGTGCCGAAGCACGCATCTGCGCCGTGGCCGAAACGCCGAACGATGTTCAGGGATTCGATGTCGGCCCGGCAACGGTCGCCGTGTTTGCACGCGAACTCCGCCAGGCGCTGATGATCATCTGGAATGGGCCGGTCGGAGTGTTCGAACATCCGGCGTTCGCTTGCGGCACGCTCGAAATGGCGCAGGCGGTGGCGGAGGCGACAGACCGCGGTGCCGTCTCCATCGTGGGCGGTGGCGATTCAGTGGCCGCAGTGCGCAAGGCTGGTGTGGCCGATCGCATCAGCCATGTCTCCACAGGAGGTGGGGCCACGCTGGAGTTTCTGGCGGGCAAGGTCCTGCCGGGCGTGGCGGCACTGAGTGAGCGGGACGCAGGCGCAGCAGCATGACCGTCAGGCGTCGCCCCGTGATTGCGGGCAACTGGAAGATGAACAAAACACGTGCAGAGACACGTGCGTATTTCAACGAGTTTTTGCCCCGTGTGGCCGATCTGCGCCACTGCGACATTCTCATCGCCCCTCCCTACACAGCCCTTGCCGATGCCGTGCAGGCTGTGCAGGGGACGCGGGTCCGCATCGCCGCCCAGAATGTTCACTGGGAGGCGGCGGGTGCGTTCACGGGAGAGATTTCGGCCGCCATGCTGGCCGAGGCGGGCTGCACCGCCGTTCTCGTGGGACACTCGGAACGGCGGCAGCTTTTCGGCGAGACCGACCAGATGGTGAGCCACAAGGCGCGGGCCGCTGTCACGGCCGGGCTGGAACCGATTGTGTGTGTGGGGGAAACTTTGGCCGAACGCGAGGCCGGCCGTACGGCAGAGGTGCTCACGCAACAATTCCGACGGGGACCGGGTGCGTTGACCCCTCTGGAGTTCTCCCGTATCATGCTAGCGTACGAGCCTGTCTGGGCGATTGGAACCGGACGCACGGCCACGCCTTCGATGGCGGCCGAGGCACACCGCCTCCTCCGCTCGCTCGTCAGCGAGCAGTTTGGCGCGCGCGCGGGACAACGCGTTCGCATCCTGTACGGGGGCAGCGTTCGTCCCGACAATGCGGCTGAATTGCTGAGCGAGGAGGAGATCGACGGTTTGCTGGTCGGTACGGCGAGCCTGGACCCTGTCTTCTTTGCACAGATTGTTGCCTGTTCGATGCAGGGAGCCTGAAGAATGGACGCCACCGTTTCTGCCCGCCTGAAGTGGCTGGGTGCCTTCGCAGTGGGAGCCGTTTTGTTGTGGGTGGGGTGGATGTTGCCGGCGCTGCTCACCACACTGCACGTGCTGCTGGCGATTGTGCTGATTCTCATCGTGCTCATGCAGAGTGCTTCGGCGGCCGACTTGGCAGGGGCCTTTGGCGGTGCGGGGAGTCAGACGGCCTTCGGGCCGCGGTCGGCCGCGACGTTTCTGACCAAGGCCACGGTATGGTGCGCCGCCATGTTCATGCTGACTTCGTTGTCGCTGGCGCTGCGCCAGAGCCGCAGCTATGCGGGCAGTTCGGTACTGAACCGGCAACCGGTGGCGCCGGTTTCCCAGCCAGCGCCTCCGGTACATCTGCCGGCCGCACCCCCGTCGGCGCCTGTCAAGCACTGAGTTCGACCTTGCCGCCGCGCGGAAAAACTGTCTAGAATGAAAAAAGGATTCGACGGGCGGAAGTGGCGGAACTGGCAGACGCACCATCTTGAGGGGGTGGCGCCGCAAGGCGTGTGGGTTCGAATCCCACCTTCCGCACCAGCTTTTTTACTCTCCATCGACTGGTCGCACCCGAACCTCCCTGAGAGTTGCCGCTCCTCGGATCGCCTTCCGGAGCCGACCGCCTGCCCGGGCCAGGAAAGAGCGGCGAGCGGTTGTGACTTTTGTCACTGAGGCTGGATGGAGAACTGCCGCATCTAGTCCGGATGAAACGACAAGGGGTTTTGCATTGAGCGAGGGTGATGTAGTAAGAAAAGAGGCTCCGGAGATGCCCGCCGAGAAGTACCGCGCGTAGGCCGGCCGGAGACGCGCTGCACAGCACAGGAGCTAAGGAATGCGTTCCCGGGTTGGAGATCGGGGTTCTGCAATTCATGCGGCCCTGTTCGGTCTTTTCCTATTTCTCCTGGTAGCCGCGACGGTCTACATTTTTGCCGCCGGGATCTGGCCCATGCCCCCGGCCATCACGGAAGTCGGCAAGTGGATCGATCGGCAGTATGACCTGACGCTCTGGGTGACCGGAGTAGTGTTTGTGCTAGCCCAGCTGGGACTGGGGTGGATTGTGTGGCGGTACCGCGACCGTGGCCAGCGCGCCGTCTTTACCCACGGGAGCACGGTGCTCGAAATCCTGTGGACCACGGCCACCTTCGTCCTGTTCATCGGGCTGGGTGTTCTGGCGGTGCGGGCCTGGTCGGAGGTGCACTTTGTTTCACCGGCGCCGGGTGCCCTGCAGGTGCAGGTGATGGCGGAGCAATTCACCTGGACATTCCGCTACCCCGGTGCGGACGGTAAATTCGCTCCCACGGCCCCGCAGTACTACAGCAGCTCTTCGGGCAACCCGTTTGGCATCGTGCCCGACAGTCCAGACAAAGACGATATCATCAGCGGCGCCCTCGTGGTGCCGGTCAATCGCGAAGTCGAGTTGCTGCTGGAGTCAAAAGACGTGGTGCACGATTTCTATGTGCGCGAGCTGCGCATCAAGCAGGACGTCGTCCCGGGAATGGTCATACCGCTTCACTTTACCCCCCAGCAGGTGGGGACCTACGAGATTGTATGCGCGCAGCTCTGCGGACTCGGTCACAACCATATGCATTCCTATCTGCGGGTGGTGACCGAACAGGAGTTCGAGCAGTGGCTGCGCGAGCAGGCCCAGCAGGCGCAGCAGTGAACTGGGTTTCCTGGCGGAGGAGGCGATCATGAGTGCGCACGCACATCCGGCGGCCCATGCGGTGGAGGCACCGCGCGGCTGGATTCGGCGCTATGTCTTCTCGACCGATCACAAGGTGATCGGGATTCAGTACTACCTGATGTCGCTGATCGCCGTGACGATCGGCATGATGCTCTCGTGGTGGTTCCGGGCGCATCTGGCCTGGCCGCATGCGCACCTGCCGGGCTTCGCTGGCGAGATGAAGCCGGAGGAGTACCTGGCGCTGGTCACCATGCACGGCACGCTGATGATTTTCTTCGTGCTGACGACGGCGCCACAGGGTGGCTTCGGAAACTACTTTTTGCCGATCCAGGTGGGCGCCGAGGATATGGCCTTCCCCCGCATCAATATGCTGTCGTTCTGGGTGACCTTCGCCGGCTTTCTCGTGATGGTGAGCTCCTTCCTGGTGCAGGGCGGCCCGCCCATTGCTGGATGGACCAGCTACCCACCACTTTCCGCCGTCGGGCAGATTGCCGGTCCCGGCCTGGGGACCGGCGAGACGCTGTGGGTCATCAGCATTGCTCTGTTCTGCGCGGGTTCGCTGATGTCTGCGTTGAACTTCATCGCCACCACGATCGAGCTGCGCGCGCGGGGCATGTCCATGATGCGCATGCCTCTGACGGTCTGGGGGTGGTTCGTCACTGCGGTGTTGGGGCTGTTGGCCTTTGCCGTGCTTTTGGCCGCTGCCATTCTGATGCTGCTCGACCGGCTGGCAGGCACCAGCTTTTTCATTCCGGCCGGGCTGGTCTTCAATGACACGCAGCCACCCCTGGCGCACGGCGGCGGCTCACCGTTGCTCTACCAGCACCTGTTCTGGTTTTTTGGGCACCCAGAAGTCTACATCGCGATTTTGCCCTCGATGGGCATCACCTCGCACGTGCTCTCGACGTTTTCGCGCAAGCCCATCTTCGGGTATCGCGCGATGGCGTATTCGCTGTGCGCCATTGGCTTCATCAGCTTTTGCGTGTGGGGCCATCACATGTTCGTCAGCGGCATGAGCCCGTATTCGGCACTTGCGTTTTCGTTCCTGACGCTTGCTATCGGCGTGCCTTCGGCGATCAAGACCTTCAACTGGCTGGGCACGCTGTGGGGTGGGCGGCTGCAGTTCACCACGGCGATGCTGTTTGCCATCGGGTTCGTGTCGCTGTTTGTCTCCGGCGGCCTCTCGGGCCTGTTTTTGGCACAGCCCACTGTGGACCTGCCATTGCATGACACCTATTTCGTGATTGCGCACTTCCACCTGGTGATGGGCGTGGCAGCCATCTTCGGGATTTTTGCAGGCACCTATTACTGGTTCCCGAAAGTCACCGGGCGGCGCATGAATGAGACGCTGGGGAAGTTGCATTTCTGGCTGACCTTCATTGGCGCCTACCTGATCTTCATGCCGATGCACTGGATGGGGATTGTGGGGGCGCTGCGGCGCTACGCCGACCTGAGCTCAGTGCCTTACGCACAGCCCCTGCAACCGGTGCATCAGTTCATCACGGTGGCAGCGCTGGTGACCGGGGCGGCGCAGTTGCTGTTCTACTGGAACCTGATCTGGAGCCTGCGGCACGGGGAGAAGGTGGACACCAATCCCTGGCGAGCGACAACGCTCGAGTGGTCGGTGCCGTCGCCGCCACCGCATTCGAATTTTCTCGAGCCCCCGCGCGTGTACCGGGGTCCGTATGAGTACAGCGTCCCCGGGATGAAAGAGGATTTTGTCCCGCAGCATCTGGCGCCGGAACAGGTCGCACGTGCGAGTTGAGCGGAGGGTGAAGCAACGGCGGGTGCCATGACGCGGCCCACGGTAGTGGAGGAGCCTCACGTCGAGCTCGTGGAACAGACGGGAGCCGGCAGCGGTGGCCCGGCCGCCCCGACGGGGGGCGACGGCGGACCGGGCGACCGAAGCCAGCCGCGTGCCGTTCCTCGGCGTGCCTATCTGACAGGTCTCACTCTGGCGCTGGCAGCCATCTTCATGTTCTTCATGGGGCTCACGAGCGCGTTCATTGTGCGCCGGGGGCTGGGGAACGACTGGGTGCGGGTGAACCTGCCGCCTGTGCTCTGGCTGAATACGGCCGTCCTGCTGGCCAGCAGCGTGGTGCTGGAGCGAGCGCGGCAGTATCTGGCGCGGGCTGAAAGTCGTCGCTTCCAGAGCTGGTGGCGGATGGGTACGGTCCTGGGAATGCTATTCCTTGCCGGCCAGCTCGTGGCCTGGCGGCAGCTCGTCGCTCAGGGAATTTATCTGGCTACCAACCCTGCCGCCAGCTTCTTTTACGTACTGACAGCCGCCCACGGCCTGCACCTGTTCGGGGGGCTGGTGGCGGTTGTCGTGATCGCTCTGCGCTGCTGGGATCGCAGCCGGTTTGGCCAGGCCCTGGCGGTGGATCTTGCAGCCCTGTACTGGCATTTTCTCGACGGGCTCTGGATTTTCCTGTTCCTACTTCTGAAGATGGGGCAGTGACGTGAACACAGCACAGGTGGAAACGTTGCGCGAGATGACCTGGGAAGGCGGTCCATCCCCGCTGGCGGTAGACAAGAAGAAACTGGGGATGTGGCTGTTCCTTCTTTCGGACTCCCTGACCTTTTCGGCGCTGCTGATCGGCTATTCCTACGTCCGGCTGGGCACGCCGCAGTGGCCGCGGCCGTTCGAGTTCTACCCGGCCATCGTCAAGGCCACCCTGATGACGGTTATTCTGCTCACCAGCAGTTTGACCATGGTGCTGGGGGTGCACGCTGCGCATCAGGAGAAACGCCGTCTGGCGGTGCGCTACATCCTGCTGACGATGCTGGGCGGGGTGCTGTTCGATGTGATCCACATCAGCGAATGGATCCATTTGATCCTCAACGAACATGTGACGCCGTTCGCCAATCCGTGGGGAACGCCGCTGTTTGGTGGAGCCTTCTTCGGCCTGACGGGCCTGCACATGCTGCATGTGACGATCGGCGTGCTCTATCTGGGCATCGTGGCGCTGGGATTCGGCCGGGGGAAGTTCTCGCCGGTGGATGTAGAGGTCAGCGGGCTTTATTGGCACTTCGTGGATTTGGTCTGGATGTTCATCTTCCCGCTGATCTATCTCATCAACGTCGCTCCAAAGTGAAGGGAGAAATCGGGCCGTGACACACAGAACAGAGGCGGTGGAAGCCAGTGTCCCGGGAACCACGCGGCTGTTCCTCTGGGTGTGGTTCGCTCTGCTGATTCTGACAGCGGTGGAGACGTTTCTGGCGTACGAAGAGCTGGCACTGCTGCTGTTCATCATTGTGTTGATGGGAATTTCGGTCGTGAAGTCCGCCCTGATCATGTCGTACTTCATGCACCTGCGATTCGAGCGGCTGGGATTGTTCTTGATCATTGTGCCGACCCTGGTCTTCCTGATTTGCCTGATTCTGATTTTCCTGTATCCTGACAGTATTCGATTGCTCGAGCTGAGGCCATAGGATGCGGAGTGCAAGAAGCTGGGGCGGAGGACTGGCAGCGCTGGGGTTGCTGGGTTGGGCTGAGAGCGCCCGCGCTCAGGGATGCGCGATCTGCTATAACTCGGCTTCGGCGCTGGGCAGTCGGGGTATCCATGCGTTGAATCAGGGCATTCTGATCCTGTTGATTCCCCCGCTGCTATTTTTCCTCGGGATCTTTGCGTTCTTCTATCGCCGACGTAACGTGTTTTCCGATACGCCGGCTGCGGACCATCCGCGCGTTTCGCTCCACCTCCGCGACAGATTGCCTCTGGCCCCGGAACCGCGTTCTCTTCACAATTTCTGACGCTCGCCGCCGCGCTGAACGTTCACCTGTAGAGGGCAACTCGTTTTTTGACCAGCTGCATCTCACCGAGCGTGCGGGAACATGCGTGAGAGGAGGGGCAAGCGATGAGAAGCGCGATCGGAATCCGAGGGGTGGCTGGAGTTGTCAGCGTTGCATTGGCCACTGTTTCAGCGGTTGCGCAAAATCGGGCCCATGTGGCTGAAAATGCCGCAGGTAACATCGCCAGCACCGCGCAGGCTTCAGCCGAGCCACGTTCGTTGCAGATTGCCTCTGGCACAAAAATCTCCGCCGAATTGTTGACCACGCTCGATGCACGCCATGCACGACCCGGCCAGCGCGTCATCGCCCGGGTGACCGAGGATGTGCGGCAGGACGGTCGAACGGTCCTTCGGCGTGGATCCCGCCTGATCGGTCATGTCGTTCGCGCACAGGCCAGCGGAGATGCCAGCGCCGGTTCGAGCCTGGAAGTAGCCTTTGACCGTGTGGTGACGGGCAAGACAGCAGCAAGCCTGAACGCCGTGATGACCTCGATTGTCTCCGTCCCCCGCCAGACGCCGGCGGAATCGCTTTCTGAGCCGGAACCCATGCCTGCGGCCGCACCGGCACCAGGACCGGCCGCTTCGGGAGGACGCCCGGCGGGCGGACTTGTCGGCGGGGCGGTTGGAGCCGTGGGGGCCACAGTGGACTCGACGCTGAACACTGCGGGAGGTCTGGCCCAGAGCGGCGGGGCTGTAACTGGGGCGGCCGGCACTTCGGCAACCCTGAATGCGGCGTCGCGACTGGCGGGCATCGAGGTTCGTCCTTCGGTGGAAGCGTCTGCGGGTGCCCGCAACAGCACCGTGCTTTCTACACGGCGCGGCAATCTGCATCTGGACTCCGGCACGCGCATCGAGCTGCAGGTCGTGGGTCAAGCCAGTGCGACCCGGCAGCCATCACAGAACCCGTAGGCTGGTCGTTCACCTGGCGCGCAGCACAGCGGCGCGCGAAGGGCCTTTCTTGGCGAAAGGCCCTTATTTTATTTTTTGTTTGCGCTGTGGAGGGTCAGGCAAACACTGACGGCCGTTTCGGGATTGATCGCGGTTGAACCCTGCTCGATGTGCCGGATGATCCCGTTCGCATCGATCACGAACGTGGTGCGGCGGGCCCATTTGAATTCTTCGCCGTTCACCTGGTTTTTTTGCAAGATGCCGTAGGCCTCCATCACCCTGCCATCCATGTCGCTGAGCAGCGGGAAGGTCACGCCGATCTGGCGGGCAAAGGCATCATTGGCGGCCGGGCTGTCCCGGCTGATCCCCAGCACCACCGTATTGCTGGCCTGAAGTTTGGGCATATCAGCCTGATATGCCTGCAATTCCTGTGTTCAACCGCTCGTAAAAGCCAGCACATAAAACGCCAGCACCACAGTCTTGCCTCGGTAGTCGCTCAGACGATGCTTTTTCCAGTGGTTGTCCAGCAGCGTGAAGTCGGGTGCTGGTTGGCCGACTTTCAGGAATGTTTGCGCCAGTTCCGGCTGCTGGGCGCCGGCCATCTTTGGGGAAAAACCCAACATCAGCAACGGGATCACACCGCCGAGGAATCCCCTCGATCGCATCGTCACCTCGCTCTACGCTCTGGAGAGCTGCGGGCATTATACGCCGAAAATTAGCATCGGAGGGCACCGGAGCTCGCGGGAGGTGGCCGAGAGACGTACAGACAAATGAAAGGCGAAGAATTGGAAGTTCCGCGGTGCCTACCACTTTCGTGCTATTGACACCTCCCTAGGGTCCTGGTACAGAGGTTGCCGTACACGGGAGGGCGGGATCGTTCCCGGTGCGGGGGCACCCACCGGATTTTCCGCTGAGACTCCCGGCTGGAACCTAACGGTGATTGAACGGCGACGCCGCACGCTTGGCCGCATGGGCGAATTTCTTCGCTGGGAGGGTTCGCAGTGCGCCGGGCTCGTCACCGTCAGACGTAGTTCAGTGCTCACTGGAGGAGGCGACACGATGCGAAAGCTTTGGGGGATCGCACTGGCGGGGTTGCTGTCTTGGCTTGCCAGTGGACTTGTGCTGGCACAGGTGCTACCGACAGGATCTCTGACGGGCATCGTGGAAGACCCGTCGGGAGCTGCCGTCGTTGGAGCGCAGGTGCAGGTGGTGGATGCGGCGACCGGGAAGGTGTACGAAACACGGTCGGGCGCGGATGGTCATTTTCAGATCGCCAACCTCCCGCCAGGGAATTACCGCGTAACGGTCTCCATGTCGGGATTCCAGACGGCCGTCTACAGCGGGGTCCAGATCATCGTGGGCCGGGTCTATGACCTGAAGGTCCAGCTCAAAGTGGGCCAGCTGTCGGCGACGGTCGTAGTCGAAGCCGGGCAAGAGGTTCTGCAGACTGCCCAGACCTCGGTCGGTACGACGGTCACGGGCGAGGCCATCACACGGCTTCCGTTTACCTCACGTGACACGCTCGATCTGGCTTTGGCTGATCCGGGCGCCCAGACCGCTGGCCGCCCGCGGAATAGCTCCTTTGAGGGACTGCCCAAGGGTTCGATCAACATCACTCTGGACGGCATCAATGTGCAGGATAATTTGCTGAAATCCAACGACGGCTTCTTCTCCATCATCCGACCGCGTGTGGATGCCATCGCCGAGTTCAACATCACGACCGCGGCCTCGGATGCGGCCAGTGCGGGTGAGGGGGCCGTCCAGATCAACTTTGTGAGCCAGCGCGGCAGCAATGCGTTTCACGGCGGTGCCTGGGAGTATCTGCGCAACGACTTCCTGAATTCGAACTATTACTTCAACAACCTCAACGGCCTTCCCCGGCAGGTCATGCGGCTGAACCAGTTCGGCTACAAGGTGGGTGGGCCGATTCTGAAAGACAAGCTGTTTTTCTTCACCGACCTGGACGTCTACACGTTCCCGCAGTCCCTGCAGCGGACGCGGACGATTCTGAATAACAACGCCGCGCACGGGCTGTTCACGTACGCCGTCAGCACGGTTCCAGCGAGCACGCCTCCCTGGGTCACCTGCGATGCGACCAAGAAAACCTGCACGGCCAATTTGCTGCAAATGGGGCAGAATTTTGGAGGCCCGGGGGCGCGCGACACCTTCGTCGCCCGCATTCTGGATGCGATGCTTTCGGCGGAATCCGCTCCGGGAGTCAAGCTCAATGCGGCTCCTTCGCTCTTCCAGGACAGTTTGAGCTTTCTCAATCGGGGCACGAGCACTCGTTATTTCCCCGATCTGCGACTGGACTGGAACATCACGCAGAACCACAGCTTCGAGTTCGTCTACCATTACAACAGCTTCAATAGCTCTCCCGATTTCCTCAACGGATTCGATCCGGTCCTCCCGGTGCCTCCATTCACGACGAACGTGGGCAGCCAGGTTTCGAATCGGAACCTGTTCGTGGGAGCCTGGCGGTGGACAATTGGGGTGAACAAGAGCAATGAGCTGCGCTTTGGCATCCAGAGCGCCCCGGTGAGCTTTTTCCCCGATCAGCCGCTGAGCTTCTATCCCACCGCCCAGACGAACCTGGGGCAGGTGCACGTCCGGCCCATTTTTGGTCCGGCCGCGAACAATCTGATGAATGAGCCTTTCCTGGCCTATGCCACGCAGGGCCGCAACTTCGCCCTGGGGCAGTTGATTGACAACTTTGCCTGGACGCGGGGCACGCACAACATGGCGTTCGGCGTCTCGATGACCGAGATCATGGCGAACGAGTTCTTCGCGTCGCCACTGGTGCGTACGGTCTTCCTGGGGCTTTCAAACGCCGATCCGCTTTTCACGCAGTTTAACAGCAGCAACCTTCCGGGGATCTCCGCCGCTGACCTGACTACTGCGGCGAACCTGTACGGCGTACTGACGGGACGCGTCATTAACTACACGGGTTCAGTTTTCCTCAACCCGGCCACGCGCCAGTTCCAGACCGGATTCCCGGAAAAGATTGACATTCACCAGTTCGAGATGGGGCTCTACGCGCAGGATAGCTGGCGGGTACGGCCCACACTGACGGTGAACTACGGCCTGCGCTGGGAGTACGAGGGCATTCCCTCGGACCAGCTCAACGAGTTCTTCAATCTGGCCGGGGGCGTCGTCGGTGTCTATGGTGTGTCGGGGCTGAACAATCTCTTCAAGCCCGGCACGCTGCAGGGAAGCACGCCCGTCTACGTGCTCAACGGCAGCAGTCCGTGGTGGAAGCCCTATTACAAGGGATTTGCGCCCTCGCTCGGGCTGGCCTGGCAGCCGCCGTTCCAGAATAGCTGGTGGCAAAAAATCTTCGGTAAAACGGGCGACACCGTTTTCCGCGCGGCTTACGGTGTCAGTTACAGCCGCGAAGGGTTGAACAACTTCCTGTCGCTCGGTCCCTCCAACCCGGGCTTCTTCGGAACGCAGTTCATGACCCCGGTTGCGGCGAGCCCGGGTCCGGGCCAGTTCGTCGCCGGTTCGGTTCAGTTGCAGAACTTCAGCTTCAATAACGTGGCGCAGAATCCCGCCCAGTTCAACACCTCGTTCCCGCTGTCGGCAACCAGCGGCAACGGCGTCAACGCCTTTGCGCCTGATCTGCGCATGCCGTTCATCCAGTCCTGGACGGTGGGCGTGCAGCGGGCGCTGGGACAGAATATGGCGCTTGAGATCCGCTACGTCGGGAACCACGCCACCCGGCTGTGGCGACAGGTGAACCTGAACGAGGTGAACATCTTCGAAAATGGCTTCCTGAACGAATTCCGCAACGCGCTCACCAATCTGCAGATCTGCCAGCAAAACGCCAGCGCCTGCCTGGCCGCCCAGCAGGCGGCGGGCGTTCCGGCCTCCAGCCGGACCACCAACAGCTTTGCCAACTGGGGTTTGTCGGGCCAGCAGCCGCTGCCGATCCTTACCGCTGCCTTCACGGGCAGTACGAGCGGATCGCAGACCAACGCCAACTTCCGCAGCGGAACATTCGTGAGCTTCCTGCAGAACGGGCTGGCGGGCGCTTTTGCGAACTCGCTGGCACTCGGCAGCATCACCTTCTGGAACAACCTGGTGGCTGCGGGCTTCCCATCAAACTTCTGGATTGTGAACCCCGATGCCCGCGGTGGGTCGTTTTTGCTCTACAACGGCGCACAGTCTACCTACAATGCCCTGCAGGTGATCGTTCGCCGGCGACCCTCCAAGGGGCTGCAGTTTGATGCCAGCTACAACTTCTCCAAATCGCTGACCGATTACTACGCCAACAGCTCGGTCAGCTTCAACCAGCCGCGGACTCTGCGCGATCCGCATCTCAACAAGGGGCCGGCACCGTTCGACATCCGCCATGCCTTTAAGCTGACCGGACTGTATGACTTCCCGTTCGGCCGGGGCAACTGGCGGACGCCCTACGGGTTCGTCAACAAGCTGATCGAGGGCTGGCAGCTCAGCACGATTACCCGGTGGCAGTCGGGACGGGTGACGCTGCTGACCAGCGGCCTCGGCGGCACGTTCAACCAGAACGACCCGGGCATTATCATGAACGGAGTCACCACCCAGCAGCTTCAGGCGCAGCTCGGCGTGTTCAAGACGGCCACGCCGGCTCCCGGGGCCGTCTGGTACGTGCCCTTCTCGCTGCTCGACAGCAATCACCAGCGCGCGAATCCCGCGATTCTGCAGTCGTGCAATCGGCCCGGGCAGTTCTGCAACTTCGTGTTCGTCTACGGGCCGCCGTTCTTCAAGGCGGACATTGGCGTGGGCAAGCGGACCTACATTACCGAACAGGTCAACTTTGAAATTCGCGCCGAGTTTCTCAACGCCTTCAACAATGCCAACTTCTTCTGGGCAGGCGACGCCGCCGCCGTGGCGACGACCCAGAGCATTCAGTCCACTTCCTTCGGCCGCATTTTCAACGCGTACCAGGACATTTCCACCACTGACGATCCCGGAGGCCGTATCGTTCAGCTGGTCTTCCGGATTAACTTCTAGCTGCCAACCCCCGGCAGGCCCGGAGCGGGGCGACCCGCTCCGGGCTTTTTTTCATTCGTGCTGCCCGCGCAGGGAACTCCTAGAATAAAACCGGTGGGCGAAGCGCGAACGAGGCTGGCCCGGCGCGTTGTGGATGGGCTGCGCACGGGCGGGGCGTTACCTGTTGGCTTTGGCCGCACGGCACTGTGGGCGGCGCTGAAGGTGCTGCGGGCAGAGGGCCACTTCGTGGCCGTGCCCGATTTCATCTGCCGGCAGGTCCTCGACGCCATTCGAGCGGCCGGGGCAAAGCCCGTCTTTTACCGGGTCCGTGCGGACCTCAGGGTCGAACTGGAGAGCTTTCATACCGCCTTGCGTAAAGGTTGCCGCGTCGTTCTGCTGGTGGATTATTTCGGGCAGGTGGGGCACGAAATCCCTGAGCTGGCCGAACGGGCGCGCACGTGCGGTGCGGCCGTGATCGAGGATGCGGCACTGGCCTGGGGCGCTTCGCTGAAGGGTCAGCCGGCTGGGAGCTTCGGGGACCTGGCGATTTTTTCGTTGACGAAAACAGGCTGGAATTACGGTGGGGGCATTGTGGTCACGCGCCACCATGATCTGCTGGCCGCGCTAGCCGGGCTCGAGCATGCGCTCCCACAGGACGGCCGGCGCCTGTGGATCTACGGCATCCTGCGGCGGCTGGACTTTGCGGCCAACCGGGTACGCAGCGGGCGATTTGTGGCTGCCTGTGGCTGGCTGGCACAGCGCGCTTTACTGCCCGGGCAGCGCGATTTTTACGAAGCGGCACCGGTGACGCTGGCCATGCCTGAGTTTGCCGTGCATCGTGCTCTGCGCTGGATGGAGGAAGAACCCCGGCGGCGGGCCCGCCGCCGCGCGGCTGTTGCTCGTCTGCTGCAGGAGCCGGCCATTGCAGAGGTCCTGCTTCGTCCCGCCGGTGTCCCAGGTGACAACGCTGCATTCCTGCTGCTGCGGACCCAGCCCGGGCAGGCTGCTGCATGGCGGCAACGCGCGGCCATACAGGGGGTCACGTTGCGTTTGTGCTGGCCGGCCTATCAGGGGCTCGAGCCCGAGCAGTTTTCCGGGGCGGTGGCCTGGTTGGCGCAGAACGTGGTGATTCTCGAAATCCATCCGGATTGGACGGCCGACGAAACCGATCACATTGCCCGCGTGCTAGCCGGCCTGGTCCATGCGTCGGGGCGAGGATAAGGTCGAAGCGCCGAAGGAATTCGACTCGGCGGATCCCGGCAGCTGGCTCAGGAACGCCAGCCGGAAGGGGCCTTCGAGGGTATCCCGCAGTTCCAGCCACAGCGATTCGGGCAGGGAGAGAAAGACTTCGACCACCTGCGGATCGAACTGCGTGCCAGCACAGCGGCGAATCTCTTCGCGTGCAACGTCGATCGGCAGTGCCTTGCGGTAGGGCCGATCGGAGATCATCGCGTCCAGTGCGTCAGCCACCGCGAAGATCCGCGCTCCAAGGGGAATTTCTTCGCCCCGCAGGCCGCGCGGATAGCCGCTGCCGTCATAGCGTTCCTGATGGCAGAGCACGATTTGTGCCGCTTCGCGAAGGAAGGGAATGCTCTGCAGCACCTGGTAGCCGATTTCGCAGTGGCGCCGCATGATGGCTTCTTCTTCCGCGGTCAGCGGCCCCGGCTTGCGCAGAATGGCGTCAGGAATGCCCATCTTGCCAATATCGTGCAGAAACGCACCTCGGGCCATCTGGCGAAGGGTCGAAGGATCCAGCCCCATGGCCTGCCCAATGGCAATCGTATACGCCGTGACCCGCCGGCAGTGCCCTTCGGTTTCGGCGTCCTTCAAATCGAGCGCACCTCCCAGAGCCTCCAGCGTGTAGTCGTAGGACTGTTCGAGTTCCGCCAGAGCCTGTTGGAGCTGCGCGGTGCGCTCGGCGACGAGACGTTCGAGGTCCTGCTGGTAGCGCCGATTTTCCAGCACCAGGCGCCGGTGTTCGAGCGCACGCCGTACGCTGTGGTACAGCTGCTCTTTCTCGAATGGCTTCAGCAAATAGTCGTAGGCGCCACTGCGTAGGGCCCCGATGGCAGCCTCAAGGTCCTGCATGGCGGTCACGATGATGACCGGTAGGTCGGGGTCCTTTAACCGTACCTGGTCGAGTAAGCGGAGGCCGTCGAGGCCCGGCATCAAGATATCGCTCAGAACAAGGTCACACCGATGACCTTCAAGCAGCGTCAGGGCCTGCATGCCGTCGGAGGCCTGCAAACAGTGAAATCCGCCACGCTGGAGCAGGCCCGAGAGCACATCTCGAATGGGGTCCTCGTCGTCAACGACGAGGATGGTCGCCCGGTCCACGCTGTCTTCTCCAAAAGGCATACCCACCCTGGGGGCGTTCCTGACGGCACAGAGGCCCAGCACGCCCGGCGACAGTCAGGATGCGGAAGGGGAGCGCGGCCACCGAGGTCAAGACGGCCCGAGCTGCGCTGGATGAGGCTCCTTGGCTGCGCCAGACTGATTGTAGCGCAGCACACAGGACGCCTCTACCGGTCAGCCATGGATGTGTGCTGTTGGAGAAAAGGGCGGCGTTTCGAAATGGTACGGTGCTCTCTGCTATGCTGGCCTCTGCCATGAAAAGCCGTGTGCGTCTGGGTGGGCTGGTCGGGCTCGCCGTACTGCTCACGGGCGGGGTGGTTTTTGCTACGGAGCAGGCGTCTCTGGCTGCTGCGGATGAGGTGCTGCAGCAAATGAGCGCCATCCTGAAACTCCCCGTCATCCACCCGTTAAAGAAAAGTGTGCGTTCCCGCGAGGAGATTCGGCAGTATCTGATGCGCGAGCAGCAGCAGGAGAACGAGTCCAAGCGTTATGCCGATGCGCGGGCGCTCGAGGCGTTCGGTTTGCTGCCGCATGGTTTCGATCTGGACGGCTTTCTGTTGCGCTTGCTGACGGAACAGGTGGCCGGACTTTACGATCCCCGGGCGCAGGAGTTTTACATTGCCGACTGGATACCGGCCGAACAGCAGCGAACCGTTATGGCGCACGAGCTGACGCACGCGCTGCAGGACCAGCATTTTCATTTGCGCCAATGGATGCATGCCGCGCGCCCCAATGATGATGCCGAGGCTGCGCGGCAAGCTGTGGTGGAAGGATCAGCCGTAGCCGCTATGCTCGATTATGAACTCCGGGGCCTGGGGCGTTCAGTAACAGATCTGCCCGATCTGGAACCCCTGATCAGCAGCGTCACCGGTGAGGCTGTCCGTTCGCCGGAACTGTCGGCTGCACCGCCCTACCTGCGGGCTGCCCTTTTGTTTCCGTATTTGCAGGGGGCGGTGTTTACGCAGGCCGTACTGAAGGCCCGCGGTGGATGGGCAGGCTTTGTGGCCGTCTTTGCGCGGCCACCTGTTTCGACTCGCGAAATCCTTCATCCAGAACTCTACCTGCAGGGAGGAGGCGTGGTCGAACCGGTCCGCCTGCCCGCAGCCCGCCGCTGGCGACCTCGCGGGTGGGAGCTGCTCGATGAAAATGTAGTCGGGGAGTTCAATCTTCGGCAGATTCTTGCCCAGGCAGGCGATAGCAGAAGGGCGGAGGATCTGGCGGCCGGTTGGCGCGGGGATCGCTACGCGATCCTCGAAAACAAGCGCAAAGAACACCCGCTGCTGGTGTGGCGTTTGCGGCTGGCGGGAGATGGGGTCGGGCAGCAGTTTTTCGACCTCTACGCGTCCATTCTGAAGAATCGTTACCGTACCTGGCGAGAACAGGCGTCAGCGCCGGGGTTTTTGGAGATGGCCTCGGGTGACCTCGAGGTGGTGCTCTGGTGCCGGCAGAGTGAATGCCTGACGTATCAGGAAGGACCTGTCGGAGGCTTTGAGAAACTGATCGGGGCGCTGCACTGGCCGGTGGCGCAGGCGGAAACGGTTCGCTTTTCGAGTATGCAGAAAGTGGAGAGAAAAGCGGTATGTGGCGGTGGTGGACCCTACCCCGTGTTCCCGAACCGGAAGTGATGGATGAGGCCGACGAGGTCGAGGCGTACGCTTCGGCCGCGGCTGAGGCCTATTTGCAACGAATCGACGAAACCTTTGTGGCGCATGCATGTCGGCTGGTCGGCAGGGCCGCCGAGGGGCTGGCGCTGGATGTGGGGACCGGTCCCGGGCAGATTGTCTGTCGGCTGGCCGGGTGCCTGCCGGGCTGGCGTTTTGTGGGGATCGACTGCTCGGCGAGGATGATTGCCCGTGCGCGCGCCCGTGCGGCCGCAATGCCCAGCGATCGGGCTGCCCGCGTGCATTTCTTCGTGGCCAATGCAAACTGCCTGCCCTTCGGGGAGGCCACCTTCGACCTTGTGCTGTGCAATTCCGTTCTTCATCACCTGCACGATCCCCAGCGGGTACTCGCAGAGCTCATCCGGGTGGCCAAACCGGAAGCAGCCTTCCTGCTGCGAGATCTGCGCCGTCCTTCGCGGCTTACGTTTCCACTCCATGTCCGCTGGCACGGACGCCACTATAGAGGCCGTATGTACGAGCTTTACTGCGCATCGGTGCGCGCAGCCTATACGCCAGCCGAACTCCATGGCCTGCTGCAGAGCGCGAAAGTGCCGCGGGCGCGTATTTTTCTCTTCAGAGCGACACATCTCGGCCTCGAACGACCGTTGCTCCCGCCTGGCGTGCAGAACTAGCCGTCGATCGGCGCCGTTCAGGCCCACCGGGTTCAGGTTCCGTTCGGCTTTGTCCGTCTCTGCAGAAGCTCTCGATATTGATTCCCTGTGGGCGCTTCAAGGATTTGGCAGAGGTGCACGGTCAGGCAAGCCAGCCCCAAGAGATCATCGCGATTGTGGCGAATGACGGGGGTGAGGCAGTTCAGGTCGCCCTCGCGCAGAAACTGGTGATAGAGAGGCGCCACCATGGAGCCCGGGATGTCCCCATGGCGCACCAGCCCCAGAATTCCCCGCTCGATCGCCACCAGACGGGCTGAGCCGATCTGTGCGCGCCAGAGGGCCCGGGCTGCAGGCAGCAGGTCGAGGTGAAGCGGCGGAGCTGGCAAGTCGCCTGCACGGAGTAGACGATGCCGTGCCTGGAGGATCGGCCAGTCAAAGTGGCGCCCGTTGTAGGTCACCAGTACACGGAAGCGGGCAAGGCGGCTGGCGGTCTCCAGCAAAATGGCAGGTTCATCCGCGAAATCCCGTGCCAGGAACTGCTCGCACTCGAGGCCGCGATCGGTCCACCGTGCCAGTCCGATCAGGAATGGCAACGCCGTTTCCCGCTGCAGTCCGCACGTTTCAAGATCGACAAAGATCCAGCGGCGGTGGCCGCCCGCCTTGAGGAGGCGCCGGCCGGTGTTGGGAAACATGCTGAGCAGCAGAGGTTCGGGATTTTCTGGCTGGGCCACGGGAAGCCGATGAACCAGGCGGAGAAAACTCCCGAGGCGGTTTCGCGCTGGTTGGAGGCGAAAGCTGACCTGGCTGAGGTCTTCACGGGGAGGTCCGAGCGAGGCAGTCACAGAACTTCTCTCCATGTTCGCCACAGTACCCGAATTGCCCGAGCGCGGCAAGTGGCTGTCGATTCGCCGACCGACTCGGCTACAATAAACAGGGGCGATGGAGTTCGCCGAAACTGCCCGGGGTTAGGGTCCGGGCTGATAACTCCTGCAGGTGCTGCCTGCAGGAGTTTTTTTGTTGGTCGGGAGGGAGGGTCTGTGCAACTGCACGAACTGCATGCCCGGCGACTGGAAGCGACAATCCTGCTGCTTGAAGAATCGATTGCCCGCTGCCAGCGCTGGCTGAACGAGGAGAGCCCAGGCGTACTCCGCGTGGTCCGCACGGGCCTGGATCCCGAGCGCCGCAGTCGCCTGCTGGAACTGCTGGAGGCGTTTCGCCAAGACCTGTCCGGTCTGGCGCAGCAGTTTCGACTCCAGCACCACCCGGTGGATTTAGTGCAGATTCTGAACGCCGAGTTCTCTTCTGCGTGGGTGATGTTGGAGAACTGCAGACCCCGGCGCATGAAGGGCTACGGGATCGCCTTCGATCCGGAAGTTGCTAGGGCACTGGACTCTGCTGTGGACCGACTGACTGCACGCGTGGAGCAACTGCGTGCACTGGTGGCCAGCGAGGCGGCCCAGGCACCGGAGACACACAGCCACTCGTGAGCAGGATCAGGCCATGAGGTCCTTCAGAGAAAAATTCAACATTGCCAGCGAACTGGCCGATGCCATTCAACCCCTGGCGGATGCCCCGGAAAGCGTGCTCACTCAGGAGTGCCGGTTGCAGGCAGCGGCCCTGGCGGAGAAATGCCGCCGACACCTGTTCTATTTCGTTTTCCTGGGGCAGTTTAAGCGTGGGAAGACCACGCTCATCAATAGCCTGCTCGGGCGCCCGCTCCTGCCGTCGGGTGTCCTGCCGTTGACGGCTGTGGTGACATTCGTGCGCCGGGGTGAGCGTACGGCTGCGTGCGTGCGGCGGCTCAACGGCGAGCTGGAAGAGATCCGGATTGAGGATATCCCCCTCTACGTTACCGAGACAGCTAACCCGAACAACCGGAAGCAGGTCGCCGCCGTCGAGGTATGGACGGAAACGGTCCCCTTTGCGGAGAACATCTGCTTGGTGGACACGCCGGGCATCGGTTCCCTGTACGAACACAACACGCGCGTTGCTTATGAATTTGTCCAGCGGGCCGATGCGGCGGTCTTCGTGGTGTCTCCGGAATCGCCTCTGACAGTGGCCGAGTTGGAATTTCTCGAGCACGTGCGGCGCCACGTGGAAAAAATCTTTTTTGTGCTCAACAAAGCGGACCAGATCGACGCGGCAGAACGAGAACAACTCCTGGCGTTCATTCGGCAGGCGGCCAAGCTGCCGGCAGAGGCCAAACTGTTCGCGCTTTCCGCACAGCGTGCGCTCCAGCTCGGGGGTCAAGACAGCGACTTCCTGGTCTTCCGCCGAGCGCTGGAGGAGTTTTTTGAAAATCATAGTGCACAACTTTTCGTTCGCTCCAGTGTAGCGGCGCTGCGGCGGATCGTGGCCCAGGAGCGCCTGCGCCTGGAACTCGAGTACCAGGCTCTGCGCCTGGACCAGGACGAACTGAACGCCCGGATTGCACGGATCGAAGAGCAGTGGAAGCGGCTGGAGGTGCGCCGCACCGAGGTCAGCTATATCCTCCGCGGCGAGCTGGCGGCTCTGGAGCAATCGGTGTGGGACCGCCTGCAGCGGTGGGTAGAGGACGAACGCTATGAGTGCACGCGCGAAGTCCTCGAGAAAGCCCGTAGCGTCCCGGCGGGATCGCGCCAGCAGTGCGTGATGTTGATCGAGCGCAGGCTCGAGGAAAGTTTGCAGGGGCGGTTACAGCAGTGGCAGCAGCGCGTGGAAGAGCTCTTCCGGCAGGAATGTACCTCGCGACTGGCTCGCTTCAGCCAGGAAGCAGCCGGGTTCCTGGCCGACGTGCAGGCCGTGGCAGCCGAACAGTTCGGTTTTTCCGGGCCGGCCGAGGTTCCAGCCGAAAGCTTCGAGCTTGGCGAGGGGATTTTCCTGGAGGTAGACCGCCTGGTGAACTGGGGTTTGGGACGCTGGGTGATGCTGTTGCCGGGGCCCTGGTTTATGCGCGCGCTGGAGGCTCGGCTTGCCGAGGCCGTTCCGATGGAGCTGCGCCGGGCTGCGGGGCGCCTGCGCGAGGCCTTTGGCGAGCAGCTCGACCGCTTGCAGCGAGAGTCCTGGCAGGAGTTCGAGCGGCGGATCCGTGAGACGCAGCAGGCCATCCGCGACGTGCTCGAACGGGCGCAGCGGCAGCACGCTGCAACCCAGCAGGTTCGCGAGCAGCGGGAGAGGGAGCTCGCCGAGGCCGAGCGGTTGCTGCAGACAGCACTACAAACGGCGGCAGCCATCGAAGAAGCTCGATCGAGCCAGAGCACGCCAGCGGGGTTCAACGGGGAGGCGTGGCAAGGGGCTGGGCGTTCAGCTCCGCCCGCAGGTGAATGAGAGCAGCCTCCGCGGTGCGTGCTGAATCCAGGCTCCAGCCTGCGGGCTCCTGCAGGATAGCCGGCAGGGCGGTTCCGGCCTGCTCGAGCGCCTGTCGAGCTTCCGGCAGATGTTTGTCATCGAGTTCCAGGCGGGCCAGCAGCAAATAAGCCCAGGCTCGATAGAACTCCGTCGTTGCCGGATCCAGCGACCGGGCGGCCAGCGACGCCACCACTGCCTTCCGGGCCGCTGCCACCTGCTTTTTCCGCCACAGCAGCCGCGCCAGCCGGAACTCGAGTGCCTGACGATTGCCAGCAACGTCCTCGGGATCCTCCGCCAGGGCCTGCCGGCAGAGTCTCACGGCCTCGTCCAGCTCGCCAAAGCGTTCCATCCAGTCTGCCTGGATCAGCAACTGCCGCTGGCGGCGATTGAGCTCCGCCGCAGGCGTCCAGTGGAGAATGCGCTGTTCGGGATCGATTTCGATGTTGCGGATCGGCTCAACCGAAGCGAGAGCAAAAGGTGCACGGCAGCCGCGCACGCTGACCGTCCGTCGGATGTTTCCAGGGAGTGCCACCAGCTCGACAGGGAACACGAGATCGGACGGGCACGGCGCGACCTCTACCGTGCCCTCCGCAAGACGATGCCCGTGTTTCCATCGGCAGCGAAGACGGAAGGAGGGAATGCGGGTGCCGTCGAGGAAATAGCGGAAAAAAGCTTCGAGGGGTTTCCCACTGACCTGCTGGGCTACAGAGGCGAAGTCCTGCAGGGATGCCTTGCGGCCGCGGAAGGATGTATAGAAGACGACCAGAGCGCGATCCAGAAGCTGCTGCCCGACCAGCGTTTCGAGCGTGCGCCATACCAGCATGCCGCGCTGGTACAGCGTGCGATAGACCGTATTCCAGTCGCTCGAGGTGAGCAGATCAAGCCCGAGGCGTAACGGTGGTAGGGGATCGAGCGAAAGCGCGTCACGCGCAGCCCGGCGGATCATCCACTGCGCTGCCCGCGGTTGCGTTTCTTCGAGCACGCGCAACGCCAGATATTCAGCCAGGCTTTCCGCCAGCCATCCGTCGGCATTGGTCTGCATTTCGACACCGCCGGGAAACCATTGATGAGCAAGTTCGTGCGGGAAGAATTCAGGGTGGTAGACAGGGTGGAAGGCGAACCGCAAGGCATCCTGACTGACCACCAGCATGCCCGGCCCGCTGAAACCGGCAACGCCGCGCAGATGGGGAAAGCCTTCGACCACCCATAGGCGAGCTACAGGAGGCGGTCCGAACTGTCGGCGGTAGCGCTCGAACAGGGCGAGCAATTCCTGCTGCGTTTCGGGGGAAACATCGTGCGCGGGAGCCGCGAAACAGAGTTGGAGATTTGAGGGAGCAGTGGGAAGGCAGGAAGTGTCGGTCACGGGCACAATGGCGATGGCCCGCGAGGCTACCGGCACATCGGTCTGCCACACAAAGGTGGTTGCACCGGAAGAAAGTGTGTTCCGGACGGTCCCCGCAGCAAAAGTCAAAAAACCGGGCGGTACGTGCACTCGCAGGTCATTTTGCGTAAACGCGCGGGCATCCAGCACCGGGTACCAGCGAGAGTCGTCGGTGAGCAAAACGCTGCGATCGGCCCAGTAGTCGGCGCTATTGGCGGGAAGTTGCAGACTGCCGTGATAACGAAAGGTTAAGCTGAACGATCCCGTGAGCGGCTGGGGAAGCAAAACGAGGAGCCGCGCCGAACCGGGCATGTGCGAGCGAATCACTGTGAGCCCATGTCCGTCGAGTTCTGCGGCCTCGAGGGTCAGCGACGGATTGAGTTCGATGGGGACCGCCGTTAGGCGTGTCTTCGTTTCTAGAGCGATCGTCGCCTGCGCAGTCAGATTCCGCTCGCGCAAATCAAATGTAGCTTCGATCCTGTAGGCGGTCACCCGGGGTTCGAGGGGCGCGCCAAACGGCTCCGGGGGCGTTCGGAGTCGGGCGTGCCCTGCATGGTAGACTGGCAGCAGGCCGATCAACGCAGGCCACCACAGGGAGGGGAACCTACGGCAGGCGCGGTTCCCGCAGGACGACCGCGAGGACAGCATGTTTCAATCGTACCTGATTTTTGAATTTGCGCCGGACGCACTCGAGTTGCAGCAGGTTCGCCAGCGCTTGAACGGCTGGAAACAAGCCCTGCGCCTGGGGAACCGGCTGCAGTTCAAGTTTTCTGATCCAGAAGCTTCCCCGGATGCCACTGCTGAAAACGCGCGCAAAATCCAGCTCTGGGTTCGTCTGGAGTTTTCTGCCCACGAACGCCTTTCCTATCACCAATGGCTGGAGCGGTTGCGGTCCGAGGAACCCTTCAAGAGGAACCTGGTGAGAGTTCACAGCCTGCGCGAGCCTGGATTCGAACAACTCGAAGAGCAGTTTCGGGCCCTCCGCTAGGCGACGGCGGTCAGAACGCCTAGAAGGCGACGCTTAGAAAGCGTGTGGGTGTGCTGGATTCGTTCTCAATACGGTGCGGCCCCGGTGAAAGCCAGTGGAAATGGCCTTCGGAGAGGCGGATCCGGCTCTGCCGTTCCGATGTGAGCTGGATGTCACGAATGGCGAGCCGCGTCAAAGCAATCAGGAACCGCGTACCAGCGTTGCGGTTGAACTCGTAGTGGCCGCCTGGATCGAGCACGACGCTGGCCAGTTCGAGCTGGCCGAGCCGGGCAGTCCAGGGCGGTGCTGGCAAACTCGCGCCAGCACATCCGCAAAGCGCTGCCGCGAGGCCTTCGGTGGCCGTGCAGCCGCACCGGCCGTCCAGAGTGTGTGGATCCAGCAGCTCCACCGTCACGTTGTGGAACGGAGTGTCAGCCTCGTTTTCCAGGGCGTGAACAAATCCTCCACCGGCCACGCGCACCGCCCCTGCAGGCAGATTGAGCTCCTGCGGAGGCTGTCCGGGTCGCTCGACGCGGACGCGGCTCTGGTTGAGCACGACGAAGAAATAATCGTAGTCGTGACGGTGCCAGAGCGTGCTTCCGTGTGGAGGTACGAGAACATCGAAGATCCGTACCTTGCGGCTGGCGAAAACCAGGTGGTGGTGCGGTTCAGAGGTGATGGCAACCGCAGACGGAGGCGCCTGCGTTGTGGCGACCGCTGTCAGAGCGAGTAGACTCCCCGACACCCACACCGCCAAGCGTTTCACGGCCTCATTATACCGTCCTGGTGGAAGCGGAAAAGGAAAAACGGCCGGCTAAAAGTCGCCTTCTCGCACGTAGGGATGACACCAGAGCGTGACCTGCAGCAAAACCGATTTGATCCAGGCCTGATGCATCTTCTCCACCTCTTCGGCGGAATGTCCTTTTTTAGCCAGGAACGGTTTGAGGGTTGCGGTGATGGGATATACGAGTGTGATCATGTAGCGAAACGGAATGTGTTCGGTGGCGCGCACGCCGTCGGTGCGGTTCTTGGCCGAACGATGATGGCGCCGGCCGATCTCGAACTGATAGTCCAGCCAGGCCTGGTCGTAGCGGGCCGAGGCCGTATCGAGAATCCACTGGCCGAATCGTTTCCGCACGGCCTGTAGATACTCACCGATAGGCTGCCGCGTCGTAGGGTCGGTAAAGGATTCGAGCAGATGTGGATTCGAGCCCACGAACCCGTACCAGACGTCCAAAATTTGTTCGACCTGGTCGGCGAGCACATCGCGCGATTTTTGCAGCCAGGCGATATCCTCGTCGGTGAACAGCAGCGTTTTCTTCAGTAGATCCAGTTCCTGCACGGTGATCGGGGCGCGCGGCACGGTCGGTGAGCCCAGGGCGTAGCCTGGAATGGCTGGCGATGCTCCGTTCATCTGAACGACCTCCGGCAGATAAGTTCCATGCGATCCGTGAAGGATCATCTGCGCAGCATGCTAGCAGCGGGTGAGAAAGGCGCAAGCAGGCACTTTTTGGTTACCAGGGAGCCGAATGGTGTAAATTTCCAGCTATGAAGCAGCTCACAGCGCTGCCTGTGCTTCCCTCTCCAGCGGGCAGAATGATGGAGGAGGTGCTGGGGTGTAAGTGGACGCTGAGTATCTTGCAGGCGGTGCGGCTCGGCATCTGCCGTCCGGGCGCGCTGGAGAGGAGCATTGCGGGCCTCAGCAAAAAAGTATTGAACGAGCGCCTGCGAAAGCTCGTTCGCTTCGGCATCCTCTGTCGGCAGGTCTATCCGGAGGTACCGCCGCGCGTGGAGTACCGGCTGACGCCGTTCGGGCGCAGGTTCGTGCGGGTGCTCGACGCCGTGGCGCGACTGGATCGGGAGCTGGCCGGGAGCAACGGGCGCCCCGGTCGCTGAGCCACCTGCGGTGCGGGTATAATGGCCGCGGAGATTCCGCCGACGAGGGCGACGCATGAGCACCCAGACGACGCAAGTGCGCACCGGTGTGCAGGAATCGGCCCGGTACCATGGCCTGGATCGGACCACCCTGGTGCAGATGTATCGCCTGATGTATCTCTCCCGCAGTCTGGATGACCGGGAGATCCAGCTCAAGCGCCAGAACCGCATCTTTTTCCAGATCAGCGGCGCCGGTCACGAAGCCGTGCTGGTCGCTGCTGCCCAGTGGCTGCGTCCCGGCTATGACTGGTTCTATCCCTACTACCGCGATCGGGCCCTGTGCCTGGCACTGGGCGTTACCCCCTACGAGATGCTGCTGGAAGCCGTGGGGGCTGCCGACGATCCAGCCTCGGGCGGCCGACAGATGCCGAGTCACTGGGGCCATCAAAAACTGAACATTGTCAGCCAGTCTTCGCCCACCGGAACGCAGTGGCTGCAGGCCGTCGGGGCGGCCGAAGCTTCGCTGTATTACGCCGCAATTCCCGCCGCACTCGAGCAGGCCAGGCGCGCTCCGATGGGGGAGGCCGTGCGCCACCAGTCTGATGAGATCGTTTATGTCTCCGGCGGTGACGGGACCACCTGCGAGGGCGAGTTCTGGGAGGCACTGAACACGGCCTGTGTGCGGCGTCTGCCGGTGCTGTTCATGGTCGAGGACAACCAGTACGCCATCTCCGTGCCCGTTGAAGTGCACACGGCCGGTGGCAATGTTTCGCGATTGCTGCGGAACTTTCCTGACCTTCATATCGAGGAATGTGACGGGACCGATGTGCTCGAGAGCTATGCCGCGGTGGGAAGGGCCGTGGCGTACTGCCGGAACCGCCAGGGTCCGGCCCTGGTGCATGCCCACGTCGTCCGTCCGTACTCGCACTCGATGTCGGATGACGAGCGTCTCTACAAACCGCCCGAGGAACGCGAAGAGGAGGCCCGGCGCGATCCCATTTCTCGCTTCCGCCAGTTTCTGGTGCAGGAAGGCATCCTGAGCGAGAATGAACTGGAAACTCTGGAGGCGGAGGTCCAACAGGAGGTTCGCGAGGCCACCGATCGCGCTCTCGAAGCACGGCCGGCACCTCCGGAATCGGTCACCCTCTGGGTCTACTCGCCCGACGTCGATCCCACCGGCGCGCAGTTCGTCAGAGAGCCGCAGTTTTCTGGCGAACCGAAGACGATGGTGGAGATGGTTGCCGCGACCCTGATGGACGAGATGGCGCGCGATGAACGCATCGTGGTCTTCGGCGAAGACGTAGCCGATGTGAGCCGGGAGCAGTATCTGGATCGCGTCAAGGGCAAGGGCGGGGTGTTCAAGGCGACCGCGGGGCTGCAGCGGCGCTTCGGCTCGCTGCGCGTGTTCAACTCGCCGCTGGCCGAAGCCAACATTGTGGGCCGCGCCATTGGCATGGCGACGCGGGGGCTGAAGCCAGTGGTCGAAATCCAGTTTCTCGATTACATCTGGCCGGCGATGATGCAGATCCGCAACGAGCTGGCTCTGTTGCGCTGGCGTTCCGCCAATCACTTCAAGTGCCCGGCCGTGGTGCGTGTGGCGACAGGAGGCTATCTATCGGGCGGCGCCATTTATCACAGTCAGAGTGGCGAGGTGATGTTCACCCACATTCCCGGGCTTCGCGTCGTGATGCCTTCCACAGCACTCGACCTCTGCGGCCTGCTGCGCACGGCGATCCGGGCCGACGATCCCGTCATTTTCCTCGAGCACAAGCATCTCTATCGGCAGCCCTACAATCGCTCGCCGTATCCCGGTCCGGACTTTACAATTCCCTTCGGCGCAGCGCGCCTGGTGCGCGAAGGTTCCGATGCGAGCATTATTACCTACGGAGCCGTCGTACATCGGGCGGAGCTGGCGGCCGCCGAACTGGCGCGCAGGGGAATTTCGGTGGAGATTCTCGATCTGCGCTCCCTCAGCCCGTACGACTGGGAGGCCATTGCCCGCACGGTTGTAAAGACACACCGTGTGCTCGTGGCCTATGAGGACTCGCTCTCCTGGGGCTACGGGGCAGAAATCGCGGCGCGGATCAGCGACGAGTTGTTTGACGAGCTGGATGCTCCTGTGCGCCGCGTGGCAGCCAAAGATACCTTCTGTGCCTACCACCCTGAGCTGGAAGATGCGATCTTGCCTCAGGTGCAGGACCTGCGTCAGGCTGTCGAGCGTCTGCTGGAGGAATAGCAGGGGAACTCGACAGGTCGTGCATGCGTATTGATAGAGAAGGGAGGCGACGATGATCTGTGCAGTCTGCCGGAGAGAGATTGCTGATTATTCGAATTTCTGCTACTACTGCGGCGCCCGTCAGGTGCCTTCGGCTCCCGTGCGCCGGTTGATGCGGTCGCGGCTGGACTGCAAGCTGGCCGGTGTCTGCGGCGGGATTGCCGAATACATGGGCGTGGACTCGACCTTGGTACGTCTGCTGTGGGCGCTGGTCACGGTGTTGACGGGGGTTATCCCTGGATTGGTGGCTTACGGCGTCGCCTGGCTCATCATGCCGGAGATGCCGGCAGTGCCGGCGGGCGAGCACGCTGCCCAGCACACCGCAGGTACTTCCTGAAGCGGGCTTCAGGCCCGGGACTTGAACAGCAAACGGTCCAGGGAGATAGGGCCCGGACCCGTGGCGGCCAGCATCAGTGCGCCCAGCCCCACCGCAAGCGCAAGTTGATACTCGTTTACCGCCTGCACACCATGGACCAGATGGACCTTCCAGATCGCCACGCCCATTTCGATCGTCATCAGCAGCGCCACCAGGCGCGTCAACAGACCCACGACCAGAAGCAGTCCGCCCAGTACTTCCAGAACGACCACAAAATACGCGAGAAACACCGGCAGGCCGAGATGCTGCACCATGTTCACCCACTGCGCGCGGTGCGTGATCAGCTTCGGATAGCCATGGTAAACGAAAATGATCGCCAGCCCCAGGCGCAGCAGCAGTTGGGCTAGCGGACGGAGCAAGTCGAGTCGGTTCATGGTCTCCTCGGACGAACCTGCCACAGTCTCCTTGTAAAAGACATGTCGCGCGAATTTTAGCAGAAAGCCCGACAGGCGCCGGGTTCATTCTGTCTGCTGATGTACAATTCACGCAGCGGCCGCTCCAGCGTGCCGGCTTCATCTTGCTTATGTTACGCCGCGTGCTGGTTTCTCTGCTCCTCGTGCTGGCGGTAGCCGGGGGGCTTTTCTTTCGGTGGCTACACCGCCCGCGACCACCACTGAGCGAAGCCCGTGTCGTCGGTGATCAGATACCTGTCTGGGATGGCACGGGTGCCGTGCGGCGCCGACTGGCCCAGCTCGAGTATGGGACAGCCGTGCTGGTTCTGCGGGAATACCGCGATCTGGTGCAGGTGCGGGGGCCGAACGGGTTGACAGGGTGGGTTGCTCGCGATGATCTCGCCGACGCCGCTGTGTGGACGCAGGCTCTGGAGCTTGTGAAGCGTGTGCAGAGTCTGCCTGTTCAGGCCCGGGGGCGCACGCGCGTTCCAGCCAATCTGCGGCTGGAGCCCGGACGCAGCGCACCCCGTCTCGCCCAGTTGCCCCGCGAGACTCCGGTCGAGGTTTTTCTGCGCCGCGTTGTCGCGCAGGAAGAAAGTGCGGGCCTGCGCCGTCGCGAAGAATGGCTGCTTGTGCGAGCGCAGCACCCGCCGGTGGGCGTGGTGGCAGGATGGGTTCTGGGCCGTTTTGTGGCGTTCGATCTGCCCGAGTTTCTACCCGAGTACGCCGCGGCGGCCGACATGCAGCCTGTGGCCTGGTTCACACTGCACGGGACCGAAGACCCTCTGCTGGGTCACCGCCCTTACTACCTGGTTTTAGGCCTGCGCCGCGGTCAGAACAGTCTCTGTGATTTTACGATGATTCGTGTGTACACCTGGAGCGTGGGCCACCGCCGCTACGAAACGGCCTACGTGGAAGATGATCTGTGCGGGAAATTGCCGGCAGAGGTGCGCGTGCTCGGTCCGGAAGAAAGTATTTTTCAGTTCGCTGTCGAAACGGCGGGCGCTTCGACAGACCGCACCTACCGCATGCGGCAAACGCTGGTGCGTTTGCTCAAGGGTTCTGCGCGGAGCGCCACAATGCCAGCCGCGTCTTCGCGGTAAATCCTTGTGTTCAGGAGCGAAAAAAAACAATGGCAACACTCTGGTTGAGCGAAACTGACGTGCGTCAGCTTCTGGACATGTCCCTTGCTCTGGAGGCGGTGGAAGAAGGTTTGCGGGGGATGGCCGAGGGTACCTGTGTGCTCCACGGGCGCCGGCGGTTCAGTCTGCCGGGAGGCGGGTTTTTGCATTACATGGCTGCGGCGGATCTGGGCAACGGCGTGGCCGGCCTGAAGGTGTACAGCTTCGCTGCGGGTCATCTGCGCTTTCTGGTGCTGCTCTACGCTGCTGCGACCGGGGAGCTGCTCGCGCTGGTCGAAGCCGGTTTTCTCTCGGCTGTGCGCACGGGGGCAGCGACAGGCGTGGCTACCCGCTATATGGCGCGGCCTGATGCCCGCACGGTGGGTCTCATCGGCACGGGAACGATGGCTCCCGCCCAGCTGGAGGCCATCGTTGCCGTTCGCCCCATCGAGCACGTTCGCGTGTACAGCCGGCACGAGGAGCGACGGCACCAGTTTGCCGAAACAATGGCAGCCCGCCTGCAGATTCCGGTTCGCGCCGTGTCGTCCGCCGAGGAGGCCGTGCGCGGTGCCGACATCGTTGTCACGGCTACGACCGCGGCCCAGCCTGTCGTCGAGAGCCGCTGGCTGGCGCCGGGTACGCACGTCAATGCCATTGGCAGCAACTTTGCCCATCGTCGCGAAGTCGACGCCGAAACCGTGCTGCGCGCCGGCGTCATTGCCACCGATTCGATCGAGCAGGCGCGCTACGAAGCCGGCGACCTGATTCAGGTGTTCGCTGGCGACCCCGAGGGTTGGGCGCGGGTGGTGGAGCTCTCCCAGATTGTCGCTGGCCTCATTCCAGGCCGAAAGACCCGGGAAGAGTGGACGCTATTCAAATCGAATGGCATCGCGATCGAAGACGTAGCTGTGGCCGCGCGGGTCTACACACGAGCGCGAGAGCAGGGACGGGGCGTGCCCCTGCATTTCTGGGGGACAAACGGGCATTAGGAAGGTTCCTTGCGCCCCAGCCGGGATGCCAGCAGGTCGTGAAGTCGCCGGCGCAAATCCTCTGGCAGGGGAACGGGCTCGGTGCGGCAGAAGAATTCGATGGTTTTGCGAGTCGTATCCACCAGGGCGCGACAGTCGTCGCACTGACGCAGATGTGCTTCGATCCGCTGGGCTGTCTCGGGGTCAAGCGCCCCGTCGAGGAAGTCGCAGAGTTCTCGAAGCAATGTACGGCAGTCAGCTCCCTGGCAGCTCACGGCGGTCACTCCCTCGAAAATGCCTGTCGAGCAGGTCACGGAGTTTCAGGCGTGCCCGGAGCAGGCGAGATTTCACGGCCGGCACGGAGAGGCCGAGCAGCCGGGCTGTCTCTTCCGTGGGCAGCTCTTCGATATCCCGGAGCTGGAAAACCACGCGGTAAGGGGGCTCCAGCCGGGCGATGGCGTCAGCGAGGATGCGCTGGAGCTCGGCCTGCTCGTACCGCTGATCCGGCGTGGGTCCCCAGTCCACGATCTCGCGCGGGATCAGGTCGTCTTCGGTTTCGATCATCTCGTCGAGCGGCAGCTCGTTCGGTCGCCGCCGCCGCAATTTCATCAGAGCTTCATTCACGGCAATGCGGACCAGCCAGGTGTAAAAGCGGGAATCACCGTGAAACTCTGGCAAATGCTCGAAGCCTTTGAGGAACGCTTCCTGGGTCACGTCCTCGGCATCCTCTCGGTTCTGTGTGATGTTGTAAGCGAGCCGAAAGATGCGGCTTTCATAGCGGCGCACAAGCTCCTCGAAGGCCTCGAGGTTGCCCTGACGAGCCGCAGCGACCAGGACAGCTTCATCGTCAGGGGCAGCCGCCGGGGTCGTGGCAGGGCCATCTTGAGGAACGCGCTGATCGGATTTCACAGGGGTCGCTCCGCTGCGCTCAGCCTAGCACAGCTTTTTGTGTAACCGATAACGGCCGGATGCGTCGATTCAAACGACGGGTGCAGTGTGCTGTGTTATAAAAGAACCGATGCGACGGGTTGCGAGCGACAGGGCAGGCGCAATTTCGCTGGTGCTGATCCTGCTGGTGTTTGCCAGCATCAGCGGGGCGGCCGCCCTCCTTCATCATCACGCCAGCCCACCCGGAAGCGCCAATTGCCCCATCTGCCATCTGAGCCATTTGCCCACGCTGGCCGCGCAACCCCTGGATCAACCAGCTTTGGGCCAATTCCTCAGTCAAAAAATTGTGAGCAAGGCCACCCCGGTTCCTCCATGCGCATCTTTACTGCCGAGGCCGCCACGGGCGCCTCCCTCGACGCATTCTTGAGCCAGTTCTGACCCAGGGTTGCGGGCTCCACCTGAACGCTACGGCATTGGTCCGGTTTCGGCCGTCTGAACAGTCAGAACGTAGAAGCGCGCACCCGGCGGGTGCACGTCGAGGCATAGGAGAAACCAATGAAATGGAAGGATGGCATAATCGTTACGAGTTTACTCCTGGTTGCAGGACCGTGGTCGTTTGCTTCACAGCTCTCGCGGGCGGCAGGGACGCTTCGCGGGCAAGTCGTGGACCCCAGTGGCGGAGCCGTCCCAAATGCCGTGGTCGAAATTCGCAATCCTGTGACCGGCTTCCGGGCTCGGACGGCCACAGACGTTAAGGGCAACTTCGAATTCGGCAACATTCCTCCGAATCGGTACCACCTGACAGTGACCAAGGCCGCATTCAAAACCTACACTCAGGATGTGGACGTTTCCGGGGGCGTGCCGGTGATGCTGAGCATCACCCTGCAGCTCGAGGCCACCTCCACCACAGTGACTGTCGAGGCGAGCTCGTCCGATTTACTGGAAGCTGCGACAACGGCCCACACCGATGTGGGCAGCACCGAATTGCAGGCTTTACCCATGGCACCGACGAGCTCGGCTCTGAGCAGTGTGGTCACGCATACGGCTCCCGGCGTCGTCGCCGATTCCAACGGCATGTTCCATCCTCTCGGCGAGCATGCCGACACAACCTTCGTCATTGACAATCAACCTGTGAGTGACCAGCAGAGCCGCATCTACTCCAACCAGATTCCCGAAAACGCTGTGCAATCGCTCGAGATTGAGACCGGCATCCCGACAGCGGAGTACGGGGATAAATCGAGTCTCACGGCCAATGTGGTCACCCGGTCCGCTCTAGGGCAGAAGCGACCTACGGGGCAGCTCTCGCTGGGTTACGGTTCCTTTGGCACCGGCACCGCGCAGTTCAGCCTGGGGCTGGGAGGACGCAGGTGGGGCAATTTTCTCGCCGCGACGGGCATGCAGACGGGACGGTTCCTCGACACACCTGAATGGCGCCCGATCCACGCGAAAGGGAACTCTGAAGGCGTTTTTGATCGCATTGATCTTCAGAGAGGGCAAGCCGATTCGATTCAAATCAATCTATTCGCTGGTCGCTCTTGGTTTCAGGTGCCGAACACCTACGACCAGCTGGCAACCAGTCAGGATCAGCGGCAACTGGTCCGCTCTTGGAACTTTGCGCCATCGTGGACGCACCTGTTTGGTAGCCAGGCTGCGCTGGTGTTCACTGGGTTTGTGCGCCAGGACCGGGTCGGTTACTTTCCCAGCCAAGATCCCTTTGCCGACCGACCGGCGACGTTCGGGCAGAACCGGCGCCTGACGAACGCCGGCCTGGTCGCGGACTATTCCTATGTATGGAAGCAGCACAATCTGAAGCTTGGAGGATCGCTCACTCACACATTTTTGACCGAAAACTTCCGCCTCGGCATCACCGACCCGACCTTCAATCCGGTGTGCTTGACTGCCACCGGCGAACCCGTGACGGATCCGCAACTGACCAATCCGAGTCAGTGCACGGCCGCGGGGTATCAGCCGAATCCTCAACTGCTGCCCGGGCTGGTGGCCTACGATCTGACGCGCGGCGGTTCGCTGTTCACGTTCTTCGGGCATACCGACATCAAGCAGTTTGCGCTCTACGGGGAAGACAAGATCACCTTGGGTTCCTGGACGGTGAATGCCGGGCTGCGCTGGGATGGCTACCGCGGTTTGAGTCGCGACGATGGTGTCCAGCCGCGTCTGGCGGTTTCCTATCTGGTGCGGCGAACGGGGACCGTTCTCCGTCTCGGCTATGCGCGCATCTTCGAAACACCCTATAACGAAAATCTGGTGCTTTCCAGTGCCACCGGCAGCGGCGGACTGGCTGCCAATGTCTTTGGCGCCTCTGCCGTGCAGCCCTTGCGTCCCGGAACCCGCAACCAGTTCAATGCAGGATTCCAGCAGGCTTTGGGAAGCCACTGGCTGGTCGACGGTGAGTATTTCTGGAAGTTTACGCATACGGACTTCGATTTCGATACGTTGTTTGACACGCCGCTGGCTTTTCCGATCGAGTGGTACAAATCCAAAATTGACGGTCTGTCGGTCCGCATCAATTTCGCCCAGTGGCACGGACTGAGCGCCTTTTCCGTTCTCGGGCATGTGCGCGCACGTTTCTTTCCTCCGGAGACAGGTGGCTTGATTTTCAATTCGGCCATCGCGCCGGGAGTTTTTCGGGTCGATCATGATCAGGCCTTCGAGCAGACCACCAGCGTGATTTATCAATTTCCGCGGCGCGGCCCGTGGCTGGCTCTGACCTGGCGGTATGACAGTGGAATGGTCGCTGGCGCCGTACCCGATTTTGCTGCGGCGTTGGCCCTGGATGCGGATCAGCAGGCGGTAATTGGCCTCTACTGCGGCGACCTGCAGGCTACATTGAGCCGGCCGCTGACTCCGCAACTCTGTGCCGGGGCCAGCCGCTTCGGCGCTCACCGCGTAGTGCTTCCCGCGCCAGGCACCTACGATCCAGACCACAACCCAGCACGCATTGCACCCCGCCACCTGCTGGACGCCTCGCTGGGATTCAAGAATCTTTTCCGCATCCGGGACGCGCAGTGGAATCTCCGACTCACGGTGGCGAATCTCAGCAATAACGAAGCGCTGTATAACTTCCTCTCCACGTTCAGCGGGACCCACTTCGTCGAGCCGCGCAGCTATTCGGTGGAAATGGATGTTGACTTCTGAGCGCCCACGGTTGCACCGAAACCCCGGGCCTGCTAGGCTGCTGCGCACCCCGGGGCGGGGTTGAACCCGGTTGCGGAGGAGCCGCGAAGATGCGTTTGACTGCCCATTTCAAATCCGAAGAGTTCCGGCCGCAGATCGAGAAAGATCTGGAGCGCTATCGCGAAAAGCTTTCGCGATGGCTCAAGCATTACAACGAAGATCTGGTGTCGCTGCACCTGACCTACGAAAAGCATCCGCGGAAGCAGGAGTACACTGTGTCGCTGGATCTGCGGCTACCGAGCGCCGATATTCCGGTTTCAGCGACGCATGCCGATGCGCGCTTTGCCCTCCGGCAGGCCTTCGACGAGCTCGAAGAGCAGATCAAGAAACATCAGGGCCGCCTGCGACGCGATTACCTCTGGAAACGTCGACGGGCCCGGCAGGCTTCCAGCCGTCCAGAGTCAGGGACAACCGAGCCCGGGGAATAACGGGTTCGTTCATCTCTACAGCCCGGCTTCGAGGCGACCGGCAGAGACCTGTATCACAGGCGCTTTTCAAGGCATACCCTTTTCACCCGGAACCCGGTCAGGCGCACATCGGGCTGAGCGCCTCGCCGTCAGGCACGTGCCAGCATAGCTCATCTGCTAAGATGAAATTCATGCGTGCAGGGGCGTAGCTCAGTGGTAGAGCAGCGGCCTTTTAAGCCGAAGGTCGTGGGTTCGATCCCCACCGCCCCTACCAAGACACCGGTCACCGCGCCTGCTTTTTCCCGCATGCGGCGTGGGCGTTTCTGTGAAAGTCGGCAGGTGCAAGGCTGAGAGCTGAAACGACCTCGCCTTCTGAAAAGCGCAGACCAGGTCAGCGTCTTGTATCGCTCATGTAAATCGCAGTAGCGATTTCGCCAAGCGCCTGCCCGACAATCTTCTGCGCTGCGTCGAGTTCAGGGTCAGCGGGTACACCCACATCGTTGGCATAAATCGCAAAGGCGAGGTGGTGGCCCGCCGGCGTGGTCATGTAGCCGGCGAGGCCCTTCCCGGTCACCATCAGACGCCGATTCAAGCGGTCGTAGGCACCGTAGGTTCCCGTCTTGGCGAAGACGTGACCGGCGGCCGGGGAGTCGGTCTGGATATTCCAGAGTGTTCCATCGTGGCCGAGCACAGGCAGCGCGTCGTGGAAGACAACGAAGTCAGGGCGGCGTGCCATCATGGCGAGGAAGTGCACCATGAAGTCCGGACTGAATAAAGCGGCCGCCGAACCCCCGGCTCCGTCGCTTTGCGAGGCCCCGGATAAATCCAGGCCTGCCTGTTCG
>Ga0209810_1000905_pt1 | contig 52147 bp, 42 predicted proteins | sample Coa_R1_7_FD_187159 | JGI IMG/M metagenome (GOLD analysis project Ga0209810, IMG submission 187159) | Surface soil microbial communities from Centralia Pennsylvania, which are recovering from an underground coalmine fire - Coalmine... | ecosystem: Environmental > Terrestrial > Soil > Unclassified... | reverse complement strand
GTCGTTCCCGCCGAGACGCTCCGCGCGGTCGCCGATGCGGAGCTCAAGCGTGGGAGCCTCCGCGTCCTTGGTGACAACGGTCGCCTCCGTTCCGTTCTCCAGACGCCCGCCGGGGCGAGGCACGGGACGGGTGAGCACAACGCGGTCTCCGCAGTACAACGTCTCTCGGCGATGGTGCCCACGCTGCGTCGTCTCGACGACCAGGCCGCTGGCGGAGAGGTCACCGGTCAGCAGCCGCCGGTTCTGCGCCAGCCGGTTGAGCTCGTCGACCGCGGCGTTGCTGCGGTCGGTGAGGAGCAGTGCCTGCCGGAGCGTGGGGGCGTCACCGTGCATGCGCCGGTCCGCGTCCCACCGGTCGACCGCGACACGCAGCGCCTCCGCGCGAACGTCCTCGATGAGGACGAGCCCGTGACGGTCGTACTCGCGGATCGCCACCAGTCCGCGCCCCTGGCGGATGGCGTCCCATGCGTCGCGGGCCCACTGCTCTCGTGCACGGAAGTTGTCGGTGAGAGTTACGGCCCCGATCTCCGCGACCAGAACGTCCCACATGCCACCCGCCTCGATGGGGCTGAGCTGCCGCCCGTCACCGGCGGCGATGACCGAGGCGGGCACCGCCGCGCCGAGAAGCGCCCACCACCGCCGCGTCTCCAGAAGGCCGGCCTCGTCGACGATGACCACATCGGATGGTGCGAGGTCGAGGGAGACGCGGGCTCGCTGGACGAACTGTTCGAGCGTGAATGCGCGCTCCGCGTCCAGGTCATGCCCGAGCCGCTGCGCCGTCTCGCCAGCGGTGGCCACGGCGAACACGCGGTGGCCAGCGTGGTGGCGGATGGCCGCGACGGTGCGAAGCACCTCGGTCTTTCCCGTTCCCGCCGGCGCCATGAGCAGCCCGAAGCGAGCAGTCGCCAGGTGCTCCGCCGCCCGGCGCTGGGCCGGTGAGAGTGCGACGCGTGTGTCATCGAGCCCTGCGGCTATGTGGTCGTCGCCCAGCGGCACCGGCGGCCGTGCCGCCAGACCGCGGGCCGCCGCGATCACCCCGGCCTCCTGCCGCAACATGTGCTCCGTGGTCCACACGGTGGCGCCGACCGGCGAGAGAAGGGGCGACTGCCCCACCCGGGCGATGACCGGAGCGACCTCGGCGCCGTCCACGGCACCGACCGAGGCCAGGGCGACGCGGCGGCGCAGGGTGCCCGCGCTCACCAGCGCCGACGACCTGGTCAGCGACGTCGCTCCGTCGACGCCACCGAGGGCGCGGGCGATCTCGCCGGCGACGATCTGCAGGTGTGCGGAACCGGTCGCCGACAGGACGCGCTCGCCGCTCCGTGGGGTCCGGCCGCTGCGAGGTGAGGGGACCACGGTTTTCCGTGCTGCGGTGGAATGACCTTCGTGTGTCGCCACCCGCGCCGTCACCGTCGATGCAAGGCCGGCGACGGTGAGACGGCCGCCCGCGTGCTGCGCGGTGTACCCGAGATCCCGCAGCCGTGCCAGCACCTCGGCGTGGTACACGGCGGAGAGCTCCACATCGGCGCGGGAGAGTTCCCATCCGTCGATGCCGCACCACATCCCCGACTCGTGGCTCCGCAGCGCCATGTTGGCCACCACGACGTGGTCGTGAAACGCAGGCGAACCGTCCAAGCCGGCGTCGCCGCACATGCCGAGGGCCGCGGCGGCATGCCGGAACCGCGCCGCAACCAGTCCGGCAGCTGTCTCGCGCACCACGGCGTCGCCGTCGCGGCGGCGCATGATCGGGACGACGGCCTCGACGTGGCGGATGCTCGTCACGACTGCGCGCGCATGGACGCCCTCGATGACATCGCGGCGGGACGGCGCCTCGGCGGTCCACAGCGCACGCAGTGCCGCGGGCGCGGGGATCACGATGTCAAAGGCGGAGACGTGCGCTCCTCCGGGACCGCGAGCGACAGCGATCTCGCCCATCCAGGGGCCGCGGCCGTTCCAGACGCGCAGTGTTTCGGGACGCCGCGGGGATCCCTGCAGCCCGAGCGCCTCTGCACTCGCGCCGTGCCACTGCATCTGTGTCGCGCGGTCGATGAGCTGCTCGGCGTTGTACAGCCCATCGCAGGCGCGGATCTTGCGCACTCGCATACCAGCAATGGCCCGCACAGAACCGGCGCCCCGCACACGCCGCGGCGCGCCCTCATGCCCGCGAATGTCATGGACTGGGGAGGCGTGCTAGACGGAGGAAGGCTGGTCCGCACGCCAGTGCGCGAACGGCGCGTCGCCGGGCTTCACGAGCCGCACGACCTGCACCGCCGACGAACCGATCACGGACAGTGCGCTCCCCGGGCGCAATTGGCGGATTGTGCCCGCAGGGACACGCGGTTCCTCGACGAGCACCCGGTGGGTTCCGGACGTCCAGTCGCCCATGAGGAAGCCGCTGTGCGTCTCGCTCGTCGACCTGTGTTCGACCCAATGCTTGCCCGCCAGGGTCTCGATCCGGTGCAGCGTCTCCGCGTCGGCGAGGCCGGGCAGGATGAGCTTGGCGCCGGCGAGCGTCAGCATGCCATCCGCCACCTCGCGGCCCCAGCGCCCGGCTGCCTGCGAGAGGTCCTGCAGGACCGCGAGGAGGATGACGTTGCGCCCGCCACCCTCCGCGGCGACCTGGGGCAGCGACGGCAGCGGGCAGATGGTCGCGATCTCGTCGAGGGCGAGGAGAAGCGGCAGGGGGAGCGCCCCGGACGCGGCGGTCTCGCGCAGGGCGTCGGTCCGAATCTCCTCGACGAGGCCGACGACAAGGGGCGCGAGCGGAACCGTCTCGTCGCTCGGCGCCACGATGAACACGGTGTCGCTCTGTCCCAGGAATGCGGAGGCGCTGAATGCGCATGCAGCAGCGCGATCCGCGCTGGCCAGCACGGTGCTGTCGTCGAACGCCGCGAGACCGCCGGCCACCGCCGACCAGATCGAGCCCCGCTCGCGGTCCGGCGTCTGGGCGAGACCGCGGATGACCGCCGCCGCTCGGCGATCGCCGCGGTCGTCGAGGACGTGCGTCGCGGCGTCGAGACGGCCGGCGTGCACCCATTCGACGACGGCGGACATCGGCAGTTGAGCGGTCGCCGCGGCGTGCAGCAGTGCCCCGAGCAGCTGCGTTCCGCGCGCACGCCAGTGGTCGCGCCCCTCCGTCCCCTCAACGGCACCCGCCAGCAGAGCGCGTGCGCGCGCCAGCGCGGTGTCCATCGACGCGGCCCCGCCAACAGGAGACCAGTCGAGCCGCCGCACCGAGGGAGGGACGCTCGACATCACGGCGCCGATGGGATCGAAGCACCACACGGCGCCGCGCTGCGCCCGAACGGGCGAGCACGCGTCGAGGACGTCGCGGCGCGTCGACGTCACGACACAGGGGCCCGTCCAGGCGACGACGTTGGGGATGATGACGCCGCTCGTCTTGCCGCTCCGCGGTGGCCCGATGACGAGCGCTCCCACCTGCGGCGGCGCGGCGATCCACGCACGCCCCGACGAGCCGAGCAGGACGCGGTGGCGCGGAATGCCGTAGGCCACCGGATCGAGGCCCCGGCGGACCCAGGGCAACAGAGGGCGCAGCTGCGAGGCCTCTCCCGACCGTCGCGCGACCGCGCTCCCGGCGACGATGATGGCGACACCGATCACGGTTGCGACCAGGATCGTTCCCTCGTCGCCGTCGAGCAGGCCGAGATCGCTCAGCGCGTTGCGAATCCAGAGTGTCGGAAGCGCGACAGCGATGAGGAGAAGTGCCGCGCGTCCGGGACGGCGCGGCGTGCGCTGCGTCGCGTACGCCGCGATCGCGACCGCGACGAGTAGCAGCGGCTCGACGACGCAGGCGACGAGGCCGACCTTCCAGAGCAGCCGCCCTCTGCGCCGGGACAGCGCCTCGCGCCGCTCTGGCGACAGCGCCCACCAGAGGTTCCCGGCGTGCTCGACAACCCAGGCCCGCGCGGCATGGATGTGCTTGCGCTCCGCCACGGCTCTCATGGAGGCCCCTCCGTCGGGCGGCCGGCGACGAGCACATCGACGACGTCGTCGAGGGACGGCACTGGCGCAGGATCATCGAGCGGCGCGTCGTGCGGAACGTGCCGCCCGCGATGCGCCTGGAGGTCTGCCCAGTCACGCCGCAGCGGCTCGAGGCCGACGAGCCACCAGTCGACCGCCTCGCGCGGATTGGTCTCGGCGATGTAGGCCACCTCCAGCCACGCCGACAGCGCCGCGAGACGCCACACGACCCAGGCATGCGTGTACCAGCACGCCGGCACCTCGATGTCGCAGGCGCGGAGCCAGTCGACGAACGAGGCGACGTCGCGGTACGCGGTGCGCAATGCTTCGCCGTCGAGGGCGTCGAGGTTCCACGCCACCCATTGGCTGCCGCCCTCTTGCGCAGCAGGTGTAGTCCGCTCATGCATCAGGAAAGACCCTTCGTGGGCGGGACGGAGCGGGAGGCCGCGTCGCGGACCTCCCGCCGGTGCAGTCAGTCGTCCCACTCGATGGTGATGCGGTCGACATCGACCGCAACGGTCGCCTCGTCGGGGATGTGTGCCTGTCCCACGACGAGGCGAAGGTAGCGGATGGTCCGGCGCTCGTCGTCCCGCAGCGTGTACGACGTCGTCGTCCGGCCCTCCAGCCGCATGCCCTGCCGCCTCGGCCGTCCGGGGCGTCGCCCGCGGTCGCGGGACGACCCGTCGCCGCGTCGGCGTCGACCGGCATCCGGCGTCCGCCTCGGGTGCCGGATCGGCGGCGCCTCCACCAGGGCGACCGGCTGGGAGGTCGGTGCCGGCGCCGTGGCGGCCGTCGGCGTCTGCGAGGCATCTCGGTCATCTGCCACGGGTCGTCCTCCTCAGTGCCGACGGCGGCCGCGGTGGTAGCGCGGCCTTTCCAGGCGCACCCCCAGTCGCAGGGTCCCGTTCGGGCCGCGGCGGTCGTGCGGGCGCCGGACCGGGACGATCTCGCCGCGCCCCGCGGCGAGGACGGGATCGGTGAGCTCCGTGTCGGACGCCCACCCGCGGGTTCGGTTCCTGCTCATTGCGCTTCTCCTTGTCTGCGACCGGCGCGTCCGCGGCGGGTCAGGGCCGCGATCGCCAGGAAATGCCGCACGGCACGGCGCCAGCCCGTACACCGCCCCGGACCGGTGCGTGCTCTTGCGCCCGGCGGTTCGGAGGCGCACCATCCAGAGCGGCGGCCGGAGGAAGGAGCTGTGACGGAGAGGGAGGCCGGGCGGGGGCCGGGATGTGCAGGCCATGGCGGTCCTGAGTGCCGCCGGCGACGCCGAGCTCGGCGCCGCGCTCCGCGCCGGGGGCGCCGACGCCGTCGAGGAGCTCTTCGTCCGCTACCGGACCCGCCTGCACGACGCCATCGCCCAGCTGGTCCGCAACCCGGCCGTCGCCGAGGACCTCACCCAGGAGGCCTTCCTGCGCGCGCTGGAGCAGCGCGCCACCCTGCGCGAGCCCGCGCACGTCCGCGCCTGGCTCTACCGGATCGCGATCAACCTGGCGAAGGAGCACCTGCTCCGCGACCGCGACGCCCGCCACGGCGAGGTGCGCGAGACGGTGCCCGCGGACGGCGACGGACCCGAGCGGACCGCGATGGAGCACAGCGACGAGGAGCTCATCGCGTCGGCGATGGCGAGCATGGAGACCCGGCAGCGCACCGCCCTCGACCTCGCCGTGCGGCACAACCTCTCCATGGCGGAGGTGGCGCAGGCGCTCGGAATCGCGGTCGCCCACGCGCACGTCGTCGTGCACCGCGCCAAGACGGCCCTCGGGCACGCGATCCGGGTGCTGCTGGTGGCGCGCAGTCGCACCCACTGCGCGCGCCTGGCGACGATGGTCCCTGCGGGCGTCGAGCAGCTGACGCCCTGGCAGCGCCGCAGCGTCGAGCATCACATGCGCCACTGCGCGGTCTGCAGCGCCCGGGGACGGGCGCTCACCAGCCCGCTGGAGCTGCTCGGCGGGATCGCGCTGCTCCCCCTCCCGGCATCGCTCGCCGGCGGCTGGCGTCCGCGACTCGGACCGCCACGCCCTGCGCCGGCGGCCACCCGTCTCGGGCTGCGGCAGGCGCTGCGGACGCCCGCCGTCGTCGCGGGCGGGGCGGCGCTGCTCCTCTTCGGTGGCATCGGCGGGCTCGTGCTGCTCCACAACGCCCCGCACTCGTCGGCGCTCCCCGTCGCCCAGCGGCCGGCGCCGTCACTGAGCCCCGCCGCGGACCTCCTGCCGACGCCGGACGTTCCGACAGCCCTCCCGACGGCGGAGCCGACACCGACGCCGACACCACCGCCGACGTGGGCGGACGCACAACAGCTAGTGCGCGGAGCGCACGGCTACCACGTCACCTACGGCTCCAGCGCCGATCCGACGACCGCCACGCCGGCGAGCCCGCAGCAGTTCGACCTGCAGGTGCAGCCCAACGGCGACTTCACCGGGACGTACCGTGCTTCTGACGGCTACATCGGCCCGTTCGACATCCGCCGGGTGAGCGGGGTGCTCTCGGTCCGGCACATCAACACGGTCGGCAACATGGGGATCGCCGGTGCGCCGGAAGACGCGCTGCAGTTCTTCGATATCAGCTCACAGCAGGCGGACGCGCTCGGCGACAACTGGTTCCCACTCACCGGTGCCGGGCAGCGCTCCGCGGCGTCGACCCTCAGCGCCATCCTGTCGCCCTACGTCACGCGGGCGTCGCTGGCCGACCGCGTCCTCGCGCAGCCCGCCGGTTCCGTGACAGCCAGCGACGGCCCCGACCCGGGAGCGACGACCCTGCAAGTCGGCAGTGTGTCCTTGACCTTCCGTGCCGGTCCCGATGCCTTCGTGCAGCTGCTCGCCGCACCGGTCCAGGTCCGGATTGACGGCCTCTGACGATGACGCGCTCCCCCAAACCGATAAGAACGGCCCCGCTATCCACTCAACTGCGCAGCGCCGCGCGCCAACTTCCGCCCCCAGATTGCTCTAGCAACCCGCATCGGACCCAGAGGTGTGAGCCTTCGTCCACGGGAAACAACAACGCCGCCCTGGGTTGTGCCGTTTCACACAGCTTCAAGGAGAAAAGAGACCTCAGCGCGACCAACGTCATGTTGCTCGATTGTTGGCCCAGTTCGGTCCCATCCAGTGAACATAACAAGGATGGTCCGTAGACCATCGGACCGCGGCGAGAGCTTGCGTTGGAGAAGTCCGGCAAGCCGCTGCTCGTGTGTTGAGAGGACTAACTGGCGGCGCGACCTAATGTGCCGGCACAGGTCGGCGAACCCCAAGGCGTTGACATCATCCATTGATTGCAGGGGATCATCGAGGAGAACAAACGGCAAACCCTCCCTCTCTACAGCCCAGCTCATCGCCAAGAAGTACGTAAGCGCCGCTACATTGGCCTGCGAACTCGAGAAGAGTAGCAGTGGATCGCCCGTGACCCCGCTCTCCGGGTCTGCGACGTAGGCATCTGCCACTCCACTTCGGTACGAGACGTCCATCTCAAATCCCATGCGGGTGAAGGCCGGATGGGGGGCGAGCCTCCCGAAGATGTCATTGAGCAAAGGCAGCAGCGTGGAAAAGCGCTCCTTCGTCACGGCTGTGATCGCACGCGTAGCCGCTGCGGCCAGGGTTCTCGCGCTCTCCGCCCGCTGACTTGTGGCCGCCGCCCGCTCGCGAATGCTAGCCACCTCCTGGGTCAGTGTGGCGACTTCAGCGCGCCGGCGGGCGAGTTCGTCGCCAAGCGCGGTCGCACTCAAGGCACCTGTCAGGCGGTCTGCGACACTTGCCAAGCGATCGACTGAGCTTCTAGTCGCGTCCAGGCTCTCGACATCTCCTTCTTGAATTCTGCGCAACACGTCCGCCTGAAGAGCAATGCCCGCCACTGCCGATGCGGAGCATTCCTCTCGCCATCTTTGCCGCGCCGACACGAGAACCTCTCGCTCATGCAGCAACGCCTCCAGACGTTGCCGCTCCGAGACGATCCGACCAAGCTCTTCATCCCTTCCCTGGAGGCGTATCTCATCTATGCGGACCACTTCTGCCAGCCGCGTAAGGTCTTCACCACTTGCGCCCATCAATCGCCGCAGCCGCTCTTGGACAGCCGCCACGTTGATAGGTTGCGAGCACACAGGGCAGTGATCGGCCAGTAGAGGCAGGGCCTTCGCGGCAAGGTCGGCGAGGTCGCTCGCGCGGTGCTCAGCTTCCCGCAGCGTTTGCCGGGCTTCCTGGAGGCTTGCCAGCGCTTCCGCGGCAGCGGTCTGTGCCGCGTTCTCCCGCTCGCGTAGCTTGCCGACGTCGTCGGCAGAGACCTCCGACAAACTGGCTTCCGCGCCCCTCAGTCGTGCATCCTCAACCAGGAGTTGGTCAGCCGTGGCCCTCCAGCGCCGCGCCGTCTGCGCTAACAGGATTGCGTCGGTTGAGCTGTCCGGCAAAGCCGACACCGCGAGGTGTGGGGCAGTCCGGGTGATCTCGGCCAGCAGTTCACCTCGTACGGCTGCGATATCGGGCTGAACTGCGAGCCTCATTTGCAGACGATCGACTTCTGCCAGTGCACGTCGCAGTTCTGCTTCCGCTCCCTCCAGGCGCTCACGTTCGCTCCTTGCAAGGCGACCGAGCTCCTCAGCGTCGCGCTTCGCCCCCGCCTCGAATCCAGTGACGTCCTCCAGCCCGAGGAGCGCGGCCATATGTCGGTAGCGGTCCTTCGGCTCATCCTCCAAGACCGCACGGACGACATCCTGTTGAAGAATGCCAGATGTCAGCATAGCGTCCCTCAGCACCATGTCTGCATCCCCGAGCAACGCGGTGCGGAGAGCCTCTTCAGCTTCGCTGCCGGTTACCGAGCCTTGAGCGGACGTCCATGTCAACAGGGAGCTCCGATGATCACCCGTACGGGTTATCGTCACTGACCTTCCGCGGACCCCTAGGCTGGCGCTCACGCGAGCGACGGCCGCACGGCCCGCGAATCGATTAGCGACGTAGCCTCCGGCGCGCCGACTAGCGAGCTTCGCCAGCCGTGTCAGTGAGCCTGTCAAGAGCCACTGAATAGCGTCGAAGAGACTTGTCTTCCCGGTCCCGTTCGGGCCGCATACGATGACCGCCGAGCCAGCTAAGTCGATACGCTGTTCCCGCCGAAAACCACGAAAGTTCTCGATGGAGAGCCATTGGAAGGTGACCGCCTCATCGGCCATCGGAAGGCTCCGCCGACCGGTGTGCTGCGACGGCGGCTCTCGCGAAGTCTTCCCGAACGCCGTTCACGACCAACTGATCAATCAAGAGATCATACGCCGATGCGAGTTTCTCTGGCCGCGGAGGTGGCAGGGGAAGGAATGCTCGCAGTGCCGTGGTTACCGCCTCTTCGTACGGGGCGGCTCCCAACAGCACAAGACGCCTGACGGATCGCGTGTTGTACTCAAGGCTGAGGACCTCCGGACGACCGCGCTCAGCCTCAGCGCTGGTGAGCAGCACGACGTAGGTGTCCCAGCGCTTCGCGCCCAGCTCAGGTGCACCCCCAACACGGCCCTCAATATCTGCGGAAACAAAGCCCTCCACCCCCAATAGGTCGTCAAGGGAAAGGCCAGCGACGACAGCGAGGATGAAGTACTCATTCTCGGCAAGTAGCCAGGGGACGTCCTCCAAGCCGGTGAGGTTGGCCTCTGCCGTGCGAAAACCGTTTGCCGATAGAACCCTTCGGGCAACAGCAAGGAGGGACCGATCCGGATGCATGACTATCACGCCGCCCTCAAAACATCATCAACATAGGTGATGGCGATCGAGACCTGAGTCGCGGCGCCCACAAGCTGATCAATCGGCGCGTACGGGTCCACAAGATCCGCTGCTGGGAGCCGCGCTGGCTTGGGGCCCCTAACCGAATCTGCCGCGATGAGAAACGACAACTCCTCGAGCAGACCTGTACGATGCACGATCTCCTGGGCGCGCTCAGTTACAACACGAGAGATGTCCGTTGATGTGCGGCGATCCGGGACAATGACGACATGTACGATCCTCTCGTGGATCTGGACAGCAGAGGCTGGAACAAACCGCACCATGGGCTCGCCCGCTCCGGCTGCTTCGCGTGCGAGCAGGCCGATAGCTTCCAGGGTTGACAGAGCCGCAGGAGCCCTGACCACGCTGCGGCCGATAGGCCATCCTGATGTGGCACCTCGGAGCCATTTGAGCGCCTGTAGCGCCGTGAATGTGCAAAAAGCCGCCGCTACAATATCGGCCGCGCAGAGCGCATTTGCGCGCTGTATCGCGTGAAGTTCATCTATCAGCACCATGACCCAGCGACGAGCAAGCTCATCGAGGAACGTATCCGCCGGCTTTTCGACTCGTCGCGAGGTCGGCAGCGCCGGCAGGAGCGCCGACCACTGACTACGGTCCCAGTCGGTTGCAATGTTGGGTGACACGATGCGCACTCGGTTCGCACCAACCAGGGCCACCAGCTCGCTGATCCGGCGCTGTGCGTAGTCGGCAACGTTGCCTATACCGACGAACACCATGCTCGATCGAGCCAGTTCTGCTTCAAAGTAGGCCTTTGCCCAAAGGGGAGGGTCGCTGAGCTGCGCCGACGTGATGAGCAGTGTGTCGGCCCAGGTGCAGCAACCGTGCAGCTTGACCACAAACTGACCACGAAGGCCCTCTGCCTCAGACTCGGTTCGAGCGGTTGGGATATGTTCGTAGGCGCGGCGAGCCCGCTCGACACAGTTATCCCAGTTGGTTAGCAGCAGCCGTATGGCTCCTTCGGCTACCAAGAGTGCGAGCAAGTGATGAGCAAGCGCTGGCCGCGCCTCATCGAAGGGCGCCACGTCCAAGACGGTATGTTGGACCGCCGCTAGGCCATCTGGTAATTGGGCCGCGGCGTCCGCGACTGCGAGTAGGTCGTCTGGGACGGTGCACGCGTAGCCAGTTACTTGCCTGAAGCGCTCGTGAAGGAGTCGACCCAAGTCGGAGCCGCTGGGAAGGCCAAGTGGAATGCTAATACCGGCCCCCGCGCACACGGCTAGGCGGCCCTGTGCAGCGTCGGCGGCCAGAACCACGATGGTGGCATCCACCGTAGCCGTCAGCGGCTGGCCGAGGTCACTCACCGGCCAATGATCTCAGGCAGTCAGGCGCCGTGGGAGGAGATGCGACCTGACCGCCGGTCAGACTCTGCAGCTTCGGGCGGCCACCGGCCGCCAAGAGCGGCCTACCGACCGTTCGGCTGGCCGGCTCCTTTGGGCGGTGCGGCTTAGAACCTCATTGCCGATCCTTCCCAATGAGGCAGGATCAACTTCCACCATAAACGCGTCAATCGGCGGATGACCGTAAGAGTCCCGCCCCTTCTGCATCTGGAGGTGGTCACTGCCCACCTCCAGGAGGGGCCCGGGAATGAGACCGGCAATCCGGAACGCTGCGCGGTCGCCACGCAGCGCGGCCCACCGCGGCGGGACCGATCCGTCGCCACCGCCAGCGAATCCCCAGGAGTACGGGGTCGGCATCCGTCGCGGGGCATCACCCGGCGAGATGACCTCTTCTGCAGCACCCGCGTTCTCGCGTGCCGCCTCCGGCGGCGTGGTCCTCGACGCCCAGGCGCGGCTGACGCAGGTCTACGAGGCGCACATCGACCGGCTCACAGCCTTCGCGCGCCTGCTCACCGGCAACGCGTCGGCGGCCGAGGACCTGGCGCACGAGGTGTTCACCGACCTGCTCCAGCGCCTCATCGCCGACCCGGCCTACCTCCGTGAGCCCTCGTGGCCGTGGCTGCGCACCGCCGTGACGCATCTGGCCTCGAAGCGGCACCGCGCGGCGCTGCGCGAGGCGAAGCGCCTCATGCGGCTGTACGAGGAGCCCCACGACGCCGACCCGTGGAGCCACATGACGGTGGACTTCGCCAGGACCATCGGGGCGATGCCACCGCGCATGCGCGCTTGCGTCGTGCTGACCTACGTCGAGGACCAATCCGCACGGCAGGTGTCGGAGCAGACCGGCATGGCCGTGCGCACCGTCGAAACGCAGCTGCGCCGTGCCCGCACGCGCATCAAGGCCCGGCTCGGCATCGAGCCCGGTTCGCACCGTCTCGCATCCCTGCAGGAGCCACAGCAATGATCGACACCGACGACTTCGACCGTCAGCTGCGCGAGATCGCCCACCAGGCCTTCGCCGAGATGTCGGCGACGCACGCACGACGCCGGCCACTGGTCACCGACGAACGTCGGCCACGGGCTGCTGTGCCGCTCGCGCTGGCGGTTGGCGTGGCGGTGGCCATCGCGCTGGCGGCGCCGCTGTTCCTGGCCCACGGACTGCGCGGGGGGACCGCCGGACAGAACCAGCCGCCCGAGGTGACCAAACCGGCCGACGCGGTCCTGCTCGACATGACGGACGCGATGGCGCATCTGCACAGCTACCACCTCGTCGAGCGCGGGACCGCGAGCGACGGCAGCCCTGTCGTCATCGACCTTCGCGTCGACCACGTGGGCTCGGCGATCGAGACATGGACGATGGGAGGCGAGACGGACAGCGTCGTGATCTGGCACGGCGACCTCTTCGTCAAGGGCCCGGCAGTTGTTCCCGACGCGCTGAAGGCGACCGTCGGTGATCACTGGTTCGGCATGCGTGCCAACGGATACACGGGAACGCTCGCCGCGACGGTGAGTCCCGCCCACATCGTCGACTGCCTGACCGGTGACCACGGTGCTCTGACCAGGGACGGTGTCCGCACGGTCGACGGCATCGCCTCTGTGCGGATCGTCTCCACGGCCACGGCGCCCGACACGCGGTCGTTCACGCTCGACGTCGCGGTCGACGGACCGCCCTACGCGGTCCATATGGAGACCGATGGGGCGCCGAGCTCGCGCACGGAGTGCCAGGCGCCGACCAGTCCCACGTCGGACACGCCGGCGACCCCCGAGCAGGGGAGCCCCGGACACCAGGCCATCGACTTCGACTCCTTCAACACGGCCGACCTCATCACTCCGCCGGCCGATGTCGTCGACAGCGCAGCCGTGGCAACGCCGAACGGCTGACACCAAGGAGGGCTTCCGGTGCCCACACACCTCATTCCACTGACCATCGCGAGCGGCGCTGCCGCCCTGTTCGTCGCGGGCTGCGGCGACCTCTCCGACTTCCCCGCTCCGCCAGCGTCCGCACAGGCCGCAGCGGCTCACCCCACGGCGGTGCCCCTCGACATCACGACATCGACGCCGGCGCCGACCGCTGATCCGCGACTCGCTCAGCTGCGCTCGGCGGTCGAGCATGACGCACACGTGCTCAACGGTGATCTGGACGGCCTCTTCCAGTGCGAGTACGTCATCACGGACGTGTCGGCGTGCCGCTCGGCGCTCACCGGCATGCAGGGACAGCTGGGTCCCATGGTGTCCGCGCTGCAGGCCATGCCGGTCGACGGTGAGCTCCAGCCCGCGCACGACGACCTACTGCATGCCCTCACCACGTTGCAGGCGGGGTGCGACGACGATCTGCGCTACCTCAGCACCCACGACTCCGCCGACAATGAGAAGGCGACGCACGAGCTGAACCAGGGATACACGCTGCTCGACCACGCGCGCTGGGACCTGCCGCCCGATCCGAACGGCTCGGGAGACTGGTGATGCAGCCACCCATCACCGAGGTTTCGCCGGAGGTCATGGAGGCCATCCGGCAGGACGCCATCGCCATGCTCATCGACGAAGGCGGCCCGGCCAGCCTCGCGGGGATCTTGTGGACACCCGGGAGCATCCAGCTGGCCGCCATCGCTGTGCAGGTCCGAGCGCTGCTCCTCGACACCACGCTGGTCCTCGCCATCAGCGCCGCGGTCCACGTCCTGCCCGGAGTCGCCAGTGTTGTCGTGCCCAGCCTGGCGTGGCTTCTCTTTCCGGTGCTCTGGCGCCTCTACGGACGAACGCCGGGGATGGCGGTCCTCGGCCTCTACGTGGTGCACCTCACCCGGGACGACCTGGTGCATCCGTCGGTGCTGCGCGGCGTGGCGCGCGTCCTCTTGCTCGTGCTGACAGCTCCGCTCGTGCCGGTGAGCCGCGCGGGGCAGGCCGCCGCGGCGCCGCCCTCGTCGCTGCCCATCCTCCCCGCCGACCGGTTGCTCGACATGCGGGTGTTCCGCTACCGGCTCTGTGCACCGCGCGGGCGCACTCGCGGCGACCGGGTTCTCGACAGGCTGGGCGTCTTCGCGCGCCGGACGACCTGACAGAAGACATGGCGGCGGGCGCCGCTTGTGCAGCGCCCGCCGCTCGTCTTCACTGCACGACGACGGTGTTGCCCGCCAGGTCGTACCAGGCCTGACGCTTGGCATCGCGCCGCAGCAGCATCACGAGGAATGCGAGCGGGCCGATGAACCACAGCACCAAGAAGCGGCGGAAGGCCTGTCCGCCGTTCAGCGGTGCGCCGCTGGTGGCGTCGGCGACGTGGATGCCGGCGATCCGCATGCCGAGCGTGGCGCCGAAGAGCATCCACGACCCGATGAAGTAGGCGGCGCCGATGAGCGTCGCGAACACGACAGCCGTGCGCAGCGCGGTCGCGGACGGGGACGGGTCGAGGACGCTGGCGTTGGCGAGCATGAACTTGTAGATGCCGAAGGAGACGGCGTTGATCAGCGCGTAGTCGATGATGCCTCCGACGAAGCGCTTCTCCTTGGTGGCCACGGCAGTGCTGGCCTGTCCGGCCCTCGCCTTGAGCTGGTCGAGCAGCTCGTCGCGGGCCGGTGCCACCGGCGGCGACTCGCCGGATGCTCCGGATGTCCAGGGTGCGGGTGTCGTGCTCATTCCATGCCTCCCACTGTGCACCGGTCTGCATTTGACCTAGACGTGTGTGGTTGGTCCGTCGCTGACGGATGGCCCACGCTCAGGCCCGATCCCGTACACCGAGTTAGAGATGAGCGGCGGAAGCCAGCGGGTGCCGCGCCTCGAGACCGGCACCGCCGTGCGCGCGCAGGCCGGTGTTCGGCGGCGCGGACCTCTCCCATCTCCACTCCTTCCTCATGCCCCGCGTTGGTGCACTCCCGCCTTCGCGGTGACGCCACTATGGCACACCCGTCGTCCGGGTTCCAGAGCGCCCGACGAGCTGATGTGAATGCATCGGGGCGCCTGTCCTGCCGGGCGGTTGACCACCACAACTGTGTGGTGGTACGGTACATCTGTTCCTCAGGAACAAAGAAGAGGCCCCTCGGAGTTGAGACCTCCTCGGGGCCAAGCCGATACCTGAACTGGAGGCACCGGCCATGGGCGACTCTACCCATCCGACTGCTGCCGCGCCGGCGAGCGTGGCACCGATTCGTCCGCCGCACCCGGCGGACCGCGAGCACCCTGCGCTGGTCACGGCGAGGAGCGCGATCCTCGACCTGGTCGAGGAGGATGCACCCAACCTCGTCGCGGCGGCCACGAGCCCGGATGTCCGCGGCTGGCACCTCGACCCGACCCTCGTCGACGTCACGCGCGAGGTCGTCGCGACCACGATCGCGGTCGCGCGCCACGCCGACGCGCCGACGCCGGCCGACATGCGCGTGTTCCGCCTGCTCGGCGCCCGCTGCGGCGACGCGCACGTGGCCCTGCACGAGCTCGACGAGACGGTCGACACGGCGACGAGGACGCTCCGGCAGGCCTTCTCCGCGACCAGCGCCGAGCTGGACGAACTGTTCGGCCCCGCGAGCATGCGGCAGACGGTGGCGTCGCTGTGCAACGTCGCCGACACGCTGTGGCGCGCGGCGCGGAGTGAAGCGCGCAGCGGACGGGAGGCGGCGTTGGGCTGGCGGCCGCGCGGAGCGGCCTACGTCGGTGCACTCCACCGCGCGCTGTCCGGTGGAGCGGTGCAGCGCCCAACTGTCGTGCCGTGTCCTCTGAACAGCGACCGGCCGTCCGCTGTGGCGGTCTTCACGCGCGGCGGCCGCGATGCGACCCGGCAGCTGCGCGAGGCGGCGCACGTGGCGGAGGTTTTGCTACCCGCGACCAGCGTGGGCCTGGCGCGGTCGCCGCAGCATGCCCGCATCGTGGTCGAGCAGCACTCCCGCAGCGAGTGGCTGGAGACGACCGCCATGCTGCACGAGATCGCGCGGTGGCACGGACTCCACATGCACCGGACGACACCCGTCCGCTTCGAGGAGCTCGGCGCCGCCTATCGCGATCTGCGAGGCGACCTGTCGCGCGAGGCGTCGCCCGACATCAGCCTCGCCGGGTTCGCCGCAGCAGCGGTCGCGTAGCAGCGTCGCAAGGGAGCGCCCGCGGCGGACGGCGGGCGCTCCTTTCCTGTCGCCTCGTCGCATCCGCGCCGAGGCGCGACCTCCCCGTTTGATCCAGCGGAGTGACCTGTCATGCCTTCCTCCACGAGTGCCGTAGTCGACCACGACGCGCTGCAGCACGTCGCGCCAAGGCCGGACGTCCCGCGACCGCCCCAGGACGACGCCGACGACGCGCGTACCGACCTGATTCGCAAGACCGTCAGTGCCGTGGCGGCGGCATGCTCCAGGCGAGCAGTTCAGAGCGGGGCGCACCTGCGCGGCTTCCGTGTGGTCGCGGTGCGATGCGCAAGCCAGGGCGTCACGCTCGATGAGGCGCGGGATACGGTGCGTCTCTACGCGCAGCGACCTCAGGTCCTCCTCCTCGCGCGCGGTGGCCGGCCGGACCTGTGCAGCATCCCCCCGATCCTCAGGGCGAGGGAAGCGCGGCACCGCGTGGCCGACGACCTCGTCGAGCGCATCGACGACGAGCTCGTCGCGGGCTACGCTGCCGTGATCGTCCGGACGACACCGGAATTCGAGCACGCCGACGCGCTGCGCTCTGCGCTCAACGACCACCCGGGCGACCTGTCCGGACCGGACCCGGACGCCCTTCGCGCCGTCGCCCTGCTCTTCGGGTGGGGCGCGGACATCCAGCGGCGGCTCGACCTCGCCGGGGAGGACGCCGCCATCCTGGTCCCGGGGGCCGTCGACCTCGGTCCTGTGCCGTTTGCGGCGCACCGGCGGGTTGTGTTCGCAGGCTGGTCGGTGCCGACCTGGCGCGAGGCCAGCGAGATCCTCGTGGAGATTGGTGACCGGTACGACCTCGCCCTTCGCACGACCGTCCCGGTCCGCGGCCTGCGGCAGCTGGGCGCGGCGTACCGCGAGCTCATCGACGGCCTGCCGCCCCACTCCGGCGTGACCGTGCTGTCCGGGCGCCAGCCCTGAGCGCGGGGCACCCTCGACGGAGCGTGGGAGCGCCGCGCCCCCGGCGTGGTGCTCCCACACCCAACCGTGGACAGCCGGCCGTCGCGGCACACAAGCGAGCCATGAGCGAGGAGCTGACCACCGCCGAGCTGCTCGCCGCAGTCCTCGGCGTCCGCCGGACCACGATGAGCGTGCAGCGCATGCTGACAGCGGTTGGTGCGCTCCCCCGTTGGACACGGCAGGCCCTCGGCCCCCACGGCCTCGCGGCGCGCTACGCGATCCCATACCGCTGGGCCGTCGCGGTGTGCGCCGTCGACGAGCTCGCCGAGCGGCACAGCAGCGAGCTTCCCGGGCTGCGCAGCGCGCGCGACGCGCTGATCCTCCTGAGCGATCTCCACCGCAGCCGGGTGGAGACGGCAGCAGTCCTGCTGCTCGACGGGGGCTGGCGCCGGATGGGCATCGGCATCGTGGGAATCGGCTCGGTCGACCGGGTCGACGTGGCGCCAGCGGACGTCTTCGGCCCGGCGCTCCGAGCCGGAGCGTCCGCCGTCATCGTCGCCCACTCCCACGTCTACCCCGATCCCACCCCGACCGCCGCCGACCGCCGTCTCGCCGAGCGCCTCCGCCGCGCTGCGGACCTCCTCGGCGTCCCGCTCCTCGACCACCTCGTCGTGGCTCAGGGGTCCGCCTACTCGTTCGCCGAGGCGGAGAGGTGGCCCAGCCTCCAGCACGGGTACCGAGGATCGGTCACTGCGCGGACGGGCGGATACCATGGCCGCGATGGCTGCACGCCGCGGCGCCCAGGGACTCGGGAGCGCACTCAGGAACACCCCTGCACACCCCTGCCCTCTGGACCGCCGGGCCTGGTCGACCCTACAATCGCACAGATGTTCGGTCTGATGGTCGCCCCAGCGCGACGCGAGGAGGAGCGTGCGGCCGTGCTCGCCCTGGTCGATGCCAGCCCGCGCGACTGGCACCGCACGGCGACCCTGATCCTCGAGGCGGGCGGTGCTCGGCGGCTGCTCGATCCAGCCGCATGGACGGGCCTGGAGACGTTCGACATCGCGCTGGCCGAGGAGCTGGCCAGTCGCGTGCCCGACGGCGCCCTCGACGAGAAGGAGGTGGAGCTGCGACGTCTCGCAGAGGCGGGCATCACCGTCGTGACCGTCCTCGACGAGGGCTACCCGGTCAACCTGCGGTTCATCTACAACCTGCCGCCGGCCCTCTACATCCGCGGGGCGCTGCAGCCGGAGGACTCCCGCGCGATTGCCGTGGTGGGAACGCGTCAGGCGTCGGACGAGGGACTGGAGCGCGCCGCCCACCTGGCCACCGAGCTGGCCCGCCACGGGGTGACCGTGGTCTCGGGGCTGGCACGCGGCATCGACACCGCGGCGCACGAGGCGGCCCTCGCGGCCGGTGGTCGCACCATCGCCGTGCTCGGGACCGGCATCGAGTCCCCGATCTACCCGGCGGAGAACCGAGAGCTCGCCGAGCGCATCCTGGAGCGCGGCGCGCTGGTGTCGCAGTTCCGGCCGACCGCGCCGCCCACGAAGTTCTCCTTCCCGATGCGCAACGTGGTCATGAGCGGGATGTCGACGGGAACGGTGGTGGTCGAGGCCAGCGCCACGAGCGGCGCGAAGATGCAGGCGCGGCTGGCCCTCGATCACGGCAAGCCCGTGTTCCTCCTCGACTCGCTCGTCACCAAGCAGGCCTGGGCGCAGGACTACGCGGAGCGGCGCGGTGCCCGTGTGGTCCGGACCGTGGATGACATCGTCGCCGCGCTGACGGCGATGCAGACGCCGGCACAGCAGCTCTCGCTCGTCTGACGGCGCCACCGTGGCGACCGTCTACGAGATCACCGATCGTCTTCGGTCCACGTACCGGACCGTCCCGCCCGCGGGACCGGGCGTCTGCATGATCTGCCATGCGCAACCGAACCCCGGCTTCGCAACGTGCCGCAGCTGCGCGACGACGATGGGTGCCGTGCGCCATCCGATTCGCCGCATTGTGCCGATTTCCCTGACCGCCAAGGGAGAGCAGCTCTACCACTCGCTCGTGTACTACAAGCGGCCGCCTCCTCCGTGGGAACCACGCGGTCAGCTGCAGCAGACGTTTCGTGTACAACTAGCGGCGCTCTTCGGGCGCTTCGTCGCTCAGCACGGCGCGTGCATCGCCGGCGACGTCGGAAGCTGGGACGCCATTGTGGTCGTCCCCTCGACGCGCACGACGCCAGGCGACATCCATCCGCTGCATCAGACGTTGTCGATGCTGCGCAACAGCGCACCGCTCCTGCTCGCGCCCCTGCGCGCCTCGGACGAGCAGTTCGCCGATCGCGAGGCGAGTGACCGGCGGTTCACCGTTACCGCCGACGTCAGCGGCCGGCGGATCCTGCTCGTGGACGACACGATGACGTCAGGGGCCCGGCTGCAGAGCGCCGCATCGGTGCTGGCATTGCACGGCGCCACCGTTGTCGCCGCCGTTCCCATTGGGCGGCTGATCAATGTCGAGTACAGCCCGGACGTCTGGACGCGCGCCTCGAAGGTGCCGTACGACTTCGACACCTGCTGCGTCGAGGGCGACGCCATTCCGTTCTAATCGACCCCAACACCACGGAGGCATATGCGGATGGGATTCTCGGAATCCATCTCCATTGGCGCGTTCACCTTCTTCACCATCGAGGCTGAGCGTGCATACGGCGCCGGTCCGGAGCTCCCGCGTCTGCATGTCGTCCTGCAGGGCAAGACGCCGAGCGATGCCATGGTCTGCGACGAGCTCCACCTTCACGGCTCCCTCAAGCTGGGGCCGCGTGTCCTCGGCGTGGGTTCCGTCTCCCGTGCCAACCTCGGATCGGTCCAGCAACTGATCGAGGTCGTCGTGCCACTTGGTCCTCCCGCGATGGGAGCTCTCATCGCGCACCCTGTGCCCGATACCGTCGAACTCGCACTGGACTTCTCGGGCACGATGACCGCGCACCACACCGGCGAGAAACCCGTCCTGGGTTTCCATCTTCCGATGGAGGCCCACGAGCGCCGGACGGTACCCGTGCAGATCAACGACCTTCGCCTCCAGATCCCAAGAAGTGACTGGTACGTCAAGGTGCTGCAGCCGACCGGTATCGCGGAGTACATCCTGATGGAGGTGCGCGTCCCACTGGGGGACATCGGCCAGAAGCAGCGGAAGGCCGCCACTCTCGTGGCGGAGGCGGACCGATGCCTTGCCTCCGGTGACGCTCCAGGTGCCTTCTTCCGGTGCAGAGCCGCGATGGAGACGCTCGCCGGTTTCCCTGCGCAGATCTACGACGGTGTTCCGGATACCTTGAAGCGCGCCCGGATCAACGCGCTGGCAAAGGCGATCGGCGAGTACCTACACGCGGGCCGGCATGTTGCGAAGGAGGGTCCTCGCGAAGGCGAGTTCGACGTCGACCATCGCGATGCACAGTTCGCGATCGGGATCACCAAATGCCTCCTCGCGTACACCTCGCAAGTGGTCGCGTAGCAGCACGTGGCTTGTCTGCGTCCGGCGGGCAGAGCGCGATGGTGGGCCCTTTCTTTCCTGACCCCTCCTGCAATCTGCCTCGTGGTCTACTGCCAGATACAGCTCTGGAACGCGGTGGGATTCCTGCGCGTCCACGTCGGAGAGTCGTTCCGCTCGCTGAGCGTGGCCCTGATCTTCTGCTTCGGCTTGGCCGCCTTCATCGCGTTGGCGTGGCTACTCAAGCGTGTCGCGGCCATGCCAAGTGACCGCAGGAGAACGATCCATGCCGGCGTCGCGGCACCCCTGGCTCTGATCCTCTACGCCGGCGCCGCAGTCTGGTCGATCGTGCTGCGGTATGGGAGTATCTGGGACATCAACCGGTTCTTCCAAGGCCACCTATTCGACGCCCTCGCCCTCACGACTCTCGTGGCGCTGGGCTGGCGCGTCGCGCCCGTCACCGTGGCTAGGCCAGGACGCTGGCGCAGGGCAGCGGCCTATGCATACTTCGCTGCCGCCGCGGCAGCGATCGCCGCCGTGGCCGCCTACATGGCGGAGGCGAATATCGCAGTCGTCTTGTTCGAAGCCATTGTGGCGGCTCTTGTAGGCCTCACCTTCGCTTGGCTCCTCTTGTGGGGAGCTCGGCAGGGCTGGGTGGCCCACCTCGCGGGCCGCGGCCGTTGGTTCTATGCATGGATCTCACTCAGTGCGGTCGCATTCCTCCTCGCATCGACGGCGGCATCGCAGAACGGAGCGGGCACCGTGGCGACGTGGGCGGCAGGGTCCGGCGCCCTGCAGGTGTTGTGGAGCGCCATGGCGCTCATCTGGATCACATGTGACCCGCAAGGCGCTTTGGCACATGCTCGACGCTACATCCTCCGCACGCGTCCCTCTCATGGACGGACACAGCCGTAGCTGCGGTCGGGGTTGACAAGCCGGAGCGCCCGCCACCTCAGGGCGCCCACCGGGCGGGGTTGGCACCCTCCCGCGAGATACTTGCGATCGCCCCCGCCCGCCATCAAAGCGGGGTGCGCTCACACCCACCAAATCGTTCGCTGGTTGGGCGCGCCTGAACCCGGTCAGATCAGCCGCCCTCTTGCTCCCATTCGCGAGGCTGCTCGCGCGCCGCGGCGCGGCGCTCGACCTCCTGGCGCGCGGCCCGACGCGCTCCCTCATCGTCCCCCGCCGGCGCGCCGCCCCCGCGAAGCGCGGGCGCGACACGGAGGCGCGCCGCACGCCAGGTGGCCAGCTCGGCCGCGCGTCGCTGTTCTCGCACCTCGGCCTGGTGCTGCTCCCATCCCAGCGCCGAGACCTTCGCCCGGCTCTCGGCCGCCCGCGCCACAAGCTCGCGCAGGGCAGCCTTGCGATCGTGTGTCTCCATGTCGAGCGACGAGAAGTCCGTGTAGACGAACGAGGCCTCACGTGCACGGCTGACCCCGACGTAGCTCGTCTCGCGCGCGGTCTGCCAGCCGCCGGTCAGGCCGTAGATCCGGTCGACGGTCCTCCCCTGGGCGCGATACACGTGCTGCGCGTACCCGAGGCGGAGCGCCGGCAGATCATCGCCTCGAATTGTCACCGTGCGGTCGGGGAGTTGCACGTCGACGGCGGCGCCGTCGGCGTGGATTAGCGTGATGACGCCGGTGGCACCGTTCTCGACGCGCGGGCGCCACGGCCCGAAGTACACCTGGCGTGTGAAGGACACGGAATCGCCCGCGTACAGCCGCTCCTGCCGCACACCGCCGTCGTCCCGTGGAGCCCGAACCTCGATCGCGCTCCCGCTCAACTCGCCAGCACGGAGCCGGCGGTCCTGCGCCGCAGCGTTGAGGAGATCGACGTCCGTGTTGCTGGTATCCGTGAGCAGGAGGTACTGCTCGATGCCCCGTTCCCGCGCGGCGCCCTCGCGCCGATCCCTGTCCCACTGGTCCACCGCCGCGTCGCGCGACTGCCCCCGCGTCAGGCTGATGACGATGCGCCGCCTGCGCTCCAACCGCGCGACCGCCTGGAGGGCCTTGCCCTCGCGGAGCTCGTTCCAGGCGTCCCTGGCCCAGGCATCGCGGGCGCGGAAGTTCTCTCGCAATGTGGTGGCGCCGATCTCGCGGGTCATCAGCGGGTAGAGCCCGCCCGCTTCGATGGGTGAGAGCTGATGCGGATCCCCGGCGACGGTCACCGCGGCGCCCCCGACGGCGCGCATCAGCGCGCCCCAGCGCCAGTCCTCGAGCAGCCCGGCCTCGTCGACGAGGACGGCTGTCTTCGGGGTGACGTGGACGCGACCTTGCTGGACGCGACGGAGGAACCCGTCGACGGTCATCGCCTGGTCGGCGCCGACCTCGCGGCCGAATCGCTGGGCCGTCTCGCCGGCGGCGGCCAGCGCGATGACCAAGTACCCGGTCTCACGGCGCACCTCGGCGACGGCACGGAGAACCTCGCCTTTCCCGGTGCCGGCCGGCGCGGTGAGGATGCCGAACTGGTGACCGACGAGCTGCCGGACGGCGGTGGTCTGCTCCGCCGACAGCGGTACCCGCGCGCCCTGGATCGCCGCCGTGACCACGTGCTCCGGCGCCTCGACGGATCGCTCCGCCAGACGATGCGCCGCGAACATCACCTCCCGCTCCAGCTGCACGGTCGCCAGCGTAGTCCAGTGGTGGTCGTCGAGGCGGCGCAGCTGCGGCGCCGCCTGCACCTCGTCGATCAGCCAAGCGATGTCGTCGCCGCCAATGCGGCCCTGCGCCGCCTCCGCGATGGCCGTCCGCACCGTCCGGACGTCAACGACGGCTTCATCCTTGGTGAGGTACCGCGGGCTGTTCGGGTCGGTCAGTTCCTGCACGATCTCGGCCACCACCGCGTCGCGATCGACCGGCGCTGGCGGCCCATATTCCGGGTTCGGCAACGCGGAGTCGCCGGCGCGCCCGCGCCACTGCTCGAAGGCGGGCGCGTGCTCGACCGACTTCTGGATGCGGGTCATGAGCGTGAGCGCCTTCCGCTCTGCCGGCGTCGGCGGCCGGCCGTGCTCCTCCCGAAACGCGCGGACCGCGGCCGCGAGCTCGGCAGATCGGGAGGAGAAGTGCTCGCGCAGAGCGGCACCGATGCCCGCCACCTCGAAGTAGCGGCCGTCGCGAACGATGCCGTATCCCATCCGCTGCAGGCGCAGGGCGAGCTCCGCCCGGTAGACCGCGCCGGCCTCGGCGGCGACGCGGTAGAGTTGCCGGCTGTCGATGGCCGCCCAGCGGTTTCCATCGCTGTCCGGTTGCAGCCGCAGCGCCATGTTGGCGATGACGACGTGGTCGTGCAGCTGCGGGTCGGGGGCCTCGCCACGCTCGTACTGATCGGGGGTCAGGCGCGAGGTGTGGTGACGGAAGCGCGCAGCGAGAATGCCCGCGACGCGCTCGTGAACGATGGCATCGCCGTCACGCCGGCGCGCCAGCTCGACGGTCGCCTCGATGTGCCGGAGGGCGGCAAGGACCCCCTCATGGTGGGCGGCTTCCACCGCCCGTCGGGTCGGTTGCTCACTCAGTGCCCACAGCACGGACACCGACTTCGGCGCGCTGAAAGTGGCATCGACGCCGGCAACATGGTCGCCGGTTGCGCCACGCCGGACGACGATCTCGCCGTTCCGCGGGTCACGGCCGGCCCAAACGCGCATGAGGTCGGGTCGGCGGACGACACGGGTGAGGTCGAGCTCCGCGCAGGCAGAGCCGTGCCACGTCCCGCGACCCTCGCTTGGGCGTCCGCTGCGCCCCAGGTAGTAATCGCCCGAGCGCTCAGCAGCGCCCTTGCAGGTCAGGTAGTCGGCGTAGCCGGGCCCGTCGATCCCGGTCACCTTGTGCACGGTCATCACGTAGGGGCAATGCCCCTCGATGCCCCGTCATCCCGTACAAAGGGAGCTCCTCACGCCCGAATTTCAGCGGTCTGCAGACTAGACGCACGCGTTGCATGCTGGTCTTGTCGACGGCGGTTGCCACCGCCGAAGATGCCCGGCGCCCCAGAGGTGGCTCAACTAAACGCTGCCGTTCTGGCCTCGCTGTGAGTGCCCCTCCGGGGACGTCCGGGCCGGCGGTGTCGCCTAATAGAAGCGTGGTGACACCCAACGCGTGCTTGCGCACCGCCGACCACATCGTCCGACAGGAAGCGGAGGAAAGTCCAGCGGTGTACCTCGGAGTCGACAGTCACAAGGACAGCCTGGCGGCCAGCATCGTCGACGTCGCCGGTCGCGAACTGCATGCGCGCACGTTCGCCAACACGCCGGCGGGTCACCGCCAGCTGCTGCGCTGGGCGTGCACCGGCGGCGTGCAGCGCTTCGGCATCGAGTGCACGGGCACCTACGGCGCAGCTCTCGCCAAGGCGCTGCTCGCCGAGGGCCTCGACGTGCGCGAGGTGCCGCCGAAGCTCAGCGTTCGTGAGCGCCGGCGCGGCAGGCGACTGGGCAAGTCCGACCCGCTCGACGCGCTGGCCATCGCGCGAGTGACGGCGCGTGAGGAGAAGCTGCCGCCGGTGGCCAAGCCCGCCATGTGCGAGGAGCTGGGCGTCCTCTGCGACTACCGCGACGAGCTGGTGACCAGGCGGAGCGCCATCGCCAACCGGCTGCACTGCGACCTCAACGTCATCTGCCCCGGCTACACGAGCACGTGCCGCTCGCTGGTGTCCGGCGCAGCGCTGACCCGTGTGACGTACCTACTCCGCGGTCAGCACAACGCCCGTGCGGACGTCGCCCGCCGGCGCGTCGCCGAGCTGCGCCGCCTCGACCAGGAGATCAAGGCGCGCACTCGAGAGATCGCCACCCTGGTGCGCATGACCGGCACCCACGTCGTCGAGATCAAGGGCGTCGGCCCGCTGCTGGGCGCCCGGATCCTCGCCGAGGTGGGCGACGTCCGCCGCTACCCGACCTCCTCGCACTTCGCCTCGGCGAACGGCACGGCGCCCATCCCTGCGTCGTCGGGGAAGGTCGTCCGCTACCGGCTCAACCGCGGCGGCAACCGGCGCCTGAACCGGGCGCTCCACTTCGTCGCCATCGTCCAGGCGCACTCGGACGACCGGGCGAAGGCCTACCTGGCGCGCAAGATCAGCACCGGGAAGAGCGGCAAGGAGGCCATCCGCTGCCTCAAACGGCACCTCTCCGACGCCGTCTACCGGGCTCTGCAGGCCGATTTCGCCACACCGCAGGCCCTGGCTGCTTGACTATAGAAGCTCACGCCGTGCTGGCGACTACATCAGGGTTGCCGTCAGGGGAAATCTCTAGCTGGCAGCTGCCCGCATCTCCCCAAGCGACCGGTAGTCGCCCGGGAACACAGTGTGGCACCGGGCGATGGGAGTCCGAAGCCTCATCCCGGTTGCGTGCCGGTCGGGATCGACCTCCAACATCCACCCAATGTCTGCGCCAGTCAGGCGCGCGTAGCCGCGGCCTGCTAATACCAGGACGAACGCAAACGGGTAGTGCATGAGATCACAAAGCACCACCGCCTTCCGTGACGCAAGGTCCACCTCGACCATGGGAGGTAGGATTCTTCCGCGGGTTCGTTCAGGAAACAGCGCCATGAAGATCCCCATGTCGGCCGGCATTTTGCCTGGGCGGCCGGCCAGTATCACCTCACGCAACTCCGGCGCACTCCTCGTGAGCGAACCAACACTGACGGTCGCCATCGAGCTGAGCACCTGTCGGATGAACCGCCCCGGATACAGCTCGGCGTTGCCGATCTCGGCGTCGTAATACCGCGGGCCTGTGTCCAAGTCACCTTCGGGATCGGGCGGGTAGAGCGCAAAACCTCGATGGAATACGTGAGCCCACTTGGCGTATTCCGCGCCGTACCTCGTGCCGGTAACCGTGTTGCACGATTCACATAGGGTGTATGCAGATACCCCGCCTTGATGGTGCGACCCGCCAGGCAAAGAGATCCCCGGCCGCCCAGCCGTCAGCCATTCGGCTCCAGTATGCCCCGGGCCATATCCCAGTTGAACGCCTTGTAAGGCGGCACATGCTCCTCAGTCAGCACACGCTCTTCTCCGCAGAGACGGCACGGTCCAATCAGCCGGCGCCGCGGAAGCGTGTGATGCCGATCCCGGACTTCGCAGGTCGAACAAAGGGGGAAGCCCGCAACCTGGTGCCACGCCCGCCGATGCAGCGAGCCGGCCGCTGTAGAGCAGCTATCGTCGGTGTGCAGGATCCCCGCGTCATCGACGAACGGAACAGAGCCCGGCATGAGGACGTAGTGTCTCGGAATAGCTACGCCGCGAGGCGCCGCTGCGTCTGTTCCCACCATGCGACCACGCGGAGGACATCCGCAGTCGCTGCCGGGCGCACAATCGTTGTGATCGGCAGAGAAGTAGACATGAGGAGGTCCAGCGCCCAGCAGACGACGCGGCCACGTTCCTCCACTGACAGGTCTAGGAAGTTGCCCTCCGCGGTACTATGGCGGTTAGGTGCAAGTTGATGTGCGTCAGCCGAAGAGGCGACCCACATTGCGTAGACGTTGATGTCAGCTACAGGCGCCGCCGTTCGCTGCGCGCGCGCACGCAACCATCGCTGCACTCCGAAACCAAATCCGTTTCCGTTGCAGTGGCCGCAGAGCTGTGGGTGACCGGCACGGAGTGCGTCTCGCCACCGCTCGGCGTCGACGAGCTGCTGCTCCACCTCCGGGAGCCGCGCGGGCTCCAGCCCCGACCCGCGATGCACGTCGAGCAGCTTCCGTCGGTTCTCGACGTTCGCGACGGCTTGACCGAGCCGAATGCACCGCGCCCGGGCTTCGATGTCTGGATCATCGGCTAACCACGTGATCCTGGCTGCAGCCTCACACATCGTCCGCAGAGAGTCATACATTGCCGCCGATGCCAACGGAGAATCGGCCAAAGCAGCAATGGCCAGCGCCCTTGACGTAAGACCGTAGCGTAAGTCAAGGGCGACTCTCTGCGCTTCATTCTCCGCAAGCAGAACGACAGCGCCGCCGGTGAGAGCATGCGTTAGGGCACCTTCAACCTGCGTGGCAAACGCCATGAAGCGCGGGCTTTCATCGCCCGCGGCCGCGTTCTGTACTTCCATCGTCTCGTCCGTCGCAACCCCAATAAGAGGGTGGAATGTCTCCGTTTGGCCATGTAGTATACGAGCGAACCGATGTTCGTGTCAAGGCCCTTGCTCCACAGAGGAGCCCAAACGAGATCACAGAGGGCTTCGGGCATCGTCATCGGCGTAGGGCTCGCCAGTCGTCTCGTCGAAACGCATGCCGAAGTTCGTCCCTCGCGACACGCCCACCTGGCGCACCACTGCCCACATTGCGTCATGATCCGGTGGCGTGTCTGGATGCCAACTCGTGGACTCCTCCACCACCGCGGAGCGCAGTATGGAGAGAGGGACGCTGGCGACCATTTCAATAGCCCGGGTCACGTGCGGCTCGCCCATGGTAGGGGATGGGAGGTGAGGGCTGATGGCGGCCAGCCTCAGAGCCCCCTGGCACAAGGCCGTCCACGCCTCCTCCATCTCTTGCGGCAGGGGGGCGTCGACGACACGCTGAAGAACGAGCAGCCCGACCGTAACTGGCCCAGCGTCGGCAGGGTTGACCGCTGCAAGCGCCTGGGTACCTCTTGCGATGTCGCTGATCAGTGAACTGACATGGTTCTCGAAGGTCCTTCCGAGCGACTTCTCAGCGGATCTCGTCAGTAAGCCTCCCGCCATGACGCCCATCGCTTCTATCCACACATGACCGCGTGGAGGCGTGTCCCTTCCCTCAACCACGTCGAAGGTCATCTGAGAGAACCCCTCGCTCAGCGCGTCGAGGACTGCCGAGCGCGCCGAATCCTGATAAGCGAAACCGGGGCCATCGAAGACGAAAATAGAGTCCTTCGGGAAGAGCATCGCTACAGCACGCCCAAGGCTTCCCAGTACCTGATGGACGCGCACGTTGAGGTCTCTCTCGTCTCGCGTATGTGACTCGAGCGTGAACAACGCTTCGACGACGGGGCCGAGCGGCTCGTCTACACCCGCCTCGACGAGGCGGACGAGAGTGCCTTCGAGGTAGTCGAGCAGCACCCGAGCATTGATACGGTGGGTCGAGGATACGGTGCTCGCTAGCTTCAGTATCTGCGGAAGCACGACCTGATGTTGTGATGGGAGTCCCCGCAAGGCGATGACCTCATCCAAGCCGACGAGAACCTCAGCGATGACGTACCGGCTGATAACGGAGGAATCGCCGCCCGTTGATAGAAGTCCATCCATCGGATCAGGTTCGGGCTGCGGAGCCTCCGTGATCCATCCGCGCCATTCGCGCACCAAGGCGTCGATGGCGCACTGTAGGGTTACGCGGTCAGCGTCAACGACGGACTGATGGCAGAGTTCGTACAACGCGAGCAATGGTCGGTCCGTCATGGCCCGAGCCTCGTCATCCGCCACCGCAGCCATACGTTCAACGGTGACGCCGTGCAGGGCACGGGCCGCTATGGCCTGGGGAGAGCCGCCCCGCCGAAACTGGGCGATGGTGAGGACTACGACTACAGCGGAGGCACTCACTAGGAGCAATTCACCACTGGCTACGGCAGCACGGCCGGCATCGCGACCGAGGCCTGGGACGAGAGGGTGCGGTGCGGGCAGCGAGAGGATCAAGGACGCGACGCCCAAGAGGAGGAGAGCCGCCCCAATCGCGCAGAGGCGCCAGATCACGGCCGGCTGCCAGATCACCGCGTCCGTCACAACCGCGGAGTACCGAGTGGCCGTCACCTGCGCATAGGCAACGACGAAGGCGACCGCCAAGGTGACGACCACCGCTTGGGCGGTGAACATGGCGAGGGAGAACGTCTGCACGGCGTAGACAATATCCCGCTGTACGGGATTCCCCCCGCGCCCTGCCCATTCCAAGCACGCACGACGCGCCAGGGAGTTACCGAATGTCCGCCACCTCCGCGCAAGTGCCGGCGTCGATGCCGCCCGGCACCTCGCTCTGGCATCCGGCGACGGGCCAGTTCGACCCTCCGCGCCTGCGCCTGGCCATCGTCGTGCGTGGGTGGACGCCAGATGACTTCGCCCGGGAGGCGGAGTGCGGGCGGACCTCCGTCTACAAGGCCCTGCAGGGGAAGGGCGTGCGCGACGCCACGGCCATCGCCATCTTCCGCACCCTCGCCCGGCGCGAGCCGCAGCTGCCGCTCGCAGGGTGACCGGGACGAGTGGGGCCGGGACGAAGCCCGGCCCCACCCCCTCACGCCGCTGCCGCAGAGATGACCCGTAGCACCTCGACGTTGTTGGCGCTGTAGTACCGGCGGACCATGTCGATGCTCTCCCAGCCTCCTGCCTCCATCAGGTGGAGCGGCTGCACGCCAGCGTCGACGAGGCGCGTCGCCCAGGTGTGCCGAAGGATGTGCGGGCTGAAGTGGATGCCCGCCCGGGCGGAGATCCGGTCGCAGAGGCGCTCGTATCCCCAGTACCCCAGCGGCTCCAGCACCTGCCGCCGCTTGGGGTGCCGAGGGACCGTCAGGAAGAGGTTCTGGTGCGGCGAGAGGCCGAACGGGTCGCGGTCGTTGGCGATCCAGTCCTGCAAACGTCGCGGCAGCGTGCTGTAGGACTTGCGGAACGTCACGGTTCGAGGCTTGCGCCCCTTCGGACAATCGGCGTCGTGAATCGTCCCCTCGACGTACACACGAGCAGGCCGTGCCCCGAGGTACATGTGGCCCAGGAGGATCACCGCGATCTCGCTGAGCCGCACGCCGGTGGCCAGGAAGAACTCCACGATCAGGCGGTCGCGGGTCGTCGGGCAGGCCTCGATGACGCGCCGCTCCTGGTCGACGGTCAGCGCAGGGGCGAACTTCTCCTTGGGCATCCGCGGCTTGGGGATGCGGTCGACGTCGTGCAGGCCGGCGCTGTACCCGGGCGTCGTGGCCTGGAAACGGGCGAGGGACCGGAAGTGCGTCCGGTACTTGTCGACCGTCGCGCTCTCCAGCCCGGGCCCCTCCACGGGGTCCGCCATGAGCGCCAGGAACGCCGCGACCCGGTCCGTGGTCAGCTGGTCGACCGTCTCCAGGCCTTCCGCCACGAGCCACTGCTGGAACCGGCCGCTCTCCGACAGCAAGTAGCCGCGGCAGTTGTCGCGCTGCGTCTTCGCCCAGTCCAGCGTGTGGGCGTTGATCATCGCCTGGATGGCGTGGTTGATCGTCGGCACCCGCCCACCCCGGACGACGGGAAGAGGTGCGACGGAGTCGGCGACGCCCTTGTCGCCGTAGGCCCGGCGCCGACGCTTCGGCGCGAGGTGCGCCGCCGGAGCGGCGAGGGTGGTGGTGGCGCGGTGCGCGCCGGGGGCGGTGAGGGGTGGCATGGCGCCCGTCCTCCGTGACCTTCCTAGAAGGTCAATATCGTGGAAGGCGTTGACCCAGCTCTTCTAGGTCAACATCCCACGTCATCCGGACCCTTCGGAACGGACCCGGACGAGGACGGACAAACGCGACGCGGCCCCGCCTCTGAGCTCGAATTCGCCCGGTCGGGCGCCTGGAGCCCAAGGTGGGAATTGAACCCACGACCTACGCCTTACCAAGGCGTTGCTCTACCTCTGAGCTATCTGGGCCCGGTCGCCGCCCCACCCGCTCGGCCCGCCCGCCGAGGAGCGACGGCCAACTCTACCACCCCCCAGCAGCCCCGGCACCACACCCGTCATTCCCCTGAAAGACGTGTGGGCTATGCTGCCCATCGATGCCCTCCCGATCGTTCGTCACCTCTCGTCGCCTGGCGGGGGTGGTGGGGGTGGCGGCGCTCGGGGTGCTCCTCTGGCGCGCCGGCCCCGGCCAGGTGTGGGCGGCCGTGCGGACGCTCAGCGTGCCTGCGCTGGTCATCACCATTGCACTGAACGCGCCGATCACGCTGGTCCGCAACCTGCGGACGAAGCTCGTCCTGCGCCGCCTCGGCCACGCCGTGAGCTGGTGGAGCCTCACCCGCACCCAGCTCGCCGGCCAGACCCTGTCCAACCTCACCCCCGCCGCCAGCGGTGACCTGGTCCGCGCCTGGATGTGGCGCCGCGACGACGGCATCCCCGGCAGCACCGGCGCCGCCGCCGTCGTCTACGAGCGCTTCCTCAGCCTCGTCCTCCTCCTCGGCGCCGGCGCCGCCTTCTTCGCCCCCACCATCGGCGGCCCCGCGGTCACCGTGGGGCTCTGCGCCGGCGGCGCCATCCTCCTGGCCACCCCCCTGGCGCTGGCCCGCATCGCCCCGGCCCGCCGCGCCGCGCTCCGGCTCCTCGGCCTCACCGCCCGGCTCCCGGTGCTGAGCACGCGCACCCAGGGCCTGCGCCGCATGGGCGCCGCCGTCGGCGTCCTCGCCGCCGACCCCATGCTCCTGCTGACCTTCACCACCACCACGCTGGCCGTCTTCGTGCTCAGCGGGTTGCAGATCTACCTCCTCACCACCGGCCTCTCCGCCGCCGGCAACCCCGGCGCCATGACCGTCGCCGCCGCCACCGGCATCTACGGCATCTCCCAGGCCGGCGGCAGCCTCAGCGCCCTGCCCTTCGGCATCGGCCCCGCCGACGCCATCGTGGTCGGCCTCCTCCTGCGCACCGGCGTCGCCTTCGGCATCGGCACCACCATCGCCCTGCTCCTCCGGGCCACGGTCACCCTCCCCATCGCACTGGCCGCCGCGGCCGCCGTGACCCTTGGAAGGGGCACCGCGGCGCCGGCCCACGAGGCCGAGCAGGACGAGCCCCTCGACACCTTCCTCCGCCGCGCCCCGCTCGCCGCCGCCGGCCCCTCCGCCAAGGAGCGCAAGGTCCCTGCGTGGCCCTGAGCCGCACCGCCCCTCGCCGCATCGCCGTCAGCGGCGGGGCGGGGTTCATCGGCTCACACACCGTCGAGGCGCTCGTCGCCGGCGGCGCCCAGGTCCTCGTCCTCGACGACCTCAGCCACGCCGCGCCCGCCACCCTGCCGCCCGAGGCCGACCTCGCCGTCACCGACTGCGGCAGCGAGCAGGCCGCCGGCCTCCTGCGCACGTTCAGGCCCGACGCGGTGCTGCATCTCGCCGCGCGCGGCGGGGTCAACCGGGCGATGCGCGACCCCGGCACCCACGTCCGCACCGCGGTGGCCAGCAGCATCGCGTTCTTCAAGTCGGCGACCGACGCCGGCGCTCGCGCCATCGTCACCGCCAGCAGCGGGGGCGCGGTCTACGGCGACGCCGCCACCCTCCCCGCGCACGAGGGCCTGCAGCCCAAGCCCCGCTCCGCGTACGGGGCCAGCAAGGCCGCCGAGGAGGTCTACCTGGGCTCCTTCCGCCGCCTCACCGGCGCGCGCACCCTGGCCCTGCGCTACGGCAACGTCTACGGTCCGCGCCAGGACGGCACCGGCGAGGCCGGCGTCGTCGCCATCACCTGCACCCGCCTGCTCGACGGCAGGCACCCCCTGATCCGCGGCGACGGCGAGCAGACCCGCGACTTCGTCTTCGTCCTCGACGTCGTCGCCGCCAACCTGGCGGCGCTGCGCAGCGCGAGGTCCGGCGCGGTCAACGTCGGCACCGGCCGCGAGACCAGCGTCAGCACCGTCGTCCACACCCTGGCGCGGCTGCACGGGCGCGGCCTGGCGCCGCAGCACGACCCGCAGGTCGCGGGCGAGGTGCGGCGCGGCTGCCTGGCCACCGACCGCGCCGCCCGATGGCTCGGCTGGCAGGCGCGCACGCCGATCGACGAGGGGCTGCGGCACACCTGGGACTGGTTCGCCGCCCAACCCGCGGAGACGCTGGCCCGCGCCTCAGCCCGCTGACGACCCTCGCCGGGCCAGGCGGATGCGGAACAGCACCAGCTCCTTGATCGCCCGCGCGATCGCGCGCGGCCGCGCCCCGCTGCGCACGCCGAGCTGGCGGGGATGGTGCGGCACCGGGGCCTGGGCGACGCGCCAGCCGCCGCGCTGCGCCTTGATGTAGAGCTCCGCGTTCATCAGTGCGGACCGCGACTCGATGTCGATGCTGCGCAGGAAGTCGGTGCGCATCACCTTGAGCGCGCAGTCGGCGTCGCGCACGCGCAGCCCGTAGAGGACGCGCAGCAGCAGGTTGAACACGCCGCTCACCACCGAGCGCGCGGCGTGGTCGTTGCGCTCCTCGCGCCAGCCGCCGACCAGGTCGGCGCGGTCGAGCAGGGGGATGAGCAGCGCCAGGTCGGCGACCTCGAACTGCCCGTCCGCGTCGGTGAACGCGGAGTACTCGAGGCGCGTGGCGCGCAGCCCGTCGGCGACGGTGATGCCGTAGCCGCTCTTCTGCTCGTGGCGCAGCAGCTGCAGGTCGATGCCCGACTGCGCCGCCAGCGATCGGGCCACCTCGCCGCTGCCGTCGCTGCTCCCGTCGTCGACGAGCACCACCTCGTAGCGCTCGGCCAGCGTGGGCATGACCTCGGCGATGTGGGGGAGCAGCCAGCGGAGGTTCTCGGCCTCGTTGTGGCAGGGGAGCACCAGGCTCAGCCCCGGCAGCCGGGCGGCAGAGATCAACGCTGCTGGAGCGGAGCGGGGCGCATCGGCGCGGGATACTACAGCGTCGGTGCCCATCGAGACTTCGACGCCCACCCTCCCGCCGTCCACGCCGGACGCCGCCCCCGCTCCGGCGCGTTCCCGGCGCCTGCGTCCGGCGTCGTTCTGGTGGCTGCCCGCGGCCGTCGCCTTCGCCCTGCTGCGCCTGCCCTCCTTCCTGGAGCCGCACTGGTACACCGACGAGGCCGGCTACGCCAGCACCGGCCGCGAGATCCTGAGCGGCAAGCTGCCCTATTCGGAGATCTGGAACAACAAGCCGCCACTCCACCTGGTCACCGCCGGAGCCGTGGTCAAGCTCTTCGGCAGCAGCGAGACGGCGCTCCACCTGGTCACCTTCCTCACCGGCGCCGTCGCGCTGGCCGCGATGGCGTACATGGGCCGCCGCCTGTTGGGGACATGGAAGGCAGCAACCGCCCTGCTCGCCGCGGCCGTGCTGCTCGGCTTTCCCTTCGTCGACGCCGAGCTGATGATCCCGGAGTCCGTGCTCATCGCCCCGGTGGCCTGGGCGGCCGCGATCATCGTGGTGCGATTGCACCAGCGGCGAATCGACGGCTGGCTCTGGGCCGCGCTCGCCGGGGTGCTGGCCGCGCTGGCGCTCGGATACCAGCAGACGGCGATCGCCGACGTCGGCGCCTTCGGACTGATCCTGCTGGTGCATCCGGCGGCGCGCCGCCGGCACATCCTCGCCTACGTCGCCGCCGTGGTGGGCGTGACCGCCGCATGGGTGGTGCCCCTGCTGGTCCTCGTCCGCCCGGGCACGCTGTGGTTCGCCCTCGCCGGGTTCTACGTCACCCCGGACTACAACTACAGCACCTCGCCCGGCGCCCACGGGCTGCCGCTGGCGATCCTGCTGGTCGCCGTGGTCGCGGCGGCGGTCGGCGGCGCGGTGCTGGCGCGGCGCCGCGGCGTGTCGCACCCGGGTTGGATGTTCGCGGTGTGGGCGGTGGCAACCCTGTGCGTCCCCGCGGCGGCGCAGCAGCCGTTCCCGCACTTCCTCGCGCCTGCGGTCATCCCCTGCGCGCTGACGCTGGCCGCGGTCCTGCCCAGCCGCCGCCCGTCGTGGCGCCCGATCGCTGCAATTCGCGCCAATCGCGCCGGGCTGCTGACTGCAGTCCCGCTGGCGGCGTCGCTCGTCGCCGCCGGCCTGCTCGCCAGGTCGGCGGGCCTCGACTGGATCCCCGCCGCGGCGAGCCTGGGCAGCAACGGCTACCGCAACCTGGAGACGTACTACCCCGGCGCCTGGCAGGCCGCCACCGGCGGCCATTCCTGGAGCGAGTGGGAGGCCGAGTTCGACCTCCGCGCCCCGGCCGACACGGCCACCGCGGAATGGCTGCTGGCGCACGGGTTCCGCGGCGCGCGGGCGGTGGTCTGGTCCTCCGACGCCTGGCCGTACCTTCTCGCCGACCTGCCCGTTCTCCTTCCAACCGCACCGATCTACAACAACGAGGTGCTGCTCGGGTCCAACGGAGAAGTAACGAATCGGGTGCGCGCGCTGAGGCCCGCCATAATCCTGGCCGAGTCCGACGACCTGGCCAACTATCCCGAGATCGAGGCCCTGCTGAAGAGCGACTATCGGGAGGTGTTCAGCTCGACGGTCGATCACGTGATGCTCCGCGACGACCTCAGCGTCCCGACCGACTGACCCGCCAACCATCAGCAGCGACGGCACCCACGAGATGTCCCGGCGACCTCTGATCCGCCACCTCCTCCGGCCCGGCGCCGGCGGCACGGCCGTGCGCACCTTCGTCTCGGTGCTGCTGCTCGGCGTCCTGGCGGGCGCGGTCAACGCCGCCCACCCCTTCGTCAGCGCCCTGCCCACCACGGCGACCGAGGACCGCCTGGCGGCGTACGACCTCACCCCCGCGGTGGGCGGCGCGCCGCTGCACCTCGCCGAGCCCTCGTACGCCATCTGGGCGCTGCCCGACTCGGCGGTGGTCACCCTGGCCGCGCCGGACGGTCGGGTCTACACCAGCATGCCGCTGGCCGTGGTCGCCGGGCGCGCCGAGCTGCCGGACGGCGACGTCGCCCGCACCACGCTGCAGGGTGGTGTGCTCACCACCCAGATCGTCGAGGCGTCCGGCGCGGTGCTCAGCCAGGCGGTGCTGACACCCGGCCCGCACAGCTTCACCGTCGCCTACTCGGCCACGCCGGGAAGCCAGCGCACCCTGACCACCGGGTTCTTCGGCGACGGCCACCGCGGCCTGGCCATGGCCGGCATCCTCGACGGCTTCACCCCCGACCCGCGCGGTCCCTCGGCGTCGCTGGCGCCGCAGGTGTCGACGGTGGCGCGCACGCCCTTCGCGCCGCCTCCCCTGCAGGTGCAGCTGCGGGCCGCACCAGGGTGGTTCGGCATCGGCCTCGTCGAGGTGCCCTCGGCGTCGACGATGAGCCTGGGCCGCGACGGCATGCTGGCCATCGACTACCCGCTGGCCGAGGCGGCCCCCGGCGACGACGTCGGCGCCGGGCCGGCGCTGGACGGCATGGTCCGCTTCCCGCGCTTCGTGGTCACCTTCTCCCCCGACCCCGGGACCGGGCTGCGCGCGTACCACGACGCGCTCTCCGCGATGAACGCGATCACCGTCGCCTCGCCGCCCGGCACCCGGCCGTCCTGGTGGAGCGACCCCATCGTCGACACCTGGGGCCAGCAGCTCGCCGAGAAGGCGCAGCGCGGCAGCCCCGCGTTCACCGCCGACTGGGTGCGCCGCTTCGTCGCCGACTGGCAGGCGCGCTACCACGTGCAGCACCTCACCGTGGTCATCGACTCGCGCTGGCAGGAGCGCATCGGCGACGCCATGCCCGACCCGGTCCGCTTCGGCGGCGCCGCGGGGATGCGCGCGCTGGTGGACGACCTCCATCGCATGGGCTGCCACGTGCTGCTGTGGTGGCCGCTCTGGGGCCATGGGGTGGTCACCGTGCCGATGAGCTTCCGCCAGGCGCGCACCGCCGCCGCCTCCCAGATCGTCGACCCCACGGCGCCCGAGTTCGCGTCGCAGATGGCAGAAACGATGACGCAGCTCTTGGGCACCGGGGCGGACGACCTGAGCGCCGACGGCGTGAAGCTCGATTGGCAGTACGACATCCCCGCCACCCTGGCCAACCCCGGCGACGCCACCGGCGCCCTGGCCCTCTACCGGTACATGGACGCCATCCACACCGACGCGCACGCCATCCGCCACGACGCGATGGTCGACGCCAGCGCCGCCGCGCCGCAGTTCGCCGCCGTCGCCGACACGGTGCGCCTCTACGACGCCTGGAGCGCAGCGGAGTGGGACCGCCGCGCCGCCATGGTGGCCGCGGTCGATCCCGGGATGCTCATCGACGGCGACGGCTGGCAGGCGGATGCCGGCTCGATCGTGCCGCACACCGTGGCCAGCACCGTCTACGGGACGCCGGCGATCTACTTCGGGCGGACGCTGATGGGCGGCGCCGCGGTGCCGGCGGCGCTGAGCAGCGAACTGGGCTCGGTGGTGTCGCTGTCGGGCGCCAAGGGACAGGGCAACGCCGTGCCGCTCGCCGACGGCGAATGGCAGTACCAGGTGGGCGGCACGGTCACCGCGGAGACCTTCGCCCACGACCACGCGCTGGTGGTGCGCGCGCCGTCCTGCACGCCGACGTGGAAAGGCATCGTGGCCACCACGGTCAGCGGGCGGCTGCTGGTGCCGATCACGGCCGGCCGACTGCTCGGCGCGGTCGACAACCTGGGCCATCGCGCCGTGGCCACGGCGGTGGCGCACGGCGTCCTCCTGACCGTGCGCGCAGGCGGCGTCTACACCCTGAGCTTCAGCGGCGGCTGCTAGCCCTCGCGGCTACGCCTTCCTGGGCAGTCCGATGGTGCGCGCGATCATCGCGTCGCGGGCACGGTCCGGGACGCGCCGCACCGCCGCCTGCATGCGCGCGTCGGCACCGACCAGGTAGCGCGTGCGCGGACGCCGGGCGGTGAGCGCGTGCTCCACCACCCTGGCGACGCGCTCCGGCTCGATGGCGGCGGCAGCCGTCTTCTCGGTCATGCGGCGCAGCTTGGGGATGGTCTCCCCGTAGAGCTCCATGGCCTGCGCCGGCCACCTGCCGATGGACTCGTCGACGCCGCGAAGTCCCTTGTCCCAGATGGGAGTCCTGATGGCGCCGGGCTCGACCAGGGCGACGTCGATGCCCCACGGGCGCAGCTCGCCGCGCAGCGAGTCGCAGAGCGCGCTGACCGCGGCCTTGCTCATCGAGTACGCCGCCAGGAAGGGCACGGCCATGCGGCCGCCGATGGAGCCGATGCAGACGATGCGTCCCCTGCCGCTCTGGCGCAGCAGCGGCAGGAACGCCTGCGTGGTGGCCACGACGCCGACGACGTTGACCTCGAGCATGCCGCGCAGCTCGTCGAGCGGGACGAACTCGGTGGGCGCGCCGCCGCTGATCCCGGCGTTGTTGACCAGCCCGGCCAATCCGCGGTCCCCCACCGCCTCGCTGACCTCGCGCGCCGCGCCGGCGAGCTGCTCGGGGTCGGTGACGTCGAGGATCAGCGGCGTGATCTGCGGCGACTCGCGTCGCAGCGCGTCGGCGTCCTGCTGCCTGCGGACACCCGCGAAGACGGTGGATCCGCTGCGCGCCAGGCGCAGCGCGGTGGAGCGACCGATGCCGGTGGACGCCCCGGTGACGACGACGGCACCAGGCATGTGCTTGCTCTGCCTCCCTTGGGTTGGCTGAACCGCTTCCTCTTCGATGCGGAGTATGCGGGCGGCGGTGGGCGAACACGCGTGCAGCGGGTGGGATGCCGAGCGGGCCGGGTTCCGATGGGTGACGTGCGGTTAGGTTTCAGTTAAGGTGCCGGCGCAGAGCGTCGGCGTGAGGCATGCTTCCGCGCGATGCCCTCCCCACGGACCGTCGCGGCGTGCCTCGCCGCCTTCGCCGGCGCGCTGCTGGCCACCACGTCGAGCGCGCACGCCAGCCTGTTCTGGCCTCCGTCGCCCAAGCCCGTCAGTCTCGCCGCGCCGCCCGCGTCGGCCGGCGTGCCGGTGCTCATGTACCACTACGTGCGCGTCAACCCGGTGGCGTCGGACACGTTGGGTTTCGGCCTGTCGGTGACGCCGTCCGACTTCGCCGCCCAGATGTCGCTGCTCCACGCCGAGGGGTTCCACAGCGTCAGCCCGGCCGCGGTGCGGCGCGCGCTCACCACCGGAGCGGCGCTGCCGCCACGGCCCGTCGTCCTCACCTTCGACGACGGCTACGAGGACTTCTTCACCGCGGCCCTCCCGGTGCTGCAGCGCGAGGGATTCACCGCCACGCCCTTCGTCGTCAGCGGCTTCCTGGGACGCAGTGGCTACATGACCTCGGCCCAGGTGCAGCAGGTGGCGGCCGCCGGCATGACCATCGGCGCCCACACGGTCGACCATCCCGACCTCACCAAGCTGAACGCGGCGGCGGTGCAGTTCGAGGTGGCGTCGTCGCGCACCGCGTTGCAGCAGCTCACCGGTCAGTCCGTCGCCGACTTCGCCTATCCCTACGGTGCGGTCGATGCGACGGCGGTCGCCGCGGTCAGCGGCGCAGGCTTCGCCGACGCCTTCACCACCCGGCCCGGTGCCACCTGGACCTCCGCACAGCGCCTCACGCTGCCGCGCGTTCGCGTCGCGGGCGGCGAGTCCCTGCAGGCGTTCGCGCAGAGTGTCGGCGCGGCGGCCGCAGCCCCCGCGGCGCTGGTGCCCGCATCGAGCGGCCCCGGCTACACCATCCTTGCCCTCGATGGCGCCATGTACGAGCGCGGCAGCGCGCTGCCACTCGCCTCGCTGGCACCTGCGCACCTCAACGCACCGATGGTTGGCGCGGCGACCGGCACCGGCGGCTGGTGGGCGGCCGCCGCCGACGGCGGCGTCTTCGCGGAGGGGGGCCTGCCCTTCCTCGGCGGCATGGGCGGCACGCACCTCAACGCGCCGGTGGTCGGCATCGCCGCCACTCCCAGCGGCCGCGGCTACTGGCTGGTGGCCCGCGACGGCGGCATCTTCTGCTTCGGCGACGCGCCCTTCCTCGGCAGCACCGGCGGCCGCCGCCTCAACGCGCCCGTGGTGGCGATGGCGGCGACGCCGACCGGGCGCGGCTACTGGCTCTTCGCCGCCGACGGCGGTGTGTTCACCTTCGGCGACGCGCCGTTCCTCGGCGGCATGGGGGGCACGCGGCTCAACGCCCCGGTGGTCGGCGCCTCCGCCGGCGGCAGCGGCTACCGCATGGTTGCTGCCGACGGTGGCATCTTCTCCTTCAGCGCACCGTTCTACGGCAGCACCGGCGGCATCCACCTCAGCTCGCCCATCGTGGCCATGGCTCCGACGGCGTCCGGCGCCGGCTACTGGCTCCTCGGCGCCGACGGCGGCGTCTTCTGCTTCGGCGACGCCCCCTTCCTCGGCACCACCCGCGTCGACCCCTGACGGCGGACGCCTTGACGTCCTTCCACCGCGCCATTCAGAATTCGGCAGGATTCTGAACTATCGGATCGCGGCGAAGGAGGACCGGTGATGGGACGACGTCCGCGACGCGTCGCGCGTGCGCTTCTCCTGGCGGCCGCCGTCGCCATCGCCTGCACCGCGGGGAGCGGTGTCCGGGCGGCCCAGGCGGGAGCCGGCGCGCTCGGCTCCGGTTGGTTCCCCACTGACTGGGTTCGCAGCGTTCACAACCCGGTGTTCACCTTCTCGCCCGCGGCGGGGGACAGCTACACCGACCGCATCTTCCCGTCGGTGATGCGCGTCGACGACAAGATCAGCGGGGCGCTCGACCGCTGGTACATGTGGTACTGGCGGCACGGCCTCGACGACACCGACGCGCACGGCGGCCGGATGGGACTCCTGACCGCTCCGACACTCGACGGACCCTGGACCGACCGCGGCTTCGTCACCACCGCACCCCTGCTGCCACCGAGCAATCCCGGCTACTGGCAGACTGGCGGCGACGTCGTCTGGTCCCCGACGTACCAGAAGTTCTACGCCGTGCCTCACACCGTTCCCATGGACACCTACCTGCTCGAGAGCAGCGACGGGGTGAACTGGTCGGTGAGCTCGACGACGCCCATCCTGTCGACGGGCCCGGGCGCCTACGACGCCAAGGAGACCGGCTACGGACGCCTCATCCGTGCGCCCGGCGCCACCGAGAGCTGGATCTGGCTCTACCGCTCCGGTGCGTACTGCAGCGGCTGCTCCAACAACGCGGAGTACTACACGCTGTCGGTGGCCACGGCGAACGACATCCACGGACCGTGGACGAAGGATCCGGCCAACCCCGTCTACGATCCCTACCGGGGGCATGTCAACCAGGGCTCGCAGGGCGCCCTCATCGGCATAGCAACCTTCGTCCGCTACGACGGGTACTACCAGCTGATGTGGTCGGAGTCGCTGGGCAACGCCTACCTCACCAGGTCGACCGACCTGCACACCTGGGAGGACTACGCCTCGGCGTCGGCACCGGGCGGCGCACCGTTCGGCCAGGATTTCCCCGTCGCGGCGCAGTTCAGCCCGGGAGGCGCTCCCGGCGAGGTGGTCATCGACGGCTACACCTCCGTCTGGGACGACCAGAACAGCGCATGGGCGTTGATCTACTTCGGCTGGGACGCCGCCAACCTGCTCGACGAACCCGGCGTTCCCGGCCACGTCACGGTGAACGTGGCGCGTTCCGCAACCGGAGGCACACCTCCCGGGTGAGCGCCGGCACGGCGTGTGTTCCCACGTGCCGTCGGCCTCCTGCCGCCTGCGGACACCTGCGAGGACGGTGAATCCGCGGCGCGCCAGGCGCGGCGCGGTGCGTGGTTGTGCTCACATGTCCTGCCGTGCAGCTCCCGGGCCCTCGCTCCGACCGCGCCGGCCTGGCCTTCGTGGCGGTGTCGGCACTCAGCTTCGGGACCCTCGGCATCTTCGGCAAGCTGGCCTCGCGGCACGGCATCACCCTGCCGACGCTGCTCGGTGTGCGCTTCGGGCTCGCGGCGGTGGTCCTGTGGGCGCTCGTCCTGGTGCGGCGTGACGCCGTGCGGCTCTCGCGGCGGCGGCTTGCCGGCGTGGCGGCGATGGGCGTTCTCTACGTGCTGCAGGCGACGGCGTACTTCTCGTCGCTGCGCACCATCCCGGCGGCGATCACCTCGATCCTGCTCTACGTCTACCCGGTGCTGGTGACGCTGCTCGCGCGCGTCGTCGTCGCCGAGCCGCTGACGCGGATGCGAGTGCTGTCACTGGGGCTCGCCTGCGCCGGCGTGCTGCTGGTGGTCGGGCCGTCGCCGGCGGGGCATCTCGACGTGGGTGGCGTGCTGCTGGGACTGACCTCGGCGGTGGTGTACTCGACGTACATCCTCACCGGCGGCGTGGTGATGCGCGGCGTGCCGGCGCTCTTCGCCAGCGCGATGATCACCAGCGTCGGCGGCGCCGCGTTCCTCGTGTTCGGGGCGGTGACGTCACAGCTCAACGGGCTCGACGGTGCGGGCTGGGGCATCGTCGTGGGCACGGCGATCGTGCCGACGCTGATCGCGGCGACGCTGTTCCTCGCCGGGTTGGCGCGCGTCGGCCCGACACGCGCATCGATCGTGTCGACGCTGGAGCCGGCGACGACGGCGGTGCTGGCGGCGATCGTCCTCGGTGAGGCGCTCTCCGCGGTGCGGCTGCTCGGTGGCGTCGTGGTGCTGGCGGCGGCGGTGCTGGTGGCGCTCACCGGCGCGGCACCGGCACGGAGCCGGCGAGGGGATTCGAACCCCTGACCCTCCGCTTACAAGGCGGACGCTCTGCCACTGAGCTACACCGGCTCGCCGACGGGCAAGGGTAGCACCGGGTCGGCGGGCGCTCCCGCGGGCCTTCGGCGTGTCAGGGTGCGGGTGGAGGCGGCTCCGCGGGCTCGCCGGATTCGCCGCGGCGCAGGCGCTCCAGGCGGGCGCGGACCTCCTCGCTGAGGTGGTGCTCGACGCGGCGGGCGTTGCCGGCCTGGTCGCGCAGCCGTGAGGCGCGCTCCGCGGTGCCACTCGCGGCGGCGCTCACCTCCGCCTCCAGCGTGCGCGCGTCGACGGTGGTGACGCCCATCGCCCGCACCATGTCGCGCTGCAGGCGGTCGGAGGTGGCCACCACCACGTCCTCGGCCATCCCGCCGCGCGTGGCCAGGTAGGCGAGCCGCTCGATGACGTGGTCGGCGGACTCGTGCCCGCCGCTGAAGCGGACGAGAACGCCGTCGACCATCTCCTCGCTGGCGCGCCCGGGACCACGCGGGGCGTCGAAGACGACGGTGACCCGCACGCGCTCGGTGGCGGCGTACTCGGCGAGGGCGGCGATCAGCCGGGTGCGCGCCTCCTCCAACCCGTGCGAGTGCAGCACGCTGCGCAGCGCCGGCCAGGCGTGCACGGTGTTGTAGCCGTCGACGATGAGCGTGCGCACGCGGCCATCATCCCGCGCCGAAGCCGCGCTGGCGCGCCGCCTCGTAGAGCAGCACCGCGCCGGCGACGGCGGCGTTGAGCGAGGCGACGTGCCCGCGCATGGGCAGGGAGACGACGGCGTCGCAGTGGCGCCGGGTCAGCGGGCGAAGCCCCTCCCCCTCCGCACCGACGACGATCGCCACCGGCGAGGTGTAGTCGAAGCGGTCGTAGCGCGTCTCGCCGTCGGCGGCGAGGCCGACCCGCCAGATCCCGGCGTCGCCGATGCGCTCCAGCGCCTGCGCCAGGTTGGTGACAGAGACGACCGGAACGTACTCGGTCGCGCCTGCGGAGGCCTTGGCGGCGGCCGGGGTCACGCCGGTGGCGCGGTGGCGGGGAATGACCAGCCCGTCGGCGCCGGCGGCGTCGGCGGTGCGGGCCAGGGCGCCGAGGTTCTGCGGGTCCTGGATGCCGTCGAGCACGAGCAGCAGCGCGGGCCGGCCCGCCTGCTCCAGCAGGCGGTCGAGGCTGAGCGGCTCGCGCGAGTGGAAGTAGCCGGCGACGCCCTGGTGGTGCTCGGTGTGGGCGATGTCGTCGAGGCGGCGGCGCGGCGACTCCTCGACGGTGATGCCGCGCTCGGCGGCCAGGCTGAGGATCTCCTGCAGGCGCGGCTCCTGCCGCACACCCTGGGCCACCACCAGCTTGCGCGCGTTGCGCCCGGCGCGCAGCGCCTCCAGGACGGGGTTGCGGCCGTAGAGGATGTCCACGCCAGGCGATGGCTCAGCCGCGCCGCCAGCGCTGGCCCTGCGGGGTGTCCTCGACGGCGACGCCGCGCTCGGCGAGCTGGTCGCGCAGCGCGTCGGACCGCGCCCAGTCGCGCGCGGCGCGGGCGGCGGCGCGCGCGTCGAGCAGCGCCTGCTCGTCGGGGTCGAGGCCCTGCGCCGTCTCGCGGGCCACCAGCGGCAGCACGCCGAGGATGTCGTCGACGTGGTCGACCAGGGCGAGCAGCCACTCGCGTCCCTTCTCGGTCACGCTCCCGCCGTCGAGCAGGCGGTTGGCGTCGCGGACCGCGGTGAAGAAGACGCCCATGCCCTCGGGCAGGTTGAGGTCGTCGTCGAGGGCGGCGTCGAAGCTCTCGGTTGCGCGCTCGGCGATCCCGACCGCCTGGTCGGCAGCGCCGTCACCGGGCGCCGGTGCCAGCTCGGTCAGCCGGTCGCGGAAGGCGACGATGCGCTCCACCGCCTGCCCCGCCGTGAACAGCGCCTCGTCGGTGTAGTTGAGCACCTTGCGGAAGTGCGTCGTCGCCGCCAGCAGGTAGCGGATCGCCGAGGGCCTCGCCCCCGCCGCGACGAGGTCGTGCACGGTCGAGAAGTTGCCCAGCGACTTGGCCATCTTCTCACCGCCGATGCGCAGGTGCTCGCTGTGGCACCAGATGCGCACGAACTCGTGCCCGGTGGCCGCCTCCGACTGGGCGATCTCGTTCTCATGGTGGGGGAAGATGTTGTCGACGCCGCCGCAGTGGATGTCGAAGTGCTCGCCGAGCAGCGACATGCTCATCGCCGAGCACTCGATGTGCCAGCCGGGACGGCCATGGCCGAGGCGGGTGTCCCAGCCGGGTTCGTCGGCGCTCTCGGCCTTCCACAGCGCGAAGTCGCGCGGCGACTCCTTGTCGTACTCGTCGGCGTCGACGCGGCCGCTGGCGCCGGCCATGAGCGCGTCGGCGCGCACGCCGCTCAGCCGTCCGTACTGCGGGAAGGCGGCGATGCGGAAGTACACCGAGCCCTCGCTGCGGTAGGTGACGCCGCGCTCCTCCAGCTTCTCGATGAGGTCGAGCATCTGCGGGATGTAGTCGGTGGCGCGCGGGTAGTGGTGGGCTCGGCGCAGGCCGAGGGTGTCGAGGTCCTCGTGGAAGGCGGCGATCCACGGGCGCGTCTCGTCATCGAGGCTCTGCTGATGCGCGATCGCGTTGCGGATGATCTTGTCCTCGACGTCGGTGAGGTTCATCACGTGGGTCACGCGCGCGAAGCGCTGCTCCAGCACGCGGCGCAGCACGTCCTCGAAGATGAAGGTGCGGAAGTTGCCGATGTGGACGCGCGCGTACACGGTGGGACCGCAGGTGTAGATGCGCACGTGGCCGGGCTCCAGCGGCTGCACCGGCTGCAGCCGGCGCGTCATCGTGTCGAAGAGACGCAGCGCCATGGCGCGTCAGGATATCGGGGCGAGCAGCGCCACCGCCGAGGCGGCGATGCCCTCGCCGCGGCCGGTCATGCCCATGCCGTCGGTGGTGGTCGCGCTGACCGCGACCTGCGCGGGCTCGACGCCGAGCGCCGCCGCCAGCGCGCGCTGCATCGCGTCGACGTGCGGACCGAGGCGCGGCTGCTCGCAGATGATCACCACCTGGGCCGACTCCACCACCCAGCCGTGGCGGCGGGCCAGCTCGGCGGCGTGCTCCAGCAGGGTCAGGCTGCTGACGCCGCGCCAGCGCTCGTCGCCGGACGGGAAGTGGCGGCCGAGGTCGCCCGCGCCGGCCGCGCCCAGGACCGCGTCGGCGAGCGCGTGGGTGGCGGCGTCGCCGTCGGAATGGCCCTCCAGTCCGCGCTCGTAGGGGATCGCGACGCCACCCAGCATCAGCGGCCGCCCCTCGACCAGGCGGTGGGCGTCGACGCCATGGCCGATGCGGAAGGAGGCGCTGCCGATCACGCCGGCGCCCCCACCGCGGCACGCACCGCGTCGAGGTCGACGGGCCGCGTCACCTTGAGGTTGAGGGGATCGCCCATGACCACGCGCACCTCCACGCCGATGCGCTCGACCAGGGCGCAGTCGTCGTCGGCGCGCACGTCGTCGGCGAGGGCGCGGCGATGGGCCGCGGCGAGGATGTCGGCGCGGAAGCCCTGGGGCGTCTGCACGGCGACCAGCTCGCCGCGGTCGAGCGACTCGACGACGCGGCCGTCGGCGGTGACCCGCTTGATGCTGTCGACCACGGGCACGGCCGCGGTGACCGCGCCGTGCTCACGGGCGCCGTCGAGGACGCGGTGGAAGACGTCCGGGGGGCACAGCGGGCGGGCGGCGTCGTGCACCAGCACGTGCTCGGCGCCGGGCACGGTGGCCAGGCCGGCGCGGACGGAGTCGCGGCGATGGTCGCCGCCCTCGACCAGGCGCAGGTCGGCGATGCCGGCGGCGGCGGCGTGCTCCTGCAGCGCATCCCAGCGCTCCGGTGGTGCGACGACGCAGACGGAGTCGACGCAGCGCGCGGCGGCGATGGAGCCCAGGGTCAAGGCGATCAGCGGGCGGCCGCCGACGTCGAGCCAGAGCTTGTCGGCACCCATGCGCAGGCCCCGGCCGTAGGCGGGGACGACGGCGGCGACGCTCAGCGGTTGCCGACCCGGGTCGCCCGGGTGCCGGGCCGCGGCCGCGTGGCGGTGCGGGGCGGGGGCGGCGGCGCCTCGTCGGGCGACCCGACCATGGCGAAGATCATCCGGCCGGCGGGCGTCTGCAGGACGCTGGTGACGGTGACGGCGACGGTGCTGTCGATGTGGCGGCGCCCGTTCTCCACCACCACCATGGTGCCGTCGTCGAGGTAGCCCACGCCCTGGTGCGGCTCCTTGCCGTCTTTGACGATGGTCACCTCCATCGCCTCACCGGCGCTGACGATCGGCTTCAGCGCGTTGGCGAGGTCGTTGAGGTTGAGCACACGCAGGCCCTCGACGCGGGCCAGCTTGTTGAGGTTGAAGTCGTTGGTCATCACTGCGGCGCCCATCTGGCGGGCCAGCTTGATGAGGCGCCAGTCGACGTCGGCGGCGCCGGGGATGTCGGTGTCGAGGAACTCGCAGACCACGTCCGGGCTGTGCTTCAGCCCGTCGACCACGGCGAGGCCGCGGCGGCCCCGGGCGCGGCGCATCGAGTCGCCGGCGTCGGCGACGCGCTGCAGCTCCTCGAGGACGAAGCTGGGGATGACCAGGCGGCCGGGGATGAACCCGGTGGCGACGATGTCGAGGATGCGGCCGTCGATGAGCACGCTGGTGTCGACCAGCACGGGCGGTCCGTCCTGGGGCGGCGGGCCGTCGTCGGCGATCACGCCGCCATTCGCGCCGGCGGCCGCGGCGCCTCGGCGGCCGGCCTGGGAGAACACCGAGGCGATGTCGACGCGGCGGCGCATCCCGGTGTGGACGCCGATGTACACGAAGGCGACGGCGAGGGCGAGGGCGACGAGGTAGCCGACCCCGTCGGGGATGCCGCTGAGCAGCACCGCCACCAGCGCGGAGACGACCAGCCCGACGAGGAGCCCGAAGGTGCCGCCGATCAGCTCGCCGGCGGGGGCGGTCTCCAGGGTGCGCTCCAGCCAGACGAAGGGCTCCACGGAGAGCAGCGGGCCGGCCAGCGCACCGCTGGCGAGGCCGGCGGCTCCGGCGGCGAGCAGCGCGACCAGCGCGATGGTGCGGTCGTTGTGGAGGCTGCCCTGGGAGTTGGAGATGATCCAGAGCCCGTAGAAGACGCCGCCGAGCAGGCCGACCAGCGCGCCGACCAGCCGGGCGAGGCGTCGGGCGCGCTTCAGGGCGTCCGGAGTGTGGCGCGGCATCGTGCGCTCGATTGAACCACACGGCAGTCGTACATACCGCCACAGGTTCGTCGCGGGCGTGCGTGCTGACGGGCGCGCGAAGGTGTCAGGACAGCAGTCGCACGCCCTCCTGCAGTGTGGCGACCCGGTGCAGCCGCATGCCGGGCGGGGGGTCGCCGCTGAAGCCGGCGGGGACCACGGCGCGGCCGAGCCCCAACGCCGCAGCCTCGGCCAGGCGCTGCTCGGTGCGACGAACGCGGCGGACCTCGCCCCCGAGACCGATCTCGCCGAGCACCGCGCAGCCGCCGGGCAGGGGAGCGTTGCGGACGCAGCTCACGATGCTGAGCGCCAGGGCGAGGTCGGCCGCGGGGTCGTCGAGGCGGACGCCGCCGACGGCGTTGACGTACACGTCGGCCTGGCCGAAGGGCATGCCGGCGCGCTTCTCCAGGACGGCGAGGAGGAGGTGAAGGCGGCCGAGGTCGAAGCCCGAGGCGGTGCGGCGGGCGATGTTGAACTGGGTGCCGGCGACCAGGGCCTGCACCTCGACGGCGAGGGGGCGGGAGCCCTCGCAGGTCACGGTCAGGGCGCTGCCGGGGACGCCGAGCGAGCCCTCGTCGAGGAAGGCGCGGCCGGGTGCCTCCGCCTCGGCCATGCCCGCGTCGCGCATCACGAAGATGCCCAACTCGCCGGTGGCGCCGAAGCGGTTCTTGATGCCGCGCAGCAGGCGGTGGTCGCCGTGGCGCTCGCCCTCCAGGTAGAGGACGACGTCGACCATGTGCTCCAGGGTGCGCGGACCTGCGATGGCGCCCTCCTTGGTGACGTGGCCGACGACGAGCACGGGGACACCCGTGGCCTTGGCGCAGAGGAGAAGCCGGGCGACGGCCTCGCGCACCTGGGAGACGCTCCCCGGGACGCCGGGGACGGCGGCGTCGTAGACGGTCTGGATGGAGTCGATCACCGCCAGCGGAGGGGCCGCCGCCTCGATGGCGGCGAGGAGGACGTCGAGGTCGGTCTCGGGGAGGACGGCGACCTCGGGGGTCGCGCAGTCGATGCGCTCCGCGCGCATTGCGAGCTGCGCGGCGGACTCCTCGCCGGTGCAGTAGAGCGCCGGGCGCTCGGGACGGCCGAAGCGGCGGGCCAGCTGAAGGGCGAGCGTGGACTTGCCGATGCCGGGGTCGCCGCCGAGCAGGACCAGCGAGCCGGGCACCACTCCCCCGCCGAGGACCCGGTCGCACTCTGCGATGCCGCTGGGGATGCGCGCCGCCTCCGCGCCGCTGACGGAGTCGAGGGGGCGCGGTCGCGTCGCCTCGGTCAGCCCGGAGATCGCGGGCCGCACCCGGCCGGCGACCAGGCGCGCCGGCTCGGGCGGTGCCTCGGCCAGCGTGTTCCACTCGCCGCAGGAGGGGCACCGCCCCTGCCACTTCGGCGACTCGGCGCCGCAGGCGGAGCACAGGTGCCGCGCGCGGGCGGCGGGAGGTCGGCGGGCTGGGGCGGTTGCCATGGGTGAGACGGTAACGAACGCATGTACGATGCGTCAAGGTGGTTCTGCGAAGACACAAGGATTGTTCGGTCGAGTGCAAGACCCGCCGGGGGCGGCCCGTCACATACCCGGGGGGACGGACGCGCCAGCCACGCCATCCGGAGGCCATCCCCGCCCATGCGCCCGACCACCCGCATCCTTCGCGCCCTGCTCGGCGGAGCCGGCGCCGCCGCCGTCATCGCCGGAGGCCTCGCCGCCACCACCCTGCAGGCGCAGGCGGTGAGCGGCGGGGGCTACGACCCCTCGCAGCAGGGATGCTCGAAGACGGCCGACCGCAACGACCAGCAACAGTCGGCGCAGCCCGGCTGCCACAACGCGACGCTGCAGGTGAACTCGGGGAGCGGCACGTACGCGCAGCGGTGGCACGTTGCCTCGGTCAACAGCGACCAGCTTCCCAACGGGCAGAGCCCCCACGCCGGCTCGATCACGTTGGATCCCGGCATGGGGACGGGCTATGCGCTGGTGTTCGACACGGGCACCGGAAGCTTCGTCGTCGTCAACCCGATCGGCTTCGCCACCGACGTCGCCACCTGGATCATCGGCGGTGGGCAGGGACCGTTCCCCCTGCCGCAGCAGTTGCTCGGACCGCCGCCGTCCTCGCCGCCGTCGGTGGGCGTCCAGCAGTCGAGCGCCGCGAAGCGCAACGCCACCGACCTGCTGGGCAGCCAGGTGTACTTCGGCGCCGACGACAACCTCGACAACGGCGAGCACGACGGCGTCAACCCGACGGACGACCACCACAAGGACGCGCGCGTGGCCAACGGCCCGTCGGACGGCGGCGCCCTCCAGGCCAACACGCACGTCCAGGGCAGCGCCGGCGACCCCGCGTCGCTGATTGCAGAGAACGTCGACCCCACCGACCCGCACGACCCGGTTCGCGCCGCGGACGCGGGCACCGGTGCCTGCGCCGACGGCTTCTGCGCCGGCGCGGACACGATGCGCCGCAAGGCGTACCAGGGCGGCTGCTCGACGTGTGCTGACCAGTCGGTCTACAACGACCAGAACAGCACCGACTGGCGCTCCCCCGACTGCAACAGCGGCAGCACCGCCAACCAGAACGACTGCGGCGCCGGCTGGCAGACCGGCAGCGAGCAGGGGAACATCTACCAGCCGTACAGCGAGCGCGGTGCCTACTACACGGATCCCGGCGTGTTCGTCTACGAGGACCCGGACCCGCAGGCGTCGCCGGCGCTGCCGCAGTACCCGGTCTGCGAGCTGTACGCGGGGACGATGGGAGTCTGGGTGTGCAGCATGCAGGTGGTGCCGTCCCCAGCGGCGGTGTCGCCGCCTGCGACCGGCGCCGAGCAGGTCACAACCGCTGCACCGCACACGGCGCGTGGCGGGATGCGCACGCAGCCGGTGGTGCACGCGACCCCCGCGGTGACGGCGCCTACCGCCACGGTCAGCGCGCCCGCCATGGAGGCGCCGCCGCCGAGCACCGGCAGCCTGCCGCAGCTTCCCGTCGCACCGGCGGCGACACCGCTCGCGATCCTTCCCCGCTGATCCAGCGGGCCTCCGGGAAGGAGACCCACCGCGTCGCGCGAGGCCTTACGGTCCCTGGCGCCTCCGCCTGGGACGTCCGTGCCCGCGCGACCCGCTGCCCGCACCTGCGGGCTCCGGCGCCTCGCCGTCCATGTGGCGGCGGATGGCGGTGAGCCGGTCGCGCAGCTCCGCGGCGCGCTCGAACTCCAGCTCGCGGGCGGCGACCTTCATCTCGCGCTCGACCGACTTGGCCAGGCGGAGCAGCTCGTCGGGCGGCAGGCCGGCGGCCTCCTGGAAGGCGACGGCGCGTCCCTTCTGCTCCTCGCGATGCGACTCGAGGACGTGCACCGCCTTGACGATGGTCTGCGGGGTGATGCCGTGCGCCTCGTTGAAGGCGACCTGCAGGGTGCGGCGACGCTCGGTCTCGTCGATGGCCTGGCGCATCGCCTCCGACTCGGAGTCGGCGTACATGATCACCTGGCCGTTGATGTTGCGCGCGGCGCGGCCGATCGTCTGGATGAGCGAGCGGTAGCCGCGCAGGTAACCCTCCTTGTCGGCGTCGAGGATGGCGATGAGGGAGACCTCGGGGAGGTCCAGTCCTTCGCGGAGCAGGTTGATCCCCACCAGCACGTCGAAGACGCCGAGCCGCAGGTCGCGGATGATCTCGACGCGCTCCAGGGTGTCGATGTCACTGTGCAGGTAACGCACCTTCACGCCCATCTCGCGCAGGTAGTCGGTGAGGTCCTCGGCCATCTTCTTGGTCAGCGTGGTGATGAGGGTGCGCTCCCTGCTCTCCGTGCGCAGGCGGATCTCGCGCAGCAGGTCGTCGATCTGGCCCTCGGACCTGCGCACCTCGACCATGGGGTCGACGAGGCCGGTGGGGCGGATGATCTGCTCCACCACCTGCGTCGAGTGCTGCTCCTCGTAGGGGCCGGGCGTGGCCGAGACGTAGACGATCTGGCCGACCATCGAGTCCCATTCGGCGAAGGTGAGCGGGCGGTTGTCCAGCGCCGAGGGAAGGCGGAAGCCATACTCGACCAGCGGGATCTTGCGGGAGCGGTCGCCCCCGTACATGCCGCCGATCTGGGGCACGGCGACGTGCGACTCGTCGACCACCACCAGCGCGTCCTCGGGCAGGAAGTCGAGCAGGCAGAAGGGGCGCTCGCCCTCGGCGCGACCGCTCAGGTGCCGCGAGTAGTTCTCGATCCCGGCGCAGGAGCCGGTCTCGCGCATCATCTCC
>Ga0209810_1000904_pt1 | contig 52256 bp, 47 predicted proteins | sample Coa_R1_7_FD_187159 | JGI IMG/M metagenome (GOLD analysis project Ga0209810, IMG submission 187159) | Surface soil microbial communities from Centralia Pennsylvania, which are recovering from an underground coalmine fire - Coalmine... | ecosystem: Environmental > Terrestrial > Soil > Unclassified... | reverse complement strand
GTGGCCCAGGCCGACAGCGGGGCCCGCTGCGACCTCCTCTCGCGGGCACAGAGCGTGAGGGTCGTCTCCCTATTGTCCTGGGCCTACGTCGACCCCGGCGCCCTGATCGCGGAAAGGGTCGGCGCCACCCCGGCCGAAACGGTGCTCAGCGCCACCGGAGGCAACAGCCCCCCGAGCCTGGTCAACGACGCCGCCCGGTCGATCGCCGCCGGTGAGCTCGACGTGGTCCTGCTGGCCGGGGCGGAGGCAGTCCACACCCGCATGCTGGCCCGCCGCAGCGGGGCCGAGCTGGCCTGGACGGCCCAGGACCCCGGCACTCCCCCTCCGCGCACCCTGGGCACCGAGCGGGCCGGGCACGGCCCCGATGAGGCGGCGGTGGGCCTCATGCTTCCGGTGCAGTTCTATCCGCTGTTCGAGAACGCCCTGCGCCGCGCCGCCGGTGAGGGCATCGAGGAACACCAGGCGAAGATCGCCGGCCTGTGGTCGCGCTTCTCGGCCGTGGCCGCACTCAATCCCTACGCCTGGAGCCCGGAGGCGAGATCGGCGGAGGACATCGCCACCGTGCGGCCGGACAACCGGATGATCGGCTTCCCGTACACCAAGTACATGAACGCCAACATCCAGACCGACCAGGCCGCCGCCCTCATCCTGTGCTCGGCCGAGGCGGCCGAGGCAGCCGGCGTGCCCCGCGATCGGTGGGTCTTCCCCCGCTCCGGGGCGGAGGCGGCCGACCACTGGCTGGTGTCGGAGCGCGACAACCTGCACAGCTCGCCGGCCATCCGGCTGGCGGCGGCCAGGGCTTTCGAGCTGGACGGCAGCTCGGCCGGCGACGTGGCCCATGTCGATCTGTACTCCTGCTTCCCCTCGGCGGTGCAGATGGGAGCGCAGGCCATCGGCCTGGGCCTCGACGAGCCCGACCGCCCTCTCACCGTCACCGGCGGCCTCAGCTTCGCCGGCGGCCCGGGCAACAACTACGTCACCCACTCCATCGCCGCCATGTGCGGGCGTCTGCGGTCCGACCCGGGCGCCCTCGGGTTGGTGACCGCCCTGGGTTGGTACGCCACCAAGCACGCCGTGGGCCTGTACTCGACCGAACCGGCCCGGGGCGGCTTCCGGGCCGAGTCGGTGCAGGCGGCGGTCGACGCCCTGCCCGGCCGGAGCCTGGCCGGCGCAGCGGACGGTCCTGGGGTGGTGGAGACCTACACCGTCATGCACGAACGGGACGGCACCCCGTCGTTGGGGATCCTGGCCTGCCTGCTTCCCGACGGCCGCCGCACGTGGGCCAATCTGAGCGAGCCGGACGAGCTGGCCGCCCTGACCTCGTCGGAGGGCTGCGGCCGGCGGGTCAACCTGCTGGGCTCGAACAAGGCCGTCCTGGCCGGTTAACCCCCGGCCGCCACCGCCTCGATCCGGGCCCAGTCGACGGCTCCGGCCCGGAGCAGCGCCGGGCGCTCTCCCGTGCAGTCCACCACCGTGGACGCCACCCCTCCGCAGGCTCCCCCGTCCAGCACCAGCAGACCAGGAAAGGCAGCTGCGACCGCTGGGGCCGAGGCCAGCGGCGGCTCGCCGTGGCGGTTGGCGCTGGTGGCGGCGACCGGGCCCACCCGCCGGCACAGCTCGAGGGGAAGGGGGTGGGCGGGACAGCGCAGGGCGACGGTGCCGCCGGGGCCGCCGAGGTCGAGGCTGACCCCGGGGGCGGCCGGCACGACCAGGGTGAGGCCCCCGGGCCAGAACGAGCCGGCCAGGATCGAGGCGGTGGAGGTGACAATGCCGAGGGAGGCGGCCTGGTCCAGCCCCGCCACCAACACGGGCAGGGCCAGCGCCTCGGGCCGCCCCTTGAGCTCGAAGATCTCCGCCATCGCCTCCGGTCGGCCGACCAGGCCGGCCAGGCCGTAGACGGTGTCGGTGGGCAGGGCGACCACCCGGCCGGCCCCCAGGGCGCGGCCGCCGGCGTCGACCGCCTCCGGCCGGGGGGGATCGCCGCCCGCCGGTATCAGGGGCACGGCAGCCGGGCCACGAGCACCCGGTCCAGCCCGGACGGGTCGGGATGGACCTCGGCCGGGCCGAAGCCGGACCGCAGAGCCAGCGCCCGGGTCGCCTCCGCCCGGGGGGCCGCCAGCTCGAGGACCACGACTCCAGGCCGGCGCAGCCAGGCTGGAGCCCCGGTGAGGATGGCCGCACTCGCCTGCAGCCCCCCCTCCCCGCAGAAGAGGGCCTCGGCCGGCTCCCACGCCGCCACCTGGTCCTCCACCTCGTCGCCCTCGGACACGTACGGGGGGTTGGAGACGATCAGATCGACCCGGCCCCGGAGGCCGGCCGGCAGGGCGTCGTACCAGGAGCCCTGGGCCAGTCGGACCTTGGCGGCGCTGCGGTGGTCGACCCCGGCCAGGTTGGCGCTCGCCACCTCGAGGGCGGGGCCCGAGGCGTCGGTGGCCCATATGTCGGCGGCCGGGCCCTCAGTGGCCAGGGCCAGGGCGATGGCCCCCGAACCGGTGCCCAGGTCCACCACCACCGGCCGGCGCCCCCCGGTGGCCAGGCGGCCCAGCTCGGCCAGGGCGTGGTCGACGACGACCTCGGTCTCCGGCCGGGGAATGAGCACCCGGGCGTCGACCATCAGGTCAAGGGTGCGGAAGCCCCACGAGCGCACCACGTACTGCAGGGGCTCGCCGGTCAGCCGGCGCGCCACCATGGCAGCGGCGGCCGCCCGGCCGGTGGAGGTCGCCGGCTCGTCCCAGGCCAGGGTCAGCGCCGTCCCGCTGCGCCCGGAGGCCGCCTCGACTATCCGGCGGGCGTCGTGGTCCGAGCCGAGGCGGGCGGCGGCCTCCGCCGCCAGCCGACCCCAGCTGGTCAATCCTCCCCTCGCAGCTGGCGGGCCCGCTCGTCGGCGACCAGGGCTTCGACCAGCTCATCCAGCTCGCCCTGCAGCACCCGCTCGAGGCGGTAGAGGGTGAGCCCGATCCGGTGGTCGGTGACCCGGTTCTCCTTGTAGTTGTAGGTCCTGATCTTCTCCGAGCGGCCGCCCCCGCCGACCTGGCTGCGCCGCGCCTTGGACAACTCGGCGGCCTGGCGGTCCTGCTCGGCCTTGAGGAGCCGGGCCCGCAGCACGACCATGGCCTTGGCCCGGTTCTGGATCTGGCTCTTCTCGTCCTGCATGGCGACCACCGTGCCGGTGGGCAGGTGGGTGATGCGCACCGCCGAGTCGGTGGTGTTGACCGACTGCCCGCCTGGGCCGGTGGAGCGGTAGACGTCGATCTTTAGGTCGTTTGGGTCGATGTCGACGTCGACCTCCTCCGCCTCGGGCAGGACGGTCACCGTCGCCGACGAGGTGTGCACTCGCCCCTGGGACTCGGTGACCGGCACCCGCTGCACCCGGTGGGGGCCGCCCTCGTGCTTCATCCGGCTCCAGACGCCGTCGCCCCGCAGCCCGAAGGTGATCTCGTTGAAGCCGCCCATGTCGGAGGGATCCGAGCCGAGGACCTCTAGCTTCCAGCCCATGCGCTCGGCATAGCGGCTGTACATCTCGAACAGGTCCTTGGCGAAGAGGTTGGCCTCCTCGCCGCCCTCGGCGCCGCGGATCTCCACGATCACGTCCTTGGCATCGTTGGGGTCGCGGGGCAGCAGCTCGATCTTGAGGGCGTCCTCCAACCCGGTGATGCGGGCCTCGGAACCGTCCATCTCCCCCCGCAGGGACTCGCGGTCCTCCGGACCGGCGTCGGCATACAGCTCGCGGGCGGCCTCGAGGTCGTCGCGGGCCTCGCGGTAGGCGCGGAACTTGGTCACGATCGACTCGAGCTCCTTGTGCCGGCGGGAGACGTCCCGCAGCCGGCGCTGGTCGGAGAGCACGGCGCTGTCCGACAGCTGGGCCACCACGTCCTCGTACTCCTTCTCCAGCTCGGCCAGACGGTCCAGCATGTGGCGCTCGAGCATGGTCAGAGGGTACCGAGGCCGCCGCCCGACCCGGCCGGGCCGAAGCGGCGCCAGTCGGCCGGAACCGTTCTCACCTCGACCGGCTCGGCCAACAGGGCGGCCAGCGCCCGCATTGCCGGCAGGTCGTCACCAGCGGGCAGCACGACCGTCACCGACTCCACGCCTCCGGCGTGGGCGGCCTGGGCCCGCACGTCGGCGGCGACCGGAACCACCTCGAGGTCGACCCCGCTGCTGCAGACCACCGCCACCGGAGCACCGTCGGCGCCCACCCCGATGGCGGGGGCGGGACAGGGCACCCGGAGGTCGCGCCGGGCCGACGGCGGCGGGAAGGGGGCCAGCCGGAGGGCGCCGGCCAGGTCGGGCCGCGCCACCAGCACCGACCGCAGCCACCGCTCGGGGGACAGCAGGCGGGCGGGGTGGGCGGGGCCGTCGGCCCTGCGGCGCCGGCGCACCTCGACCATGGCCTGCCGGGCCTGGTCCTCCCACGGGACGAGTCCGGCGGGGTCGAGCAGGCTGCGGGCGTGGCGGTCGTGGCGGCCCACGCCCACTGACACCACCGGCTCGCCTTCGGGACCGGGCTCCACCCGGACCAGCTCGAGGCCGAGGATCTCGCCTAGCACCAGCCCGTGCTCGACCACCACGTCGAGACCGATGTCGCCCAGACGGGCCAGCACCGGCTCCAGCCGGCCCAGGTCGAATCCCGATGGGGTGTCGGTCGGGGGCCCGAGCGGCTCGGGCGGCGCCGGGGCCAGCGCCGACGGCTCCGCCGGCCCGGCGGGGATCCACACCGACACCGGCAGGGAGAACTGAGCCGCCCGGCGGGCCACCGCCCCGGCGCCGCCGGGGACGATCAGGTGCAGTTCGGCCAGGCCGGCCTTGGTGGCCCAGGCCAGCGCCGCTCCGACCGTCCGGTCGGGGTTCTCGCCCAGGACCCAGCCCCGGTCGCCGTGGATCAGGGTCGCCCCGGCGGGGAAGGTGCCGAGCGTGCCGTCCTCGGGCGGGGCGTCATCCCAGCCCTGGCGCACCAGGGCGGTCAGCTTGGCCTGCAGCAGGGCCTGTCGGCGCTCGGCGCTCAGGACCACGCCGGCGCCCGCCCGCTCAGGCCTTCTTCTTGCGCCGGCCGTAGCGGCGCTCGAAGCGCTCGACCCGGCCGCCGGTGTCCACCAGCTTCTGCTTGCCCGTGTAGAAGGGATGGCACTCGTTGCACAGCTCCACGCGCAGATCGGTCTTGGTCGACCTGGTGGTGAAGGTGTTCCCGCACGAGCAGCGCACGCTGGCCTCGATGTAGTTGGGGTGGATGTCGGCCTTCATGGCGGTCCTCTCTGGTGGATCCGGTGCGGGCCGGCGATCAGACGGGGGGCGTGGGGCCCTTGGCGATCTCGGCCAGGAACTCGTCGTTGCTCTTGGTGGTCTTGATCTTGTCCATGAGCAGCTCCAGGCCGGCGGCGGCGCTCCCCTCCGAACCCAGGGCGTTGAGCACCCGGCGCAGCTTCCAGACCTGCTGCAGCTGGGAACGGTCGAAGAGCAGCTCCTCGTGCCGGGTGGAGCTGGCGTTCACGTCGATGGCGGGGTACACCCGCCGCTCGGCCAGCTTGCGGTCGAGACGCAGCTCCATGTTTCCGGTGCCCTTGAACTCCTCGAAGATCACCTCGTCCATCCGCGACCCGGTCTCGACCAGGGCGGTGGCCAGGATGGTCAACGACCCGCCCTCCTCGATATTCCGGGCGGCCCCGAAGAACTTGCGGGGCGGGTAGAGGGCAGCCGAGTCGACGCCGCCGGAGAGGATGCGTCCCGATGCGGGGGCGGCCATGTTGTAGGCCCGGGCCAGGCGGGTGATGCCGTCGAGGATGATCACCACGTCCTTGCCCATCTCCACCAGCCGCTTGGCCCTCTCGATGGAGAGCTCGGCGACCTGGGTGTGCTCCTCCGAGGGGCGGTCGAAGGTGGAGGCGACCACCTCGCCCTTCACAGACCGGCGCATGTCGGTGACCTCCTCGGGGCGCTCCTCCACCAGAAGCACCATGAGGTGGACCTCGGGGTTGTTGGCCTCGATGGAGTGGGCGATCTGCTTCATGACGGTGGTCTTGCCGGCCTTGGGCGGCGAGACGATGAGGCCGCGCTGCCCCTTGCCTATGGGCGAGAGCAGGTCGACGATCCTGGCCGTCATGTTGGCGGCGTCGCCGGGGGTCTCCAGCTTGAGGCGCTGGTCGGGGAACAGGGGCGTGAGGTCCTCGAACCGGGCCCGGGTGCGGGCCTCGTCGGGGGTCATCCCGTTGACAGTGTCGATGCGCAGCAGGGCGGGGTACTTCTCGTTGCTTGAGGCGGGCCGGCTGGCCCCCTCCACGTAGTCGCCCTTGCGGAGGGCGAAGCGGCGGACCTGACTGATGGACACGTACACGTCGCGGGTGCTGGGCAGGTACCCCGATGTCCGCAGGAAGCCGAAGCCCTCGTCCCGCAGGTCGAGCAGGCCCTTGACCGGCACCGGCTCGCCGTGGAACTGCTGCTCCTGACCGCCGCCCTGCAGGTCGCGCTCGCCCCGCTCGCCCCGGTCACCACCGCGGTCGCGGTCGCGACCCCGCCGGCGCCGGTTGCGGCGGTTGCCTGGCTCCGCCACCCCGTCGTAGCGGGGGCGGTCCTGCGGCTGGGCCTGGGGCCGGTCACCGTCGGCGCGCTCGCCGTCCTGACGCTCGGGCTCGGTCGTCGTGCCCGCCTCGGCGGTCGCCGGCTCGCCCTGGGACTCGGCCGCCTCGGTGGACTCGGCCGATGGGGCCTGGTCGAACCGGGCCTCGGGCGCCTCGCTCCCGCCGGCGCCGGCCTCGTCCACCTCGGAGGCCTCGGCCTCCTCGACCGGGCCGGCCTTGGCCCGGCTGCGGCCGCGCTTGGGGCGCTCGGGCTCGGTGTCCGTCTGGTCGCCGGCGGCCGAGGACCCGTTGGCTCCGGGGTCGGATCCGTTGGAGCTCGGCACCACTCCGGTCACCCGGAGGATCTCGTCGATCAGGTCGGACTTCTTGGTCCGGCTGCCAGGCCGGAGGCCCATGGCCTCGGCGATGGCGTGGAGCTCGTCGCGCTCCTTGCGCTCCAGGACCGAGCGTTCGAGCTGCGGCTCAGCGCTCATGTGCACCTCTCTTGCCCCGAGGGGGATTCGTTGCAGGGTGTGCTGCGGCCGCCCGGGGGGAGGACGCAGAGGGGGCCTCGCTAGCCGCCGGCGGCCCCGGAGGAGGCCAGGCCCACTGAGGTGGACCGGCGCCACGGGGGCTTGAGGAGGGGAACGGAGCCGGGGTGGCACCGCCCCCCAACGACGCGCGATGCGTTCAACATGTTACGCCGGCGACGGGGCCCCGGCAACTCTCCCCCCGGCCCGCCCGGGCGGTCGCCGGGCGCCATGGAGCCGGTCAGCGGGGCCGGTCACAGGCCGATCTCGGTCCTGACGGCGGCGTAGTCGGCCTCGACGGTGGCCGGCACGGCGATCTGGCCGATGGCGATGTCGGGGTCCTTGAGCCCGTGCCCGGTGAGCACGCACACCACCGTCGAACCCTCCGGCACCCCCACCTTCATGAGCCCGGCCACCGATGCGGCCGAGGCCGGCTCGCAGAAGATCGACTCCGAGGTTGCCAGGAACCGGTAGGCGGCGAGGATCTCCTCGTCGGTGACGGCGTGGATCCCCCCACCGGACTCGGTGGCGGCGGCGGTGGCGCCGTACCACGAAGCCGGGTTGCCGATGCGGATGGCGGTGGCGACGGTGTCGGGCGCCTCGATGGGATGACCGAGGACGATCGGCGCCGCCCCCGCCGCCTGGAAGCCGAGCATGCGGGGCAGCCTGGTCGCCCTGCCCGCCGCCCGGTACTGGCAGTAGCCCTTCCAGTAGGCGGTGATGTTGCCGGCGTTGCCCACCGGTATGCAGTGCACGTCGGGGGCATCACCGAGGGCGTCGACGATCTCGAAGGCCCCGGTCTTCTGGCCCTCGATGCGGTCGGGGTTCACCGAGTTGACCACGGTCACCGGATCCCGCTCCCCCAGCTCGCGCACGATGCGGAGGGCGGCGTCGAAGTTGTCGTTCACCTGCAGCACCCGGGCGCCGTGCACCAGGGCCTGGGCCAGCTTGCCGAGGGCGATGTAGCCGGCCGGTATGAGCACGGCGCAGGTGAGACCGGCCCGGGCGGCGTAGGCGGCGGCCGATGCCGAGGTGTTGCCTGTGGAGGCGCACACCACGGCCTTCGCCCCCTGCTCCACCGCCTTGGAGATGGCCATCGTCATGCCCCGGTCCTTGAACGAGCCGGTCGGGTTCGCCCCCTCGACCTTGAGCAGCACCCGGGCCCCCACCCTCTCGGACAGGCGGGGGGCCGGAAGAAGCGGCGTGCCCCCCTCGGCCAGCGACACCACCGGCATGGTGGGGCTCACGTCGAGCAGGTCGCGGTACTCCTCTATCACCCCCCGCCAGGCGGTGGCGGCCATCAGTCCCCTCCGACCACCCGCAGCAGGCTCCCGACCCGCTCGACCACGTCGAGCTGGTGCAGCCCGGCGACGGTGGCCTGCACGTCGCTCTCCTGGGCCCGGTGGGTGATGAAGATCAGCCTGGCCTCCTCGCCCAGGCCGACCTGCTCCATCGAGCGGATGGAGACCCGGTGCTCGCCGAACACCTGGGCCACCGCCGCCAGGACCCCGGGTCGGTCGAGCACGTCGATGTTGAGGTAGTACTGGGTACACAGTTCGTCTATGGGAGCGATCGTCCCGCGCTGCACCAGCACCGCCCGGGTGGTGCCCCCCGCCCGCAGGTTGTGGGCGGCGTCGATCAGGTCGCCGAGCACGGCGCTGGCCGTGGGCATCCCCCCCGCACCGCGCCCGTAGAGCATCAGCTCGCCGACCGCCTCGCCCTCCACGAACACGGCGTTGAACGAGCCCCGCACGGCGGCGAGGGGGTGTCCCTTGGGAACCATCGCCGGATGGACGCGCACCGCCACGGCGTCGTCGCCGGTCCGCTCGGCGATGGCGAGCAGCTTGACCACGTAGCCCAGGCGGTCGGCCACGGTGATGTCGGCCGGGGTGATGGCGCTGATGCCCTCGCGGTACACGTCGCCCGAAACCACCTCGCGGCCGAAGGCCACCGTGGCCAGGATGGCCGCCTTGGCGGAGGCGTCGAAGCCCTCCACGTCGGCGGTGGGATCGCGCTCGGCGTAGCCGAGGGTCTGGGCCTCGGTGAGCGCCTCGGCGTAGCTGGCGCCCTCCTCGGTCATGCGGGTGAGGATGTAGTTGGTCGTGCCGTTGACGATCCCCATCACCCTCTGGATGCGCTCACCGGCCAACGACTCCCGCAGCGGCCGGATCAGCGGTATGCCACCAGCGACCGAGGCCTCGAAGAGGAGATCCACGCCGTTGGCCGCCGCCACCTGGGCCAGCTCGGTGCCGACGTTGGCGATCAGCTCCTTGTTGGCGGTGACGACGGGTTTGCCCGACTTGAGCGCCGCCAGGATGAGGCTGCGGGCCGGCTCGATGCCGCCGATGACCTCGACCACCACGTCGACCTGACTGCTGGTGGCCAGGGCGGCGGCGTCGTGGGTGAGCAGCCCCGGATCGAGCGGGGTGGAGCGCTCCTTGGACAGGTTGCGCACGGCGATGCCGGCGATGGCGAGCCGCAGGCCGGTGCGGGCGCGGATCGCCTCGGCCTCGCTGGACAGTATGCGCACCAGGGCGCCGCCGACGTGGCCGCAGCCCAGCAGCCCTATGCGCACCGTCTCCGGGGCCGAGTTGGTCACCCGACCACGGTAGCTTCGGCGGTCATTCGGCCTCGTCGACCTCGAGGGCCAGCAGGTCCTCGAAGGTCTCCCGCCGCACGACCACCCGGGCCACCCCGCCGGTCACGAAGGCGACCGGCGGCCGGGGCACCTTGTTGTAGTTGGAGGCCATGGAGTGGCCGTAGGCGCCGGTGACCGGAGTGGCCAGCAGGTCCCCGACTACGACGTCGGAGGGAAGGCGGGCGTTGCGCACCACGAAGTCGCCCGACTCGCAGTGCTTGCCCACCACCGTCACCGTGCGGTCCCGATCGGCGTCGGCGGCCCGCGGGAGAAACGCCTCGTAGCCGCTCCCGTAGAGCACCGGGCGGGGGTTGTCGCTCATACCGCCGTCCACGGCGAGATAGGTGCGCACGCCGGGGATGTCCTTGATGGTGCCCACCCGGTACAGCGTCAGACCGGCCGAGGCGACGATCGAGCGCCCCGGCTCGGCGGTCACCCGCGTGCCGGGGTCCACGCCGTGGGCGGTGCACGCGTCCCGTACCACCGCGGCCCACTCGGCCATCGACGGGGCCGACTCCCCCTCCACGTAGGCGACGCCCAGGCCCCCGCCGATGCACAGCTCGGGCAGGCCGAGCGGGTTGAAGAAGCGGCCGAGCACCTCGATCTGGCGCTCGAAGGCCTGGGTCATGAAGATCTGGCTGCCGATATGGGAGTGGATCCCCATCAGCTCGACCGAAGGGATGCGGCGCAGCCTGGCCACCGCCTCGGCCGCCAGGCCGGCGCCCAGCCCGAAGCCGAACTTGGAGTCGGCCTGACCGGTCATGACGTACTCGTGGGTGTGGGCCTCCACCCCGGGGGTGACCCGGACCAGCACCCTGACCGGGGACCTCCTGGGCGCCACCGCCTCGAGGCGCTCGATCTCGTCGAACGAGTCGACCACCACCCGGCCCACCCCGACCTCGACCGCCCGGGCCAGCTCTTCGGTCGACTTGTTGTTGCCGTGCAGCACCAGCCGCTCGGCGGGGACGCCGGCGGCCAGGGCGACGTGCAGCTCGCCTCCGGTGGAGACGTCGATGCACATGCCCTCCTCGTGGACCAGGCGGGCCATGGCCAGGCACAGGAACGCCTTCGAGCCGTAGGCGACGCCGTCACCCCACGCCTCGACCGCCTGGCGGCACCGGGTGCGCAGATGCGCCTCGTCGTAGACGAACAGGGGCGTGCCCAGCCGGGCAGCCAGGTCGAGGAGGTCGACGCCGCCCACCGACAGGGCCCCGGACGGGGCCACCTCGGCGGTGTCGGGCAGCAGATATCGGGGAAGGCGGGAGATCCCCCGACAGTAACGTTGGCCTGTGGCCGACCCGCTGCGGACGCTCAACCGACTGGTGTCGGCCGCCATGGTCGCCGCCCTGGGCGACGCCGCCGGCGAAACGCCCGATCCGGTGCTGCGCCGCTCGAGCCAGGAGCGCTTCGGCGACTACCAGGCCAACTTCGCCATGGCCCTGGCCAAGCGGCTCGACCTGCCCCCGCGGCAGGTGGCCGAGCGGGTGGCGGCGGAGCTGGCGACCGACGGCGTGCTCGCCAAGGTGGAGGTGGCCGGGCCCGGGTTCTTGAACCTCACCCTCGACGACGCCTTCATCGCCGGCGAGGTGGAGGCGGCCCTCGACGACACCCATTTCGGTGTGCCCCGGGCCGAGGCCTCCCACCGGTTCGTCGTCGACTACGCCGGGCCCAACGTGGCCAAGGAGATGCACGTAGGCCACCTGCGCAGCTCGGTCATCGGCGACGCCTTGGTCCGGGTGCTGGAGTGGCTGGGCCACGACGTCCTGCGCCAGGACCACCTGGGGGACTGGGGCACCCAGTTCGGGATGCTCATAGAGCACCTGGCCGACCTGGGGTGGGCCGCCGAGCCGGGCGCCGAGCACCACATCGGCGACCTCGACGACCTCTACCGGCAGGCCAACGAGAAGTTCGGACGCGACCCTGACTTCGCCGAGCGGGGGCGGCGGCGGGTGGTCGCCCTGCAGAGGGGGGATCAGGACACCAGGGCGCTGTGGGACAGCCTGGTCGCAGAGTCGCGCCGTCACTTCAGCGAGGTGTACCGGCGCCTGGGCCTGACCCTCTCCGACGCCGACAGCCGCCCGGAGAGCTTCTACAACGACATGCTCGACGACGTGGTCGAGGAGCTGACCGCCAAGGGCCTGCTCAGGGTCGACGACGGTGCCCTGTGCGCCTTTCCGCCCGGCTTCACGTCCCGCGACGGCTCGCCCCTCCCGCTGATCGTGCGCAAGTCCGACGGCGGCTACGGCTACCAGGCCACCGACCTGGCCGGCATCCGCTACTCGGTGGAGGAGCTGGGAGGGGACCGCCTCGTCTACGTGGTCGACAGCGGCCAGAGCCAGCACTTCGCCATGGTCTTCGCCGTGGCCCGCCAGGCCGGCTGGATCGACGGCGGCGCCAGCGCCGAGCACGTCGCCTTCGGCATGGTGCTCGGGCCCGACCGCAAACGGCTTCGGACCAGGACCGGGGGAAGCATCAAGCTGATCGAGCTGCTCGACGAGGCCGTGCAGCGGGCCGTCGAGGTTGTCGAGGCCAAAAGTCCCGACCTGCCCCCGGCCGAGCGGTCGGCCGTGGCCGAGGCGGTCGGGATCGGGGCGGTCAAGTACAACGACCTGGTCAACGACCGCTCCAGCGACTACATCTTCGACTGGGCCCGCATGCTGGCCATGGACGGCAACACCGCCCCCTACCTCCAGTACGCCCACGCCCGGATCCGCTCGATCTTCCGCCGGGTGCAGGAGACCACGCCCGGCGGAGCCGGAGCCGCCGGACCGGTGACGCTGGCCGAGCCGGCCGAGCGGAACCTGGCCCTGGCGCTGGCCGGATTCGACGGGGCGGTGCACTCCATGGCGGAGCACCTGCAGCCCCACCGCCTCACCGGCTACCTGTTCGAGCTGGCCAGCGCCTTCACCGCCTTCTACGAGAGCTGCCCGGTGCTGCGGGCCCCCACCGACGAGCTGCGGGGCAGCCGGCTGGCCCTGTGCGAGCTGACCGCATCCATCCTCGCCCAGGGCCTCGAGCTGCTGGGCATAGAGGCCCCCGAGCGCATGTGACCGCCGGCGGCGGCGGTGCCGGCACCGTGCCCCGGCCGCTTGACGGCGCCCGGTAAGTGCCGTTGAATGCAAAGGCGATGTTCCTCCTGACCGCGTCCCTGCTCCTTACCTGACGGCGAGCGCCGCCCCGCGCTCGCCGACGACCTCCTGCTCCGCAGGAGGTTTTTTATTTGCCCGGAAAGGACCCCATGCCCCCCCAGCCCGCCACCATCAAGCAGATGCCCTTCGAGCGGTACCGGCCCTACCGGCCGCTGCCGTTCTCGCTCGCCGACCGGACCTGGCCCGACCGGAGCATCGAGAAGGCTCCCCGGTGGTGCTCGGTCGACCTGCGCGACGGCAACCAGGCCCTCATCGACCCCATGGACCCGGCCCGCAAGCTCCGCATGTTCCAGACCCTGGTGGAGACCGGCTTCAAGGAGATAGAGGTCGGCTTCCCGTCCGCCTCGGCGCCGGACCTCGAGTTCGTCCGCCAGCTGATCGAGGACGACCTGATACCCGAGGACGTCACCATCCAGGTCCTCACCCAGTGCCGGGCGGAGCTCATCACCAAGACCTACGAGGCTCTGGTCGGCGCCCGCCGGGCGATCGTGCACTTCTACAACTCGACCTCCACCCTCCAGCGCCGGGTGGTCTTCGGACTGGAGCGGGAGGGGATCACCCAGATCGCCGTCGACGCCGCCCGGCTGTGCCGCAAGCTGGAGGCCGACATCCTGCCTGGCACCGAGGTCCACTACGAGTACTCGCCGGAGAGCTTCACCGGCACCGAGGTTGACTACGCCATCGAGGTGTGCGAGGCGGTGATGAAGGCCATCGAGCCGAGTCCCCAGCGCCCCATCATCCTCAACCTGCCGGCCACGGTGGAGATGTACACCCCCAACCTCTACGCCGACGTGATCGAGTACTTCGGGCGCCACATACCGCGGCGGGACTCGGTGGTGCTATCCCTGCACCCCCACAACGACCGGGGCTCGGCCGTGGCCGCTGCCGAGCTCGGCCTGATGGCCGGGGCCGACCGGGTGGAGGGGACGCTGTTCGGCAACGGCGAGCGCACCGGAAACGTGGACGTGATCACCCTGGGCATGAACATGTTCAGCCAGGGCGTCGATCCGGCCCTCGACATGACCGACATCGACAGGCTCCGCCGGGTGGCCGAGTACTGCAACCGGCTCCCGGTGCACCCCCGCCATCCCTACGCCGGTGACCTCGTGTACACCGCCTTCTCCGGCTCCCACCAGGACGCCATCAAGAAGGGCTTCGACGCCCAGGGGCAGGACTTCGAATCGTGGGAGGTCCCCTACCTGCCGATCGACCCCAAGCACGTGGGCCGCAGCTACGAGGCCGTCATCCGGGTCAACAGCCAGTCGGGCAAGGGCGGGGTGGCCTATGTCATGAAGGCCGAACACGGCCTCGACCTGCCCCGCCGGCTGCAGATCGAGTTCTCCCAGGCCATCCAGACCATCACCGAGGACACCGGCACCGAAATCAGCCCCGCCGCCATGTGGGACGCGTTCTGCGAGGCCTACCTGCGGTCCGACACCCCGATCCAGCTCCTCTCCCACGAGACCAGCACCGGCGCCGACAAGTCGTCGTGCGTGGCTCAGCTGCTGGTGGACGGGGAGCACCGCACCGTCTCCGGTGACGGCAACGGGCCCGTGGCCGCCTTCGTCCACGCCCTGCGCCAGGACCTCGGCGTCGAGATCGAGGTGCTCGACTACGCCGAGCACGCCGTGGGGGCCGGCACCGACGCCACCGCCGTGGCCTACGTCGAGGTCCGATCCGACGTGGGGGTCCGCTGGGGCGTGGGGATGGACGAGAGCATCCTCACCGCCTCCCTGCGGGCCGTCGTCGGGGCCGTCAATCGGCTCAGGCAGGGCTGAGCTTGATCACCACCCGGCTTACCGAGTTGCTCGGCATCGACCACCCGGTGATGCTCGCCGGCATGGGCGGCGTCTCCTACCACCGGCTGGCCGCGGCGGTGTCCGAGGCCGGCGGGTTCGGCTGCCTGGGGGCGTCGACGATGTCGCCCTCGCAGATGGTCGAGGAGATCAGGGCGGTCAGGCGGGCGACCGACCGGCCCTTCGGTGTCGACCTGCTCACCGCCATGCCCGGCGATCTGGTGGGCCAGGTCGGCCAGCTGATCGACGAGGGCGCCGCCGTGTTCGTGGCCGGCCTCGGGGTGCCGGCCGAGGCGGTCGAGCTGTGCCACCGCCGGGGCGTGCTGGTGGCCAACATGTGCGGCAAGGTGAGCCATGCCCGCAGGGCCGTCGACGCCGGCTGCGACCTGGTCGTCGCCCAGGGGACCGAGGCGGGCGGCCACACCGGCCAGGTGGCGACCATGCCGCTGGTGCCCCAGATCGTCGACGCCGTGGGCGACCGGGTGCCTGTGGTGGCGGCCGGGGGCATCTTCGACGGCCGTGGCCTGGCCGCCGCCCTGTCGTTGGGAGCCGACGGGGTCTGGGTGGGGACCCGTTTCATCGCCACGCCGGAGGCCCGGGCCCAGGCCGGCTACAAGGACGTGCTGCTGGAGACGGCGGAGGACGGTACGGTCGTCAGCCGGGCCTACACGGGTAAGACCTGCCGGGTGGTGCGCAGCGACTACACCGCCTACTTCGACGCCCATCCCGAGGAGCTGGCCCCGTTCCCCCAGCAGGCGGTGCGATCGATGCGGGACGGGGCCAACCACCTCGGGGCCCCGGAGGACGCCGAGGTCGACCGCTCCCGCGAGTTCTATCCAGCCGGCCAGGGCGTGGGCGCCATCACCGGGTTGGTGCCGGCAGGCGCGATCGTCGCCTCGATGGTGGCCGAGGCCGAGGCCGTCATCGCCCGACTGGGCTCCCTGGCCGCCTCCCCCACCGCCGCCGGCTGACGGGGGCCTTGCCCCCCGGCCGCGGGCCGTGGGTCGTCGGTAGCCTGGCCGCTTCGCGTGCCGGAGGTAGCCCAGGTGGACATCGTCAGTCGCAGTGTCGAGCGGGGTGTGGTCGAGGAGCGCTTCGACCTGAAGGCGGGAGGCGAGGTCGTGCCTGGCATCCTCTGGTCCCCCGAGGCGGCCACCGGTCCCCGCCCGACCGTGCTCATCGGCCACGGCGGCACCCAGCACAAGCGGGTCCCCAACGTCCTCGGCCTGGCTCGCCGCTTCGTGCGCCACCTCGGGTACTCGGCGGTGGCCCTCGACGCCCCCGGCCACGGGGAGCGGGTGACGGATCCCGAGGCCGCCGAGCGCCAGCGGCGTGACCTGCAGGCCCGCATCGCCAGCGGCGCCCGGTCGCCCCGGCAGTTCGATCCCGAGGAGGCCCGGGCCTGGACGGAGCGCACCACCGGAGGGGTGGGCGAGTGGAAGGCGCTGCTCGACGACCTCGACGCCGCCGGCGCCGTCTGCGACGGCCGCTACGGCTACTGGGGCGTCTCGATGGGCACCGCCATCGGGCTGCCGTTCGTGGCGTCCGAGCCCCGGATCGCCGCCGCCGTGCTTGGGCTGGCGGGCCTGTCCAACCGCCCGGGCGCCGACGCCTTCGAGCGGGCGGCCCGACAGCTGAGCGTTCCGGTGCTGTTCGTATTCCAGTGGGACGACGAGCTGATGACCCGCCAGTCGGGCCTCAACCTGTACGACGCCATCGGGTCGAAGCAGAAGACCATGCACGTCAACCCGGGCGGCCATGTGCAGACCCCGGCGTTCGAGCGCGACGCCTACGAGGCCTTCTTCGTCCGCCACCTCGGCCGGGGCTGAGCGAAGGGCGGGCCGGCTCAGACGTCGAACTGGGCCGCCAGCTTGTCGGCCAGCGACCGGGTCTCCTCGCTGTGGCGCAGGGCGTCCAGCACACCCGAGCTCAGGGCCTCGAAGAAGGGGGCGCCCTCCGGAGGCGACCACCGGCACCCCAGCCGGGCGAGCTGCTCGTCGGACATGGCGTCGATGCGGGCCCATTCGGCCGCCAGCACCTCCACCTCGACCGCCCGGGCCCGGCCCCTCCACATGAACTGCTCGGTGCTGTCGGCCATCGCCTCCCACGAGTCGAGGAACGACCGGAAGGTGGCGACGGCCTCGGCCGGAACGGGATCGCCCAGCACCTCGGGACGGGCCTCGACGGCGTCGAGGATGCGGCGGGTGTTGCGCACCCAGACCCGGGCGGCGGAGGAGTCGACCGGGCCCACCCGCACCTCGATGCTGCCCTCCGAGCGGCGCTGACTGTCCAGCACCAGCCGCACCACCTCCTCGGGCAGGTCGAGGATCAGCCCGGCCTTGTCGAGGACGCCCACCGCCCCCTGGGACACCGCCTCGTCCCGAACCGCCGGCTGGGCGCCGGAGGTGTACACGATCACCTGGGCCCCGGGCGCCTGGCGACGGATGTGGGGCAGGGCCTCGAGACCCCCCATCACCGGCATGGCCAGGTCGAGTATGACCAGCTCGGGCCGGCACCGGCCGACCACCTCGATGGCCTGACGGCCGTCGGAGGCCTCCCCCACCACCTCGAAACGGGGGTCGCGCCCGAGCACCAGCCGCAGCATGGTGCGGATCTCGTCGGAGTCGTCGACCACGACGGTGCGGACCGGGTGGCGCTCGGCCATCGGCCCATTGTCGCCCAGCCGGCGGGCGGCGCCGGTCGATGGGCTCCGGTCGAGGCCGGCAGGGCGGACGGGCTCAGGCGGGGGTGGCGGTGGCCAGAACGCGGTCGAGGTGCTCGACGAACATGTCCGGGTGGCGGAACACCCAGTCGTGGTCGACGGGATTTTCCGATCCGCTGGCCACGGTGAAGCTGGCTCCGAGCTCGGCGGCGAAGCGGGCTCCGTCCTCGCGGGAGACCAGGGAGTCGCGGCTGGCCCACAGCACGTGGGTGCGGACCCCGGCGGCGGCCACGGCGGCGATCTCCTCCTGGCGGCCGCTCAGGAACCCCCACCACGCCGCCCCCAGCAGCTGGCGGGGGTGGGCCAGCCAGGAGGCGAAGAAGTCCAGGGCCGAGGTGGGCGTGGCCATGCGCAGCAGAGCGAGCGGGTGACTGGTCGCCTCGTGGGCCAGCTGCCACTCCCTCGACACCGCCAGGGTGTCGGCCAGCACCAGCCGCTCCACCCGCCGCGGGTGCCGGGCGGCGAAGCCCAGGGCCACCGCCCCGCCGAAGGAGTGGGCCAGCAGGGTGACCGGGCCCCGGCTCAGCCGATCCACCGTCGAGCTGAAGGCGCCAAGCACGCTGAGGTAGTCCCACCGCCCGGGCAGGGCGAAGATGTCGGGGATCGCCACCCGGGCCCGGGGGGCCAGCCGCTGGGCCGTGCGGAGGTAGGTCCGGGGCCGCGTGGCGTAGCCGGGGACCAGCACCATCGGTGGGCCGTGCCCGACGGTCACCGGCACCGGCAGCGGACTCGGTGGGGCTGGCACCGGGGCACGGTAACCCAGGCCGTTTGTGTGAGGATGACGCAAAAGAGGGGGATCCGGTGGAACGCAGCGAGATCGAGCGGGCGCTGAAGGCGGCCGGCCTCGAGGGGGTCGATGCCGGCTTCGACTACGAGGTGTCGGGGACAGAGCCGGTCCTGGCGTCCCCGCACTACCTGGCCACGGGGGCGGCGACCGCCCGCCTGCTCACCGGCCTGGCGGCCGCCGAGCTGTGGCGGCTGCGCAGCGGCCGCCGCCAGGCGGTGCGGGTCGACGCCAGGCACGCCGCCGCCAGCCTGCGCTCCTACATGTACGCCCGCCCGGTGGGCCAGCCGCCCGTCGCCCCCGACGCCGGCGCCCGCTCCCGAGGCATCCTGCCGGTCACCCGCATCGTGGCCGCCAGGGACGGCCGCCACGTCCAGCTGCACGGCTCGTTCCACGACACCGCCCAGATCCTCGCCGAGCTGGGCCTCGACGACTCCGCCGACGCCGCGCAGATCGACGCCGCCGTGGCCGCACGGGACGCCTTCGAGCTGGAGAACGCCTTCATCGCCCGCCGCATATGCGGGGGCGTGGTCCGCAGCAGGCAGGAGTGGGAGGAGCACCCGCAGGGCCGGGCCATCGCCGACCTGCCGCTGGTCAGCATCACCCGCATCGGCGAGGCGCCACCCGAGGCCCTCCCCGACGGGGACCGACCAACCAGCGGCGTGCGGGTGCTCGATCTGACCAGGGTCCTGGCCGGGCCCACCTGCGCCAAGACCATCGCCGAGCACGGCGCCGACGTCCTGCACGTGAGCGCGCCCCACCTCGAACAGGGCGGCCCCTTCGAGATGGAGACCGGCATCGGTAAGCGCCAGGCGGTGCTCGACCTCAACCGCGCCGACCACGCCGACACCCTGCGGGAGCTGGCCCGGACCGCCGACGTCTTCTCGCAGGGCTACCGCCTCGGGACCCTGGCCCGCCGGGGTCTGGGTCCCGATGAGCTGGCCCGCCTGCGGCCAGGCATCGTCTATGTGACCGAGAACTGCTACGGGCCGGTCGGCCCGTGGGCCGAGCGCCCGGGCTGGGAGCAGCTGGCCCAGGCCGCCACCGGCATGTCCCACCGCGAGGGCCTCGAGTCGCCCGAGGGCACGCCGCGCCTGGCGCCGGCGGCGGTGAACGACTACACCACCGGCTTCCTCGCCGCCTACGGCGCCATGGCCGCCCTGGCCCGGCGGGCCACCGAGGGCGGCTCGTGGCTGGTCCAGGTGTCCCTCAGCCAGACCTCGATGTGGTACCAGCGCCTCGGGGAGGACAACGACCCCGCCCGGGCCGACCTCGGCGACACCGACGGCTTCACCGCCACCATGGACACCGGGGACTTCGGGCCCATCACCTATCTGCGCCCGGCGCTGTCGATGTCGGAGACCGAGCCCCGCTGGGATCTGCCCCCGGCCCGTCAGGGCGCCCACCGGCCGGAGTGGCTGGCGCGCTGAGCTGAGACGGCCGGCTGGCCGGCCCGCCAGGTCCGACCGCCGCTCCCTCGCGAGGGCTCAGCCGGGCACGGCCGGAGCGGGCTGGGGTGGGGCACCGGTGGCCCACTGGTGGACGCCGCCCCGGTGGAGGGCGGCGTAGACCCGGTCGCGCAGGCCGTTGGCCTCCTCGGCGGTCAGGGTCCGCCCGAGGTGCCTGAGCACCACGCTGACCAGCAGGTTGCGCTGGCCGGGGACCATGCCGAGCCGGCTCCTGGCCGCCTCGGGAACCTCGGCGTAGTCGGTCGACGAGAGCACCGCCACCTCCTCGACGGCGTCGGCATCCGCACCGAGGGCGTCGCGGACCCGGTCGCCGAGGGTCTCGGCGTCGTCGTCGCCCTCCACGGCGATGGACAGATCCCGCCGGACGGCGGGCATGGAGGACACGGGCCGGTAGGGGGCCAGGTCCTGCATCTGGGAGGCGACCCTCCGGTCCGACACCCGCATGAGCCGGATGTCGGGGATGCCCTTGCGCAGCATCAGCAGGCGGTCGAGCCCCATCCCCAGGGCCAGCCCGCTCCAGCCGGCCAGCCCGGCGCGGGCGAGCACCTCGGGATGGGCCAGACCGCACTCCCACACCTCCATCCACCCCGAGTCGGTGGCCACGTCCACCTGGGCGCCGTCGAGGGTGTAGGGGTGGCTCCTGGGCTCGACCCGGTAGGCCCGGCCCGGCGCCAGGGCGGCCGCCAGCCTGGCCACCATCTGGTCCAGGTCCGCTCCGGTCATCGGGGCCCGGGTGATCCGCCACAGGTCGAGCTGGTGGGGGGTGCCGGTGTGCTGCCAGTCGATGGCGTCGCGCCGGTAGACCATCCCGGGGCAGACCAGCAGGTAGTCGCCCGTCCCGTCCATCGCCGCCAGGGCCCGCAGCGCCGGCGGCACCATGGCCGAGGAGTGGCTGCGCAGCATCAGGCAGTCATCGACGTAGCGGGTGTAGCGGGCGTCGCGGCTGACCGCCGCCGGGTTGATCAGCAGGTTGTCGTAGTTGTCCTCGATGGGCACGACCCGGGGGCCGGGTGACCAGCGCACCAGCACCGGCCAGGTGGAGCTGAGGGCGGCGACGGCGTCGAGGACGAGGTGCTGCATGGCGTGGGGGCCCTCGGCGGGATCCGTGAGATCTCGCAGCGAGAGGTCGCGGGCCAGTTGTTCGGGAGAGAGGTGGACGGGCACGGGAGCGGCTCCTGGGGTGGACGGTCGGATGGAGGAGATGCCCCTCGGCCCCGGACCGCCCCAGGCGGCCGCCCGTCAGCGCGCGGCGATCGCCCCTGAGGACCCGTAACGGGCCGAGGGGCCGCTAAATCGGCGCCACCTGACTGCTCTCACGGGCCCAAGGCTACCGAAGGCCGGCCCGGGCCTCCACGGCATAGCCTCGCCGGATGGCCGGCGACTTCGAGCTCATCTGCGAGATCCAGCCCCCCACCAGGCCGAACCTCATGCCGGTGCGGCACCAGATCGGGGTGATGAGCCGGATCGCCACCGCCTTCCTGGTGCCGGACAACCACCTGGGCCGGGCGACCGTCTCCAGCGTGGCAGTGGCCCACGAAGTGGACCAGATGGGGGGCCGCTCGGTCGCCTGCGTCAACGCCCGCGACCGCAACCTGCTGGGCTTCCGGCGCGATCTGCTGACGGCGGCCGCCTACGGGGTGGACGAGTTCCTTCTTGTCTACGGCGACCGGCCGGCATCGGGCCGGCGCACCGGCGAGTTGAACGTGCGGTCGATGATGGACGAGGTGCGCCACTTCGCCGCCTTCTCCCAGTCCGGCATCCTGCCCCGGGTGGGGGTGACCACCAGGTTGGGCCCGCTGCCGCCGTGGAAGGCGGAAGCCGACCTGCTCTTCGTTCAGGCCTCCTTCCGGGCCGACGCCCTGGCCGCCTGGCGCGAGAGCGTCGAGTTCGCCGGACGCGTCTACGCCGGGGTGCTCGTCCCGCCCAGCGCCGCCCGGGCCCGCAAGTGGGCCGCCGAGCTGCCGGAGATCGATGTGCCGACCGAGTGGATCGACGCCGTCGACGCCGACCCCGGCGCCGGCGTCGAGCTGGCCTGCGCCCTGGTCGACGAGGTCGCCGAGCGGGGCGGCTTCGACGGGGTCCACCTGATCCCCGGGGTCCGCTATCGCGAGGTCGCCGCCAGGCTGGAGGCCGCGCGGCGGCGCTGACGGCTGCTCACCCCCGGCGGGGCGCTCCCAGCACGGCGTCGACACCTGGGCTCCAGAGGGCGTTCGGAGACTCCTCCGGAGCAGGCAGGCCGGCCGCGGCCGTCAGGTCCTCCTCCAGCCGGCCCACCTCGGCGGCGTGCAGATCCCACGGCTGGTGGTGCACGGGCACGGCCAGGCGGGCGCCGGCTCGGGGCGGCACCGCCAGCCAGCGACCGGTCAGCAGGTGATCCCGCACCGCTACCCGGGCCGGGTCCAGCCGGGGGCCCGGCCATATCTCGACGTGATGGTGGCGGCCGTCGGCCCGGCGCCGGCTGTGGTATTCGCAGCGCTCGCCGCCGGTGCGGGCCGACATCACCGCCCAGCGGTAGGGGACGCCGAGCAGGGCCCGGGCGCCGGCCACCATCACCGGGCTGGCCGCCTCGATCGAGAGGAACCACACCGCCCCACGCCCGGACCGGGTGCGGACGTAAGTGCGCAGGTTGGTCTCGGGGAAGTCCGGCACCCGCCCCAGGCCTGCCAGCCGGGTGGCCCGGGCCACGAACGGTGTCATCGTCACCCAGGCGGAGCCGTCGATCTCCTCGACCTCCAGGTGGGCCGGCACCAGGGCCGACAGCAGCGGGCGCGGGTAGCGCCAGTTGATGAAGGCGATGGAGTCCCAGCGCTGGCGCACCAGCGGGAGGCGCACGCTCTCCTCCGGCTGGTAGCCCGGCATCAGCGGGCCCGGCCGAAGATCCGCCGCAGCAGGCGGCCGAGGCGGGCGCCCAGGCCGGGCCGGACGGAACGGGGCGCAGGTCGCTTCCTCGCCGCCGGGTGGTGGCGGCGGCGGCCGGCCCGGTTCACCGGGTAGATGGGGTACCGGGGGTAACGCCGGTAGTCCCGAAGGTTGCCCGACACGCCTGCGACGCTACCGGCGGCGACTAGCCGTGCGGCCACGGCAGGTCGTTGCGGCCGGCCAGGTGGGCGGCGCGCTCGGCCATGGCCCGGTACAGCCTCCGCTCGGCCTCCGGCATGGCAGCCAGGTGACCGAGCACCGTGGGCCAGTCCCCCCGGGCGACCGGCCCCGTCAGCGCCGCCGCCGGGCCCCGCTCGGCGACGTTGTCGAGGTTGGCCCGGGCCAGGTCGAGGAAAGCGGCCAACTCCACCCCGGCGCCCCGGCCGAGCTCCTGCACGTGGGCCATCAGGGCCACCATGTGGTTGGCCGCCGCGCAGGCGGCGGCGTGGTAGAGGGCCCGGCTCGACTCGTCCACCGTCACCAGCCGGCCGCCTAGGGCGCCGACCAGGGCGGAGGCAGTGTCTAGGACGTCGCCATCGGCGGTCACCCCGAACCACGCCCCCGCCGCCAGCCGGGCCGCCCCGGTGTCCGGATCCGGGAAGGCGACGAGGGGGTGGACCGCCGCCCTCCGGGGGTGGGGCTCCAGCACGGCGGTGCCCAGGGCCCCGGCCAGGTGGACCACGGTGGTCGTCGGCACCGGCCGGACGGCCGCCGCCACCGAAGCGATGTCCGGGTCACGGGTGGCGATGACGAGGACGTCCACGCCCTCGGCCGCGCCGGCCAGCGGGTCCCCCCGCCCGATGGGGACGAGGCCCTCCCAGCCGGCGGACACCAGCGCCTGCTGCAGCGAGCGGCCGGCCCGGCCCGGCCCGACGATCCGGAACGAAGGCATGCCGCAGTACAGCACTCCCTCCCTACCAGCGGGTGATCTCGCCCCGCCCCACGATCACCGCCGAGCCGGCGACCTCCACGGCCTCGACCCCCCGGTCACTGCCCCGTGCGCGGGCATGCAGCAGCGACGGCCTCCCCAACTCGATGCCCTGGCGGATCTCGATCTCGTCTCCGAAGTCGATCCGCCCGTGGCGGGCGAGGTGCACGGCCAGCGGACCAGCGGCCGAGCCGGTGGCCGCATCCTCGGGGACGCCGAGGCCGGGCCCGAACATGCGCGTGCGCCAGCGGCGGCCGCCCCCGGCGAAGCAGTTGGCTCCCACCCCGGCGAACCGGGCCAGGGCGGCCATGTCGGGAGCCAGGCCACGAACCGCCTCCTCGTCGGCCAGCTCCACGTAGACGTGGACCGGGCCGTTGCGGTACGCCTCCACCGGCAGGCCCGACCGCTCGACGCCGAGGGCGGCAAGCAGCTCGTCGGCCCGCTCGAAGGCCGACCAGGTCGGCACAGGTTGCTGCATGCGGCCGAAGACGACCGTGTTCTCCTCCCTCGTCAGCTCCACGGCGATCGCCCCGGCTCCGGTCTCCAGCTCCAACACGTCGGACCGGTCGGTCTGCCCGACCACGAAGGCGGTGCCGAGCACCGGATGTCCGGCGAAGGGCAGCTCGAGCAGCGGGGTGAAGATCCGCAGCCGGGCCGCCCCGCCGGCCCGGGGCGGGAGGAGGAAGACAGACTCGGCCAGGTTCATCTCCCGCGCCAGGCGCTGCATCTGCTCGACGCTCAGCGCGCTGGCGTCGTCGAACACCGCCAGCTGGTTTCCTTCCAGCGGGCGGTCGGTGAACACGTCGACCAGGGAGTAAGCGAGCGCCAATGTGGGCCTCCGCTGCGCCGGGCCCGACCGGGCCCGCGGACCTAGTCTGGCGGGCATGGACGAGAAACCGGGCGCGGCCGGCCATGCCCTGCCGATAAGCACCACCTTCGAGATTCCGGGCCGGCAGGTGCTCGAGTCGCGGGGCACGGTCTTCGGCCTGGTGGTGCGCAGCGTGGGCGCGGTGGGGATGGTGGGGGCCAGCTTCCGTCAGCTGCGCCGGGGCGAGGTACCCCAGTACACCGAGCTGCTGGAGGACAGCCGTCGCCACGCCATCGACCGCATGGTGGAGAACGCCCAGGTGGTCGGGGCCGACGCCATCGTGGGGATGCGCTTCGACTCCTCCGAGCTGGGCCAGTCCCTCACCGAAATCATCGCCTACGGCACTGCCGTAGTGCTGGATTGACCCGGAGCGGGGAGGGGTCGGTCAGCCTGACCGACGCCGAGCGCTCCGCCCTGGTCGATTCTCTGCGCCGCCATCTGATCGACCAGCGCATCGACCTCGACGACTTCGAACGCCGCCTCGACGCCCTCAACCGCTCGAGGACGAGGGCGGAGGCCGATACCGTCTTCGCCGACCTCCCCCTGCTGGCTGGAACAGCCGCGACCCGCCGGCGCCGCCGCCGCCGTCACGGCCACGCCGACACCCCGGCGCCGACCTGGCGGCCCACCCACGAGGTGTTCCGCGACCCGGCCTCGGGCCGGCTCACCCGGGTGTGGGTCGACCCGCTCGACGGCTCCCGTCACTACCTAGCCGACTAGGCAGTCATCTGCGGGCCCGGCCGGCACGTGGTCGTCGGCTCAGGTGGTCCTCTGCTCTCCTGGTCGTCCGCTCTCGTGTCGGCGGCCCGGCGTTGGCGGGTCAGGCGTCACCCGGCCCCGACGGCCACGACCGGCCGCGCCAGGCTCAGGCGCGACAGCGATCCCCCTCCGATGGCGTCGCCGAACGGGTAGACCGAGCCGTCGCTGGCCACCAGGAGGTAGCCCTGCCCGTCGCCCGTACCGAGGCCGCCGACCACCGGGGCCGTGGTGGCGCCGGCGGCCGAGCCTGCGAATCCGGCGTCGCCGAAACTGAACACCCCGCCGTCGGCGGCGAAGAGCCAGTAGCCCTTTCCGTCGCCCGTGGCCGCCCCGCCCACGATGGGACGGGCCAGCCGGGTGGATCCGAGTGACCCCTCGAAGGCGGCGTCGCCGAAACTGAACACCCCGCCGTCGGCGGCGAAGAGCCAGTAGCCCTTCCCGTCGGGGGTGGGCGCTCCTCCCACCACCGGCTGGGCCAGGTGCAGCCCGCCGGTGGAGCCCTTGAAGGCGGCGTCGCCGAAACTGAACACCCCGCCGTCGCGGGCGAAGAGCCAGTAGCCGTTGCCGTCGGGAGTCGACGCTGCAGCCACGACCGGCTGAGCGAGGTGCAGCCCGCCGGTGGAGCCCTTGAAGGCGGCGTCGCCGAAACTGAACACCCCGCCGTCGGAGGCGAAGAGCCAGTAGCCGTGGTTGGTGGGAGTGGATGCCATGGCGACGACCGGGGCGTTGAGGTGGCGACCGCCGAGCGACCCGTAGTACGGCGCCCCCGAAAGGCTGAACACCCCGCCGTCGGCGGCCGCCATCCGGTAGCCACCGGGCACCGACCCGGTTGTCGGGTCCAGCACCGCCGCCGGCGCCGGGCGGCCACCGGAGAAGTCGAACAGCGTGTCGAGGCTCCCTGCGGTGGCATCGGCCGAGCCGGCGATGCGGCCCAGGCTCCAGTTGTCCTCGATGAACCTGGTGATCGAGGTCTGGTTGCTGGCTGCGTGGTCGACGAAGTTCTGACGGGCGTAGGGCGAGATGACCAGTAGCGGAAGGCGGGGCCCCGGCCCGCAGCGGCCCTGCTGGCCGGCCAGCGGAGCGCCGGTCCCGCACTCCCCCGTTCCGGTCAGGAAGTCGGCCGCCGTCTGGGACGGGTTGGCCACCCCGCCGTAGACGTGGTCGTACCAGCCGTCCGAGTCGTCGTAGCTGATGACGATCGCCGTAGACGGCCAGTCGGGGCTGCGCATGATGCTGTTGACCTCGTTGACGAGGAACGCCTGCTCGTCGACGGGATCCGAGTAACCGGCGTGGCCGTCCTGGTACCCGGAGGCCTTGAGGAAGCTGACCGCAGGCAGGGCGGTCGGCGGCAGGGACCCGGCGTCGATCGCTGCCACGAGCTGGTCGAAGTCGCTCGTGTCGTACTGGTGGTTGGGGGTGTCGAATTGTGGAGCGCCCCCGGAGTAGGACTGGGTGTCGGTGCCGATGCCCGCCAGCCCCGCCATGGTGTCGTGCCCGGACGCATCGGTGGCCACCATCAGGTGGTGGGGGTTCGCCGTGCTGGCGTAGTACTGGAACGGCTCGTGGTGGGGAATGTAGTCGTCCTTGTAGCCCCACTGCCCGGTGGCTCCCAGGGCGGCGCCGATCGGGTGGTCGGCGTTGCACAGACCCTGGTTGGAGGCGCCGGTGACCGACTTGTAGTAGGTGGCACCGGCGAACTGGTCCGGGGTGAAGGTGGAGCTCGGCTGTCCGGGGGCGGCCGAGGAGAAGGTGGTGGTCGGTCGGAACCCCCCCTGGAACCAGCCCCAGCTGAGCCCGGCGGCGTTGAGCAGGTCACCGACGTTCTGGCCGCTGAGGGCCGCTGCGTCGCGGGTGGTGCAGTCGTCGTAGTACGGCTGGGCGTCGCTGATGAGGCTGTAGCCGCCCTCGCCGTCGCCGACAGTGTCCCCGTTGGTCAGCGGGCTGTTGGCGTTGTTGTTGTTGTCCGACACGTGGCCGGGGTCCACCCCGCCGGTGGTGCCGGCGACCAGGTTGATGGCACCGGGGGCGGAGGGTCCGAAGGTGGTCCCGAAGGAGTTGTCGCTCATGGCGTAGTGCTGGGCGTACTCCCACAGGGCGGTGGTCGAGTTCCCGTCGTAGTAGTTCATGACGTCGTTGGCGTTGCACTTCTGGGCGGGGTTGGTCGGCACCTTCGAGCTCGAGTTGCCCACGCTCGAAGGGAACCTGTCCAGCTTCCCGGAGTCGAACGCCTTCTGCTCGGCCGAGTAGTCGTGGTCCTGGTCGCAGGTGACCAGGTCGGCCGGGCTTGACGGGTCGTAACGGTGGGGCAGCACCCCGTTCGGGTTCGAGGTCGTCAGGTTGCCGCCGTGGCGCATGGCCGGCGGGAGCGACGCCCCCGTGGCCGGCAGCAGACCGTCGACGGCCGGGGTGCCCGGGCTGGGGGTGAACGCCCAGCCGGACGTGTTGGTGGCCAACGGGTAGGTGCCGAAGTAGTGGTCAAAGGAGACGTTCTCCTGGAAGATCACCACCACGTGCTGGATCGGGGTGGTGGGCGACGCCGCCCGCGCCGTCCCCGGTCCTAGCACCACCGCCGGGGCGGCCACGGCCGTGGCCGCCGCCGCCATCCGGGCCAGGCGGCTCCCGCCCGCTCGTCGGTCCGACATGGATCCCTCCTTGGCCCGAGTCGGAAGCTCGAAGCCCGGCGATCCTCGCGGCGGAGACTTAACGGGTGCTTACGGCCAGGCGAAGATGGAGCGAATCCCCAGCGAACTGTGCGCTGCCGGCGCCACCGCCCGGCGACGGCGACCCCGATCGGGACGCGCTGCACGGATCAGTTCCGGGCCGCTGCCGGCTCTGGAAGAATGCCTCGGTGCCCCTCCCGCCGTCGTCGGTCCTGGGGGTGCCCGACCAGGTCGCCTCCGATTCGGTCATGGCCGCCCTCGGCCAGATGGCCGCGGGAGACCTGGGGACGGCCAGGGTGACCGACCGGGTGGCGATGGACACCTTCGACGGCCGCCTGCACGCTCGGGGCTGGCGGCTGTGGCGCGACGCCAGGGCCGGCCGGGACGGGACCGTCGCCCTCGCCCTCGAGCAGCCCGGCCACCCCCCGCTGGCCGCCCGGTGCCGGCCCTCGCGGCGGGGGCACCTGCGTCCGGCTGAGCTCCCGCCCGGCCCGGTCGGCGATCGCCTGCGGGCCGCCGTGGGCGACCGGGCTCTCCTCGACCGGGCCCGGGTCCGCAGCCGCCTGCGCAGCGCCGACGTGCGCAACCACCGGGGCAAGGCGGTGGTGCGTGTGGCCATCGAGGAGCCCTCCCTGGTGGAGGCGGGGGGCCAGCCGGTGGCCCTCGGCCGGAGGCTGCACGTCAACGGGGTCCTGGGCTACGACCGGCACTTCTCCCGCGTGCTCGACCTGCTGGCGACCAGGGTGGGGCTGGCGGCGGCGGCCGAGCCGCTGGCCGACGAGGCCATGAGGGCAGGCGGGGTGGAGCCGGGCGGGGCCTCGTCCGGCCTCGACCTGGCCCTGGATGCCGGCATGCGAGCCGACCAGGCCACCCTGCTGGTGTGCCGCCGGCTGGCGGCCATGGTCGAGGCCAACCTGCCCGGTGCGGTCCAGGACCTCGACCCCGAGTTCCTCCACGACCTGCGAGTGGCGGTGCGGCGCAGCCGCTCGGTCCTCAAGGAGATGAAGGGGGTGCTCCCGTCCGAGGCGACGGCGCAGGCCCGCCAGGACCTGCGGTGGATCCAGGAGATCACCGGGCCGACGCGCGACTTCGATGTGCTGCTGGCTGACTGGCCCGCCATGGTGGAGCCCGTGCCGACGGCCATGCGCGCTGACCTCGCCCCCCTCCATGAGCTGCTGGAGCGGCGCCGCCAGGAGGCCTTCGTCCGGCTCCGCCGGCAGCTCGGAGGTCGGCGCTTCAACGAGGTCTGGTCGGGCTGGCGGGGGGTGATCGACTCCGAGGCGGCCGGATGGGCTCAGGCCGGGCCCCGGGCCGCTGAGCCGATCGCCCGGCTGGCGGGGGACCGGGTGGTGGCGGTGTACGAGAGCATGGTGCGCTCCGGTCGCCGCATCGACGACGCCTCCGCCCCCGAGGCCCTGCACGACCTGCGCAAGCGGGGCAAGGAGCTGCGATACCTCCTCGAGCTGTTCGGCTCGCTCTGGCCGGCCGAAACGGTCAAGGCGCTGGTGGGAGCGCTCAAGGGCCTCCAGGACGTGCTCGGCCACTTCCAGGACGACCAGATCCAGATCGGTGAGCTGCGCCAGCTGGCGCCCGACCTGGCCGGGTTGCCCGGCGGCACCGACTCGGTCATCGCCCTGGGCTTCGTGATCGACGGGCTGGGGCGCAGCCAGCGGCAGGCGCGGGCCGGCTTCGCCGAGCGCTTCTCCGCCTTCGCCGCCCCGGCCAACCGCCGGCTCGTCCGGCGCACCTTCGGCCCGGGCGCCGACGCCGGCGGCCGGCCGCCGGCGGTCCTGCCTTGAAGGTCCTCGCCACCTACAACCTCAAAGGCGGCGTGGGGAAGACCTCGGCCGCGGTGAACATGGCATCCCTGTCGGCCATGGACGGCTTGGCCACCCTGATCTGGGATCTGGATCCGCAGGGGTCGGCCACCTTCCTGTTCCGGGTTCGGCCCAAGGTCAGGGGCGGGGCCCGCAAGCTGGTGCGGGGCCGGTCCGAGGTGGCCGAGCTGCTCAGGGGCACCGACGTGCCCGGCCTCGATCTGCTGCCGGCGGACTTCTCCTACCGCCACCTCGACCTGGTGCTGGACGACACCAAGAACCCGACCGCCCGGCTCCGCCGGGTGCTTGCCCCGCTCGAGCAGGACTACGAGGTGGCTGTCCTCGACTGTCCGCCATCCATCTCACTGGTGTCGGAGAGCGTCTTCGAGGGGGCCGACGCCCTGCTCGTCCCGTTGGTTCCGACCAGCCTCGCCGTGCGCAGCTTCGAGCAGCTGGTGGACTTCGTGTCCTCCCGGGTCGACCATCCCCCGGCCATCCTGGCCTTCCTCTCCATGGTCGACCGGCGCAAGCGTCTGCACTGCCAGCTGGCCGAGGAACTGCCCGAGCGCCACCCGTCGATCCTGCGGACCGCGATCCCTTCGATGACCGACATCGAGCGCATGGGAGTGCTCCGCCAGCCGCTCCCCCTGGCGTCCCCGGCCGGCGCTGCCACCCGGGCCTATGCGGCCCTGTGGGCCGAGGTGACCGCCCGCCTGCGCCTGGGCCCGGGCGTGACCGACGGCTGAACGCCGGGCCCGCCCCGCCCCGGCGCCGAGGACCGCCGGGTGAGGAGGACCTCAAAGCCGGGGATCCAAGCGCCCCCGAGCCCCTGGACTCGGACGCCGGATCCTGGCTGTGACCACCCCCTCCAGCTACGGTGCCGGGCGCAGACCAAGTTAGGGAGACGATGGATGGGCCGATCTTGGGCAGCGGCGGTGGCGTTGTGCGCATTGGCCGCCGCCGCGGCCGGATGCGGGGGTGGCTCGGCGCCGGCTCCCAGCGCCACGTCGACGAAGGCGGCCTTCTGCGCCGACAACGTCAAGCTGGACCGGGCCACGTCGGCCATCACCGACCTCAACCAGGCGCTCCCTACCCTCAAGGCCAACCGGTCGACAATCGACGACCTGAGCCGCCACTACCCCGGCGGCACGATCGGCAACGAGGCCAGGCAGCTGGTGACGGCGGTCCGGAAGGCGATCGCGGCCAACGACGTGAGCAGCCTCAATGCCCACAACCTCTCGCAGTACGGAGCCGACCTCGACACCTACTGCGGCGTCGACAGCAACGGCGCTCCGCTGCCGGCCGACTTCGGGCAAGGCCGCGGGTCGGCCCTGTGCGCCACCGACTCGACGCTGAGCAGCGGGATAGGCAGCGCCGCTGACCCGGCCGGAGCGGTGTCGTTCCTCGCCGCCCACCGGTCCGACCTCGACTCGTTCGCCGCCGCCATCCCCAGCCTGCCGTCCGACGTGCAGACCGCCGCCCAGACTCTGCTGTCCACGGCGCGCTCGGCGGTCAGCTCGAACAACGGCGCCCTTCTCGAGAGCCAGGCGGTGGCCCAGGCGGCCTTGAAGCTCAGCCTGTACTGCGGCATCAACCAGTAGCGCCCCCGGAGGGCACGACCCACCATCAGTAGGGTTGGCCGGCAGCCACGGCGAGCGCCGTCACCCTCAGCAGGGCACGGCCTGCGAGATGCGGGCGGCCGGGCCCACCCGGCCCGGGCCGCCGTGGGCCTGGTTGCCAGGATCGGCCCGGAGAGGATCCGTCTGCATGCCACGGTCGCTCGTCCGCCCGTCGGGACGGGACGGCCGTTCCCGCGAACCGGGGATGCTGGGGGAGAACCTGATCGCCAGCAGGGCGACATCGTCGCTGAGCTCGCCTCCGGCGAAGCTGGCGGCCGCTCCCAGCAGACCGTCGAGCTGGGCCTCGATCGGGTGGCCAAGCAGCGAGGCCAGGACCTGCTCGGCCGGGAAGAAGCGCCCTTCGGCGTCGCGGGCCTCGGTCAGGCCGTCGGTGTAGGCCACGATCGAGTCCCACTGACCCAGGACGATCGGCGTGGGGGAGACCGACTGGGGCAGGCCCGGTGGCGGCGACGGATCGAGCTCGACCAGCTCCCGCAGACCGACCGGTGAGACCACACACGGGCGGGGATGGCCCAGGGTGAGGGCTGTCACCGTGGCGCCCGGGTGCAGCCACATGACCAGCAGCGATATGAACTTCCTCCGGCCGGCCAGCCGAAATCGCCTGGTCGATACGGCCGACCAGCTGCTCGGGCCCGCGCTGGCGAAGACGGCCACGCGGAACGCCGCCAGCACCGCCGCCGCCGTCTCGACGGCGTCGTAGCCGTGTCCCTGGACGTCGCCGAGGACGGCCACCACCGGCCCGCTGGGATGGAAGGCCACATCGAAGAAGTCGCCCCCAGGTTCACGGCGCTGCTTGCCGACCGGTAGCGGACGGCCAACCGGTATTCACCCGGCGCGGGTGGGCGGAGCCATGACCCGCTGGGCGACCACCGCCAGCCGGGCGGCGCGGCCGACGTCGGCGTGACGACGCTGGCGCACCGAGGCGGCGAGCACCGCCAGGGTCGAGCCCACCGCCACGAATCCGATCCGCACCAGCCGCTCGGCCACGGTGCCCGTCAGCACCAGGTTGGTGGCCACCGCCGCCGCCGTAGCGAGCGCCCCGGTTGCGGCCACCGCCCCCGGACCGGCACCGAGGGCGGTGATCATGCCGGCGACGGCGAAGCCGGCGGTCAGGTCCGCTTCGGAGGGACGATCAGATCGACCACGAGCATGACGACGATCTCGAGACGACCGATCACCGCCCACAACCGCGCCCCCAAGCCCTCGGGCATCCGGGGCTACTGGCCCCATCTGGTCCCATCAGGGTGGATAGGCGCGCTCGGGGCGAAACGCCCGGTCAGGACGGGTTGGCCCACCAGCGGCGGCGAGCGGGACCCCCCTTAGTGGTGACCGCCGTGGCGGGATCCACAGGGGGCGGTCAGCAGGGGGCTTAGTCCGCTTCTTCTAGTCCGAATATGGCCCCGGGGGGTCATTGGCAATTACCTCCGGTAGCCGTATGTTCACGAAGAGGGAGCGAGCCTGACCCGCCATCCGGGGTCGCTGGGGAGATCGGAACCCTTGGCCAGACCAGGAGCGGAAGGGTCGGATAGCGATGAGGACGTCATGGGCTCGCCCGGCGGCGGCGGCGCTGGTCGCCAGCGCGTTGGGGATGTTCGGCCTGAGCGGGGCGGCACAGGCCTCCCTGCTCCCGGCCCCGCCCCCCAGTGCCACCTATGTCGTCTCCACCCTCAACGCCGTCGGCTCGGCGCTGGCCACCTCGGACGTCCTCGCCATCGGCGGGACGGTGCTCGCCGACCTCAGCGTGGCCAACGGGGTCGCCGCCAGCCTGACCCCCACCGAGGTATCCGCCCTGCAGGCCACGGTCGGGGTGGTCGTCACCAACGACTTCGCCGTTTCGGTCTCGTCAACGACCACGTCGTCCAGCCGGGCGCCGGCGGCGGTCTTCCCCCAGTCGACCGGAGCCATCCAGGCCTGGGCCGCCGGTGACAACGGCGCCGGCGTCGGGGTGGCGGTCGTCGACACCGGCATCGACAACCTGCCCGACTTCTCCGGCCGGCTGGTCGGCGGCGTCGACCTGTCGGGCGAGAACAACCCCCTGCATGACAGCTACGGCCACGGCACCTTCGTCGCCGGGCTCATCGCCGGCAACGGCGCCTCGTCCAATGGGCAGTACACCGGTGAGGCCCCCGGCGCCACCCTGATATCGGTCAAGGTAGCCGGCGCCTCGGGCAGCACCGACCTGGTGACGGTGATCAAGGGGATCCAGTGGGTGGTCTCCCACCGCCAGACCTACAACATCAGGGTCCTCAACCTCTCCCTGGGAGCCCAGCCCCAGAGCTCCACGGTGAAGAACCCGCTCGACCGGGCGGTGGAGACGGCATGGAACTCCGGAGTGGTGGTGGTGGCAGCGGCCGGCAACGCCGGTCCGTTCAACGGAACCATCCTCTCGCCTGGTGACGACCCTCTCGTCGTGACGGCCGGCGGCCTCGACGACAACGGCACCGCCTCCAGCAGCGACGACACCATGACCCGGTTCTCCTCGGTCGGGCCGACCAATCCCGACGGGTGGATCAAGCCCGACCTGGTGACCTCCGGTCGGTCGGTGGTCAGCCTGGCCGCACCGGGGTCGACGGTCTACAACAACAACCCCTCGGCGCTCATCGGCTCGGGCAACTTCGTGGGCTCGGGCACGTCGTTCAGTGCCGCCATCACCAGCGGCGCGGCCGCCCTGGTGGTCCAATCGGCGCCGTCGGCCAAACCCGACACGGTCAAAGGGCGGCTGCTGGGCAGCACCAACCCCGGCCCTGTGGGCAACCCCTTCGTCGATGGCATGGGCGCCCTCAACGCCTGGGGGGCGGTGAAGGCCGGCTACTCGCTGACCCAGAACGCCCCGTCCGCACCGACGCAGATGGGCGCGACCGTCTCGCTGCAGACCAGCTGGGCCGGATCGGCCTGGGACAACTCGAACTGGAGCGGAGCGGGCTGGAACGGATCGGCATGGGACGGCTCCGCCTGGGACGGATCGGCATGGGATGGCTCGGCGTGGGACGGCTCGGCGTGGGACGGATCGGCCTGGGATGGATCGGCCTGGGACTGAACCGGCACAGCACCGGCGTCGAGGGATGACCGGGCTACCACTTCGGGCCCGCCTGGTGATCGGCCTGGCGGCGGGGGCCGGGCTGGCCATGGTGGCCTGGGCCGCCCTGGACAGCTACCGGGACGCCCATCTCAGCCTGGCCCAGGCCTCGGTCTGGTGGGTGTTCGGGTTGGCGCTGATGGCCGCCTGGCTGTGGCCTCTCCGCATCTACCGCGACGGGCACTCCGAGGCGCTGCACGTCGACGAGGGCTTCTTCATCCTGATGGTCCTGCTGCTGCCGTCCTGGACCGTGCTGCTGGCCTTCGCCTCCACCACCGTGGTGGCCCAGGTCATCCGGCGCCGGCCGCTGGTCAAGATGGCCTTCAACAGCGGGCAGGTGCTGGCGGCGACTGGTGCCGGCCTGGTGGTAGCCCACCGGTTCGGTTCCGCCTCGGGCCCCATCACCCCGGCCTATCTGGTGGGAGCGGTGCTCGGCGCCGCCGCCTACTTCGCCGTCAACAGCGCCGCCTTCATGGCGATCATGGGCGCCCTGGGCACCTCGGCCCGCCGTGCCCTGCTGGACGGGCTCGAGGTCCGACTGCTGCTGGTGGGGGCAGGGGTGGTGGTGGCCCTCATCGCCGCCCTGTGCGTGCAGGCCTACCCGTGGTCGGTACCGCTGGCCGCCATCCCCTTCGGGCTCCTGCCCCGGGTGCTGTCGGGCCACTTCAAGGCCCGCGAGGACCGCAACCGGCTGCGGGGCCTGTTCGACGCCACCCTCGAGGCCCACCGCCAACCGGACGCCGACCGCATCCGCCGGGTGGTATCCGATGCCGCCCGCCGTCAGCTCAACTGCTCGCTGGCCGACTTCGCCGACCACCCCCCCTCCGAGGGCCTGAGCGCCACCGTGGTGGTCAACGGGGCCAAGCAGTGGCTGTCGGTCGCCGGCCGGACCGGCACCGCCGCCTTCGAGGAGGCCGACCAGGCGCTGCTCGACGCTCTGGCCGCGGTGGGCGCGGGGGCGCTGTCCAACGCCGCCCTCTACCAGGAGACCCACCGCCAACGGGAACGGCTGGCCACGATCACCTCCAGCCTCGGCGAGGGGGTGTGCGCCATCAGCGCCTCCGGGGCCGTCACCTTCGTGAACCCGGCCGCGGTCGAGATGCTCGGGTGGACGGTGGATCCCCCCAGCGGGCTGCCGGTGGGCGGGAGCGGCCTGGCGCCGAGCTTCCTGCTCATACCGGCGGTCAAGGCCATGGAGACCATGGCCCGGGTGGTGAGCTACGACAGCCAGTTCGAACGAAGGGGCGGCGCCCCGGTCGACGTCGCCTACACCGCCTCCCCCATCGCCGGCCCCGACGGCGCCGAGGGGGCGGTCATCGTCTTCCGCGACATAACCGAGCGGAAGCGCTTCGAGGAGCAGCTGTCCAAGCACGCCTTCCACGACGCCCTCACCGGACTGGCCAACCGCCGCCTGTTCATGGACCACCTGCGCCACGCCCTCGGCCGGTCGGAGCGAAGCGGCGAACGCCATGCGGTCCTCTTCGCCGACGTCGACCGTTTCAAGCTGGTCAACGACGGGCTCGGCCATCAGGCCGGAGACCAGCTGCTGATCGCCATCGCCCGCTGCATGGAGTCGGTGCTGCGACCCGGCGACGTAATCGCCCGCTTCGGCGGCGACGAGTTCACCATTCTGCTCGAGGGCGTGCACGAGGAGTGGGAGTCGATCGCGGTGGCGAAGCGGGTGACCGAGCGTCTGTCGGAGCCGATCACCCTGGCCGACGGTCACGAGGTCGTCGCCACCGTCAGCATCGGCATAGCCCTCACCGATCCCGGCGACAACCCCGATGACGTCCTGCGCAACGCCGACGTGGCCATGTACTCGGCCAAGCGGCGGGGACGGATGGGTGGCTACCAGGTATTCGACGGCAAGCAGATGGGCGTGCGCTCGAGCGAGCGCATCGACCTCGAGGCGGCCCTACGCCGGGCCCTCGAGCGCGACGAGATCGAGGTTTTCTTCCAGCCGGTGTACTCGTCGGTCACCGGCCGCATAGAGGGGGCCGAGGCCCTCATACGCTGGCACCACCCGGAGCGGGGCCTGATCCTGCCCGGCGAGTTCGTGCCTCTGGCGGAGGAGTGCGGTCTCATCCTGCCCCTCGGCCGCCACGTGCTCGAGGAGGCCTGCCGCTGGGCCCGGCGCTGGAGGGAGAGTCTCGGGGCGGAGCTGATGATCAGCGTCAACCTCTCCGGGCGTCAGTTCCAGCATTCGGGGCTGGAGCTGGAGGTGGCCGAGACCCTGCACCGCACCGGCGTCGATCCTCATCAGCTGTGCCTCGAGATCACCGAGAGCGTCGCCGTCGACGACATCGGCCGCACCCACCAGGTCCTGACCGGCCTGCGGGAGCTCGGGGTCCGGGTCGCCATCGACGACTTCGGGACCGGCTACTCCTCGCTGGCGTACCTGAACAAGTTCCCCGTCGACGTCGTGAAGATCGACCGCAGCTTCGTGGAGCGGCTCGGCGAGGACGCCATCAGCACCGCCATCGTCTCCGCCGTCATCAGCCTCTCCGACGCCATCGGCACCACCACGGTGGCCGAGGGGTTGGAGACCGAGGACCAGCTCGACCGCCTGCGGTCGCTGGGCTGCCCCCTGCTCCAGGGTTACCTGCTGGCCCGGCCCATGCCGGCCGCCGCCCTCGAGGCGCTGCTGGTCGCCCGGGCGGGCAACCGGGTGATCCTCGAAAACCGCCCCGCCCCGGTCGACCGCATCCTGCTGTAGGGGCTCTCACCCCTGAATGGGGATGTGGAGCTTGGGGGAGGTCACCGGGCCGGCATCGTCCTCGGACCGGTGGACATAGGTGGCCCCGGTCCGGCTGGAGGCACCGAGGTGGTGGCCGTCGGGGTCCATGGCCACCAGATCCATGACCGGCACCGTGCCCGATGGGGCCAGCCCGGTGAGGTCGGCGAAGGCCTCCTCCACCGAGCGCCGCAGGCCACGACCGGCCTGAAGGCCGGCCACGACCATGCGGGCCGTACCGGCCCGGATGGCCAGCTCACCCCATCCGGTGCAGGCGGCGGCTCCGTGGCGGTCGTCGCAGTAGTTGCCTGCCCCGACCAGCGGGGAGTCGCCCAGACGGCCGGGGAACTTCCAGGCCCACCCGCTGGTGCTGACCGCGCTGGCCAGGTGGCCAGCCCGGTCGCGGGCGATGAAGTCGACGGTGCCGGCGACGTGGCCCGGCCGCTCGGGGTCGGCCGTCAGCTCGGCCACCCGGGCCAGCAGGTCCCCCACCGCCGCTCCCCCCGGCCGGCGGCCCTCGACCCCGTCCCGCCAGACCGACTCCGCCTCGGCGGTGAGCAGGTCCTCCTCGGCCAAGCCGAGCTGGCGGGCCAGCCGGGCGGCGCCGTCTCCGACCACCAGCACATGGGGCAGCCTCTCCATGACCGCCCGGGCGACGGTGACGGCGTGGACGTGGCCCCGCAGGGCCCCCACCGCCCCGGCGGCCCGGGTGGCGCCGTCCATGATCGAGGCGTCGAGCTCGACCTGCCCGAGCAGGTTGGGATACCCCCCGAGCCCAACGGTGTGGTCGTCGCGGTTGGCCTCCACCTGCCTGACGCCGGCCTCGACGGCGTCGAGGGCGCTCCCGCCACCGGCCAGCACCTCCCAGGCGGCATCGATGCCCACCGCGCCGTTGGTGCTGGCGATCACCACCGCCCCGACCCCGGCCACGGCGGCGAGCATAGGGCCGGCCCGCCGGCGGAACGCCGGGGTCCTTCTGCCTAATGTTCCCGGGTGCGGCGCCGCTACGCCATCGTCGGAACCGGTGGGCGGGCGATCATGTACGTCGACGCCCTGTGCGGCACCTACGCCGAGTCGAACGAGCTGGTCGCCCTGTGCGACAACAGCCCGACCAGGATGGCGTTCCACAACAGCCGCCTGGCCCACAAGTTCAGCACCGAGCCGCGGCCGCAGTATCTGGCCTCCGACTTCGACCGCATGATTGCCGACACCCGGCCCGACGCGGTGATCGTCACCACCGTCGACGGAACCCACCACCACTACATCATCCGGGCCATGGAGCTGGGTTGCGACGTGCTGACCGAGAAGCCCATGACGGTCCTCCCCGAGGCGGCCCGGGCCATCTTCGACGCCATCGAGCGCACCGGCCACGCCCTGCGGGTGACGTTCAACTACCGCTACGCCTCCGCCTACACCCGGCTGCGGCAGCTGGTGATGGAAGGGGCGGTGGGCACGCCCCGGCTGGTGGACTTCTCCTGGATGCTCGACACCAGCCACGGGGCGGACTACTTCCGCCGCTGGCATCGCCAGAAGCAGAACTCCGGCGGGCTGCTGGTGCACAAGGCCAGCCACCACTTCGACCTGGTGAACTGGTGGATCGGATCGTGGCCGGACCGGGTGTTCGCCCTCGGGGATCTCGCCTTCTACGGGGCGGCCAGCGCCGCCGCCCGCGGCGAGCGCTACGACTACGACCGCTACACCGACCAGCCCCAGGCGGCGGGCGACCCGTTCGCCCTGTCGCTGCGCAGCCATCGCGCCCTCACCGGCCTGTACCTCGACGCCGAGGCGGACAGCGGCTACCGGCGGGACCAGAACGTGTTCGGCGAGGGAGTCACCATCGAGGACACCATGGCCGTCACCGCCCGCTACCGGAGCGGGGCGCTGCTCAGCTACTGTCTGGTGGCCTACTCGCCCTGGGAGGGACTGCGGGTCGCCATCACCGGCGACCGGGGGCGGGTGGAGCTCTTCGAGCGCCACGGCTCCCACATCATCCGGGGCCAGGACGACGAGGAGCTCGCCGAGGAGCAGTCGCTGGGGGCGACCCAGCAGCTGTGGCACTTCCCGATGTTCTCCGCCCCCCGTCCGGTCGCCATCCCCGAGGCGGCCGGCGGCCACGGTGGCGGTGACACGGTGCTTCTCGAGCACCTCTTCTCCCCCGATCCGCCCCCGGACCCCTTCGGTCGGGCGGCGTCCCACCTCGACGGGGCCGCCGCCATCCTGGTCGGGATGGCGGCCAACCGGTCCATGGAGACCGGCCTGCCGGTCGACGTCGACGACCTCCTGTGTCTCCCCTGAACGCGGGATGGCCGCTATCAGACGGGCGTTGCCGCCAAGTGTTTTCCGAACCGACACCCAGAGTTCCACCGCGGTGAGCCAGGCCGCCCCCGGTTCTGGCCAATATCGGAGGATGAGCGCCGACCCGTCGAGGGCCAGGACCGCCCGGCTGCGGACCTGGTTGGCCGGCTCGGTGCGCTCGTGGCTCGGAGCCGGCTCGGCCTTCGCCCCCGACGGGTGGTGGCCGCCCGACACCGGCTGCAGCGCCATGCCTGGCGATCCCTGGTGGCCCGAGCCCCGGACGGGGGCGGTCTGCCGGTCCCAACCGGATCCGGCCGAGCGCCTGGCCGCCGAGGCCTGGCGGTGGCTGCAGTCCCAGGGGGGCCGGTGATTCGGCCCGCGACGCCACCGCTGGCGCTGGAGGGATGCCTCAACTTCCGCGACCTGGGGGGATATCCGGCCGCCGGGGGTCGGTCCGTCCCCTGGCGCACCCTGTGCCGCTCCGACGCCCTCCACCGGCTGACCGACGCCGACACCGCCGCCCTCGGCGAGATGGGCCTGGCGACGGTTATCGACCTGCGCAGCCACGACGAGCTCGAGCGTCTGCCGGGACCTCCGAGGGCGCCCTGGCTGGCCCACCACCTCCCCATTCACGAGACGCTGCCGGATCCGGACACCTACCTGGCCTGGGCCGACCCGGCCGCCGTCAGCCTCGACTACCTCGACATGCTGGAGGAGGGGGCGGCATCGCTGGCCCGCTGTCTGGGCCTGTTGTGCGAACCGGCCACCTACCCGGTGCTGTTCCACTGTGCCGTCGGGAAGGACCGCACCGGCGTGGTCGCGGCCCTGGTCCTCGGGCTGCTGGGTGTGGGCACCGAGGACATCGTCGCCGACTACGTCCAGAGCGCCCCGGCGGTCGAGGTCATGGTCGAGCGCCTGGTGAGGACCGGTCCCGAACCGCCCCGGCCGGCCCAGCTCGCCGCCCTGGGGGCCGTCGAGGCCACGATCATGGAGGGGTTCCTGGCCGGGCTCGCCGACAGGTACGGGTCCTTCTCGGGCTACGCCGAAGCGGTCGGCGTCCCGGAGGCCGGGCCGGGGATCCGCCTGGCGGTGCTGGGCCGACCCTGATGGCGCCGCGGCGCGCGAGGATCCGGTCGTGGACGGGGTGCACGACATGGGTGGCATGCACGGCTTCGGGCCCCTGACCATCGAGGCCGACGAGCCCGCCTTCCACGCCCCGTGGGAGGCCAGGGTGGCCCGCCTGAGCGGCGCCCTGGTGCGCCGGACCACCATCGACCGCTTCCGGTACACCATCGAGCAGATGCCGGCGGCGGAGTACCTCACCTCCAGCTACTACCGGCGCTGGCTGTGGGCGGCCGAGCGGCTGGCCGACGACCCCGTGGTGGCCGGGGGGTCAAGCTCGTTTCCCTCGGCGCACATCCCCCGCCGGGCCGGCCGCTTCGCCGCAGGTGATGCCGTGCGGGTCGCCAACCCGGTCACCCCCGGGCACACCCGGGTCCCCCGCTACCTGCGCCGAGCGGTAGGGCGGGTGGAGAAGGTCGCCCTGGCCTGGCCCAACCCGACCAGTTCGGCCGCCAGCGGCACCTACGGGGAGGCGGAGCTCGTGTACACCATCGCCTTCGCCGGTGCCGACCTGTTCGGGCCGCCGGCCGACCATGTCGTAACCGCCGATCTGGGCGAGAGCGAGCTGGAGCGACCATGACCGACGCCGACCTCGAGGCCCGCATCCGCGCCCTCGAGGAGAAGCTGCACGACCACGGGCTGTTGCCCATCGAGGAGGTCAGCTCCGGCGAGGCGCGGGTCGAGTCGGCCGGCGGCAACCTGCCCAGCCCCGCCCTGGGGGCGAGGGTGGTGGCCCGGGCGTGGGTGGACGCCGAGTTCCGGTCGAGGCTGCTCTCCGATGCCCCCTCGGCGCTGGAGGACTACCTGCCCCAGGGCATCCCCGTCGCCGTGCTTGAGGACACCCCGGCGGTTCACCACGTGATCGTGTGCACCCTGTGCTCGTGCTATCCGAGCGGCCTGCTGGGGAACCCGCCGACCTGGTACAAGAGCTTCGAGTACCGCAGCAGGGTGGTCCGCGAGCCGCGGGCGGTGCTGGCCGAGTTCGGCACCGTGGTCCCCGAAGGAATCGAGATCCGGGTGCACGACTCGACGGCCGAGCAGCGCTACCTGGTCCTGCCCCTCCGACCGGCCGGCACCGACGGGTGGGACGAGGAACGCCTCGCCGGCCTGGTCAGCCGCAACTCGCTAATAGGCACCGGCTTCCCGCTCCCGCCCGGCTGAGGCGACCAGGCGCCGCCCGCCGCCTCAGCGCGCATCCAGCGCCGGGTCACCCGGCGGCCGGCGCCAGAGCCACGGCGTCGACGACCGAGGTCAGCCGGATGCCCAGCGACTCGATGGCGGCCGCAACCTCGGCGTCGGTAAGGGTCTCGAGGTCCGACGCCCGGTAATCCTCGGCCCAGCGGTGGACAGGGGAGGCTGAGGTGGTGAGCGACGCCAGCTCGGGTCCGGCCACCCCCGGGTGGGTGACGAGCAGGTGCACCCCGGTGGTGAGCCGCTCGAGGTGGTGGAGCAGCCACGACTTCTTCGCCCCCGCCGGGCGCTCGGACAGGCCCCGGATGGAGGCGAATTTCAGCGAGGTGGCGAGGCCGGGGTACAGGAAGGGGAGGCCGAGCTCCTCCGACAATCGCTGGTAGGCCGGCGGGCACACCATGCCCATGTGCACGTCGAGATAGCCGAGGCGGAGCCCGGCCCGCTGCACCACGCCGGCCTGCCGGCGCAACTCGGCCTCGGCGTCGGGCGGGTCGACCCTGGCGGCCGCCTCGGCCACCGTCGAGGGGAAAGAGCCGTCCTCGCCGGCCAGCGACGGGCCCTTGGTCAGCGGGCCCCACCGGAAGTTCTCCCAGTCGCAGGTCAAGGTCTGGTGCAGCCCCAGGGGGATGGCGTGCTGGCGGGCCAGGCTCAGCGCCTCCTGGGCCCAGGGGCAGGCGGCCATGAAGGACGCCTGGGTCAGCACCCCGTCGACGAAAGCGGCGCGGATCCCCTCGTTGACGGCGTGGCACATGCCGAAGTCGTCACCCTGTACGACCAGCTCGATGGTCCCCTCGCTCGACATCGACCGGATGCTACGGCGGCCGGTTCCGGCCGTGACGGCCTGCCGGCGCCGTGATCGCCGGGGCAGGGGCACGCGGCAGCCTGAACCTATTGTGGCGGCGAGGGGTGCCCGGCGGCCGGGTGGAGGATGCTGGTGTCCGGCACCGGGCGAAGGAGCAGCGATGGGGCAGGAGATGACCTTCAGGCGGCTTACGCCCGGGGCGGTGGCCGACTTCCACCGCGACGGCTTCCTCCTGGGGGAAGCCGTGCTCGACTGGGCCCGGATGGAGGAGCTGCGAGGCGAGATCGACCGGGTCATCGCCGAGGCCGGCGACGACCCGCCGAGCTACGCCGCCGACAAGCCGCCGTTCATAACCAACCTGAGCGGCAGGACCGAACATCCGGTGTGGCAGGTGGTCAACATCTGGTCGGCGTCCGACGCCTTCCGACGCCTCCTGGCGGAGCCGGCCATAGTCGAGGCGGTGTCCGACCTGACCGGCGCCAGGGTGCTGAGGGTGTGGCATGACCAGGTGCAGCTCAAGCCACCGAGGCACGGAGGCACCAACGGCTGGCACCAGGACGCCCCTTTGTGGCCCCCCCTGTCGCCGTGCGGGGCGGCCGGCGACGGAACTCCCGCGCAGGTGACGGCGTGGATCGCCCTCGACGACGCCGACGAGCGCAACGGGTGCATGACCATGGCCCGGGGATCGCACACGTGGGGCAACCGGATCACCGACATCCTCAACCGGCGCACCCTGAGCCTCGAGCCGCCGGCGGGCGAGCGGCTGGAGCTGATGCTGCGGCCGGTCCCTGCCGGCCACGTCCACTTCCACCATGCCCTCACCTGGCACTGCTCCCACGGGAACCAGACCAGCCGGCCCCGTCGGGCCATCGCCATCCACTACATGACCGACGCCACCACTTACGCCCATCCCAGCCAGGGCCACCCCATGGAGCGGTTCATCGAGTCCGAACCGGGTGCGGTGGTGGCCGGTTCGGTGTTCCCGGTCGTCTTCGACGCCCCCGGCGCCGGCCCCGACAGCCGGTGAGCAGCTCTGACGTCGGGGGCGCCACCGGCGCCGACCCGGGTTGCGTGGGCGTGGTCAGCCCGGGCGAGATGGGCGCGGCGGTGGCCGCCAGCCTGGCCGGTGCCGGGCACCGGGTGCTGACCGTCCTGCACGGGCGCAGCCGCGCCAGCGCCGAGCGGGCGCAGGCGGCGGGCATGGAAGCGCTCGACAGCCTCGAGGCACTGGTGTCCACGGCGTCGATCGTGGTGTCGATCGTTCCTCCGTCAGCCGCCGACGCGGTGGCGGAGGAGCTGGCCCGGGCCGTTGCCGGGGCCGGGGCGCGGCCGCTGGTCGTTGACGCCAACGCCATCAGCCCGGCGCGGGCCCACCAGGTGGCGGCCGTCCTCGAGGCGGCGGGGGCGACCTTCGTCGACGGCGACATCATCGGCGGGCCGCCGGCCGTCGGGCGCCCGCCGACCCGCCTGTATCTGTCGGGACCGCAGGCCGAGCGGGCCGCCGCCGCTGTTGCCACCCCGGAGCTCCGCCCCGTCGTGCTCGAGGGACCGGCGATGGCGGCCTCGTCGCTCAAGATGGCCTATGCCGGCTGGACCAAGATCTCCTCCGCCCTGGTGCTGACCGCCCGGGCCCTGGCCCGCTCCCTCGGGGTGGAGGAAGCCCTGCTCGGGGAGTGGGCGCACTCCCAACCGGACCTGGTCGACCGCTGCTCGGCCGGCGCCCGCTCGGCGGCCAAGGCGTGGCGCTTCGTGGGCGAGATGGAGGAGATCGCCGCCTCCCAGACGGAGGCCGGCCTTCCGTCCGGCTTCGCCGAGGCGGCCGCCGAGGTGTACGCCCGCCTCGCCGGGTTCAAGGGCTCACCCCCGGCGTCGGTCGACGAGGTGCTCGATCGGCTGATGGCGCCCGGATAGCTTCGGCGCCGTGCCGCTCGTGTACCAGGACTTCACCGGCTCCCCGGACGACGCCCGCCGGCTGGTCTCCGACCATCGGGAGGCGATCTGGCTGGCCGTGGGGGGCGCCGGTTCCATCGGGTGGTACGACGACCAGGCGGCGCTCATAGCCCGCCAGCCGCTTTCGGGGCCTGGCGTCGGAGCCCCGATCGAGCTGACCCCGACCAGCCGACCGGTCGACCCGTCGGCGCCCCTAGCGGTCGAGCACGGGGTGGTGGCCCTGCGCTGGTTCGAGGTGGCACCGGGTGCCTTCGGCGAGTTCGTCGAGCTCTCCACCGAGGCCTGGCCGGTCTTCGAGTCGGTCAACGACGCCACCGTCCTGGGCCTGTTCCGCGCCGACGCCGACGGCCCCGACCTGACCGTCGCCCTGCTCGCCACCCGGTACGGGTCGCTGGCCGAGTGGGAGAGGTCACGCCAGACGGTACGGGCCACCGAAGGGGAGGCGGCCGAGGCCGGCCGGCGCTTCCAGCGCCGGCGCCAGCTGACCCGACGGAGCGTCGTGCGCGTCGGGAGGTCGCTGTAGGGGCTGGCATCGACCGGCTCCACGTCATCGGCGGGCCGGGCACAGGCAAGACCTATCTGGCCCGGCGGGCGGCGCTGGTCCTGGGCGTCGAGCACCACGAGATGGACGCCGGGATCGACATCGACTCCGTCCTCGCCACCGACCGCTGGGTCACCGAGGGCATCTACCTGTGGGACGTCGAGCGGGTGCTCTCCGCCGCCGTCGCGGTGGTGTGGCTCGACCTGCCCCACCGCACCGCTGTGCGCCGGATCGTGGTGCGCCACTTCTGGCTCAGCGCCAGGCGGAGGAACCGTCACCGCGGCCTGCGCCTGCTGTGGAGCTTCGCCCGCACCTCGGGCCGCTACTGGACCGACGATCCCCGGCCGCCCGAGGGCCCGACCGACTACGGGGCCCTCAGCCGGTCCCGCACCATCGAGACCTTGCTGCCCTACTGGGACAAGGTGGTCGTGCTGACCTCGAGGCGGGAGGTCGCCGGCTGGTTGAGGGGGCTGGCCGCCGCCAGGTAGAGCGCCCGTCGATAGGGGGTGACGGCGGCCGCCCGGTCAGGGACGGCGTGCGTGCAGGAACAGCTCCCGCGCCCCGCCGCTGCCGACCACCTGCGAGTCCACCACCGCCACCACCTGCCAGCCCGCCCGGGCGGCGTCGGCGGCGGCCCGCCGGCCGGCCTCGGCGATCTCCTCCGGATCGGTCGGCAACTCGCCCCGCTCCAGTTCGAACATGGGCTTGACCAGCCCGACCAGCTCGGCCCCCGCCGGGGGGTCGAGGTTGGCCGTCAGCTCGGCCACGATCAGGCCAAGGCGCACGTAGGTGACGTCCACCACGATCAGATCGACCGTCGTGCCGAGCAGCGCCGGGGTCACCGCCGAGGCGTTGGTGCGCTCGAGGTTCACCACCCTGGGGTCCTGGCGCAGGGAGCCGAGCAGCTGGCCGTAGCCGACGTCGACGGCGAAGACCCTCACCGCCCCCCGGTCGAGCAGGGCCCGGGTGAACCCGCCCGTGCAGGCGCCGACGTCGAGGGCGGTGCGGCCGGCGACGGACACGGACTGCGAATCGAGGAAGTGGCCCAGCTTCTCGACCCCCCGCGGTCGGCGGGGCTCGTGCACCACCACCCTGGCATCGCGGCGCACCAACGACGCCGGGTTGGTCACCACCGCCCCGTCGACGAGCACCCTGCCCTCGGAAAGGGCGTCGAGGGGATCGGGCACCGGGGGCTGGCGGGCCGCCAGCAGGTCGACCAGGGCAACCCTTCTCGCCGGCACCGCCCCAGGCTCCCACAGGCGCCTAGGGCCAGGCCCGGACGCCCGAGGGTCCTACTCGAAGAGGACGCTGATGCTCTCTCGCCGGGCGATGCGGCGGATCGCCTCGCCGAACAGGCCCGCCACCGACACCACTTCGACCTTGTCCGGCAGCGGGCCGGGTTGGGTCTCCACCGTGTCGGTCATGAAGAGCTTCTGGATCGGGCTGGCCGCCAACCGCTCGGCCGCCGGCGGGGCGAGCAGTCCGTGGCTGACGGCGGCGTAGACGGAGGCGGCGCCCCGGTCCATAAGCACCCGGGCGGCGTCGATCAGGGTGCCCCCTGAGATGGTGAAGTCGTCCACGACCAGGGCGGTGCAGCCCTCGACCGAGCCGATCAGCTCGGTGACCTCGGCCGACTCGGTGTGGTCGACCCGGCGCTTGTCGGCGATCGCCAGCGGAACCCCGAGGCGGTTGGCCCACAGCCGCGCCTTTTTGGCGAAGCCGGAGTCGGGGGCCACCACGACGAGGTCCCCGAGGTCCTTGGCGGCGATGGCCTCGCACAGCACGGGCAGGGCGTGCAGGTCGTCGACCGGCAGGCGGAAGAAGCCCTGGACCTGTGGAGCGTGAAGGTCCATCGTCACCACCCGGTCGGCTCCGGCCGCCTCGATCGCGTCGGCGCACACCCGAGCTCGGATGGAGACCCGGGGCTCGTCCTTCTTGTCACCCTTGGTGTAGGTGAAGTAGGGAATGACGGCGGTGACCGAGGCGGCGCTGGCGCGCTTCAGGGCGTCGATCCAGAACAGCAGCTCCATGAAGTTGTCGTTGGCCGGAAAGGCCGTGCCCTGGAGGATGTAGGTGTCGCGGCCCCGGACGTTCTCCAGAACCCGCACGAACAGGTTCCCCTCGGAGAAGCGCAGCGTCTCGCTGTGCCCGAGCGGCTCGCCGAGGTACTCGGCCACGGCCTGGCCCAGCCGGCGGGACGCAGATCCGGCGAAGAGCAGGAGGTCGTCGGCCACCCTCTCAGGCTAACCGCAGGCCTCCCGAGGGGGCTGGCGGAGGCGAGAGCCCCCCGTCTCGAGCGGGGCGCCGCCGGCGCCTGGACGGGGAGCACGTGGGATCCGGCTGGCAGGATTGGGCCATGGCCGCCCAGACCGTCCCCGTGCCCGCTGCCGATATCCACGTCGAGGTGGACGGGCCACCCGGCGCTCCCACCCTCCTCCTCTTCTCGGGCGCCCGCTGCAACGTGGGCATGTGGACCCCGGTGCTGCCCGCCCTGACCGAGCGCTTCCGGGTAGTGCGCCACGACATTCGGGGCACCGGGCGCAGCCGGGCCGCCGAGGGGGCGGAGTACGGCCTCGACCGTTACGCCGACGACGCCGCTGCCGTGCTCGATGCCCTGGGGATCGACCGGGTCCTCGTTTGGGGAATGGCCTTCGGGACCAGGGTGGCCCTCGCCTTCGGCGCCCGCCACGGCGGGCGCACGGTCGCCCTGGCCCTCTACGACGCCTCGGTGGAGGCCCCCGATGCCCAGGCCCAGCGCGACGGCGCCGCCGAAGCCAAGGCCCGGCGGGCGGAGCTTGGCCTGGCGGAGGTGGAGCGGGACCGGTCCTGGTTCGAGCACGACGACGACGCGACCCTCCGCGTCAGCCTGGCCGCCGCCTACCGCGACCCCGACCACTCCCGCTACGCCGAGTCGCTGTCCCCGATGCCGGTGCTGATCGCCACCGGCGAGTTCGACCCCAACCTGGGGGCCAGCCGGCGCCTGCGGGAGATGATCCCGGGTGCCCGGCTGGAGGTGATGGAGGCGGTGGGGCACGGCTCGGTCATGCAACGCCCGGAGCTGTGCCTGTCGATCCTGTTCGACTTCCTCGACCCGCTGGCGACCACGCTCGGCCCCGCCGCGTCCGCTTAATCGCCCCGGTCCCCGCCGTCACCCCGGGTAGCGTCGCTCCGGATTGGGGGGACCGGTTGATGCGGTGGCGTCGGCGTAACCGTGGCACGACATTGCCCCTCGAGGGTCGCGCCGGCGCCAGGGGCGCCTACGTGGCTTCCCGCCGGCTGCTGCTCGAGGTGGCGTGGTCGTGCGGACCGGGCGCCGTCGTCCTGGAGGGGGTGCTCCTGCTCGCTGCCGCCGTGCTGCCCACCGCCTTCATCCTCGCCACCGGCGCGGCGGTCAGCGCCGCCGTCGCCGCCGTCGGCCACCACGGTCACGGAGCCGCTTCCCATCTGTACTGGAGCCTGGGCGTCCTCGGCCTGCTCTACACCGTGCAGCAGTCCGTCCTGCCCCTCAACGACGTCCTGGCCGACCAGGTCGGGCTCCGCGTCCGCGGCCGGGTCTTCGAGCGCACGCTGGTGGCGCTGGACCGGCCCAGCACGGTGGCGCATCTCGAGGAGCCCGAGCTCAAGGATCTCGTCAGCCGGGCGACCAACCCGGGCCAGTACGGGCCCCGCTCCGCCTTCCGGGGTCTGGTGAACCAGTGGGTCATCCGCGTCGGTGGTCTGGGCGCCCTCGGCCTCGTGTTCGTTTGGCGGTGGTGGGCCGGGCTGGCGCTGACGGCCGCCATGTGGAACCTGCTGCGCCGGACCCGCTCCGAGGTGCTCGGTGTGATCATGGCCCAGGCGGCCCAGACCCAGGTGCTGCGGCGCTCGGACTACATCCGCCTCCTCATGCTCGGTCCCATCGCGGCCAAGGAGGTCAGGGTCTTCGGCCTGGGCGACTGGCTGGTGGGTCGGTTCCGCCAGGAGTGGCTGGGCGCCATGACACAGGTCTGGGCCCGGAGGAGGGGCATCTGGGCGGCGGGGGCGCTCGGGGTCGTGCCCCTGGCGGTGGTGGTGGGCGTCATCGCCGCCGTCGCCGTCGGAGAGGCCCTGCACGGCGTCGTGGGGACGGGCCGGCTGGTGGTGGTGGTGCAGTCGCTGCTGGCGGCGCCGGCGGCCGCCTCGGTGACTCCGTGGGACAACTGGCTGGAGCTGGGCCTGTCCTCCCTCGACGCCATGGCCGACCTCGAGGCGGCGGTGGCCGCCCCCCGGCTGTCGTTGCCCGGCTGTCGGGTCCTCGAGCGGCCCCCGACCGCCGTCATCGCCTTCGAGGAGGTCTCGTTCTCCTACCCGGGCCAGTCGAGGCCGATCTTCGACCGACTCGACCTCAGCATTCCCGTCGGCACCAGCCTGGCCGTCGTCGGCGACAACGGTGCTGGCAAGACCACCCTGGTCAAGCTGCTGGCCCGGCTGTACGACCCCGCCGGCGGCCGCATCACCGTCGACGGTGTCGACCTGCGGGAGCTCGATCCCCGCTGGTGGCAGCAGCAGGTGGCGGTGATCTTCCAGGACTTCCTCCGCTATCCGCTGTCGCTGCGGGACAACGTCAGCCCCGACGCCGACCTCGATCCCGAGGTCCTGGCCCGGGTCGCCTCCCAGGCCGGCGCCCTCGACCTGGTCGAGGGGCTGGCGGAGGGGTGGGACACCATCCTCGGTCGCGAGTTCGGCGGCACCGACCTGTCCGGGGGCCAGTGGCAGAGGGTGGCCCTGGCCCGGGCGCTGGCGGCCGCCGAGGGGGGTGCCCCGCTGCTGGTCATGGACGAGCCGACCGCCCAACTCGACGTGCGTCAGGAGGCTGCCTTCTACGAGCGGTTCCTGGACATCACCAGCCAGCGGACCTCCCTGGTCATCTCCCACCGGTTCTCCACCGTGCGCCGGGCCGACCGGATCGTGGTGCTGTCGGGAGGGCGGATAACCGAGGCGGGGACCCACGACGAGCTGGTGGAGGCAGGCGGCCGCTACGCCGAGCTGTTCGGCCTGCAGGCGTCGCGCTTCCTCCTGGCCGGGGCGGAGGAGCCGCAATGAGGGCCAAGCTGGCCGCCTTCGTCGTGCTGGTGCGGATGCCCTTCCGCATCAGCTGGTGGAGGCCGCTGGCAGCAGCGGGCATGCAGGCCTCCAGCCAGCTGGCCATGGTGAGCTTCGCCTTCGGGCTGCGGGTGGTGGTTGACGGCGTCACCGGCCACGACCGCAGCCGCGCCTATGTCGGGATCGCCGTCCTGGCGGCATCGGGTCTGTGGAACCAGGGCGGCTCCTACGTGGCCTTCGTCCTTCGCCACCAGATGGTGGAGCGGACCACCCTCGCCCTCGACAGCGACCTCGGGCGGGCGGCCACCACGATCCCTGGCATCGAGCACTTCGAGCGGCACGAGTACCTCGACAAGCTCGAGCTGCTGCGCCAACAGCACCAGACGCTGGCCATGCTGCCGGACTGGGTGGCCCAGCTGACTGGGGCGGTGGTGCGCCTCCTCGCCACGGTGGCGGTCCTGGCAACGATCGACGCCCGTCTGCTGCTCCTACCGGTGTTCTCCATCCCGTCGATCGTCGGCACCCTCAGCCTGCAGAAGCGGCTGTTCCGCACCTGGGACCGGGCGGCCAACCTCTGGCGTCTCCAGTTCGGGCTGTTCCGCCTGGGAGCGGAGGAGCCGGGCGGTCGCGAGCTGCGGGTGTTCGGCCGGGCGGGACATGTGCAGCGGCTCTTCTCCGACTCCGTCGAGGAGGCCAACGCCATCATCACCACGGCGCTGTGGCGGGCGAGCGCCATCCAGACGGCGGGGTGGGCGATCTTCGGAGCCGCCTTCGCCGCCGGCCTCCTGCTGGTCGGCCACGACGCCGTGAGCCACCGCGTGGGACCGGGCGAGATCGTCCTGGCCATCAGCCTGGCCGGCCAGATGAACACCCAGATGGCCGGGGTGGCCAACGTCATCGCCGGCATAGGCCAGGGGCTGCAGACGGCCGAACGCTTCGTCTGGCTGGTGAGCGAATCGGCCCGCCATGCCCGGGGGCACCGTGCGGTCGTGCCTGCGCCGGCGCTGCTGGAGCAGGGCATCGAGATGGAGTCGGTGTCCTTCAGCTACCCCGGCACCGAGGCGCCGGTGCTGCACGATGTGAACCTCAGCCTTCCGGCCGGATCCACCGTCGCCCTGGTTGGCCCGAACGGCGCAGGCAAGACAACACTGGTGAAGCTGCTCAGCCGGATGTACGAGCCCACCGCCGGACGCATCACCGTGGACGGCGTCGACCTCGCCGATATCGACCCGGCCGAATGGCGCCGGCGGATGTCCGCCGGGTTCCAGGACCACGCCCACTTCGAGTTCGTCGCCCGCCAGTGCGTTGGGATTGGTGAGCTGTCCTCCATCGACGACGACGTCGCCATCGGGCGGGGGCTCATCCGGGCCGGGGCGGGCGATCTGGTCGCCGGGCTGCCCGCCGGGCTCGACACCCAGCTGGGGAAGCTGTTCGACGACGGGACCGAGCTGTCCGGGGGACAGTGGCAGAAGCTCGCCCTCGCCCGGGCGATGATGAGGGACCAGCCTCTGCTCATGGTGCTGGACGAGCCCACCGCCGCTCTCGACGCCGCCGCCGAGGAGGCCATCTTCCAGGGCTACCGCTCGGCCTCCCGCCTGGGGTCCCAGCGGGTCGGCGCCATCACCCTCTTCGTCACCCACCGGCTGGCCACCGTGCGGATGGCCGATCTCATCGTGGTGGTCGACCACGGCGGGGTGGCCGAGGTGGGCCGCCACGACGAGCTGGTCCGCCGAGGCGGCCAGTACGCCGAGCTCTACCGGTTGCAAGCCGCCTCCTACTCCTGACCGGCGCCACCAAATGGCGGGGCGCCCGTGGCGGCCCGCCCGCACCGAAATCAGGCCCCTTCGTCCCGTAACCCCCGGTAGCGTGGGAGCAGATGGGGGCCCCGAAGCGCAGGAGGTCGCGCCTGGCGCGCACCGTACGGCTCACCATCCTGATGGCCTGGTCGGCCGACCCCGGGTCCTTCTGCCTCATGATCGGGCTGGCCCTGGTGCCGGCCGCCATCCCGCCGGTGGTGGTCGTGATGGGAAAGCACCTGGTCGACCTGGTGGCCGAGGCCCACTTCCGGGGCACCTCGGCCTCGGCCCTCGTCCCCACCGTGGTCGCCCTGGGCGTGCTCACCGCCCTGCAGCGGGGCCTCAACTCCATCCTCGCCTCCCGCCAGGAGCTCTTCGCCCGCCGGGTCTACCTCGAGGCCGAGCGGCGCTTCCTCGCCCAGGCCGCCACCGTCGACCTCGGCCACTTCGACGACTCCGAC
>Ga0209810_1000903_pt1 | contig 52390 bp, 56 predicted proteins | sample Coa_R1_7_FD_187159 | JGI IMG/M metagenome (GOLD analysis project Ga0209810, IMG submission 187159) | Surface soil microbial communities from Centralia Pennsylvania, which are recovering from an underground coalmine fire - Coalmine... | ecosystem: Environmental > Terrestrial > Soil > Unclassified... | reverse complement strand
AATATTCTTTGTGAGTTTATGAAATCCTTTCACAATGCTAAAGACTATCATTCAGAGGGGTACCTCCTAACTGTATTTTACCCCTCTTCTAATCTATTCTTGTCTCATATCTTTCTGAACCTATTCAGAGGCATTGCGCTAGTTAGATATGTAGGAGCGACCCGACGGATCATCCCACAATTACTATTTTATAGAGAGTTGACCATAAAAGAGGGATTAATCTACATTGCGCTCAGGCGAGAGACCAATCTTTTAAGATATACAAAACCTAAGTCTTCAATCGAGTCTCGCAGCTTTATCCATTCTTCCTTTGGAATCGTGAGAAAAACCTTCACTATCTCCGGATCAAACTGAGAGCCTGAGGCATCAACTATCCTTTCCCTAGCCTCATCAAATGAAACCGCCTTACGGTATACCCTGTCGTTTGTGAGAGCATCCATTGCATCTACAATAGAGAACACCCTTGCTCCGAGCGGAATCTCTTCGCCGCGAAGCCCGTACGGGTACCCACCCCCATCGTAGTGTTCATGATGGGTAAGCACTATCTTTGCCGACCCCTCAAGGAAATGGATTTTCCTTAGAAGCTCGTATCCAAAAATCGGATGCTTCTTCATTATCTTCCATTCCTCTTCAGTTAGTTTGTCGGATTTAAGGAGAATGCTATCAGGGACGCCGATTTTTCCTATGTCGTGCAGGAGTGCTCCTCTTGCTATAACGATTAGATCCGAATTAACCAAACCCACCTGTCTTGCAAGCCTAAGGGCGTATTCAGTTACCCTGTATGAATGATAGCCGGTTTCATGTTCTCTTGAATCAAGCGCAGAGATCATAGCCTCAAGCGTATCGGCATAGAGGCTGAGTAACTCCTGTGTCTGTTCAATCACCTTTTTCTCAAGGTTTCTCTGGTAGTCCCTGTTTTGTCTTATTAATCTCGATCTCTCAATCGCGCGCCTTATTACAGTCTCAACCTCATTAACGTCAAAGGGTTTAAATATATAGTCGTAAGCCCCTTCTTTAAGGGCAATTCTCACATCGTTGATTTCTCTCGACGCGGAAATCATCACCACGGAGATGTCGGGAGAATAGGTTTTGATATATTTGAGGGTCTCGATTCCATTTAGTTTGGGCATTCTGATGTCGAGGAGAGCAACATCGTAGTCGCTGCCTTCATGGACCCTTTTTATACACTCAAGCCCGTCCCCTACGCCTTCACATCTATAGCCCAGATCCTCTAATGTCTCTATAAGCAGCCTTCTTATAGGTTCTTCATCATCCACTATTAAGATCTTTTCTCCCTTACTCATACCGTCGCTCCCTATTCGGCAATAACACCGAAGTGGAATCAATATACAAAAATCATTGAATATTATTTTACACCTAATAACTCCAGGAAAGCAATAATTGTTCAGCCAGCATAGGGGCAGGGCTTGACGCAACAAGAAAAATAGAGGAGTACGTGGGTCCGGACAGCCTCGAATCCGGGTCTCTCAGGGAATCTTCAGTGGCGCGGCTGAAGCTGCTAACCCTGTATATCCGACATCCATATTAATTAGAATGGAAATTGATACATTGGTCGTATAGTATATATCTAATGTGCACCGCCCTGTGGGGAATCCTTTATAATTCCACAAGAGGCGGTGTAAATTTAATGGAAATTACACGAGGAGATAAATGAATCACGGATCCGAGAGGCCTTATAGAATTGTAATTACAGGCGGAGCAGGATTTATTGGAAGCCACCTTTGCAATAACCTGATTCAGATGGGCCATGAGGTAATCTGTATTGACAATCTCATAACCGGTAATCCAGACAACCTGGTTCCCTTAATAGGAAATAAGAGATTCAGATTTATAAACTATGATGTGACTAATTTCATCCATATCGAGGAACGGGTGGATGCCATATTGCACTTTGCATCGCCCGCTAGCCCCGCGGATTATCTTGAGTTTCCGATACAGACATTAAAAGTAGGAGCACTGGGCACGCATAAAACCCTGGGGCTTGCCAAAGCAAAAGGGGCTAGGTACCTCATTGCAAGTACCTCAGAGGTCTATGGAGATCCCCTTGTAAGTCCTCAGACTGAGGATTATTGGGGGAATGTAAATCCCGTAGGGCCAAGGGGTGTATACGATGAGGCTAAGCGTTTTGCAGAAGCTATGACCATGGCTTATCATAGGTATCACGGATTAGACACGAGGATTGCGAGGATATTTAATACATACGGACCATTTATGAGACCGACCGATGGGAGGGTAGTCTCAAATTTCATTGTGCAGGCGCTAGCGGGAGAGCCTTTGACTGTATATGGGAACGGGAGCCAAACCAGGAGTTTCTGTTATATATCCGATATGGTTGATGGAATTACTAGGCTTCTGTTTGCCGAGCCAAGCAATACTGAAGGGAAACAGGAGACCATGGAGAACTCTATACACTCTCCTGTAAACCTTGGGAATCCTTATGAGTTGTCGGTTCTAGAGATAGCAAAAATGGTCCTTAATTTAACCGGAAGTAAAAGTAAAATAGAGTTTAAGCCCTTGCCTGTAGATGACCCGCGCGTTCGAAGACCCAATATTAGTAAAGCCAAGACCGTATTGGGCTGGGAACCTAGAGTTGGCATTGAGGAAGGCCTGTCCATGACAATCAGATATTTTAAGGATAAATTGAGTGCTAAGGCGTCTTAGCAACTGAGGTCATTTCTTAATTAAATTCCTTCATTAATCTTAAAAATTCCTGAAAGAGATAGCCTGAGTCGTGGGGACCGGGAGAGGCTTCAGGGTGGTACTGAACTGAAAAGAGCGGATATTCCTTATGCCTTAGCCCCTCAACCGTGTTGTCGTTGAGGTTTATGTGTGTGATCTCAATGCTAGCCCCTAAAGAATCCGCATCAACTGCAAACCCATGGTTCTGGGATGTGATTTCAACCTTGCCTGTAATGAGATTCTTTACGGGCTGATTGGCACCTCTGTGTCCGAATTTTAACTTGTATGTCCTTCCGCCGAGTGCGAGACCGATAATCTGATGCCCAAGGCAGATTCCAAAAATCGGCTTCTTTCCAATAAGCGTCCTTACATTTTCAACCGCATATGGAACCCCGGCGGGGTCACCCGGACCATTTGACAGAACTATCCCATCGGGATTCATGGAAAGCACCTCGTGCGGGGGGGTTCTGGAAGGAACAATACACACTTCACATCCCGCATCCACAAGCCTTCTCGGAGTATTGCGCTTTATACCAAAGTCATAAGCGACAATCTTAAACCGTTTTTCATTCTCCTGCTTTCTATCGTGAGTCAGCCCCCAGATCTCGCTTCCGCTCTGCCAACCGTAGGCTTCGGTGCAGCTCACTTCAGTCGCAAGATCTATTCCCAGTATGGAGGGGAACAGGTGCACCTTTTTTAATAAACTCTCCGGGTCTAAATCGGCAGTAGAAATAACACCGCGCTGCGCCCCTTTTGTGCGAATTCTCTTTGTAAGCTCCCTCGTATCTACTCCTTCAATACCCACTATTCCACACCTTGAGAGATAAGACCCCAGGTTTTCACGAGACCGCCAGTTGCTTGGACTCGACCAGTATTCCCTCACGACAAAGCCCCTGACAAATGGCCTCCTTGACTCCACGTCCTCAGGGTTAATCCCGTAGTTTCCCACCTCTGGATATGTCATAACAACGATCTGCCCGTTATATGATGGATCGGTAAGAATCTCCTGATACCCGGTGATTGAGGTGTTAAACACCACTTCACCGTAGGTTTCTCCCTCGGCTCCAAATCCGTCTCCTTCAAACGTGGTACCGTCCTCTAAAACAAGAATAGCCCTCATCGGTAAGAGGTTGAAAATACATAGAAGAGAAGGAGTTGTCAAATTGAGATGTACTACTTATCACTTTGTACCCTTGAAATAACTATTCTATACTTTCCATTTTGTTCTCTTGCAATTTCTTCAACTAGACTTACATGAACCAATACACCAGGAAGAACTTGTTCCAAAGCGGATCTAATATTCTGTTTACTTTCCTCCTTAAATTGGCTGTTTGGGATAACATTCACTATCACAAGGCTTTTTTCTTCCTGTACAATTTGATACTGTTTCATCCCTTCGACATTCTCTATGGCACAGGTCATAGCATAAGGTGAAATCATTGAATTGTCCGGCAGGATAAAGTAGTCAACGTTTCTCCCCAGAGCCGGAGCCATAAGTGGTAATCCTCTGCCGCAAGAACATTTTCTTTCGAGCAATTTTCCCGTGTCATTTACTTCGTATCTTATAAGGGGCATCCCATAGTTATAAAGTGAGGTAAGAATGATTGAACCCTCTTCTTCTACCACGGCTTTCCCATCCTTTATAAATTCAACCAGTAACCAGTCACTGTTTATGTGGTATCCATTATGTTCCTGGCATTCCCACGCAATTTCTTTGACTTCTGTGCAACCATATATGTCAAACAACTCGGCTTTAAAAGAGCCTTCAATCTTTTTTCTCGTTTTTAAGTCAAACGCCTCTGAGGAAGTAAAAATACGGTAGGGATTTATTCCATCTGTTTTCCTGTCAGCAAGGAGTGAGAAATAAGACGGGAAACCATACATTGCGGACGGATTATACTTCTCTATTTCCGAAATGTGCTCCTCGATTGGATCGAAAATAGAAAAAAACCTCTGCCTTAGGAAAAACTCGTTGAAGAAACTGTTACATATTTCCCTCTCACTAAAAATAGCTAATCTGTCTAAGGGTCTTAAGCCACATGCGATCCTCGCCCTAAGCTTTAGCAAGAATTTGCCTAATAGCCATGCCCTCCTATCAAAGTAAGTAGCCGTTCTTCTACCAGTGGAACCAGAGGTGGTAGAAGAATTCATTTTGTTCCTATCAAACCCTCTGGCTATGAGCTGCTCCGGTTTTCTCAAATCCTCCCTTGTCGTATAGGGAATCTTTTCTAGATCCTTTCTTTCCTTGATGTCATTGGGTGTGAGCCCGGCATCTTTAAATCTTTTCTTGTAAAATTCAGTATTGTCATAGGCGTGCTTTAAAATCTTCTTTAATCTCCGCCACTGTAACTCCTCAATCCGTTCCTTTGGAAGCCACTGTTTTCTTTCAAGCTGAATAAATTCTAATACCAGGGACGGCAGGCTCTCAAACATTTTATCTCGGACTTAGCAGTTTCATTTTATAGAGTTATAAATCTCAATATACGCCTTAGCATTATTACTCCAACTCATCTTCTCAGCTATTTTTCTAGATTGTTGACCGTGCTTCCTCATCAATTCGGGGTTAATTATATATTCCATTATCGCCTTTTTAATCTGTTTATAATCTCCTTTGTCAACTATAAAGCCGTTTTCATCTATTAGTTCAGCCGCACCAGTATCCGTTGTTATTACCGGCAATCCAGAAGCCATTGCTTCCTGGATTACATTACTCAATGATTCCTCAATAGAAGGCAAAACGAAAATATTGGCTTTCTGATATATCTTATCAATATCTCTATATCCAACTGCTCCTAAAAAATTTACATTTGACTCTATTTTCATCCGCTTACAGAAATCCTCCAAATATTTCCTTTTTGGTCCTCCCCCAACTATGGTCAATCCGCAGTTTTTATATTCATCGCATACTTCTTTAAAGGCTTTTAATAAATTTATTATCCCTTTTCGCTTAATTAGACGCCCTACAAAGAGGATACATATATTAAAGTTAGGCTCACTTACTACAGGTTTAAACTTATCAGCATCCACACCATTGTAGATGATTTCGATATCTATTCCATTGAAAGTCCTCTCAGCCAATTTTTTCAAATTTCTACTTAGAGCGGTAACCACTTCGGCATTTTCACAGATTATTCTAGAGATAAATCTAAAAGCAAATCTGTCTAAAATTTCTAACCTTGGATTATAGCCAGGAACATCAGAACCACGTAAAGCAATAATATAAGGAATTTTCTTTCTAAACAAATAGCCAATTATCCCCGGAGGCCATCCAGACCAGCAATGACATAAATCGTAATTGTTTTCATTGATTAATTTTCTAGAGAACCAATAAGCTTTCCAAGTCCATCTCACAATCTCAGACGTTGTCCAATAATGCGGATCCCTCTTACAAACATTTAACTTAAATATTCTTATGTTATCGGAAAATTGTTCAACCTCAAATTTGCTGATAGAGCCAGATGTAACCAGATCTACTTCTAAATCGGGGTTGCTCGCAAACTCTTTCAATAAATAGTAGTTTGCTATGGCTGCACCGCCACCAACTGGGGGGAATTCGTAATTTAGCATCAGTATTTTTTTCTTCAACTTTAGGTTATTCCTAACCCGCTTTATTTCCTTCGAACTTCTTACATCATGCTTTTATTGGCTTTATTTCATCCATATTGTCCTATCATAGATTTAAAAAATTTATAGTACTTTATTGGTAAAATACCGATTTGTCTTAAAAATGGCATAAAGTCATCGGTTGATAGGATAGCAAATGTCTTATTTTTTGATAAATACGGTTTAATATAGTCCCTAAATCTCAAATCCTCTCTGTTACGACGAAAAACCGAATTCAATACATCTTGATATAGCTCTATCCAATACACACCCTTTTTGTAATTTGTTACCTTTATTTGCTCCTTCTCAACCAAGTCCATGTATGTAATCCACGGGAAATTTATACCACAATACGTTGCCAGCCAGTTTGGTCTAAATGCCCTCACATTAATTTCCAGCAACTTGAACTGATTATCCCTTGGATCTTTTTTGAACTCGGCGGTGGCAATCCCTCTAAAATCGGCTTCTTTTAATATTCTTTCAGTAAAATCCTCTATTTGAGGAATCCTATCTTGGCTAATTGCAACCCTTGCCACTCCAAATTGAGGAGGATTTTGCCTTACTTTTCTGAAGAGAAACGTTGTATTTATATGCCCTTCCGAATTAACGTAAACCATACACTCATATAGGTTTGAGTCAGGTCCCGGAATTATTTCTTGTACCATAACCTTATATCCCGATTCTAGACAAAGATCAAATTTTGATAACAATTCCCTGCAGTTACTTACCCTAAAAATTTTAGAGTTAAATTTACTCATGAATTCATGCCCAATAACAGGTTTAAGTATGCAAGGATAAGCGATTTCGCTTTTTATCTCATATAATCCATCTAATGTTTCTGGCAAGAAAGTCTTTGGATAAGGGACATTACATTTTTCACAAAGGCTATAAGTCTCCGATTTTTCGATAAATTTTCTCAGGATTTTCCATTCGGCAGTTACAATTTTGTAGTGATTGACCAATTCAGCTCTATTCTTTGATATACTAACTGCAACATCATCATTGGTATCAAATATCAGCGCTCCCTCCCATTTATAAGAGTTCTTAATTAAAAAGTCAATAAAATCCTTTTCTTCTATACGCGGATGTGGGATTTTGGCTCTTTCATAAACATATTTGGAATGGTGACCAAAATCTGTTCCGTCATAGGACATGGCTATTATTTGAAAACCCTTTAACCCCAATGACCTTATTACTCCAAGGCCGCAAACGTGACACCCAATGACAATTGCTTTTTTCATCCTCTCTGCTTATCACCCTATTAACTACCAACCTGCCTTTATTCAGTTTTGCCAACACACGATCATCGGTTTTTTGCATATATAATCTATTTCATCTTGATATAGAAAGGAAAAACCTTCCCTCTCTTTGTGGGAATGGGATGCATATATTTCACCTTAATTGTATTTGCCTGGGACCATAGCTCAGCGCAAATTCCCTTTTTCCCACCCAGTTCTGTTAAGAATTCTTCCACTAATTCTCTCTCGTTGATTTTTCCAACTTGTGGGCTAACAAGAATGCTCAGCTGGGTTAATCCATTACCGTTTTCTTCTTCTAAGAGTTGATAATCAATAGAGCTTCCACCAAATTTGCGTGGAAGGATTTCTTCAATAATCCTTATTAAATCAGTACCGACAAAGGTCATACCCTCACTGGTGAGCTTACCGAAGCTCCTTATATTATGAAGATGTTCAGTAAACCCTAATCTTCCAAACTCGCAACCACAATTTCTCTCCTCCAAGATACCGTAGTCATCCGATTCTACATTTAGCAGTATCTTTGGCGCTGAAGGTAGAAGAGAGGTAAATAAGAATGCATCAACCTCTGTATCACTAAATTCTATCCTTCTTTTATGCTGAATTATTGCGATCGAATCTTTAAAAAGGTGAGTATCATCGGCAGAGGATGGATTGAAACAGCCGTACCCAATAGTTCCTCCCTCAGTAAAGCCGTATTTCGGAATACAGACGGCACCTACCGACTCAATCTCCATTCGCTTAGAAGGGGTAATCGGCTCGGCACCAACAAAGAACCTAGTTCCACTGATTTCCAAACCCCTTTCTTTTGCCGCCTTACAGACCCTTATAGCAGAACTAACATACGTGTATATACCACAGCCTGAGAACTCTTTAATCATCTGGGCTACCCAATCAGCTATCTCGTAAGAATTTTCTAAACCAACATACTCGGGTTTTGGAAAATTCGTCCCAAGGAATCTGCCAAGATAAACCATGAAATTAGTTCCGAACTTATTTACGAGAGATGTCTCTAAAAACTCCTTCTCAATCTGAGAGAACCACCTATTCGGCACCTTTCCGATTTTTGCAAATCTAAATAGGCAGGATATTCCAAGGTTAGAGGGTAATATTGGAGTCCAAAGAGCCAATGGATACTCCATTATATCAGAGATATTGAACGCAATGGAATCATAAGTGGCTATAGATTGCAGAAAATCCAAGTCAATCATAGTTCTGGTCCCCCCCCTTCTAGTCCCACCGCTTTCTACTTCGTAATAAGTGGATAGGTAAGGGTTATCAAAATCCTTTGCATCGAACCTAAGCTCTTCTCCATTACGGATCACCTTTTTCACACATTTAAACTCCTCATGGGTTAAATAAACCCCCTCTTCCATCAAATTCCTTAAAGTCTCCTCAATACCAACCTTTAATACCATAGACTTAACATCGCTAAATTCGAACTTGGCGAGTTTTAAGAGCTTTAAATAAGGGCTTCTGGTATTTTCATAGATTCCTTTTTTCACAATATTGAGGAACAGTTCCTCCCTGCATTCCATTCTACTCTTGATTATTTCCCTACTTTCCTCAATGGATACAGTATCTTTTAAATAATCTCTAAGACCGAACAGTAATCTACCACCCTTTCTTATACCAGATATGAGATCCATTTTGATAAAAGAAGCCATTTTTGGTATCGGAATTCTTATAAGCCTGTGTAGTAGTTTTATGTTATATATTTAAAAATATCCATTAGACTTTGGTCGAATTCTGAGGCCATTCTAAAGTATTACGAATGGTTTTTTACAACCATAAAGGGTGTGGCGATTTCCTAAGAAGCACCCTAAGCCCGCTTCTTTTTTTACATTCCCGTATGTTTTGTCTATCGAGCCTTCTTAAACAGTCATGGTTTGGAAACCGTATGTAGTAGCCCAAGCAAGGCCCTTTGCAATAGCCAGCGCGGATGTCTCCACCGCTAGCTCCTCTTCCGGTGGAATAACCTCATACTTGGAACCCACCGAGTAGTTCACTATATATGGTAGCGGGTTCCGTACTATTCCAGGCGGCAGATACTCTGGCACCGCTCGTTCTGAAACAACGCGGTGCGCGGAAAGAAACTTAATACCAATTGGTGTGATCAACACATGGGCTCGTATAATGTACAGCCTACGGCCGGGTAATAATTGCGATCTTATGTACGACTGAAAGAGCCCTTTCTGTCTTTTAGTAGTTAAAGAGTAGCGATTCGACAATGCCCACCGATGATTCGGGTGTGTAACCTCCTTGAGAATCGCACGGGCGTGTTCAGCGGAACTAACCTTGAGAAAAGCCACACCCTTGCCCTCATCCAAATCGGGAAGCTTATAGACCAGATTGGGGAATGGATCGTCGAGGGCAATGTCGCCCAATACAGGCTCAGGACTGGTGCTTGGAAGCAGCAACGCAGGATCGGATGAGTGCCTTTTATAAATTTCAAGAGATTGGATGCTAATCCATTTGTGGTTAAACAGGTAGTCAAGATTGGTGTGGTAGAACTTGATAGGAACCATAAGTGTAGCGTTATTATACAAGGACGGAATACCAAAACTCCGCATGTATTTCAACCTTGGTAAATAGGCATCTTCAATAATATTGAGTTTAATCCCTCGAGCAGCAGCACCCTCTTCATACTGCTTGGCCATCAATTTGTCCACACGTTGCACATTGCCAGCCATCACGACTAGATGGGTATAACCCTGTTTCTTTGCGAAATCGAGAAGATTTGATACGAACGGGTCGATACTGTATAGCGCCGTGCGCTCAGGTCTTAGAGCGCAATTAAGGTTGCTCTCGACATACCAACATCCCTCACGTGTAGGAATAAGATCAATGCCGAGCACCACACCGATGGTATTATGACGTGACGAATCATGCCAAAATCCACGATATTTCACAGGTTGTGGAATACCCCGGGCATAGCACACGGCAAGGTTCCAGGGTTTGATTTCAGAGATACCCAACACGGCTTTCAGTGTCGGGCGTCTATAGAACTTTCCCTTCCATTCCAACTGTAGCCTATATATCGCATATAACATCCATCTGGGTCCCTTACGTGCCACATCGGCAAGTATATAGATAAAATCCGCCACACGGTTAAGCCTGTGTTGAATCAGCCTAAGGTAAAGCGCTTGCAGGATTCTGGCTATAGCAAAGTGCCAACTACACAACTCGTAGCCTGCCATACGCCACCGCTCATCGTCTACGATAGCCCGTAAAATGGCGTGCTGGGCCTCAACGGGCAGTGATTCAAACGGCTTGAGGCATGTGTTAATCTCAATCACACCGTTAAGCCGAAGTTCATTCGGTATCCTGGCAACTGCTTGACGGAGTATACAAACATCCTCCGCTGTCATCCTGCCGTCTTTATCCAGATGACAAAGCGCCTGTGACATGGCACTAGCAAAAGAGCTGATAGCACTATTGTGGGGGACATTGAATATGTTGTACATACCTCTCTCCTTATACTTTCTTACTCGCCCCATCATTATTTACTATAGCACTGTCCAATGGAATAGATTGTCTTAGACTCAAACCTAATTAGACGAATACGGAGAGAGATGACCCGCTGACTCAGGGTCTCCGTGAGATTTCGCAACATACTCATGAAAGTGTTTGTGTAGGACAATGAGATGCAAAGCACCTTCTAACCTCTGAGGATTTAATCCGCCCTTAAGTGCCTTAAGTATAGTTGATATAAAAAATTGCCGCCGCTTTTTGTCTCTGGTAATTAGATAATACCAAAGCACGTTTTTTATTATTCTCAAGAATCTATTTGGAAAGGGCCTACTCTGTATGCGCTTGTGTCCATCTCCGTTTTTAGAAAAGTTGTCTATCCATGTCAAAAGTCGTTTGGAGTAGCTATCGTACGCATAAAGAGCGCGGATAAGCCAGTTATAGCCATGGCGGAGTTCTTCGAGGGTCATCTGCTTGGGAATGAAATTTGTGTCACTCGCTCCATGACCCCGCATGCTTTCATATGTAAATTCAACCAGACGCCCCTCCTTCTTCAATCTTTCATAAAGAGGCGTATTCTCAAACGCGACCAAAGTGCCCACGGTAGTAAATGGAATTCCAGCCTCTGTTAAGAAATCGAACTGCTCCTGAAATATCTCTTTATCGTCACTATCGAATCCTATGATCATACCCGCAGCGACATACATGCCGTAGGATTGAATCTTTCTTATGTTCTCTACCAAAGACCCGCGCGTGTTCACAAGCTTTTTCGTTTCTCGAAGGCTGGATTTTCTCGGAGACTCTACGCCCACAAACACGCGGTCGAAGTTTGCCTCCCGCATTAATCTTAGAATCTCTTCTTTTTCATTTGTAGCCAGGTTTATCGTCGCTTCGCAGGCAAAGCTAATGGGGAATTTATGCTCCTTGCCAAACCTTATAAGTCCCTCAAGCAATTGCTTAGTATATTTGGGATTGCCTATAAAATTGGCGTCCGTAAATACCACTGAGTCAACACCAAGCTTGTAGAGCCTGTCTATTTCTCTCAAAACCTGATCAACCGACTTAGTTCTTGGAACTCTTCCGTCCGTGACAATAATGTCACAGAACTCACACGTAAACGGGCACCCTCGGCTTGTCTGCACGGGAAATTCCAGATACTCATTTACCTTTAATAGATCAAACCGCGGCAATGGAGAAGAGAGCATTGAAATCCTCTCTTTCTGCTTGTAGTGGCTTTTATGCCTATTCTCTTTATAGTCAGATAGAAATTCCGGCCATATAAGCTCTCCCTCTCCTTCAATCAGAACATCTACATAGGGCTTACACCTTTCAGGGCAGAGACTCGCGTAGGGTCCACCCATACAGACCAACTTTCCACGCTTCTTAAACTCCTGTGCAATCTCAAAAGCCCTTGCCGACTGGACGTTAAAAGCGGTAATGGCAATAATGTCGGCATCCGTATCAAAATTGATGGACTCGATCTCTTCGTCGTAGATTTCAATCCCGAAATCAGGCGGGGTGCAGGCGGCTATGGTCGCAATCCCCAAAGGCGCAAATGATCCTTTTTTCCCTATGAGGGAGGTGACACCGTGAAAGCTCCAAAGCGATTCTGGAAAAGCCGGATTAATAAAACAGACCCTCTTTTTAGCCATGTTATTTCAGGCTTATTAAATAATCCATGCTTTCTTTTACGGATCTGGGATTAGAGGCCTCAATTGTAAGGACGGGCCTTGTGCCATCTCTCCAGAGGAGTTTAAAGAATTTTTGGAAGTCAAATGTGCCCGTTCCAATACCGATATGATCATCGTACCGGCCGTTATTGTCGTGGAGATGGGTCTCAAAAATCTTATCCCCTAGTTCGTCAAACCACTCTTCGGCAGGCACTTGAGAAAAGACGTTTATGTGGCCCGCATCGAGGCAAACCCCAAAAAGCGGATGAGGAATGGAAGAGATTATCTTCTTTAGAATGCCTGGGTTAGTATCAAAGACATTCTCTACCGCTATCTTCAATTCGAGTTTTTCAGCATAACCCATAACCCATTTCCATGTCTCGATACATTTCCTAGTCCAGTATTCCACATATCCACCATAGTGGTGTGTATCAAATCCAGTATGAAACACAATACACCTTGGCTTGAGAATCCTGGCTACATCCATGGACTGTTGGAATCTGAGTCTCGTAATATCAAGAACCTTTGAATCGAGCGCACCGGATGAGAGATCCAGGAAAGGGGCGTGGATGGTACAGGTGAGTTCCTTGTTTTTCATCATGTCCCCCACTTTCTCGACCTCTTTGAACTCAAGACGGTCTAGTACATCACTGCTCAAACCAAACTCCAGATTAAGTCCCGTTGAATATGCAATATCAAAGTACTTCTCCATTACATACCAGGGAAGTGCAACGTGTATGTCGTCTTTGAGGTTCATTTCATCCTTCCTTCTTTCTAAATTTTGACCCGTTGTATGCAAAGGTTAATTATATGATAACCGAATAAAGTTTCGTATCAATAAAGATTTTCGACAACATTCACCCTCACAAATATAAACCCACGTTATTTATTGATCGCCTTCTGGCAGGATACATTCCGGAACATCATTTTTAGGAGAATTAACCAGTGTCGAGACCTCGTACCCTTCCATCATGTCGGAAGGGTACGGCACGAGGAGCGGAATCAGATGATCAATGTTCTTCAAATCCGGATCAAGCCACTTATCTTCATCACGGGGTCTGAGAATCACAGGCATCCGGTCGTGAACGGACCGCAGCAGCTCATTCGCCTCCGTCGTGATGATTGTGAAAGACAAGAGTATATCCCCCTCCGGCCTTTTCCATGCATCCCACAGACCGGCAAACGCAAATGGCTCCCGGCTCTTTAGAATAAAGCGCATGGGAACCCCAGTGCGTTTGCCCTTCAACTTATGCCATTCATAAAAGCCATCCGCTAAAACAAGGCAGCGCCTCTCTCTAAAAGATTTCTTGAAACTGGGCTTCTGTGCCAGGGTTTCCGCCCGCGCATTTATCATCTTGTATCCGATGGAGGCCTCTTTTGCCCAGTACGGCACAAGCCCCCATCGCATCAATTTGAGAATCCTTGCATCTTCCCCGACAACCACAGGCGCCTCTTGTCCAGGAGCAAGATTGTATCTCGACTCAAGCATGATCCCGCCCGAATCAAATCCAAAACGTCTCTGTAGGGTTTCTAAATCAATAGTTTGTGTGTATCGTCCGCACATATTTACTCCTACTCACCAAATCGGTTGACTAATATTGCAGTGGTAATCCTTATGATTGTCCTAATTTTTCGGGCGAATGCAAGATTCACCCCATAGAACTCAGCCAATGCAGTGCCGCCGGTAAGATAAAAATGTTGAAAATCTGCGAGATTGGAAAGAGAAAATAAGAGTTCCTTTTGAAGTTCACTCATAATCCCTCTACTCTTGAGCATTAAAATAATCCTCATATCTTTTCGGACGCATTATGTTTCTCCCAGGGCTGAAAGGAACTCCGCCCTTGAAAATTGGAAAAGGCTCACTTTAAAAAACCAACCAAGCTTCATAATAGAAGTAATATTGAATCCTACCTCCAATTCAGGATCATCCTGTTCGAATGAGTCAGGTAATTCTAATGTAATATCTTCACCGTGAACAACACTTAAAGCCCCCTCTATTTTTTACCCGTTTTCTCCGGTAACCACCATGATCCTTTGTATTTAAAATCCCCTAATCATCTATACTCCCTACCAAGCTTCTATAATAATTTGCCTTTCCCCCATTTGTAGAGTCTAAGCAAACTAGGGTAAATTATATAATAATTTCCTTATCTTTTTTAATAGGATTGACCCACGGGGGCAAATCAAATGAATGATGACATAGAAACCCTACGCCGGATTTTAAAAGAAAACCATACTATTGCTGTGGTTGGGCTTTCGGCAAACTGGTATCGCCCGAGCTTCTTTGCCGCAAAATACCTCCAGGATCACAGATACAGAATCATTCCCGTAAACCCCGCGTATAAAGAGGTCTTGGGGGAAAAATGCTATCCGGGACTGCTTGAGATTCCAGAGCCTGTGGATGTTGTGGATATTTTCCGAAAGCCCGAAGATGTCCCCCCCATTGTAGAGGACGCAATTAAAATAGGGGCAAGGGTCGTGTGGATGCAACTGGGGATTGTAAACGAAGAGGCCGCCAGAAGGGCAGAGGAGGCAGGGCTTGAGGTCATTATGAACCGATGTATGAAGATTGAGCACGCGCGCCTATTTGGAGGGCTTAATTTTATTGGTGTCTATACAGGTGTGATTTCTTCTAAGAGACCCAGGTGGCTGCCGTATTAGTTTCGCACGTCATTGCGAGGAACAAAGTGACGAGGCAATCTCGTCTTTAGGGGATAGAGCTGTACCAAAACTTGAGATTGCTTCACGGAGTTTACACTGAGCGAAGCGAATGTGTTCGCAATGACAACTAAAGTCACATGGTTATCATGCCCTTAAGGAGGAAAACAGATGCCCGATAGGAAATTTGGCTTCGAGACGCTTTGTCTCCACGCAGGTCAGCTTCCCGACCCGGCAACGGGCGCTCGCGCCGTTCCGATTTATCAATCCACCGCCTACGTCTTTGACAGTACAGACCATGCGGCGAGCCTCTTTAACCTTCAAACATTTGGAAACATATACACGAGAATAATGAACCCTACAAACGCCGTATTTGAAGAGCGGATGGCTGCCCTTGAAGGCGGTCGCGGGGCTTTGGCTCTGGCTTCTGGAATGGCGGCTCAGGTGGTGGCGATTTTTACGATTATGGAATCGGGAGATGAGCTTGTTTCAGCAACCACACTCTATGGTGGTACATACTCGCAGTTCGATGTGAGCTTTAGAAAACTGGGGATACAAACCAGGTTCGTAAATCCAGACGACCCGGAGAATTTCAGAAAGGCAATAAACAAAAAGACAAAGGCAATATTTGCAGAGACAATAGGCAATCCGTTAATCAACGTCCTTGACATCGAGGCGGTCGCAAGAATAGCGCATGAGTCGGGAATCCCGCTTATTGTTGACAACACATTCGCCAGCCCCTATTTATGCAGGCCCATAGAGCACGGAGCCGATATTATAGTGCACTCAGCCACTAAGTTTATATGCGGACATGGAACCTCGATTGGGGGCGTGATTGTTGAGTCGGGGAAATTCCCCTGGGACAACGGAAATTTCCCCGTTATGTTGGAGCCTTCAAAGGGGTACCACGGCGTGAGATTCTATGAGACGTTTGGGGACTTCGGATACATAATGAAGGCGCGTGTTGAGACGCTCAGAACGTTTGGTCCCGCACTCAGCCCGTTTAATGCGTTTCTCTTTATTCAGGGGTTGGAAACCCTTCATCTCCGAATGGAAAGGCACTGCTCAAATGCCCTGGCTGTTGCAAAATTCCTGAAAGAACACCCTGCCGTAACTTGGGTCAATTACCCGGGGCTTCCGGATAGTCCATATCACGGGCTTGCGAAAAAATACCTCCCTAAGGGCGCGGGTTCTATTTTCACATTCGGAATTAAGGGCGGAAGGGACGCAGGGGTGAGATTTATTGAAAGCGTCCAGCTCTTGAGCCACCTTGCAAATGTAGGCGATGCAAAAACGCTTGTGATTCATCCCGCGTCCACAACGCACCGCCAGCTTACAGAAGAGGAGCAGATAGGGGCAGGTGTGACTCCAGATATGGTTCGAATCTCGGTTGGGCTTGAAACGCTCGACGATATTCTCTGGGACATTGATCAGGCACTGGAAAAATCACAGAAGGCAAAAGCATGACCACTCAAGAGCTTGGAGAATCCCCCGTAGTCATTGTAGAGCATGGCTCTGTCGGAATTGTCCAGACCAGGTATTACGCCTTTGCATTTCCGCCACATAAATTCGTTCTTGACAACGGCGAGGGCATAGGGCCGATTACTGTTGCTTATGAAACCTACGGTGAGCTAAATGAGGACAGAGATAACGCGATCTTAATCGAACACGCCCTTACCGCAAGCGCACATGCCGCGGGAAAACACACCCCCAATGATAAATATCCCGGCTGGTGGGACGTTATGATTGGTCCCGGAAAGGCATTCGATACAGACAAATATTTTGTTATCTGCTCCAACATTCTAGGGAGTTGCTACGGAACAACGGGGCCTGCGTCAATTAACCCCGAAACGAGAAAGCCATTTGGCTTGAGTTTCCCCTTAATTGGAATACGCGATATGGTGCGTGTGCAAAGAGAGCTTATAGACTACCTGAGAGTAAAGCGGCTTCGCACAATCGCCGGAGGCTCAATGGGCGGGATGCAGGCAATTGAATGGGCACTTCTTTACCCCGATATGGTGGACTCAATTACCCTAATTGCCTCCGCGGCAAGAGCAACCCCCCAGTCCATCGCGATTCATAAGGTCGGCATTCAGGCCATTATGAACGATCCGAACTGGAATAGAGGGGATTACTACCGAAAGGAGCCGCCTAACAAGGGGCTTGCAATTGCAAGGATGATAGGACACATAACGTATTTAAGCGATGAGTGGCTCTGGCAGAAGTTTGGGAGGAGACACACAGACCCAACCACAATGAAGCTACGGCTAGACAGCAAGTTTGAGATTGAGAGTTATCTGGAGCATCAAAGCTCAAAGTTTGTCCAGAGGTTTGATGCAAACTGCTACATCTATCTCATGCGGTCAATTGATATATACGACGCCTCTGAGGGATACGAAAGCCTGGAGGAATCATTTAAGAGAATCAAATGCAAAAAGGTCTTCGTGTCTTCATTTTCTTCAGATTGGCTTTATCCTACGTATCAGTCGAAAGAGATTGTAAAGGCCTTAGCCGCAAACGATATAGATGTTACATACCATGAAATCGAATCCAGTTATGGACATGACTCATTCCTGCTTGAGCATGAAAAACTCACCAATCTTATTACCCATTTTTTGAATTCGGTTGAGGAAAAGAAATAATTATTAAGAGACGATACTATGCTCGATATGGAGTTACACTCCAGCCCGCAGGGTCTCCGTTTTACTAAATTTCTATTTATCCTCCGTTTATGCTAACCTTTGAGTACGTACCAAATAAAGCCAGGAGATAGTCCCATGAGTAAAGTAAAAACAATTGAAGAAGCGGCTTCCCTTATATCCGATGGGCAGAGGCTGGCCATGGGGGGACTTCTTCTTCAGCGCATCCCTGCGGCGTTCGCAAGAGAGATCGCGCGTCAGAATAAAAGGGGACTTAAGGTTATGAAGACAGCGGCAAATTACGATTTTGATCTGCTCTGCTTCGCAGAATGCCTGGATGAAGTCGCGGCGGGATACGTGAGTTTTGAAGCTGAATTCGGTCTCGCACCCAACTTTCGGCGCGCAGTTCAGGAAGGAAAAGTCCGTTTTGAAGAAAACTCATGCTACACAGTCATATCGAGCCTCAGAGCCGCGGCGTTTGGGGTGCCTTTCATGCCCATTGCCAACCTAGGCGAGAGCTATCTGGTCAATAAATTTAAGACTGTAAATAACCCCTACGGAGATGGAGAGGTTTTAACCGTCCCCGCCATATACCCCGACTGGGCTCTGATTCACGTTCAGAAGGCAGATGAAGAGGGAAACGCCATTATCTATGGGCCGATCTTTGAGGATATTTTTATGACCCGCGCCGCAAAGAGGATTATAGTTACAACGGAGAGGATAGTTTCTAGGGATGAAATCAGCCGGGAAGGAGACTTAGCCGTCATTCCCGGGTTTAAAGTATCGGCCGTTGTGGAAGTACCGAAGGGTGCCTTTCCCGGAGCGTGTTATCCGTATTATGATTACTCCTCTGAACACGTGAAGGAGTATTTGTCAATCAAAGATTCGGAAGGACTCAGACGCTATCTTGAAGAGGTTAGACCCTGATGAGCACAAAAATAGAATTTTCAAAAGCCGATATGATGATCGTCACAATGGCTCGACTTCTCAGGGATGCGGAGAACGCGTTTATGGGTGTGGCATCAAATCTCCCATTTTTTGCAATATGGCTGGGGAGAAGACTCTATAATCCAAACCTAATTTGGCTCAATATCCCCGGAAGAATTAATCCAAGCCCGAATCTTGCCCCGCGCACAACCGTTCACAGCCAGCTCTATAAAGGAAGGGCCTCAATCACCCTTGCTGAAATATTCGATATGTCGGCGCGAGGGGAACTGGACGTTGCGTTTCTCTCAGGGGTGCAGATAGACAGGCACGGGAATTTTAATCTAAGCCACATTTCCGAAGGCGAGAGAATAAAGGCCCAATTTACAGGCGGCGCCGGAAGTGCCCTGATTTATCCGAATACCAATCGCGTAATACTCTGGAGAACAAGGCACGATAGGCGCACATTCATAGATAAATGCCCGATCGTTACGGCAAGCGGGAATGTCTACAGGGTTGTCACACCCCTTGCAGTCTTTAGAAAGGAAAATGGAAGCCTCGTATTAGATGCCATTCACCCGTATTCGAGCTACGAGGAGGTCAGAGAGAATACGGGTTTTCCAGTTTCGCCCGCCCCTTTTACCTCGCCGCCGACTGAAGAGGAGTTAAACCTGATTCAGGAGTTCGATCCCGAAAGAGTGAGAGAAATAGAATTTTCAGGATAAGTAGCAGGGTATATTAGCTATTTTTTCTTAATTGCTCCAAAAACAGATTGCAATGCGGTCCAAATGCATATTCCTGAGTCAACTCAAGCTGATGTTTTAGCTCTTCAATGAATCTCTGTTGCAGGTCTTTCCATGAAACCATCCCGTAATATTTCCTGTTGTCGTCAAGTATAATCAGGTGTGAGATACGGTGCGTATCCATAAGCTCCAGGCACTCGAAGAAGGATGTATCAAGCCGAACGGTGACTATATTGGTGCTCATAATCTCAGAGACCTTCACTTCGGAAGGGTTTCTACTCATAGCCACTACCTTATTTGCAAGGTCGCTCTGCCCTATGACTCCGACCAGTTCCCCATTCTTTATGGCGCCTATAGTCCTCACCCTGAAGTTGCGTAGCTTTAATGCGGCCACATCGGCAGTATCATCGGCATCCACGGAGTAAACCTTCTCCCTCTTACCAATTAAATCTCTTACCCTTAAATTTTCCATGGGAATGCCCTCCCTGTTTAAGAGAATTTTACCCTTTTTTATAGTAAATTATTACTCTTATCATAGCACAGATTTGGAAGGAAAAGAACCACTAATTTATAATTGTAGAATAAGTATACGAACTGGTTGCATATTAATCGAGGGGTTCTGTTGATTTCTTGAAAAATCTAATAAATGATATAGTTTAGTTTGGGCACAATTTTTGCCCAGAATAAAAGACCTACAAAAATTAAGGAGGTTTAACCATCATGGCTGAATATGCGCATCCAGAGGTTTTAGTCAGCACCCAGTGGGTCGCTGACCATGCAAATGATCCAAATGTCAGAGTAGTAGAATCCGATGAGGATGTACTGCTCTATGATGTCGGTCACATTCCAGGCGCAATCAAAATTGACTGGCAGACAGAGCTTCAGGATTCGTTAATCCGTGACTATGTGAACAAGGAGAAATTCGAGAAGCTTATGTCCGAAAAGGGCATTGCAAACGATACGTCTGTAGTCTTCTATGGCGATAAAAATAACTGGTGGGCGTGTTATGCGTTCTGGACATTTAAGGTGATGGGACACGAGAAGTGTTTGATTATGAACGGGGGGAGGCAAAAATGGATAGAGGAGAAGCGTCCTCTATCCAAAGAGGTCCCGCATTACCCCAAGACGAACTACAAGGTCTCTCATGTCAATGAATCCATAAGGGCATTCCGCGATGACGTTATGAAACATATAGGATCAAAGAACCCACTTATAGATGTTCGTTCTCCTAAGGAGTACACGGGCGAGCTGCTTCACATGGAGGCATATCCACAGGAAGGGGCATTGAGAGGTGGACACATTCCCGGAGCAAAGAATGTCCCCTGGGCGCGTGCGGCAAAAGAGGATGGAACATTTAAATCCGCCGATGAACTGAAAGCGATATATGAGAATGAGCAGGGGCTGAAGCCAAATGACAATGTGATTGCATACTGCCGGATTGGAGAGAGGTCATCGCATACGTGGTTTGTTCTCACATATCTCCTCGGTTACAAGAATGTAAGAAACTACGATGGGTCCTGGACTGAGTGGGGAAATCTGGTCAGAGCCCCAATTGAAAAGCCCTAATAATACGTAGGGGCGAGGCATACCTCGCCCTACCCTTTACATAAGGCGCAATTTTTGAGGTAAAATAGCTATGGAAATGAACCGTGACGAGCGAATGGAGCTGATTTTAGACCACTTTGAAAACCCCAGGAATTATGGTGCCCTCGATAATGCCCAGGTGGTTAAGGAATGGGGGAACCCCGGCTGTGGGGACATCGTAACGATTTATCTAAACGTGGACGATGAGGGGCGCATTAAAAATGCCACCTTTTTGGGAGAGGGATGCACGGTCAGTCAGGCAGCCGCCTCTATGATTACCGAAATAATAACAGGCAAAACCCTGGACGAGGTAGAGGCGATGGGCCCGGATGTAATTTTAAATATTCTGGGGCAGGAATTGGGTATGGCGCGCCCCAAGTGCACAACCCTGGGACTTACCACCGCAAAGCTGGCTGTCAAAGAATTGCGCAGGCAAAAGATGCTGGCCGATATTGAAAAGGAAGAAGAGAAAAACTAAGCTATTATTTATATTAACGCGGGCTTAGAAATAACCTCTCCTATCCTCACTCATCGCAATCCTATTTAGTAGGCGCAGGCGTGGCCGCAGCCCCCTTGCCCCTTTTCTTCTTAGCGGACGCGGGCGTGGCCATAGCCCCTCCGGCTGTAGTCCCCGTTTCTTTAGCAGGCTTAATCTCTTCCCCCGGTCCCCCTACAGTAATTAAGTCCTTTATCTTTGCAAATTCTTTATCGCCTATCCCCTTTACGTTCTTCATCTCTTCAATCGTTTTGAAAGGGGTTTTAGCCCTATATTCTACTATCCTTTGAGCCAGTACCTTACCTATACCCGGTAACTTGACAAGCTGATCGGGCGTAGCAGTATTGATATTTACCTTCTCTCCCGCGGAGAAACCGTAAGGAGAAAGAAGAAACACGAAGGAAAACGCAAAGAATGCTATAACCTTTCTCATCAGCCTCAACCTCCTTTAAGGAATTTACAGTGGTATATCTATACCAAAACACATATAAGATGTAAAGCGGGTATACCTGTTCTTCTTTCACCTATTTCCCGAACGTCTCTAAAATAGCCCTCTGGTATTTTTTTACCTCTTCAAAATCCAAGAAATAATGGGGCGCGCTGAGAATAGGCAAGTCCACGTACTCTCTATACTCGCCCACCCTCCTCCGGCACTCGTCCGCATCCCCAACCACCGCAAACGTTTGAACCATATCGTCGGTTACGTTCTCAATCATGGATTTAATGTCTCTTCTAAAGAACGCCTCTCTGATTCTCCCGGTCTCCTTCTCGAATCCGTGCATACGAAAGGGCGGCTCGTATGTGCGTACGGTCGCATAAAAGGCTATTGTAGCCTGTGCCGCCCTCTTTGCCTCTTTCTTGTCCTTTGATATGGCGCACGTGATTATTGAAGAGACCCTAAAATCTCCCCGCCTCCTCCGGGAGCGCTCAATTCCCGTCTTTATACTCGCACTTAATACGTTCTTGATGTATTCAAGAGAGCACACGACGTGGCCCAGATAGCCGTCTGCTACCTCCGCCGCAGCCTGTGTCATATATCTGCCAACCCCCGCGAGGTAAATGGGAATCCGAGACCTAAAAGGCTTAAATGGACGGTGATAGCCCCCCGTATTGATTCTGTAATAATCGCCCTCATAAGAAACAGGCTCGCTCAGGTGGGATTTGTTGATTATAAGCCTGATTACATCAATGCATTCTTTAATTCTTGAGACGGGCTTTCCATGAGATACGCCGTGCCACATCTCATTCGTGCGCCTTGCCCCGGTTCCAAGACCAAGGATTAATCTCCCGTTTGAGATCTCATCCATATCAAGAGCGGTGAGCGCTGTGATAAATGGGCTTCTTACAAACGCAAGGGCAACCGCGGTGCCGAGTTTGACCCTCTTCGTAGCCTGGGCGGCGGCAGAGAGTTGTCCGAATGCGGTTCTATAGAGTTCGGTTGTCCAAACAGAATCGAACCCCGCATCCTCAGCCCCTCTGGCTAATACAACCAGATCGGAAATAGTTTCGGCATCGAGAATTAATCCAGTAGGCTCCATAAATTAAAACCCCTTTTTCTTATAATTCAAAATGTAGGGGCAGGACTCTGTGCCCGCCCGAATGAAGGGCATTTTTTTATTCCTATTTCTCGCACACTGCGCTCGAAATACTACAAGGGGATTGCCCCTACAACTGTTTGTTTATAATTCCTCATGCTCCAAAAAGCTGTAATACCCCTTCTGGTTGAAAATAATATGGTCCAGCAGCCTGATTCCCAGTGTTTCTCCGGCGGCCTTTAATCTCATTGTGGCTTCAATATCCTCTTTACTCGGCGTCAGGTTGCTGACCGGATGGTTATGGGCTACGATAATGGCGGAAGCCCGATCTGTAATCGGGTCGGCAAAGACCTCTCTGGGATGCACCTGGGTTTTATTGACCAGGCCTACGGAAACAACGCGGGTTGTGATTACCTCGTTTGCGCCGTTAATGGAGATGCATATAAAATGCTCCTGTTTTCTGTCGGCGAAGTGGCTGATAAGCGGAATCACATCGGTTGGAAATGTGATTTTTAACCCTTCCGGTCGAATGCGCCTGCGGGCGAGTTCGAGAGCGGCGACGATAAGGGTCGCCTTAGCCAAACCCACGCCTTCAATCCTCTGGAGGGTTTCCAGATTCGGTTTTCCATTGTTGGCGTCCAGTACCTTCAATATACGACCCGCCACAGCCATCACGTCATGCCCCTTAATTCCGCTCCCCAGGAGTATGGCAATGAGTTCAAGGTCGGATAATGCCTCTGCGCCCTTTGTCTGAAGCCTTTCACGGGGCCGGTCGAACTTTGGTAATTCGGTTAATTTCTTCATTATAATTCGGTAGGGGCAGGTTTCAAACCTGCCCCTACAGAGGTCAATAAATTATATATCCATCTCCAATTGCCTTTGTCATCTGTGGTTTTTTGTCTTTCCGGTTCGGGATTTATCCTGTTTTTTATTTCGTTCTTCCCGAATACGCTCCAATAAAACCGATGCCGGCTCATCATTCGGGTCTTGCGGCACAAGCTCGCCCCGAAACGCCTTTGCCAGAATTGATTATCCAATATCAATTCTATCAGAAAGTAATCAGTTCAAAAAGACTTTGGTTTGGATTGAAACAGCACTAATAACATTCACTCAGAATAGAATCGCAGATCGTGGATTTCCTCAATCTCTCCCAATTCCACAAGAAATCTGGTATAGGCTGAAATTCCCTTAACCTCTTCTTCTCCAAGGTCATACTTAATCCTTTGGGTTAGATATCTCAGGCAGATTTCTTCGCTAAATCCCAGTTTCTCCGACTCCGCTTTTGCAATCCTCTCGACGATTTTCAGCCCTATAGACTTTGCCGTATCCAACGCCCGGAGATTCTCACCGAGACGAACTCCACTGTTTACACCGTAGATTGCATAGACGAAAGGAAGCCCAGTTTCAGATGTCCAAATCTCGCCGAGATCAAAAACCCTGTATCCGAGAGGAGGAGAGTATCTGAATTTGAGTCCCAAATTGCCTATTAACATTCCCCCATCTACGCCGTCCAGGAATCTGTTGTCAGGCTCTCTGTTTATATAATTGGGAGAGAGTTCATTAAAAACCTCCAGAATTACCCTCAGTAGCGCAGCAGAACTCTGTGACCTTGCATCAACCGCAACGGTTTTAACCCTCTTTATCTCGGATCTCGATACAAGGATAACGCTATCCACCCTTCCACAAGACGAGATTGAAATATTGGGCACAATGGTATAAGTTCCTCTTTTAAGCAGCTCAGCGACTGGGATAAGTCCGACGTCAACCTTCCTTTCAAAGAGCATTCTGGACAAGCCAGATGGCGGCGTATATGAGACCTCAAAATCATGGTTTACGAGCCTTTCCTCCAGTGGAAAAATCAATGGCTTAACATTCAAAAAAGGCACAGAGCCGAGTTTAATCAAATCCATTTCTCCTATTTATTTGTAGGGGCGTATTGTGCAATACGCCCTTATAAACACCCTAAAATGTACTTAAATCTCCCTGCCACCTCTTTGGCAGAAATATCTTCTCGTAGATTGAGACCGCGTATGAATCCGTCATACCAGCTATGAAATCGCACACGGTGCGCTCAAGCGATTCGCCTCTTTGAGAACTCTTCCCATAAATTTTCCAGAACTCTTCGGGATTATCACAGAAATATTGGTAAATCTCCTTCATCATTTTTGTAGCCTTAAGGAAATTTTCCCTTATTTTTTTGTTCATATAAACGGTCTCAAAAAGATAGCCGCGAAGCTCAACTATTGCCTCTTCAACCTCCCTGCTCATAATCACCTTTTTTTCATCGAGCTTTTTGGTTTCAAATATAATATCTGTAACCATTCTGTTAATCCTTTCAGAATTAGTCCTGCCAAGAACATTCACACATCCCTTTGGCACATCGTCAATTGTAATAATTCCCGCCCTTATTGCGTCATCAACATCGTGATTAGCATAAGCCACTAAATCCGAGAGCCTTACAACCTGCCCTTCCATTGTTTCAGGACGGTATTTCGGATTATCGAGTGGTCCCATGCCCTTTGAATGTTTTGATATTCCGTCTCTCACCTCGTATGTCAGATTCAGTCCCTGACCGTCTTTTTCGAGGACGTCCACAACGCGGAGGCTGTGTATTACGTGCTTGAATCCGCCGGGAAATATTTCATTAAGCGCCGCCTCACCGGCATGTCCAAATGGCGTATGGCCTAAATCATGCCCCAACGCAATCGCCTCAGTCAGGTCTTCATTGAGCCGAAGAGCCTTTGAAATCGTTCTCGCAATCTGAGAGACCTCTATTACGTGGGTAAGCCTAGTTCTGTAGTGGTCCCCTGTTGGAGAGAGAAAGACCTGAGTCTTATGCTTCAGCCTTCGGAAGGATTTTGAGTGTATTATTCTGTCCCTGTCCCTCTGAAACACAGGCCGGATAGGACACGGATTTTCAGGCTTCATTCTCCCTTTTGTCTCAGAACTCAGAGCGGCAAAAGGAGAAAATACTTTTCTTTCTATTTCCTCAAGCTCTTCTCTTATTGTCAATCCACAACCTCTATATTCTAATCCGAACCCCTTTTTGCCTCAGAAACTCCTTCGCTTCCCGGATAGAATACTCGCCATAATGAAAAATGGAAGCGACGAGTGCGGCATCAGCCTCTCCTGAGGTCAACCCCTCATAGATATGGTACAGATTTCCCGCACCCCCTGAGGCAATTACGGGAATTCCAACAGACCGAGATACAGCCTTTGTAAGCCCTAAATCGTATCCCGCCTTTGTACCGTCCTTGTCCATGCTTGTAAGAAGAATCTCTCCCGCTCCAAACCCCTCCATTTTTTGCGCCCACTCTACAGCGTCTATCCCGGTAGGGTTTCTTCCACCATGAGTAAAGACCTCCCATTTAGACGGAGAAACCATCTTTGCATCAATTGCAACCACTGTACACTGGCTTCCAAACCTGTCTGAGGCCCTTTTGACAAAATGGGGGTCTTTTACAGCCGCCGTATTTATTGAAACCTTATCGGCTCCAGCAAGGAGGAGTTGCCTAATATCATCCAATGTTCTAACTCCACCTCCGACTGTAAGTGGAACAAAGACCTCTCCCGCCGTGCGCTCTACAACGTCAATCATTGTTTTTCTCTCTTCAAAAGAAGCCGTGATGTCGAGAAACGTAATTTCATCTGCTCCCTCTTGGCTATAGTCCTTTGCAATTTCAACGGGGTCTCCCGCGTCCCGGAGGTTTAAGAACTTCACTCCCTTTACGACTCTCCCGTCTTTTACATCAAGGCAGGGAATTATTCTTTTTGCAAGCATTACGAAAATCTCCGTATCGCTTCCTTTAGATTGATCTTTCCCGTGTAGATTGACTTACCGAGAATAACGCCCGCAAGGCCGACATTCTCAAGTGAAGAGAGTTTTTCTATATCCGCCAAAGAGGATATGCCGCCCGATGCTATAACCGGAATAGGAGAGGATTTAACGAACCTCTCAATAGAATTTAGGTTGATTCCACCCATAGTTCCATCGCGATCAATGTCTGTGTGAATAACAAGAGAAACACCAGCCGATTCTAGACTATTGAGGACGGACTCAGTGTCCAAGTCTATCACTTCCTTCCATCCCTTTACTGCAATCCTTCCCATTTTGGTATCAATTCCTACGGCTATCATTTGAGGAAACCTCTTGCACACCTCGGTTAAAAATTCCCGGTTGTGGAACACCGCCGTGCCAAGTATAACCCTGTTTACACCCGATTCTAAATACCTTTCAATCGTTTTAATATTCCTTATCCCGCCCCCAACCTGAACACGAGCGGAAATGGAATTCACAATCCCCCTTATTATATCGAAATTCCTTGGCTCGCCCGAAAACGCCCCGTCAAGGTCAACAACATGGATTAGCCCAGCTCCACAATCCTGCCACTGCCTTGCGATTTCCAGAGGGCTTTCAGAGAAAACCGTTTCGGTTCCCTCTTCCCCCTTAAAAAGCCTCACGCATTTTCCGTTTCTTAAATCAATGGCGGGAATGATAAGCACTTACTTTTGCTCCAGAAATTTACTGAGATTATCCGCAACCTCATGGATTCCCTCTGTTGCAATTTCATCAGCCGTTACCCACTGTCCCTTTCTTTTAAAGAACTTTCCAACCTCGGCAACATTCTCGAAAAGCGGCTTTTGAGTCTCGGTAAAATAGGTATCCCAGACCAATTCTCCGTTTGCGGTATTCATTAATTGAACACCAAACGCAACAGATGCAGGAGAGACTACTGATAATCCTGTTCCCTCCCTCTCTCTATACACAAATATGTTTCCAATCAAAATAGCGTCGGCACCAAGGTCTTTACCCGTTTTGAGGGCAGCTTCTCTGTATGTTAGCTCCGGATTTTTCTTTTTTACATCTTCAAATTCCGCAATCGAATTATCAAGAGAAATTATGCCAACCCCTTTTATCTTGGATAATAGCTCATTATGCAAGCCACTGGTCAAGAACCCTTCTTTCTCAGATGCAACTCCCTCTTCAGACGCAAACGGTATCAATGCGATTGTCTTTACATTTACCTCAGTAGATTTCACCGGAACTCGCTCAGGAACTTTTTCCGATTTCTGAATCGGAACAGTACAGGAAACTATAAACACACAAATCAGAGCTACTGAGAGTGAATAGGGGTTAATGGATTTCATGACTATAAATATACAGGAATATACGATTAGTTAAAGAACCGGCGAGTGGTGGCGTTTCGCGAAATATCCCTGCGGCTCCAGTTCTATAAGCGTGACACTCGCCGGAGCGTTATACCTAATAGGCGCAAGCGTAAGGCCAAGGCCGTTATTTACATTAATAAACATTGAACCCAATCGGTATTGGCCTGACAAATAACCCGTTTCGAAGAGCGCCGGAGCCAGCTTGATTCCAAACAGCCAAATGGCAACCTGCCCGCCGTGAGTGTGCCCGGCAAGAAAGATGTCGTAGTGGTTTTTTGACGCAAATTCAATAAGCCGAGGTGATGGCTGGTGTGTGATGAAAATCTTAAGCGATGATCCATTGATCTGGCTTGCCAGAGTTTTTAATACTTCTCCATTGGGGTGCTTACTGTATATGTTTGTCACTAAAGTCATATAAACCGTTGAGGACATTATTCTGAGCGGAATGTTTCTGTCTTCAAAAAACACCACGCCCCGTTCCTTTAAACTCCGAACAATCTGTTTCGGATTGGACCAGTAGTCGTGGTCGCCAAGGCAGGCGTATACACCGTATTTTGATTTAATTCTTCCCATCATCTCTGCGCCAATTTGTATATGTTCAGTACCATAGGTTACAATGTCGCCTGTAAAAATTACGATGTCCGGCTTAAGTCTGTTGACCGCGTTTATATACCCTTCCATCCTCGACTCTACCGTTCGGTTATCAGCCTGAATGTCGCTTATGTGGACTATTCTAAACCCGCGCAGGTCATTGGGCAGGTTTGGGATTTTTAATTTAACCTCTACGGTCTTAACCGTCTTTGTATCGAGATAGATCTTTGCCGCAACGTAAACCGCAGTCGCGCCGGTAACGACTAATACGAGCCAGACATAAGCCATTTTCAACTGAATAAAATGTGATTTATATACAAGGGAAATCAGAAACCTTAAAATCTCTAAACCGAAAAGTAAGATTCCAAGTTGCGAGACAAAAACCAGTCCGAACCAGAACGGATACATAAAAAAATAATCAATAACCTTGTTCCCGCCTTGCATAGCATAGATAATACTTTTCACATTGAATAAACTGCCAGCTAGACCGATGATTGGGTATATGGATAGATAAATAACGACGGCAATCACCACCCACTTTATATAAAATTGGTTCCAGCCAGTAATCTGGCCAAGCGCGCCTGTCACCCTCCAGCCAACGTATGAGCTTACCAAGACCATAATGGCGGATAAGAATAGAACAGCCCTTAGAACCCAGGACAATTGGAGTCTCCCTAAATTCTGTTTTATATATTATGCCCCAAAATAACGCTGAGATTTGAAAAAAGATAGTATGGCGTTCTATAATAGAAGACATGAACTACAACAAAGTTGCTTTTCCGGTGGTAGTCTTAAATTAAATAAAAGTAATCTTGCTGAGATATTCAAGGGAATAAAAGAAGGTTATATAGCTGGGGACGTGATTAAAAAAGCAAGGGAGTATTTCTTCAAGGAAAAGCAATCTATTACAAAGCACAACTCGAAGAAGTTGCGAGAGAAAATCAGTGGCTATTTTTTGGAGTTGATTTCAGGTTATGGGATTAAACCATTTCGGGTTTTTCTATCTATGTTAACTATATTCGTTATCTTCTCAATAGTTTTTATAGCCAGGATCGGATTTTCAGAAGGACTTCTGTTGAGTGCAGGTGCTTTTTTTACTTTTGGTGCAAATACCAATTACCTTCAAACCCTTGGCACTCTTTTCAAGATTGTCTATATAGCAGAACCTTTCTTTGGAATCTCACTGATGGCTTTATTTATTACCGTTTTGGCTAATTACTGGTTTAGAGAGAAATGAGGAAAGGAAACCCAAAACTAAGAAAACTGCCTCAAGAACCTAATATCATTCTCAAAGAATAGTCTGATGTCGTTTATGCCGAATTTAAGCATGGTGATCCTTTCAATGCCCATTCCAAACGCAAACCCCGTGTATTGTTCTGGATCGTAACCTACGCTTTTAAACACCTCGGGGTCTACCATTCCGCATCCGAGAATCTCAAGCCATCCAGAGTTCTTACACACCCTGCATCCCTTTCCTCCGCAGATTACACACTCGATGTCCACTTCAGCGCTCGGCTCAGTGAAAGGAAAGAAGCTAGGCCTGAACCTGACCCCCGTATTTGAGCCAAATGTGAGCCTTGCAAATTCGGTGAGCACTCCCTTCAGGTCACCAAACGTTATGTGCTCATCAACCAGAAGCCCCTCTATCTGATGAAACATAGGGGTATGAGATACATCGCTGTCGCACCTATAGACCTTGCCGGGTGCGATTATCTTTACAGGAGGCTTCTGTTTTTCCATGACCCTGATTTGAACGGGAGACGTATGGGTTCTAAGGACTACTTCATCGGATATGTAAAACGTATCCTGCATATCCCTTGCCGGATGGTCTTTTGGTATGTTGAGGGCTTCAAAGTTATAGTAGTCAAGCTCGACCTCCGGGCCCTCTGCAACATCAAACCCCATTCTCTCAAAAATGGATACAATCTCTTCCATTACCTGGGTTACCGGATGTTCTCCTCCAAGGCGAATCCCGCGCCCCGGAAGCGTAATATCCACACGCTCTTTGAGAAGCACAAGGTTCTTTTTCTCTTCTTTTATCTCCTCGAACCTCCTATCAAAAAAGTCTTCTATAAACCTCTTTGCTTCGTTTATAAGCCGCCCCATCTCAGGCCTCTCCGCCTCCGGGACCTCAGGCATTCTTTTTAGAAACTCCGTGATGACTCCCTTCCTTCCGAGAAATTTCGCCTTCACATTTTGGAGAGAAACCTCATCGGAAGCCCCTTTCAATTCCTTTTCCGCCTCAATCTTTATCTCTTCGAGCCTTTCTTTCATCAGTTTTGACTCCTTATAAAACAATCCATACCATTTCTGTTTTTTCTATAGCCCACAGTAGGGGCAGGTTTCAAACCTGCCCCTACAATTACACCACGGACACTAAGGTTATTGCGATCATTACCACACCTATAGCACCCTTTGTAATTGTTCCCCCTACCCTTCCAATGAAAGCCCCACGCCCTGATTCCATCGCCTGATCCAATCCCTTTCCACGAAAGAACTCAACCAAAAAGGCCCCGGCAAAGGCCCCCAAAAAAGCGCCGAGAATTGAACCGATTCCAAAAAGAAAAGGAGCGCCACAAATACCGCCAACGATTCCGCCCGCGATTGAACCGGCAATTGCTCCCTTGCTCGCCCTGTGCCTTTTTGCCCCAACTACACCAAGGGCAAATTCAAATATCTCTCCAAGGATCGCCAAAAGGACTAATACCATAACGACTTTTAATGTAACCTCTCTAAATCCTCCATACCAGCCATAGAGCACCGAATCGGCAAGTATAATAAAATTCCCCGGAAACCCAAATATAAGGGAGATTAGACCTACGAGCGCTACAATGAGAAAAAGTATGAAAATAATATAATGCATTTATTTACCCGGAAGTTATTTGAGGAATAGGGGACGACCGCCGCCCCCACTATCTATTTTAATAAACCAAAAATCAAGTAAGCACGCCCTTTTTATATTTCCAGTAAACCACGAACGCGCTTGCTATGAATATAGATGAATAGGTTCCGGTCACAACACCGACAATCAACGTAAAAGCGAAATCATGAATCACCGATCCGCCTAAGAGAAATAGCGCAACCAGAACGAGGAAAACGGTTACAACCGTTAAAGTGGTTCTGGATAACGTTTGGTTGACACTCTCATTTACAAGCTGCCTGAATCCGACCTTCGTAACCTTTTTCAGATTCTCCCTGATCCTATCAAAGATCACGATTGTATCGTTTACTGAATACCCGATTACCGTAAGAATCGCAGCAACTATGGTAAGCGTAAACTCTTTATTTAAAAGGGAGATCGCCCCGATTGTTATGAATATATCGTGTATGATTGCAATCACGGCGCCAAGGGCAAATTCAAATTCAAATCTAATCATCAGATACAGAAGTATTACAATCCAGCCGAGTACGACCGATATTATCGCCTTCTGTATGAGTTCCCTTCCAACCTTGGGGCCTATGTAATCAATTCTCAGGATATTTGCCCCGTTTTTCCCAACAACGCTCTCAAATATTCCCTCCAGCCTTCCCCGGAATTCCTGGATTTTTTCAAATGGTACCACCTCGTGAGAAAACCTTACGAGATACTCATTGTCCTGAGGAAGCCCCAGCTGCTGAAGCGATTCGGCAGGGTATCCGGCGGAGTTCAACGCACCTCTTATATCATCCGGTTTTATATCCTTTGCAAATTTCACGTGAACCTCCGTTCCACCGACAAACTCCACGCCCCAGTTCGGACCCTTATGGTATATAAAAGAGCCGACACCTATAAGAATCAACACCCATGAGATAAAAACCGCAGTCTTCATCTTTCCTACAAAATTAATGTTGATATCAGGCTTAATTAAATCCAAATTAAAACCTCCCGATTTTAATAACGCATGATTAACCCTGTGTTCTGTACTTTTTCTATATGCTTAAAGCCTCGACCTTCCTTTCCCCATAAATCAAATCGGTAATCACACGAGCCACAATCACGTTGCTAAAGAGGGTAGAGACTATGCCAATGCAGAGGGTTACCGCAAAACCCTTTATAGGACCGGTCCCAAACCAGAAGAGTATGACGCCCGTAAGAAGGGTCGTTACGTGCGTGTCAATAACGGTCCAGAGAGACCTCTCGTATCCGGCATCAATTGAGGCAATGGGAGATTTCCCCGCACGAAGTTCTTCTTTTATCCTCTCGAATATGAGTATGTTTCCATCCACTGCCATTCCCAGAGTAAGGACAAGCCCCGCTATTCCGGGAAGCGTTAATGTCACACCGAACGCGGAAAGAAACCCCATGATAAAGAACATATTAAATGCCAATGCAACGTCCGCAATGAGCCCCTGAAGCCTGTAGAAGATAATCATGAATAAAAAGACGGCGATTGCGCCCACAACCATTGAAAGCTCTCCCTTCCGAATCGAATCCCTGCCAAGGGAAGGTCCAACGGTTTGCTCCTGCTCGATGTCTACAGGCACCTGAAGCGCGCCCGAGCGGAGAACAAGTGCCAAATCCTTTGCCTCATCAATTGTAAAGTTCCCCGTAATTCTCCCCTGAGAAGATATTCTCTCCTGAATGACTGGCGCCGATTTTACGACCCCGTCGAGCACTATAGCAAGCCTCTTGCCGATATTGTCTCCGGTAAGTTTTCCAAATTTGGAGGCTCCCTGAGGGTTAAAACTGAAACCCACAGCAGGTCTTCCATATTCATCGAATATGAGCCTTGCATCCGAGAGATACTGACCCGTAACCTGCGAGTCGCGCTCTGCGATAAAAAACCTCTCATTCTCGCGGCCGGCGCCCGTAGCCTCACCTGGATAGAGCTTGAGTCCCTGGGCAAGAAGATCATCGGGAGATTTAGCACCGTATTTGGCAAGGAGGGTTTCCTCGTTTGGACCCGCGTCCTTTACAATTTTAAATTCAAGCACCGCAGCCCGCTTTATTATGTTTATAATCCTCTCTCTATCGGACGGCTTAGCTCCAGGGACTTGAATTACAATCCTGTCTGTGCCGATTTTCTGCACAATCGGCTCAACGACCCCGAACTCGTTGATACGGTTCTCTATCGTTTCTTTTACCTGATCAATGGCCTTTATCTGGGTCTCTTTTATATACTGGTCTTTAAGTGTGAAACTAAGAGACTGGTCGCTTTCGTTAATGTCAGCGATGTTTTCAAAATTACCCTTGAGCTTTTTCGCCTTGTCGCGGGCGCTGTCAGAGAAGAAGCTTACAGTAAGGGTTTTATCCCGAATATCAAACCCCTTTGGAAGAATTTGATCTTTGTTCAGCTCTTCCGTTATTGTCTGTTTCATGTTGACGATTTCGTGCTCTACAGCCCTATCAGCCCTTACTCCGAGAACAAGATAAATGCCCCCCTTTAAATCAAGCCCCAGCCTGAGTCCCTTCTGAGGAAACACCTTTCCCCACCAGCTGGGAAGCCTGTCACCCAGGAACGTAGGAGTCAAAAAGACAACGGAGAGAAAAATTGCAATCAATATTACAATCATCCACCCCCTAGAAGCCCTTTTCATTTCTCAGATTTCTCCTCCTTTCCCTTTTTTTCCTCTTCCTCCCTGACGCTTTCGAGACCGGATATGCTCCCCCGCGACACGCGCACGTTCACACCCTTTGCAATCTCAAGCGTAACAATATCCTCAGCGACGTTTAAAATTCTCCCGTATATTCCACCTACGGTGATTACCGAATCGCCCCGTTTAAGGTTCTTGAGAAGTTCCTGCTTTTCTCTTTGCTGTTTCTGCTGTGGTCTCAATATCAAGAAATAAAACAGTATAAATATGAGAACAAACGGGAGTATCGCCGCAATTGGAGAACTCGCAACGCCTCCGTCTCCCCCGGGAGCCATTGGGCATCCCATCATTAAAATTGCCATTATCAAAAACAAAATTATTTTTCTCAACCCTCTTCTGAGCCTCCTGTTGACTGAAACCGAGTTCTAAAGCCCGAGAACTCTCCTTTTTCTATAGCGCTTCTTATCTCTCTCATCAGCCCTCCGTAGTAGTGGAGATTATGAAAAGTAAGGAGCCGCGAGGCAAGTATTTCGTGTGCCTGATATAGGTGTCTCAGATACGCCCTTGAAAACGTCCTGCACGTGTAGCAACCGCAATCCTCATCAACCGGCCTCTCATCCTCTGCGTACCTGGCATTCTTTATAACCATTTTTCCGTGATTTGTAAAGAGAGTCCCGTTCCTTGCGTTCCTTGTGGGGAGCACACAATCAAAGAGGTCAACCCCCATAGAGACCGCCTCCACTATGTCTTCGGGCATTCCGAGTCCCATAAGATACCTGGGTTTATTCTTAGGAAGAAACGATACGGTGAACTCTCCTGTTTTATAGGTCTCTTCCCTGGATTCGCCAATGCCGAGTCCTCCTACGGCATAACCGTCGAGGTCAATTTCAAGAAGATCGAGAGCGGATTTTCGCCTGAGTTGCGGGAATATGCCGCCCTGAACAATTCCAAAAAGCGCTCTGGAAGGGGTGTAATCTGACTCTTTGCATAGCCTTGCCCACCGTGTAGTCAGCCGAACCGAATTCTCCATATACTCATACGTGGACGGAAATGGCGGGCACTCGTCCAAACACATCATAATGTCCGGGTCGAGTGCATCTTGTATCTCAATGCACTTTGCAGGTGTTAAGAAATGCTCGCTGCCGTCTAAGTGGGAGCGAAAAAGAATCCCGTCTTCCCTAATTATTCTTACCCTTGAGAGGCTTAGCGCCTGAAAGCCGCCGCTATCTGTAAGAATCGGACGGCTCCATGACATAAACCTGTGAAGCCCGCCTAATTTCCCAACCGTCTCAGTGCCGGGTCTTAGATAGAGATGGTATGAATTAGCAACTATCATTTCGAATCCAAGCCCTTTAATCTCCTCCGGTGTCATTGCCTTTACTGACCCCTGAGTCGCAACAGGCATAAAAGCCGGGGTCTCAACCGTTCCGTGAGACGTATAAATCCTGCCAAGCCTAGCCCGGGTGTTTCTATCTTCTTTTAGAACATCGAATTTGAACATAATGAAATATGGAGGGGCGACCCGTCGGGTCGCCCCTACCAAATCTAAATCCCTAAAACGTCCTTCATGGTGTAAATTCCAGGAGGCTTTCCCACAACCCACTTCAAGGCGCGGATTGCGCCCCTCGCAAAATTGTCCCGGCTCAAAGCCCTGTGAGCAAATTCTAATCGTTCTCCGATTCCGCAGAATATAAGCGTGTGCTCGCCCACAATGTCCCCTCCGCGGATAGTTTGAATTCCAATTTCATCCTTTCCCCTCTCTCCAATCCTGCCGTATCTTTCAAACCTTGCCACTTTTTTAAAATCCCTCCCCAGGGCCTCCGCCACTATCTCCCCCAGCCTGAGGGCTGTCCCGCTTGGAGAGTCGGCTTTGAGCCTGTGATGCGCTTCTATAATCTCAACATCAAACTCATCTCCCAGGGATTGGGCAAGCCTTTTTGCAACCTCAAACATTACGTTTACCCCGATGCTCATGTTAGGAGACATAACACATGGAAAACCTCTGGCAAGGCTCTCAACTTTTTTCTTTTCATCCTCAGAAAAACCCGTCGTCCCTATGACCATTGCCTTTCCGGTTTTTGACGCGTACTCAGCGTTTGCAAGCGTTGCGACCGGAGCAGTAAAATCAACTATGACATCCGCATCAAAAGCCGCTTCTTCAATTCTATCGGACACTAAAACCCCTATTCCCTCTCCCCCTGCAACCATTCCGGCATCCCTTCCCATAACAGAATGGCCCTTTCTTTCGGTTGCTCCGATGACTTTTACCCCTTCCTCTTCCCTAAGTAGGGAAAGTATCCTTCCTCCCATTCTCCCTGCAACGCCTATTATAGCCGTTTTAATCATTTTCCAATCCAGCCAGGATCAACCGCCTGATAATACCCTACCCCGATCCCACGAAACTCTCTGCAGATACGCAGTTAAGAATGCAATTGGACTGTGAGATCTTCCATCTTTTCTCTAATACACTAAGCGCGTACTGAACCCTTATCTTCCTCTGAGTCTCTTCCTCCGAATTAGCAGGTTTAAACCGCACTTCGAGTTCAGTAAGAACAAAAGCCTCCTCCCCGAGTATCTGAACCCCCAAGACCTGATAGCCCAATAGAGTCCAGTGGTACTTACCGAGGCTTTGCTTCATATTTAATTCATAGCTTTGCTTATCGAGATTAGCCGCGTATCCGATAGAGATAAAATCATAGGTTTTTCCAAAATCTCCTTGCTTTAGAGCCTCAAGGTAATCACTTACAACCTGAGCAGGAGAGGTGGCAGGTGGTTTCTCGGCATGTTTCAAAGGCGTAGGCGCAGTAGAAACGCTAACGCAAGCGGAAAGTTCTAAAAGAACAACCAAAAGCGCAATAATCCTCACTATGGCTTGTTACTCCTTTTATTTTCATTTTTCTCTTGAGGGAACAGGCTGGGAACCTGCTTTCTATACACGGCAAATAGAATAAGCGTTAAAAGGACGAATTTCAAGAAAACGGTTGAGTAGATAGATGTTAAGATGCTAGAGGCTGTCCCAAAACCCTCTCAGTTGTCATAATGTGCTCAGCATGACATACCAATTTTGGGATGACTTCTACAAATATTTCATCGACATTTTTACAGACGGATAGTATAAGATATAACAAATCCGACGAACAGGTAGGATTTGGACGCCTTAGCCACTGGCAGCGGCGTCCAGTTGCTCTTATTCATCGCAACTGTATAATTAATGAACGAATTGGGAGAGCATAGCCAAGAAAGAAAGGTTGCAATAACGTTGTTCTATCGTTGAAACCCTATAGGCTTTTAAGAATCAGATTAGATTTAGGAGGACACTAAAAGTATGGAAAATATGAATGTATTAAAATTGATAGAGCAAGGCGGGATTGCCACATATCCGCTGATTTTCTGCTCAATCATCATTGTAGCAGTCATATCGGAGAGGCTGTTTGCTCTAAGAGGCGTAGTTCCTTCCACTCAAAGAGTTACAAACCTCGTAGTTCCTCTGGTGGCTCAGGGAGATTTCGATTCCGCGCTTTTTATATGCAGTAAATACAAGAAAAGTCTGCTGGCAAGTATCTACTACTTCTTATTATCATCAGGAAAAGACAAGACACTCAAACAGATTTCCGACCAATTGGAGGAAAAGAAATTTGAGGAGGTTCAGGACCTCAAGCAAAACGTCTGGATTCTTGGCACAATCGGAAGCAGCGCCCCATTTATAGGGCTGTTTGGAACTGTGGTAGGAATAATCAAGTCCTTCCACAATATGGCGCAGTTGGGAACCGGCGGGTTCTCCGTGGTTGCAGGCGGAATCTCGGAGGCTCTCATTGCTACTGCGATGGGACTCGTAGTGGCAATAGTGGCGGTTATTGCATATAACTATTTTCAAACCAAGATTGCTACGATAAACACGGTGGTAAAGATTAATTCCGTAAAATTTCTGGAAGCGTATAAAGAAGGGAGGAGATTAAATGGCAATAGGGAAGCTGGACGAAAAGTCGGATGAGGACATAGTTGCAGAGATAAACATTACCCCTCTTACAGATATATTTCTGGTTCTGCTTATCATATTTATGATAACAAGCTCCGCCCTTATTGAGTCTGGGGCTAAGGTAGACCTGCCCAAGGTTTCAAAAACAGAGACTACATCGAGAAACGTGGTGATTACGCTAACGACAAAGCATGAGATTTACATAAACCAGACAAAGGTCCCGGAAGGCAGGTTTAAAGAGGAATTAAAGAAGGCGCTCTCAGAAAGCAGTGACAAGTCGGTAATCCTAGAGGGTGATAAGGACGCCCTTTTAGGGGATACGGTTAGGATTCTTGCGACGGCAAAAGAAGCAGGGGCCGAGCACATATCAATCGCCGCCCAATCCGAAGAAAAACCTCAATAATCACCAAATTTATATTGTAGAGACAGACTTTGTGTCTGCCCTAATTAACGAGAGTTCGAGGGAAGGTATGCTGAGATTTTCTCTCCTCCAATGGGGAGGACTAATGTGGGATTTTTTGCATCAAATTCAGATGACACCGAGAATTTACCCAGACTTTAGTGGAAGAGTCGGATATTTCGGATATGCGATATGAATAGACAGTCAGGCAAAGGCAAAAAAATAGGGCTGTTATTATCAAGTTTATTTTCGATACTCGCTTTATTAGGGGTTTTAGGCTCTGGGATTGCAGTTTATCTGGGGTTATTTTCCAGAGACTCTCACATCGGAATAGGACTCTTTGCCATTTTTATTTCTATTATCTTTCATATCTTGAATGCCTCGGCATCTCCAATGAATTTTGTCTCGGTTCTATTTCTAGCCGGTGCCTTTTGGAGCGGTCTTATGAACATAGAGGGAAAGGGCGGAGATAATACCGTGATTCATATAATAGTCGCTCCTTTAGCAGTGGCTCTATCAATTTTGACGAGTGTTTTAAACCTCCGTTTCTGGTTAAAGGAAAGAAGACGGTAAAACCACTAAAGAGTCTGGGGTTTTTTATACACCTGACAAGTTGTTATGGGTTGTCTATAATAACTTGAAAAGTTTTCCGTAGATCAGGAGGGGAAGATGATTAGACCCTGTGTAAGCCATTCAGGGCTTCTTTTGTTACTCCTTGCAGGAGGCCTCTTTGTCCTCCCATTTACTGCCTGTTCAAGCAATGAGAACCGCTTAGACTCTTCAGCCACACCACAGGCTAAGGCCGCATCCCAGCAGCCAAGCTCCACACATAGCTCCAGCGTAGAAGACCCTACTGCTACTTCGCAGAAAGGCCCCAATGGTCTTGTTCCCAACGTCACCTTTATATTACAGACCGGGATCGCTGAGGGGCAACTTGCTTTCATAGGTAAGGGTGGAACTATTGACGGGAAGAGTAATCCGAACTTAGAAGTGAAGTTAGGTGATGTGGTTCAAGTGATTCTGATCAATGGTGAAGGCGCCGAACACGATATTACCTTTCCCGATTTCAATGCGACCTCAGACCATGTGATTGGAAAGGGAGCAAGCAGTGTGATTGTTTTCCGTGCGGATAAGGAAGGGGAGTTCGTATACTATTGCACCCTTCCCGGTCACCGCCAGGCGGGGATGGAAGGAAAGATTCTCGTCAAAAAACAAATAGTGGCTACACCGCCACCAGCGGCAATCATATCCAGAGACCCCACAGACATACCGCCACCTGTAGGGAAACGTCCACCAAAACTGGTTCGAGTAGACCTTGAGACTGTGGAAACAGAAGGAAAGCTCTCAGAAGGGACAACCTATACATATTGGACATTCAACGGCAAGGTTCCGGGTCCATTCATCCGTGTACGTGTGGGCGATACTGTTGAGGTCCATATTAAAAACAATAAAAAGAGCATAATGGTCCACTCCGTGGACTTCCATGCAGTAACGGGTCCGGGCGGAGGCGCGGTGTTTACACAGGTATCACCCGGAAGCGAGAGGGTCTTTACATTCAAGGCTCTAAATCCAGGTCTATTCGTCTACCACTGCGCAACGCCTATGGTAGCAAATCATATAAGCAATGGGATGTACGGATTAATCCTCGTGGAGCCCGAAGGGGGATTACCTCGTGTAGATCGGGAGTTCTATGTGATGCAGGGGGAACTCTACACAAAAGAGCCATTCGGACAGCAGGGACACCAGGAGTTCAATGTGGAGAAACTCTTGGCTGAAATGCCGGAATATGTTGTTTTCAATGGGGAAGTGGGAGCACTTACTCAGGAACACCCTCTAAAGGCAAAGGTTGGTGAGACCGTGCGTATTTTCTTTGGTGTTGGGGGGCCAAACCTTACCTCGTCCCTCCATATGATTGGAGAGATTTTCGACAGAGTCTACAATCAGGCTTCTCTTACGTCTCCTCCCCTCACAAATGTGCAGACTACGGTGGTTCCACCCGGCGGCGCTACGATAGTAGAGTTCAAGCTCGAAGTTCCAGGCCGCTACATTCTAGTAGACCATGCCCTCTCGCGGACAGAGCGTGGTCTGTCAGGCTTTTTGATTGTTGAAGGACCAGAGAATCACGCCGTATTCCACGAAGGGAAATCACAATAACGCCGAACGCTAATGGGAAAGGAGATTATCGAGATTTTAAAGAAGGACTACTGGGGAGAGTACTTTGGCCGGATTTGGTATATGTGGCTCGAAAGGTTGTTCTTTGACAGGGAACTGAAAGCACAGTTTAAAGAGCTTTCAGAACGAGAAAAAGAACAGGCGACCCTTATTAAAAATGAACTTAAAAAGTATAACGTAGATATAATAGGGGACAGACCTACCCTAGCCTTTCTCGCCTTTATTCTAGCACTATTCTCCTTTCTTATTCCCAAGGGTTTATTTTTAAGGATGAGTACGGGTCTATTCGAGAGATTTATACACGTCCTTAAAGAGCAAGAAAAAAGGTTTGGGTCTGCTAACCCGGAGCTTTTTAGCGGATTAGTTAAACACGAGGAATACCAATACGAATGTTTTAAGAAATTCAGGTAGATACTAAAACAATCATCTTTATGAATTTTCTATATTTCTATCGTGTCTCTATTGTTCTAATCCACGTTTTATCAGCATTTATATGGCTAGGAGGGATGTTTTTTATTGCCCTTATTGCGGTTCCTATACTGAGGAAGATTGAACCTCCCGCAAAACGGAATGAGATTCTTTCTATCACCGCTAAGAGGTTCCGATTTGTAAGTTGGATAGCCATATCGGTCCTTTTGGTAACGGGGCTGCTTAACGCAATTAACCATGGCGTTACAATAGATTTAATCTCAACCGGTGCGCTTTTCTCCTCTTATTTTGGAAAGGTGCTTACAGTAAAGGTAACTCTCGTCTTTATTATGGTGGTTTTAAGCGCCATACATGACTTCTTTTTGGGACCGCAATTAACCGACCTTATGAGTAGCGGTTTATCAAATCCGGATTCTCTCGAGAGCTTGAAGAGACGCCGGCAATACGTCTCATGGCTTGCAAGGGCGAATGTGATTTTAGGGATTCTGGTAGTTGCTTGTGCTGTGATGCTGAGTTAAAACACAGACCTCAATTTCTAATAGCGAGGCTCCAGGTTCTATCGTTTCGACTTTTAATTTATTAAGAAGGTGCAAGAAATAAAATATCCTGAACCCTCCTTTCATCCACTTCAGGTATGAGGAAAATAAAAGTGGGCAATAATGACTCTACAGTGTAGATTATATATACGCAGAAGCTATTATTTCTAAATTGGAGGATAGGGAGATGACTATTATCAGGAAAAGAATTTACAAACTCTCAACAATAACCCTTATTCTGGCAAGTTTTATCCCGATATTCTTAATTTCCAAGAGTGCCGAATGTGGTATGGCTGACTCACAGATGATCTTTCCAGGTGGCAAAACATACCTAAGGGAAATTAACGAGGAAAAGGTTCGTGCGATGCTTGAGAATAAAATAGTAGCTGAGAGGCTCCGGAGCTTCGGATTATCCAACAATGAGGTCATGGCAAAAATGGCCAAAATGAGTGATGGGCAGATTCATCAGCTGGCTTCCCTCTCAGACCGATTACCCGCTGGCGGTGCTAGTGGTTTTTATTTCGCAACTACAACAATAGTCTTATTGGCCATAATTGCTGCTTTAGTAATAGCTGTGGTTGTGGCGGCCTAAATAAATACTAAGGTTCAATGTTTTTCAGTTCCGATTTTAAACTTTTCCTCAGCCTTTTTTCTGTAAAACTTATCTAATGCTCACAAGAAGCCGTAGAGAAATTAGCGAATTTCAACACAAACTGTAGCCCAGAGAAAATAGAGCATTAAAAACAGAATACAAAATATGTCCTAAGCCTTTGAAATCACTGGTGCCCGGGGCCGGACTCGAACCGGCACGGGCCTTGCGGCCCATTGGATTTTAAGTCCAATGCGTCTACCTATTCCGCCACCCAGGCTCCGAAATTAGTTGTTTGAAAAACATAATCACAAGAGTGCCAAGACATAAGAATAGCCTACGTTTAAATCTTAACCCTGTTCCATTACCTTGTAGCTAATTCCCATCCTTAATAACTGGAGGCGGCGCCCGGATTCGAACCGGGGTATTGCGGTTTTGCAGACCGCTGCCTTACCTCTTGGCTACGCCGCCTTACTGAATAATCTCAATGAGTCACAATCATCTGATTTCAGCAACGACTTCATCGGTAGTGATACTGATAGTAGTCTTACCAAATTTTACCAGGGTTTCAAGCGCATCCTTCGGCAAATCTTCGGATGAGTATACCTCATTGTTGTTTTTATGTCACTATGCCGCATTGACTCATGAGAAATCTATCTGAATAAGTATCATTGCCTCATCCAAGAATCTATTCAAAATAGTCTCCCCTATACAGAGGACGGGAGGCATAGATGAGGCTAACCATGAAAGAAAGAAGATCAGTCACTGCAGTAGTGGCAAAGAGGTATCAGAAAGCCACTAAAAAGGAGAAAAGTACTATCCTGGGAGAGTACATACAACTGACCAGGTACAATCGCTGTTACGCTGCTTTTTTGTTAAGGAATCATGGGAAGAAGTTTAGGGTCAATAATAACACTGTTTTGATGGGGGACTGTAGAAAGAGGGTTAAAAGGAGCAGGGACAGGACCTACGATGAGCAGGTAGTTAGGGTTTTGAAGAAGGTATGGCAGATCATGGGTTTTATATGTGGTAAGAGACTTAAGCCAGCCTTGGAGCAGGTCATTCCAGTGTTGGAGAAATACAAGGAGATAGAGCCGGATAAGAGCATCAGAGAGAAACTGCCGGGATTGGGGTAGTGATCAAGAGGGGGGATTTAGGGCACCGCTTAAGATCTCTGCGGCCACTATAGACAGAGTATTAGCTCCGGAGCGTACGAAAAGGTCACTTCGCAATAGAGCCAGGACCAAGCCTGGGACATTGCTCAAGCATCAGATACCGATAAGAACCTTCTCTGAGTGGGATGAGCAGAGGCCGGGTTTTATAGAGATAGACCTGGTGGGGCACGAGGGAGGAGACCCTAGTGGGGATTACATCCAGACCCTGGATATGACCGATGTATGCACCGGTTGGACGGAGACTCAGGCGGTTAAGAACAAGGCCCGGGTGTGGGTGTTTGAGGCACTTAAGGAAATAAGAGAGCGCTTACCTTTTAAGCTCTTAGGGATAGATTCAGACAATGGATCAGAGTTTATAAACGATCATCTTTATGGTTACTGCCAGGAGGGGAAGATCACTTTTACCAGGGCCCGGGCTTATCGCAAGAATGATAACTGCTATGTAGAGCAAAAGAACTACTCAGTGGTCAGGCGTGCGGTGGGTTATCATCGTTATGATACTCCCCAGCAACTATGACTGCTAAACCAACTGTATTCCCGCTTAAGGCTATACACTAACTACTTCCAGCCGGTAATGAAATTAGAGGAGAAGATCCGGGTAGGGAGCAAGGTGAAAAAGAGGTATGACCAGCCAAGGACACCGTACCAAAGGATGTTAGAAGCACCACTGGTGGAGAAAGAAAGCAAGAAAAAGTTAAATCAAGAGTATGCTAAACTAAATCCGGCTGAGTTAAAGAGACAGATAACAAGACTCCAGACTAAGCTTAGGAAACTGGCACTAAAGTACAGGACAGTTCAGAGGCAAACGGCTCAATCAGTATGAGAGAATGGGAAAAATCACAAAGGATTTCATATAGAATTTTATGTGAGGCAACGGGGTACAATCCGTTTCTCCTTATCAAAAGAGGCCATTTCATCAGCAATAGTGCGAGCCGCCTCCTCAACGGTCAGAGAAACATCAAGAGCAATGCCATATTTTCTCAACTCAAAGAAGAGCGCCCCAAGCGCAGGGGGTTCTATGTGGCATCTCGAAAGAATCTCAGGCCGTGTGAAAACCTCTTTTGGCGAGCCTTTTCCAACAATCTCTCCTCCTGCAGCCATAAGGTAGACAGTATCCCCTATTAGAGGAACCGTATCAATGTTGTGCGTAGAGAGAATGATCGAGGTCCCGTTCTCGCGATTTATTCGATTAAGAAGGCGGATAAGCTCTGTTCTGCATATAGGATCAAGCCCTTCAAAAGGCTCATCCAGTATGAGGAGTTCGGGTTTTATAACAAGGGCACCCGCCAACCCCACTTTCGTTTTTTCTCCCCCGCTGAGATAATGCGGAACTTTGGAGGCAAGGTACGCAATGTCAAGCTTTTCCATAATCTCCTGCACAAGCCTTTTAACGTCCTCTCTCTTATAGCCATAATTTCGAGGAGAAAAGGAAATGTCGTCCCAAACAGTGGGAGCGATAATCTGCTCCTCAACATTCTGAATGAGTGCCCCAATTCGCTCCCTTATCTTTACATAATCCCTCGACGGATCAAACCCGAAAACCCTTATGATTCCCTCAGAGGACTTGAAAAGGCCAAAGAGATGAAAAAGCAAAGTGGATTTACCGCTCCCATTGGCCCCTAGGATTACCACACGCTCTCCCCTGTGGACTACAAAATCAAGCCCTCTGAAATGGAGATTTGTTCCATCGGGATATGTATATTTCAGATTGCTCACTCTCACTATTTCTTCCAATACACACCCCCAAGCACATAGAGAAGATAAACATAAAAAGCCGCACCAAAAACAAACGAAGCAGAGGCAATAAAAAAATAAATGCTATACTGACCCAAGCCACGTTTAAATCTCTCTCCAAGAGAGATAAATAGTATAAGAAGGCCGACTGTAACAGGCACTATATCTTCTTGAGTGAACCTCTTCCTGATTTCTTCTCCCGCCAACCTTCCGCTATATCCCCTTATGCTCATCACCCCGTAGAGCCTTTCACTCAATTCAAGCCCCCGAATGATAAGAAGACCTATTCCGGAGGCGAAGTTCGTTACGTTTTTTACATATCTTCCCGGACTGAGTCCCCCCCTTACCTTCAAAGCCCGGATGAGATTTCCCATAAGTCCAAGGAGAATGAAAAGGGAGCGGTATGTGAGAAACAACCCTTCTACTATAACTCGAGGAAGAAATGGACTTATTAAAGAAAACACGCTGGGATAAGGAGTCGTTACAATTAAAATCACCGTAGCGAGAGCCGCATCAAGGGCTTTAAGTACAATATTGGCAGGCACAATCCAGTCGCCATGCCAGCTACTTACTGCAAAGAGCATTGCAAAGATAGCAGGGTATGCCGAGATCCACACAACTTTAAAAAATGGGAGTCGGGTTAAAACCACCAAACCCAAGAGCGTTAGATATATGCTAATGAGCACCACAAAATTATTCGTAATCACAACGGACACAATAATAGATATGACAAAGATTATTTTATAGAGCGGTGATGCGCTGTGAAGAAAGCTCCTTTTGCCAATAGCCCAGTAGTCAATCGTTCCAATATCCACGAGGCGTTTTTTCCTCCTAAATTTGAAACAGAGTGAGTAGAGACGCAAGATTTGAGCTACTTTGTGTCTCTACGTCCTTTCCCGCAGTATCTCCATCGGCAGGATCAAATCGGGTCTGACATGAGATATATACCTGATAACCAAACCAGAAATTGCCGACTCCAGGATCCATCCAAACATTCCAAGAAACAAAACTATGCTGGCAAATGTAGTAATGTTTATTTTTTTATCGGCGGGAATTTCATATTCTCCATGTTCGCCATGTAATTCAAAAACCAATATCTTACCGGCAGAGTTTTTCTCAATATGCAGGGCCCTTTCTGGATTAACCTGAGATACATAAACAACACCAATCATAAGAGATGTGCTTATAATGAGGGTAAATATCGTTCCTAGAGCCGCAGCTAAAACAGTAGAGAAACTACTTTTACCACAGACACTTAGAAGAACACGAAATAAATAAAAGCCTAATACAGTCTCACTTCCCAATATCAATGTATTCAATCCTACAACTGTAATTCCGCCATGACCAAACATCGCAAGTATTAGATCAACCATAAAAGCGGATAAGAATCCCAAGGCTGGTCCCAGAATTATCCCCGCAATTACTGTCATGTTAATATGATAGCCAATTGGAACAATCTCAAGCGACATGCCGACTATCATAAGGGCAGAAACAATTCCAATGAGAGGAAGTTTACGCGCCAACTCAATTTCCCGAACCCTTCTAACGCAAAGAGAAATGATCGTGGCAGTAGCTATCCAACCGACCAAGACAAGCCAAAGGGGAAGCACACCATCAGGAATATGAATGTGAGACATTTAAAATTTTACCTTCTTCCATTTACATCTTATTGACACGTTCGGCATTTTCCATAGAGTTGCAAGAAATGATTCTGAATCGTGAACCCCGTTTCCGTAGATAATTTCTTCGATATGTCTTCAATAGGGCATTCCGCAAAATCCATAACCCGGTTGCACCCCACACACACTATTGAGTGCTGGTGTCCGATTGGGGCAACCGTATAGCTGTGGCAACCGTCCTCTAAGTGAACCCTTACGATCAATCCCAAATCCACAAGCGCCTCAAGTGCACGGTAAACCGTGGCAAGTCCTGTCCCCGGCAGAACCCTCTTCACCTTCTTGTGAATCTCCGCTATCGAAAAATGCCTTGGGCTTTCTTGAAGAATGCCCAGCACCGCAAGACGCTGAGGCGTACATTTAAGCCCGCGCTTATGAAAAAGTGTTTTTACTGCCTTTTGATTATGCCAAAACGCCCTTCTTCCAACTGTGTTCCGTCTGGATTCCATATTGCTTGACGAACCGAAACATTTCTTAATTACGAATAAACGAGAACCAGCCTAAATCAGCTAACGTCCTAATTGAGAATCTTTCTCAATTATAAATCACAAAATATACCCTGTCAAAGATTATCAACTATCAGCAGGAGGGTAGATTTACCTATTCAGAAATAGAACGTGTAAAGAGAAAACACAAGGCGTTTTAAAAATACACGAGGGTGGTCAACACCCAGAAGGCAAAAGGCAGGCCAATCCCACTATATTCATTCAACAACTCTTCTAGCTTCGACAGGATGTAATAATTCAGCCAGAACTTCTGCTGTTTGCTCTGCGGTCAATCAGTTTCCCCAAAAGGAATCCGACCCCAGAGGCCACAAGCAAGCTTATTACCGGGCTATCTTCGATTTGTCCATGAATGGTCTCAAATGCCTTTCTACTTCGCTCACGCGTATTGCCAATCGCTTCACCCAGCCTTCCCTTCAGGTCTTGCGCTTTGCTCCTGACCCTATCCGATACAGTCTCGTTCGTCCACTCTCCAAATTGAGTAGACCCTTCAGCCCCGCTGGATATCTCGATCTCGCCCCTAAGTTCCAGCAGCTTGGTCAATAAAAAGCCTGCGGCAAGCGCTACAAACAGGATTACATATGGCCTTTCCTCAACCCGCTGTTGTACACCCTCTATTGTCTTCCTACCCCGCTCGCGCGTATTGCCAATTACCTGGCGCATTGTATCCATTACGCCCTGCACCTGTCCTGCAAGCGTTTCCCTTACTCCTCCGACCTCGTCCACGCCTACATCCACAAGCCTCTGAGCCAAATCGGCCAGGTCTGAGCGCAGTTTAGATATGTCTGCCTTTAAAGTTTCCAATTCCTGTAATTCATGTCTCACCATTGGTCACCCCTTGTTTTAACATATTCAGGAGACACATACCATGCCATCCTTATTATTTTCACCAGGGAGCAATGTTCATACCAGGCAGCTCAGTTCTTAATCTTTTAGTCCTCACGGGAGCTTATAAGTTTCAGGGAAATAGAGACGCGTTTTTCTGTGCGGTAATACACTGCAAAGCCTGTGTGAATTTACACAAATGTACCGGATTATTAAACCGTAAAGAACACTATCCCGTACCCCTCATAATAACCCCTTTGAACACCTCTGCTCTAAGAAGAGTAATTTAGCTTTATATAATTCACAATCTCATCCGCTACATGCATATAAGCATAATACAACCCTCCGCTCACAATCCCTCCCTTGGATACCCCTTCAAATGTCGCTTCGGCTATAACACTATTGTCCGATTTATTAATAAAACGCACATGGGCGGTGACCTTTTGTGTTGAGACTATCTGCTTATACCAGGGCACCGGTGTAAAATCCAGTGTTCCATCCACTACAAGAACCCCCTCGTTTATGCCTACGGGAGAGCGGCTCACTCCTGTAAAGATGTCTTCTTTTTTCAGCCTTTCCGCAATTTCATTAGGAATTTTCCATGTGGCATCTGTCGTGGCGGAACCCGAAGACATTTTAAAATCCGGAATCTCAACAATTATGTATTTCCTAAATCCGGTGGGAGATGATTTGGTCTGAAAAGTCCTTTCACTCGCGCATGAGGTAAAAAGGATTATTCCGGTTAGAATAAAACTGCAAAGTAGAGGTGCAATATTCGCTCTTTTCAGCATAATTTTCCTCCGTAAGTAAATTTAGAAAAAAGGTTTTCATAAATAACTAGAAAGTCAAGAAAAAAGCTCTCCGTAAATCCTAATCCCCCAATGCAGAATCGAAAAGCTCCGCCTATATTGCCTCATATCCTTTAAACTAACACCCATGATAAAAAGTTCGCTCCCAAGGTGCCCCTGCAAACATTTATAATAAGAATATGACTGAACACCACACATACAATGCTATCGTTGTTGGATCGGGACCAAATGGTCTCGCCGCCGCAATTACGCTTGCTCAGGCAGGCCTCTCCGTGGTTGTATTTGAGGCTAAAAGTACAATCGGTGGAGGTATGCGCTCGGCTGAACTGACTCTGCCGGGCTTTGTACACGATGTTTGCTCCGCCATACATCCCCTTGGGATTGGCTCGCCATTTTTTCGCGCATTGCCCCTTGCAAAACACGGTCTCGAATGGATTCACCCTCTAGCCCCGGTTGCTCATCCGTTCGACAACGGCACGGCGGCCTTGCTTGAGCGCTCGATTGATGCAACCAGCCAGACACTTGATACTCAGGATGCCACCGCGTACCGGAAGCTCATGGAGCCACTCGTCAGAAGTTGGGATAGTATTGCAGATGATTTACTAGGCCCTTTGCATCTGCCGCAACACCCGGTTGAGATGGCGCGATTTGGCCTGCTCGCAATTCGATCTGCCCGAAGCCTGGCAAAGGAGCTTTTTAAAGGAGAACGCGCCCGCGGTCTTTTTGCAGGGCTGGCCGCCCACTCAATCATGCCGCTTGATCGGTCCCTAACAGCAGCATTCGGACTCATTCTGGGCGTTCTCGGACACGCCGTAGGCTGGCCGATGCCACGCGGCGGGTCGCAGAGAATCGCCGACGCACTCGGCTCATATTTCCGTTCGCTCGGCGGTGAGATTGTCACAAGCGTGCCCGTTGAATCCATTGACGATTTGCCGCCCGCCCGCGCTGTCTTACTCGATGTGACGCCACGGCAATTGATTCGAATTGCGGGACATCGTTTGCCATCTAGATACAGGCACAGGCTTGAAGACTACCGTTATGGCCCCGGTGTGTTTAAGGTTGACCTTGCACTCCGCAGTCCAATTCCATGGAAGGCAAGTGAATGCGCACGCGCAGGCACAGTACACATAGGCGGAACCCTGGAGGAGATCGTAGAATCCGAGCGCGAGGTTTGGGAAGGAAATCACCCTGAAAAACCCTATGTCCTTGTCGCCCAGCAAACCCTGTTTGATTCAACGCGTGCCCCGCAGGGGAAGCACACGGCCTGGGCATACTGCCATGTTCCCAATGGGTCAACATTTGACATGACAGAGCGGATTGAATCCCAGATTGAGAGGTTTGCGCCCGGCTTCAGGGATTGCATAATTGCACGGAGCACCAGATCGCCAATAGAGCTTGAGCAGTATAACCCCAATTATGTGGGCGGTGACATAAACGGTGGGGTTCAGGATATACTCCAGCTCTTTACACGACCGGTAGCACGGATTGTGCCATATTCAACCCCTGTCAAAGGTCTCTACATCTGCTCTTCGTCCACGCCTCCGGGCGGGGGCGTACACGGCATGTGCGGCTATCATGCGGCAAGGGCGGCTCTAAAAGAGTGTTTTAGGTGAAAATGGATACCCAATTACTACACTTGGGTATGACAATGACGTTATATCAAAAGAGACGCGCGCCGCGATGTGCTCTCATAGGCTTCTATTCGTTGTGGCACTACAGGTATCTAATAATCCTATAAAACGTATCCCTTTGCGCCGGTCTAAACCCCGCGCTCTTTATCATGTGGACGAGTTCACCAATCGTGGCTCTGAGTTTATTCTCGGCGCAGCCGAGGACATTTTCATCGTAGAGCGTGCCGCCCAGATCGCTTGCTCCAAAGTGGAGCGAGATTGAGCCCATCTTTTTCCCCTGTGTAAACCATGAACCCTGAATGTGAGTGAAATTATCGAGGTAGATTCTTGAGAGTGCAAGAACGCGGAGGTACTTGTCTCCTCCAATTTCATGTGGAATCTTCTTCTCAAGGAACGTATTTCTGGGCTTGAATGTCCAGGGGATAAAGGCGAGAAATCCGCCCGTCTCGTCCTGAAGGGTTCTAATCCTCTCAAGGTGTTCGATTATGTCCTCATCCTCTTCAGCATGACCGAACATCATTGTAGCCGTGGTCTTAAATCCAATCTTGTGGGCTTCTCTCGTAACCTGAATCCACCCATTGGCATCGATTTTGAGAGGACTTATCCTCTTTCTAACCCTATCGCTCAGAATCTCAGCGCCGCCTCCGGGGATTGTCCTCAGCCCCGCCTCCCAGAGTTTTTCCAGCACCTCTTTCGTGCTAATCCCCGAATACCTCGCTATTGCGCTGATTTCAGGGGCGGAAAACGCGTGGAGATGAAGATCGGGAATCTCTTCTCTTACACGCCTTACAAGTTCTATGTAGTAGTCAAGCCTAATTTCCGGGTTGTGGCCGCCTTGAAGGAGAACAGTGGTCGCACCATTGTGAAACGACGCCTTCATGATTCTCAGAAGCTCGTCAATCGTTAGGGTGTAGGAATCCGAAGCCCCAGCAGGCCTCCAGAAAGCGCAAAAAAGGCACTCCGTATCGCAGACGTTTGTATAATTTGGGTTTGTATCGGCGACGAATGTAACAACCCCTTCAGGATGGAATTTTCTCCTTACCGAGTCTGCCAGAGATCCGAGTTCAAACAAGTCTGCCTTGCGAAGAAGGAGAAGGGCATCTTCAGAGGTTATCCGTTCCTTGGTATGGGTTTTATTGTGGATTTCACCAGCTATCATTTCCTATTTTATTCAACCCAATTATAATAACGGTGTCAATTTATGTAGACCTGACTTCGGAAGTAGGGGCAGGTTCGAAACCTGCCCCTACTTCTTCTGGAGATTAACAGTTTAAGGGGATCGAGGCGGAGGGAGGAGAGAAGTGAGGAAGAGGTAGAGAAATTCCTTTAATCCTCGAAAGATACGATAGTAGTTAAACTGCACATCTTTGGCGAATGGTTGG
>Ga0209810_1000902_pt1 | contig 52554 bp, 64 predicted proteins | sample Coa_R1_7_FD_187159 | JGI IMG/M metagenome (GOLD analysis project Ga0209810, IMG submission 187159) | Surface soil microbial communities from Centralia Pennsylvania, which are recovering from an underground coalmine fire - Coalmine... | ecosystem: Environmental > Terrestrial > Soil > Unclassified... | reverse complement strand
CCGCGTTGGCCGTCGTCTCCACCTGCAACACGCCCAGATTGTACTGCAATCCGGCCGGTTTCCCAAGGGTACGCGCCTCCTCCCCGGACTGAAGTCCGGGGTTTCCGGCGCTGGAGGAGTCCTATGAACGGGACGCGCAGTCCCCAGCGGACACGCTTCTTGTCCGCCGAGAGCTTGTGCAAGATAGGATTCGCCGCGGCCGCGCTCGGCGCCCTGGCCGCGGCACTCGCGCCGACCTCCGTATGGAGCCCAGCGTTCGCGCTGGCGTGCGCCGCGCTGGGATCCGCTGCCGTCCGCCGGCGCCTGCTGCAGTGTACCGACGGAACACATCGGGCGGAACGACCGCCGACTTCCCGCCACGCGCGCTTCGCACGCTCAGCTGTCCTGGCCGCTTTCGGCACCGCGCTCGGTCTGGTCGGAGCGCTTCTCGTATCCGGCGTCCCCGGTGCCGACCCTCCGTGGGTGTACGCCGCGCAGACCTGGTGCTGGCGGCTCGGCACCGGTTTCGCCGGCGTGGCCGCGCTGTTCGCGGGCGCCTCGATCGTTCCAGCCCAGAGGCGCCGGCCGCCCGCGGCATAGGCTTCCAGCGGCGCAGCGCGCGCCGACCAAGTCGTCAGCGCCTCCCTCTATCTTCCTTCATGAGCACACGTCGACATTCGCCAAATCCCCTCCAGGCCGCGCGCCGTGATCTGGAGCACGCCGTGATCGCCAAGCTCGAGTCGGGCGCGCCGCGCGCCGAGGCGCCGGCGCACGCGCGCTCCATGATCGCCGCCGACATCCGGCTCGAGTTCGGGACGCGGCGGTTCGCCTTCCTGCAACTGCTCAAGCACGCCTTCCGCGGGAGGACCGCGGCGCCTATCGACCGGGCCGGGCGCTCGCCGCAACGCAGCAGGACGCGGTCGAGATGGCCGTGGACGCGATTCGGCGCAGCGGCCTGTGGGACACCGTGATCAAGCCGCCGGATCCCGAGTGCGAGCGCGCGCCGCGCCTCGTGTTCGCCCCTCGCTCCGCGCCCCAGCAGCCCGCGCCGCAGTAGCGGCAGGCCGACCCCGAAGCAGGAGACCGGGGACCCGCACAGCGTATTCCACCGCAGTGCACGGCCCGGGCCGCCCGGCCCCGCCCTCGGCAGTGTCGCCCCGGGCCAGCGTCGGGACCGCCAGGGACGCAGACGGCCGGCGGCCCGGGCTCCTCAACGACCCGCATCGAACGCTCCCGCGCTCAAGCACAGCATTCAACACGCCCCGCCGGACGCGGCACGAGGGATGCGCCGCGCGAGCGCCGATCCACGATATCCTCCCGCCCAGGACGCCGCGAGGCAGGCGCCCGCCTCGCGGCGGGCGGAGCGGCGCCGCGGAACGCCACGCCGCGCACCGGAGGAGATCGTGACGACAGACGCCAGCACCGCCGCGCTCCGCGACCGCCTCCTGCGGGACTTCCGGACCATCTGGGCCGGCCGCGCGCGCCGCGGCCCCTACCAGCCCCGGCTCAGCCAGGCCGGCAAGTGCGTCCGCGCCCTCAGCTACCACCGCCAGGGCTACCCGGAGACCCACCCCATGCCCGCGGGCGCCGGCCTCACGTTCGACCTCGGGGACCTCCTCCACGCCTACCTCGACCGCAAGCTCCGCGAGCTGCGCTACCCCCTGCGCGAGTTCGAGCAGTACGTCGAGCTCCGCGCGCCGAGCGGCCTCGTCATCACCGGGCACTTCGACCGCGCCATCGGCGACCACGTGATCCTGGACTACAAGTCGGCGAGCGACCCCAGCTTCCGCATGATGGTCGACCGCAACGAGCCGCTGCCGGACTACGCGGCGCAGATGACCGGCTACCTCGAGGCGTGCCGGCAGACGCCCGGGCGCGAGCGCTACACCGCCGGCCTGTTCGTCGTCGTCAACAAGGGCAGCCGCGACCGCAGCGACCCGAACGTCGAGGGCACGCACCTGTGGATCTCGCCGCCGCTCGCGCCCAACCCCGAGCTCGCCCGGCAGATCATCGACAAGTTCGAGGCCGTGGAGCGCCACGCCCGGGCGGGCACGCTGCCGGACCGCCCGTACGCGTCCCCCGCCGAGTACCCGTGCCGGCTCTGCGCGTGGCGCGGGCTGTGCTGGGGCGACCAGCTCCCGAGCGCCGCCGCCGCCCCCGCCGATCTCAGCGCGCTCGCGGACGCCGCCCGCGCGTACCACGAGCTCGGCCGGCGGATCCGGGAGCTCGAGGAGGAGCGCGAGCGCGCCGGCGGACGGCTGCGCGCCGCGCTCGCCGACCTCGGCGCGCGCAGCGGCACCGCGGGCGACTACGACGTGGCGCTCACGACGCAGGTCCGGACCTCCTACAACGACGCGCTCATCCCGCCCGACATCCGGGCGCGCGCCAGGGTGGCGACCGAGGTCACGCAGCTGCGGGTGCGGCCGGCCGCCGCGCACGCGCCGATCGCCGGAGGGGCCGGACAGGACGATCCGGCGCCTGCGGAGCCCGCGCAGACCGGCTCGCCGGACGCCGGCCGCGCCGCGCCGGCGCCCGAGCCCGCCCGGCTCCTCACCTGCGCGGACGGCCGCGTGATCACGCACGACGACTTCCTCGCCTTCATCGGCCGCGCCGCGGCGAAGGAGCACCCCCAGAGCCCCGACCCCGGCGCGTGGCTCGCGCGCCGCGGCTTCCCGACCGACCTCGCCCGCCTCGCACCAGCCCAGGTCAGCCGCGCGCTCGCGACCGCCCAGCGGATCACCGCCCCGCACCTCACCGGACAGACGCCCAGGGGCAGATAGCGCAGCACTCCACCCAGGCCGGGCCGCGGGTTGCCTCTCCCAGGCCCGGCCCGCCCCTACACTCCCCCTCCGATGGCCCAGCCCTCCCCAGCCGCCGCGCCGGCTCGCCTGTCGCTGCGCCCCTACCAGGAGCAGGCGCTCGCGGCCGTCAAGCGCGCCTACGACCGCGGCGTGCGCCGCCAGCTCCTGGTGCTCCCGACCGGCAGCGGCAAGACCCCGATCGCCGCCTGCCTGCCGGGCGCCGTCGGCGACCCCAACATGGTGTCGATCGCCCACCGGCTCGAGCTGCTCGAGCAGACCATGCAGCAGTTCCTCGAGTGGCGCCCGGACCGGCCCGTGGGCATCGAGCGCGGCGACCAGCACCCCGCGCCGCTCGACCGCACCGTCATCGCCACCGTGCAATCCCTCGCGCGCCCGGACCGGCTGGCCAACTACGACCCCGCCCGCTGGCCGCTCATGGTGTGCGACGAGGCGCATCGGTGCCACCTGCCCGGCACGCTGGTCGCCATGGCCGACGGCCGCGCCGTGCCGATCCAGCTGGTCCGGGAAGGCGACGCCGTGTGGGCGTGGACCGGGACGTCCTGGCGGGCGCGGCGCGTCACCAGGCTCTGGGTGTACCGCTACAGCGGGCCCATCGTGGAACTGCACACCGCCTCGGGCCGCGTGCTCCGCACAACCCCCTCCCACGACATCTTCACGCGAGGTGCGAAGCGACATGCCAGTCTCCTTGCGCCTGGGGACAGCATCTCGATGCCAGCTCTGTGGCACAGCGGTGACCAACCACTCGATCCCCCAACACCTCCGGTGGCACCACCCCGGCTTCAAGCACTGTCCGGACTGCTGCGTCGTGCTCCCGGCACAGGAGCTCAGAGCGCACCGGCGGGCCCACCGCACAGCGCCCGTCTCCTGCCCGGAATGCGGAGTCACGCTCACGCGCAGGCAGCTCCATGGGCACCGGGTCCTGAAGCCCGTGGTCACGGCCTTCTCAGCGCAACGCAGACGCGAGATGTACGCACGGGCCGTCGCCACCCGGAATGCCATGCCGTCCTACCACGAGGCGATGAGCCGCAAACGGGACTGGCAGAAGACCCTATCGCCGCTCGCCGCGTATGGCATTACACCGGATACGTCTACGACCTCGAGGTAGCGCACGACCACAACTACATCGCGAACGGCTGCCTGGTGGGGAACTCCACCGCTGCCACCTACCTCGCCGTCTTCCGCCACTTCCGGCACCTGCCCCACGACGGGACCCCCGCGCGCCCGGACGGCCTGCTGCTCGGCATCACCGGGACCGCGAAGCGCACCGACAACGTCGGCCTCGGGCTCGTCTTCCAGGAGGTGCCCTTCACCCTCACCCTGCGGGACCTCATCGAGGACCCGCGCCGCTACCTCGTGCCGCTGCGCGGCTACCTCCTGCGCGGCGGCGCGAACCTGGACGAGGTCGCGACCCACGTCGACGACGGCGAGCGCGACTTCGACCCGCACGCGCTCGACCGCGCCGTCAACACCCCCGCGCGCAACCGGCTCGTCGTCGACGGCACCCGCAACAAGGCGCTCGCGGAGGGCCGCCCGACCATCGTGTTCGCCGCCAGCGTGGCCCACGGCGAGGCGCTCGCCGAGCTGTTCCGCCGCGCCGGTGTGCGCGCGGCCAATGTGCACGGCGAGATGCCGCTCGCCGAGCGCCGCGAGATCCTCGAGCGGTTCCGGCGCGGCGAGCTCCAGGTGCTCGTCAACTGCGCGCTGCTGCTCGAGGGCATCGACATCCCGCAGATCGCCGCCGTCGTCATGGCGCGGCCCACGCAGTCGAGCCTCCTGTACTCCCAGGCGATCGGCCGCGGCACGCGCCCCCACCCGGAGTCGGGCAAGCGCGACTGCATCGTCATCGACTTCGTCGACAACACCCACAAGCACGCCGCCTCGCTCGTGAGCCTGCCGACCCTGTTCGGCCTGCCGCCGCAGTTCAACCTGCGGGGCGAGGCCGCCCACGCCGCCATCCGCCGGCTCGAGGACGCCGCGGCCGCGGTCCGCGGCGGGCTGGACCCGGAGGTCGTGCAGAAGATCCGCTCGCCCGAGGACATCCCGCGCGTGTTCTACGAGGTCGACCTCCTCAAGATCGCCGGGCTGCCGCCGCACCTCAGCCGCCTCACGCACTTCGCCTGGCAGCGGATGCCGGACGGGGCGCTGTCGATCACCATCCCGCGCCCGCGGCCGCCCCGGACGCCCGCCGGCGTCGAGCCCGCCCTCGCGGCCGACGGCCGGGCGGAGCCCGCCAGCCTCATCGAGATCGCCGAGAACGCGATCGGCCACCTGGAGCTGCGCCGGCGCACGGGGCCGGAGGCGCCCGCGAAGATCGCCGAGTACGAGGACCTCGAGACGGCCCTGCGGAGCGCGGACCGGCTGATCCACACGCAGTACCGAGACCGCCTCACGCTGCTCAGCAAGAGCGCCGCGTGGCGGCACGAGCCGGTGACGCCCGAGCAGCTGCGCGCGCTCGAGCGCCTGCGCCAGCCGATCCCGCGCGACGCCCACGGCCGCGTCCTGCTCACGCGGGGACAGGCGAGCCTGCTCATCGACCGCGCGATCACGCTGCGCCGCGCCCAGCGCGAGGCCGCGCCGGCCGCCTCGGAGCCGCCCACGCACAAGCAGCTGCGCTACCTCCGCTACTACCGCATCCCGATCCCCGACGGGCTCACCAAGCAGGGCGCGAGCGAGCTCATCGGCCGGCACCGGAAGTTCCAGGAGGCGGCCAGGCGCGCGCCGGCCCAGCCGAGCGCCCAGCCCGCGCACCGGTAGCCCGCCGGGCGCATCGACCGGCCGGCCTCCCGCCGGCAGGTTGCCCGCGCCGCGCCCGGCACCGGACTACCCTCCGCCGCAAGTGACCGACATGGCAGCCGCCGCGCCGCGCCGCCGCCCCGTGACCGAGGCCGCTTTTGACGCCGGGCACGACCGGCGCACGGCCGAGCTCGCCTCCGTCCTCGGCGCGGCCCTGGCCCTGCCGCCCGAGCAGCTGGCCGACCTCCGAGCGAGCGCCCGGCTCCACGACATCGGCAAGGCCGGCGTGCCGGAGGCGCTCCTCGCCAAGCAAGCGCCGCTCACGCGCCGTGAGGCCGCCGCGGTCCGCCGGCACGTCATCGTCGGCGACCGCCTGGCCAGGGCGCTCGGAGCCCGGGAGCCCGTGCGGCTCGCGATCCGCCACCACCACGAGCGGTGGGACGGCGCCGGATATCCGGACGGCCTGCGGGGCGAGCGCATCCCGCTGCTCGCCCGCATCATCGCCATCGCGGACGCCTACGACGCCATCACCGCCGGCCGGCCCTACAGGCCCGCCAGGTCGCCCGCGGAGGCGCTCGCGGAGCTCGCGCGGCACGCGGGATCCCAGTTCGACCCCCGCCTCGCCGCCGCGTTCTGCCGGGAGATCAGGAGGCGCCTGCCCCGGGGCGCCGCTGCGCCCGGCCGATGAGCCGGCACCGCGCCCACCGCCGCCGGCGGCGCCGCCCGCCGCTCGGCTGGGACATCGTCCGCACGCCGTTCGGCCAGCGCGCCGTGCCGCTCGGCCGCGGGTGGCGGGAAGGCGCGAAGTGGGCCCTCCTCCGAACCGCCGGCTGGCTGGTCTGGCTCGCCTGCCTCATCGGCCTGGCCGCCTACGCCGACCGCCTGATCCGCACGATCAGGTTCTGAGACGCCGCCGACCGCCCGCGGGCGCGTGCCGCGCCCGGACGCAAACGCGGACAGAGACCAGACACACCGCTGCCACCCACGGCAGACGTCTGCCGTGGGTGGCAGTCGTCTGTCTGCCCAGCAGGTCGCCGCTCCCATGTCTTTCCGTGACGCACTGGACCGCTACGCTCGCACCGATGGCATCCGGAACCGATACTTCCATTAAAATTGCGGATACAGCTGCGGACGGCGCCGCGGGCGGCCGCGGCGCCCAGGGCCGCACCCCCACCGCCGGGCCCGACTGGCGCCGCAACCCCGAGCGCGAGGCCATGATCCTCCGGCACCGCCGGCTGGCCTACAAGATGGTCAGGCGGTACGAGGGCTGCGGGGTGGACCGAGAGGACCTTGAGCAGGAGGCGGTCTCGGGCCTCATCAAGGCCGTGGACCGATTCGACCCCACCCGCGGGATCGCGTTCAGCACCTACGCCACGTACTGGATCCGCCGCAGCCTGCAGGAGGCGGTGGCGCGCGGCGGCCTCATCCGCACCCCGGACCCGTCCAGACAGAAGCGCCCACGCCCGCGCATCATCTCCCTGGACGCGCCCGTCGGGGAAGACGGCGACCTCACGATCGCCGACACCATCCCCGACCCCTGGTCGGTCCGCCACGATCCCCTCACCCGGTTCACCCACGCGCTGGCCAGAGAGCGCCTCCACCAGCTCGTGGACCTCCTACCGCCCAGGGAGCGGGAGGTCGTCCACGCGCGGTTCGGGTTCCGCGGCCGGCCGAAGACCCTCAAGGAGATCGGCGACGACATGGGGATCAGCCACACCCGCGCCGGCCAGATCCTCGGCAGCGCCCTCCGCCACCTCCGGCACACCGCGCGCCTCGCCCGGCTCCAGGAGCTCACGGACGATGTCGACATGCTCTGAGCCCGGCGGGCGGCAGGGCGCGCGCCCGGCGGCGCGCGAAGTCCTCCCGCGAACAGACACTCCAGTCGATCAAGGAGGCACTCGGCATGGCGGACCAGCGCACCCTCGCGTTCATCCGAGAGAAGGAGACGAAGAACACGGTCCGGTTCCAGGAGGAGCCAGCGCCAGGCCAGCCGCCGGTCATCGGGTCGCTCTACGTGGCGAAGTGGTACGCCGGCGACGCCCAGCGGCTCACGGTGACGGTCGAGAAATCATAGGGCCCGGCGCGGCCGTCCGCGCAGGTTGCGCGCTCACCCCCTGCCAGCCGGCATACGCTCGCCGCATGCGACGCCTCCTGATCGCGCTCGCCGCCGCGGCGGCCACCGCGGCGCACCTCGCGCTGTACCGGCGCGCGGCGCGGAGGCTGGGATTCCGATGATCGCGCTCCCGCCGGGCTACCGGATCACCGCCGCGGCCGGGCTGATGACGCTGTGGCACGACCGGCCGGACGGGTCGGCGCGGTGCGTCACCGTCGTCACCGACCGGTGCCCCGCAGCACTCGTGTCCGAGATCGCGCGCCGGGACGCGGCCCGGCGCCCGCGCGGCGCGAACTCCAGGCCTCCGGACGGCCGACCAGCATGTCCCCTCCGCGTGGCCGCGAAGACGCTCCTCTCCAACACGCTCACGCGCGAGACGGCGATCGCCCTGGCGAGGCATTCCGGCCTGACCCTGGCGCAGATCGGCCTCGCCCACGGCATCTCCCGCGAGCGCGTCCGCCAGATCCTCGCCCGCGCGGCCGCGCGCGGCGCGGACGTGCGGCCGCGGTGCGCCGTCTGTCGGATGCCGCTGTCGCCATCGGACATCCGCTTCGGGCTGTGCCGCGCGTGCCGCCGCCGCCGCGCCAGGGAACGCGCGTGCCGCCGCTGCGGCGCCCGGTTCGCCATCGACCACCGCGCCTACGCCTACTGCCCGGCCTGCCGGACCGAAACGCGACCGTGCGCCTGGTGCGGCCGCCCGATCACACGCGACCGCGGGCGACGCCAGGACGCCTTCCGCAACCGGCGGTGGTTCTGCAACCGCCGCTGCTTCGGACGGTGGACCGGGAACACCCACGGCTTCCCCGCGCAGATCCGGACCCCGCGCGCGCGGACGTGCCGGCGCTGCGGCGCCGAGTTCACCGCCGCCCACCCGCGCTCCATCGTCTGCCCTGACTGCCGCGCGCGGCGCCGGCCGCCCACGCCAGCGGACAGCCGGACGCAGCGCCGCCGCCGCGCCGAGCTCGACGCCGCGGAGCTGCGCCGCCACCGGGCCGTGCCGCGGCCGAGCCCCACGAGAGCCGCCCCCTCGCGAGTTTGTTCTTGACAATGAGGCTTCTTGAAGCTACATTTGGGGCGTGAAGACGGTAGGCCTCCGTGAGCTGAAGAATCGCCTGAGCCGATACGTCCGCCATGTTCGTGCGGGCCACTTGGTTGTCGTGACGGACCGCGGACACGTGGTCGCTGAGCTGCGCCCTCCCGGCGAACTCCCACCCGGGTCCCGCATCGCTCCCGCCCTCGCTCGGCTGGCCAACCGCGGGCTCCTGGTCGTGGGGGCGCCGAATACCGCGGAGGTGTACCCGCGTCTGCGCCCGCTGCTCCGGTCCACGTCTGCGCAGTCACTCCTCGACTCCGAGCGGGGCGCCCGGTGACGATCTACGCCGAATCGAGCGCGATTCTGGCGTGGATTCTGGGCGAGGCCGCCGGAGACATCGCCCGCCACCACCTGGCGACCGCCGAGGCGGTATTTACGTCCGCGCTCACGCTGGTCGAGTGCGAGCGTGCGCTCCTCCGAGCGCGGACGCTGGAGGAGATCGCGGAGGCCGAGATCGCTGACCGCCGGCGGATGCTCGCACAGGCCTCGACACGCTGGCACCGCATTCCGCTTCGCGATGAGGTCCTGGACCGCGCCAAGCGCCCGTTCCCGGCCGAACCGGTACGGACCTTGGACGCGATCCATCTCGCCAGCGCCCTCGTCGCCCGGTCGGCGGCGCCCGGCGTCGCCATCCTGACGCTGGATCGACGAGTCCGCGACGCCAGCATCCAACTGGGCTTCGAGACCGTGCCGTCCGCAGAACCTGCGCGACCCGCGTAGTCCTCCGCGCCGAACGATCGCCCGGCTTCGTCGTCCTGCCAAAGATCGCGGCGTGGTCGGCCGCCGAGACCGAGATCCGCGGGCTCGCCGCGCGCGCCCTCCTGTGCCTGCAGCGGGCGGCACCGCTGCTGTTCGGCGGCCTCCGCGCGGTCGAGCTCCCGGACCGCGCCCGGCATCGTCCAGGACCCCGCGGAGGCCGCGCCGCAGCCCGCGGGGGGATCTCTCCCGACACTCCGCGGGCACGCGTACACTCGCTCCTGAGCGACACCCTGTCCCTGCGGAGGACCGACCATAAGGACGTAGGCGCGGGGACTGCCGCCTTTAGGCGGCAGGGGAAGCGCCGCGGGGCTACACAGCCGGTTTTCGTGGAGTTGCAGCCGTTCATCGAACGTGCGTTTGGTGTATACTAATGGCGTGGGACTAATCGTCGCTCATAACGCCGGTGCCGCGTTCTCGCTCAAGTACCACCTGGTGTGGTGTCCGAAATACCGCCGCGCGGTGTTGACCGGGAGTGTGGCTGAGCGCCTGAAGGCATTGCTCTCGGAGAAAGCCGCGCACGTCAACGCGATCCTCCACGTCATGCAGATCATGCCCGACCACGTGCACCTGTTCGTTGAGACCCCTCCGACGTGCGCGCCCGCGTCCCTCGCCGGGCTCTTGAAAGGGTACCCATCGCGTGCCCTGCGGTGTGAGGTCCGCCACCTGCGCGATCGCCTGCCCGCGCTGTGGTCCCGGAGCTCCGACATCGGCACGATCGGCCACGTCTCCGAACCCACGGTCCGGCGTTACATCGCCGCACAACGAGGACGGTAGCGATGGATCGGACCGTCCGCCTGTCCCTCGTCACTCCCCCTGACGATGCCGCCGCCCTGCTCGAGACGATCCAGCAGTGGACAAGCGTGTTCAACGCCATCTGCGCCTACGGCGTCGCGCACCGGATCCGCAACGGCGTCACCCTGCACCACCGGCTCTACCGAATGCTCAAGGCGCAACACCCGGCTCTGAGAAGCGATCTGCACATCCAGGCGCGCGTGAAAGCCGCCGAGGCCCTCAAGAGTGCCTTCACCCGGCGGCGCCACGGGCTCCCGGTGTCGTGCCCGCGTTCGACCCTGTGCCCGCCCCGGTATAATTGCCACACCTTCGCGATCGACTGGGACGCGCGGACGGTCCGGTTGTCCACCACCCGCGGCCGGCGGACGATCCCGTTCCACCTGCCGGCGTACGCCGCGCGGTACGCGAAGCGTCCGGTCTCCACAGCTGACCTCGTGTATCGTGGCGGCCGGTTCTCGCTGCACGTCGTGGTGGAGCTGCCCGCGCCGGAGACGGTCCCGTCGGACGACGTGCTCGGCGTCGACATCGGCGAAGCGCAGCCCGCCGTGACCTCGCGCAATCAGTTTCTCGGCCAGCGGTTCTGGAAAGCGATCGAAGGGCGCTACTTCCGGCTGCGACGAGCGCTCCAACGGGCCGGGACGAAGAGCGCCAGGCGGCACCTCCGCCGGATCCGTCATCGTCAGCAACGCTTCCGGCGCGACTGCGATCACGTACTCAGCAAGCAGATCGTCGCCAGCGTGGAGGCGGGTGCCGTCATCGCCGTCGAGCGCCTCACCGGCATTCGTTCACGCGCCCGGAAACGCAAGGGAAGGCAAAACCGGCGCTTTCACGGCTGGAGCTTCGCGCAACTCCGGCGCTTCATCGCGTACAAGGCGGAGGAGCGGGGTTGTACGGTGGCCGAGGTCGATCCTCGGCATACCTCGCAGCGGTGCTCGCGGTGCGGGTACACCGCTCGGGCCAACCGCCGCTTGCGGGCGCTGTTCCGGTGCCGCGCGTGCGGTTTCACGTTGCACGCCGACCTGAATGCCGCGCGCAACATCGCCGCCGCGTACCGTGCCGGTCCCGGTAGATCCGAGACCGGTGGGCTGCCTGTCAACCAGCCTGATGTAGCGCTCGCGGCTGCGGCTGCGGGCAGCTGCAAGCCGTCGCCTTTAGGCGACGGTCGTTGACCCCGGCCCTCAGCCTCGCCGCCGCCGCCGCCGCGGCCGTGGCCTGGGCGGCCGCGCTCGTCCCCGTCCTGCTCCGGCTCCGCCGCACCCTCGCGCGCATCGAAGCGGCCGCCGACGCCGTCCGCGGCTCGATCCCGGACGCCATCCTCGAACTGCGCGGCGAGGCGGACGGCATCCGCGAGCTCGCCAAGGCCGCGCAGACCGCGGCCGGGCTCGCCGCCATCGAGGCCGCGGCCGAGGCGCTGTCCGCCTCCGCCGCCCGCTCCGCGGACGTCATCCGGCGTACGACGGAGGAGATCTCAGAGCGCCTCCGGGCCGGCGCCCGCGAGCTCGCCGGCATGCCGCGCCCTGAGGCAGACACCGCGCCGGCGCGCGTGCCGGAGCCGGCAGCCACAGCGGCGCTCAGGCCGTAGCCGCGCCGCGCCACTTCGAGATCGCCTCTGCGCCGGTCGGACAGCGCCGCGCGCATCCCGGAGCATTCCCCGGAAGCGGCGGCCGGCTCCGCCGGCCGGAGCGGCGGGCAGCATGACACCTTCCAGCGCCCACGAGCCCGCACCCCCAAGCGCCCGCTGCGCCGCCTGCGGCCGCAGGCGGCCCCGCCTCGCCGTGCTCCACGGCGACCCGTACTGCAGCGCGGCATGCTGCAGGCAGGCCCACGGGGTCGTCGACACGGACGCGGGCGTCCCCGACCTGGCCAGGGCGGCGCTGCCGGCGAGGCCGAAGCCCGCTGAGCGCAGCGCGGCCGGCTCTCCGCACGGCCAGCGCCGGTAGCGCTCCGGGAACCGCGCGCGCCTCCGGCGCGCGGAGCGCCGGCGCTCGCCAGCACCGACCAGCGCCCAAGGAGGATCCGCATGCGCGCCACGATCGAGACCCGCCGCGCCCTGCAGGCCCTGCGCGTGCTCGCGCCGGCACTGAGCCGCTCCAACCCGGCCGCGGCCCCCGCCTGCGGCTGGGCGGCCGCCCACGACGCGCTCACGCTGCGCGCCGCGGGACTGGAGTGGGACGTCCAGTACACGATCCCGGCGGAGGTCGCCGAGCCAGGGGACGCGTGGGTCCCGGCCGCGCTCGTGCGCGCGCTGCCCTGGGGCCAGCTCGCGCCCGCGATCGCCGTCCGCGCCGCCGCGGGCGGCCTCGAGCTCCGAGCCGGCAGCCTCGGCTACACGCTGCCGCTGCTGCCGCCCATGACCGTGGCCGCCGTCGCCCCGGGCGCGAGCCCGCTCGCCGCGGCGCGCGGGGCCGCGCTGGCCTCGGCGCTCCTCCTCGGCGCGTCCGCCGCCCGCGGCGCGGCGGCCGCGCCCGGCCCGGACGGCGAGCGCGCGCCGGTTCCGGCGCCGGACCGCGACGGCGTGTGGGTGGAGATCGCCCGCGCGTCGCTTCGGGTGAGCAGCACCGACCGCGCGCGCGCCGCCCTGGCAGCCATTCCGATCGAGGACGGCCGCGAGGCCGCCGCGGCCGTGCCGACCCACGCCGCGGCGGCGCTCGCGCGCGCCGCCGCGCTCGCCGAACGGGTCCGGCTCTACCGCGCGGCCGACCGGCGGCAGTCGCCCGTCCTCACCGCGGCCGCCGGGCCCGCGACCGTCACCGTGCGCACACTCGCCCAGCTCCCACCCGACCCCCGAGGGATCGCCTGGGACCGCCAGGGACCGGCCGTCCGCTGCCGGGCGCAGGACCTGCGCGCGGCGCTGCGCGCCGCGCTCGCGATCGCCGGCACCGACCCCGCGGCCGCCGCCGAGCTGCGCCAGCGCCGCGGCCACCTCGTCGTCTCAGCCGCCTGCCGCGGCAGCACCGCCACGGCCGCGGTCGAGCTCCTCCACGGCCGGTGGGGCGACGACCCCGTCCTGGCCCCGGCCCGGGACCTCCTGCTGGCCGCCTCCGTCCCCGGCGAGGCGGAGCTCGAGCTCGCGGTGCGCGGCGGCTCGTCGCTCCAGCTCGCGTCCCGCCACGGCGAGGTGGACTACCGCGCGCTCGTGGCCCTGCGCGCGGCCGCCTGCGCGGCCGCCTGCGCGGCCGGAGCGGGAGCCGCGCGCGGGTAGACGGCCCGCGCGGCGCTTTGCGGATATGCTCACGGCGATGGCGGCCGCACCCGCACAGGCCAGGACCGACGACGCGCACCGCGAGCTGCGGCGGCGGCTGCGCGAGCGCGTCCGCATCGAGGACGTGCTCGCGAAGTTCCAGATCGCCACCCGCGGCCGCGGGCGGGCGTTCTGCCCGTTCCACCTGGACCGCAGGCGGCCGTCGCTCACCTGGCACGCCATCGACACGCCCGACGAGGGCGCGGTCGAGGTCTGGCGCTGCTGGGCCTGCCGGGCCCACGGCGACCTCTTCACGCTGGTGCAGCTCCTCGGCGGCTACGCCACCCGCGGGGACGCGATCCGCGCGCTCGCCGCGGAACAGCGCCTCCCGGTCCCCGACCGGCGCCCGCGGGACAGCCTGCTGCGGGACCGCGTCCTCGAGCTCGCGGCCGACTACTACGCGCGGCACCTCGCCGGCCCGGCGCTCGCCTACCTCGCCTCCCGGGGGCTTCCGGAGCCGCTGCTCGCCGAGCACCGCGTGGGGTACGCGCCGCCGACCCCGCTCACCGGGTTCGCGCAGCACTGCGAGGCCCACAAGCTCGACCGCATCGCCGAGGCCGTGGGGCTGGTGCAGCCAGCGACCGACCGGACGCCGAGGCGGGACTACTTCCGCGGCCGCATCATCTTCCCGAACCTCGTCCGCGGCCGCGCGGTGGACCTGCAGGGCCGCGCCTGGCCGAACCGCGAGCCCCGGTACCTCACCCTGCCGTCGCACGCGAACGGGGACGAGGAGCTGTACGGCCACCCGCGCGTGTACAACGCGGAGGCGGCCTCCCGCGCCCACGTCGTCGTGTGCGAGGGCATCCCGGACACGCTCAGCGTCCTCGCCGGCGGCCTGCCCGCATGCGGGATCTACGGGACCCAGGGCTGGCGGGACGGATACCGGGCGCTGTTCCGGAGCGCCAGCCGCGTCTACGTGGCGATGGACCGCGACGCCCAGGACGCCGCGATCGCGATCGCCTCGGCGTTCGGCACGCGCGGGCGGGTGCTCGTGCCGCCCGAGGCGCTCGGCGAGCACGGGGACCTCAACGACTGGCTCGTCACGCTCGCCGGGCGCGACCCCGCCCGGTTCGCCGCGATGCTGCGCGACGCCATGGCCGCGGCCCCGACCCCGTGGGAGCTGTGGATCAGCCGGCTGCCGGAGGTCCGCCCGTCCGAGCGGCACGACCAGATCCAGCCGCTGCTGCGCGACCTCGCGGGCCTGCCGAGGCTCTTCCAGCACGCGCACCTGGAGCTGCTGCACCGCCGGACGGGCCTGCCGGCCGCGGCGCTCGCCGGCGCGCTCGACGAGATCGAGGAAGAGCTGAGCGCGCCGCCGGGGGACGCGCCGTGAGGCTCGCCAGCCTCATCACCGCCTGCGCCATCGACGCCGCGCGGCGCCGGGGCCCGGCGCGCAGCGCGGTCGTCTGGCTGTTCGGCCGGGACCCCACCGCGCCGCTGCGCGTGATCGTGGTTGATCCCATAGACGGCCGCGCGTCGGCGCGCGACTGCCTCGACGCCCTGGACCTGGCCGTCGCCGGCGAGGCCAGGACGCTCGCGGAGCCGCCCGAGGCCGCCGTGGTCCTGGGACCGGCATCGGGCCCCCGCCGGTGGTTCGACGCCGCGGCGTGGGGCGGCGCCGATCCCGTGCGCACCCCGTACCCGCCCGCGGCCGCGGAGGACGCGCGGCCGGTCCCGAGATCCGCCTCCACCGCCCTGCGGGTCCTGGTCCAGGCCCGCCTGGCCAGGATGGCCGCGCTGCACTGAGCGGGTGTCTGGGAGATCCCCAGGCCAGCCCGTAGACTCTGGCAGAGCCGCCTAGCCATCCGGCACTGCCGCCGATTCGAGGTGCCGCCATGCAGACTGCCCTGAGCCCAGCCAGGCCGGCCAGCGCCTCCCCCGCGCCCGCGCGGCGCGCGCCGGCCGCGCGCCACGAGCCGCTGTGGATGGTCCTCTTCGACCCCGACCGGTTCGCCACCATGCGGCAGATGGCCGGCATCCTGCTCAAGAGCGGGTTCCTGCCCCGCGCCATCCGCACCGAGGAGCAGGTGATCACGATCCTCATCAAGGGGTGCGAGCTCGGCATCCCGCCCATGGAGGCGCTCACCGGGATCGTCGTCATCGACGGCAAGCCCGCGGTGTCGCCCCAGCTCATGCTGTCCCTCATCAACCGCAGCGGCGAGCTGCGGGACATCGCGATCGACAGCGACGACCAGCACTGCACCGTCACGATGACCCGGCGCGGCCGCAGGCCGCACACCGAGACGTTCACGCTCGCGGACGCACGGCGCATGGGGCTCGCGAGCCGCGAGAACTGGATGAAGCAGCCCCGCGTCATGCTCCGCTGGCGGGCCGTCTCCGCCTGCGCCCGGATCGTGTTCCCCGACGTGATCTCCGGCCTGTACACGCTCGAGGAAATGGACGCCGCGGTCGCGGTGGACGACGACGGCGGCATGCGGGCCGCGGACGCCGACATCGAGCCGCCCGCCGCGCCGCACCCGGGATCGGACAGCGGCGCGCCCCCATCGGGCGCGCTTCTGCCGGAGCCGGACGCCGGCCAAGCACCGGAGGCCGAGCCCGGCGGCGCCGAGGAGCTCGACGCCATCCTGCGCAGCGCGGCCGCGGCGGCCGGCTACGACGGCCCGGACGCCGTTCGCCGGTACCTCGCGTCCCGCCACCGGATCAGCGCGGGCGGCGCCGAGGACATCCCGGCCGAACTGCGCGGGCGCGTCCGCGCGGACGCCGTCCGGCTCCTCACGGACGAGGACGCGCCGCCGGACGCCGCACCGCCCTCCGCGGACGCCGCAGCCGCACCGCCCGAGCCCGACGCTCCCGCGCGCGCGGCCGAGGGGGGCGGCGTGTCCGACGCCGACCTCCTAGCCGCGGTCCACAAGGCCGCGGCGGCCCTGCGGGTGCGGAACCCCAACCCCGGGCTCGCCTGGCTGCGCGCGCACTACAAGACCGACGACATCTCCGCCCTCACGGCGCAGCAGCGCGATGAGGCCTACCGGCGCGCGCTCGAGATCGTCAGCAGCCGCGCCGCGCGCCAGGCGCCGTCCAGCGGGCAGAAGCGGCCGCCTTCCCCCGCGGCCGCGAAGCCCACCGGCGCGAACGGCGAGCTCCGCGGGCCGGCCGCGCCCGGCGCGACATCCCCGGCCGCGGCGGCGCTCCGGGCCGCCTTCGAGCGCGACCAGGAGCCGCCCGAGCGGCAGGAGGCCATCATCCGCGAGTTCACCCGCGGGCGCGCCCGCGAGATCGCGCAGATGACCGAGGCCGAGATCCGCGCGCTGCTGAGCGAGCGCTGGCCGGAGCTCCCCGCCACCGCCTGAGCCGCATGCCGCAGGCACCCGCCGCCCCGGCGGCGCCGCCCGCCATCCCGCGGCCGCCCGCCCCCACGGGCGAGCTCGCCGCGCTGCGGCGCGACATCCTCCGCTGCACCCGGTGCCCGCTCCACGCGCACCGCCGGCGCGCGTGCCCGGGCGAGGGCCCCGCGCGCGCGGCCGTCATGATCGTCGGCGAGGCACCGGGCTGGCAGGAGGACCGCGACGGCCGCCCCTTCGTCGGCGCGGCCGGACAGCTGCTGACCCGGCTGCTCGCCGACTGCGGGATCGACCGCGGGAGCGTCTACATCACCAACACGGTCAAGTGCCTGCCGCCCATGGCCGGCGCGTCCGCGGCCCCGTCCGCGGACGCCGTCCAGACGTGCCTGCCGTTCCTGCGGCGCGAGCTCGAGCTCGTCTCGCCCGCGGTCGTCGTCCTGGCCGGGGGCACCCCGCTGCGGGCGCTCGTCGACCCCCGCCTGTCGATCACGCGGGCGCACGGCCGCGCGTTCTTCAAGGACGGCCGATGGCTGTACCCGATCTACCACCCGTCCTACCTCCTGCGGTCCCGGGGCGACCCCCGCGTCGCGGCCGAGGCGCGGGACGACCTCCAGCGCCTCCACCACCTGCGCGGCCTGCACGCCGCGACGCTGCGGCGCCCGTGGCCGCTCCCCGAGGTCCTGCGGCACCTGTTCGCGAGCACGCCCACGCCCCACGAGCCGAACAGGCACAGCCAGGCCGCCGCCTGGCACGTCCTGGAGCACTTCGCGCTCCCCACGACGCGGGACGGCGCCATCACCTGGGACGTTCGCGGGCTGCGGCCGATGTTCAAGACGCCGAGCGCGATCCAGGAGCTGCTGCGCCGCTGGGCCGGCCGGCCCGTGCGGCTCCGGTCGGTCTCGGAAGCCCACGGCGCGGTCGCCGCGCTCGGCGAGCCCGATGCCGGCCCGGCAGAACGCGCACCAAGGAGAGACACGTCAACTACCCCGGACTGAAGTCCGGGGTTTCCGGCGCCGGAGGAAATCTATGATCAGCGAGACGAGCGCACGGATCGTCGCGCGCCTCAGCGAAGGCGCATCGTTCACCATCGACAAGCGGGAGATCACCGTCCGCCGCCGGCGCGTCATCATCTGGGCGCGCGAGTGGGACGGCGGCGCGCCGGTCGCGTCGATCTACGAGTGCTGCGATCCCGGCGCGCGGCCCATCCGCGTCCCCGTCGAGCACGCGCGCGGCAGCCGCGACGGCGTCGTGAGCGGCCTCGACCTCCTGGAGACGCTCAAGCGCTGGGTGGCGCGCCTGCCCGAGGACGAACGGTAGGCGCGCCTGCGGCGCGGACCGCCGCGCGACACAATACGAGACAGGAGAGATCCACGATGAGCGCCACTGCGCCCATCCCACTGGAGCACTGGATCCCCGATCCCGAGCGGCCGGGCTACCTCGCGTTCGCAGGCACGCCGACATACCGGGAGGTGTTCACCGCCCTCGCCGGGGCGCTCGCCGCCGAGGGACTGGTCGATGAGTACTTCGCGCCCGGGCTCGCGATCGACGGCCCCGCGCTCGACGCCCTGGTCCCGCGCGGCGCGCGGCGCGTCGCCTGCTGGGCCGCGACCGGCGGCTCGGAGGGCCACTACGTCCACGTCGAGCTCGTGTATCCCGGCCGCCGCGTGAGACTGGCCCTCGGCAAGACGTTCCTCGGCTGGGACCACGCGTGGGCGATCGCCAAGCGCGCCGCGGAGCTCCTCGGCGCGTAGCGCGCCGCCGCGCGAACCAACTGGAGGCAGCCATGCGCCAGCGCAGCCCAGCGCCGAGCACCATCACGATCCGCGCGTGGAACCCCGCCACGCGCAGGTTCGATCTGGACGTCGACGCACGCCTCGCCCACCCCGACCAGCGCCGCCGGCGCGGCGGGCCGATCTGCTGCGTCTGCGGCGGCCCGACTTACCCCGTGCTCGACGGCGAGGCGTGGTGCGGCGCGTGCGGCCTGTACCAGTAAGACGCCGCCCCGAGACCAGGCGCGCCCAGCGCAGCACCATGCGAGACAGGAGGGATCCGCCGTGACAAGCCGCATGCCCGACGCGTGGTACCGCAGCAAGGCCGCCGAGCTCTACCACCGCGGCGGGGACGTCGAGATCGACCCCGACGCCGCGGTGTCGCGCGGCGATGACCCCGCCTCGAGCCGCGGCGCCTACGTCCAGGCGTGGGTGTGGGTCGACGATCCGGAGCCGGCGGCGGAGGCGGAGCCCCGGATGCGCCCGTGACGCTCAGCGACCTCGTCGACCGGTGCGCGGCGTCCCACGGCACCGGGGCGCGCGGAGCCGCGCGCGTGTGGATCTTCGGCCCGCATCCCGACCGCGTCCACACCATCGAGATCATCGGCCCCCGGAACGTCGACCACGCTGCGTGTGGCGCGCTCCTCGCCGGATCCATCTCCGCCGCCGCGCCCCTCCTGCCGTGGGCCCCGACGGCGCTCGTAGTGGCGCTACTAGACGGCGCGCGGCTCGTCGTCGACGGCGCGTCCTCCGGCGAGGCGCTCGCGCGGATCTCGCCCGCCTGCGCCCCGCACGCGGCGGAGCCCGTGCGCCTGCCCCCCGCCCGGTCCATCGCGGCCGTCCTGCTCCGCCATGCCCAGCGGCTTTGGGCGGCCCCGCTCAACTGACGGCTGACGGGAGACGCGCCCGTGCTCAGGCTCTCCGAACGCTACCCCGTGATCGCCCGCATCCCGGCCGACCACTACCTCCGGATCCACCGCTGGTGCGCGGCGCACGACGTAGGACACGGCGGCACGGCCGACCACGTCTACGACGCCCCCTCCGGCGGCGCGATCAACGTCTGGAGCGAACCGTGGGACACGCGGGATGGGCGCGCCAGGAGCGAACTGCGGGGCACGTACTACCACGAGCGAGACGACGGACTGCCTCAGGGCGCGGTGCTGGAGGCTGCTGCACGTGCCCTCGCCGAGGGCCGCGAGCCGCGCGGACTCCACGACATGACCGGACTGTCCGGCAGCGAGGAGATCCTGCCTGCCAGGACGTGCCTCGTCGTGTGGAGCCCGGGACGCCTCCGCGAGCACGCCTGGACCGCCGCGCAGGCGCGCGCGCACTTCGCGGCGCTCTACCGGCGCGTCATCGGCGTCCCTCTCCCGGGCGAACCACTGTAGCACGGCCGCCTTCAAGCCGTACGCCGCGTACGCCGTGCTGCCCGGCAAGACACGGCGGCGTCCACGAGATGTTCGGCCCGCCGTCCGCTATCCAGGAGCTGTTGCGCCGCTGCGTCGGCCGGCCCATCCGGCTCGACCTCGCCCACTCACCCCTGCGATGTGGGGTCCGGGCCGCCATCCTCTCCGGCGAGACCGCAGATGCGCGGCCGGCTCCGCCGGCCGGAGGCTAACCGCAACCGGACCGCCTCGGGCTGGAGGACCGGCCGCCATGGAGCGCCAGAGGTTGCACCCACCTCACCCGGCCGCCGGCCTACACTCCCCTCCGCCTGGGCGCGTCCAGGGCGGGAGTCGCGTGCTCCCGCCCCCGCGGCGGCAGCACCCTCTTCGTCCGGCACCACCCGGAGCTCACAGAGCCCGGGCCGACCGGGCGGAAGGAGGAAGGCATGCTGCCGAGGATCGGGCGGAGGACATGGGTCAAGATCCGATACAGAATGCGGGTGCATGAGACAGGTCAACTTGAGCGACTGCACCTCAAGCTCTCCCCGGAGGCCTTCCGGTACTGTCCGGCAAGCCTCCGCGGTCGCGTCTGGCGGATCCTCGACCTGCTCGCGCAGATGGACGCGGGCGTCCTCCCACCCCGCACCCGCCGCGAGCTCGAGGAGCGGCTCGCGGAAGTCGACCCCATCGTGGACCGGCTCATCGCCGGTCAAACACGATGGGGAGCGTCCCAGGACTAACCACTAACCGGCGGGCGCTCCCCCCCCGGCGGTCCGGAGGCACCGATATCCGCCTCCCCCCCTCTTCTCTCCACACCAGGAGCCTTGTATACTACACCCGTTGGAGGCGCCATGCCGAAGCGAATTACGCGCATCGCTCCACCACGAAACCCGAGCCTCGACCGGCAGGACGACATCATCAGGAGGCTCCGCGCCGATCCCGGCGCGCCCCTCATCGACGTACCCGCCGATGTCGCCAGAGCCGTCAGGGCCGTGGCCAGCATCGAGTTCGGAGGACACTGCACGTTCGTCCAGCTCCTGCACGCCTGCCTGTCCCTCCCGGAGTTCGCCTGGTGGGCCTCCCCCGAGAATGCCGCCGTGCTCACTCCGCGCGAAAAGCTCGTGCAGGACGCGATCGACGCCAGCACACCCGCCGACGACCGCCTCCTCTACAAGACAGTCCGCCCCGCCACCCCAAATCCCGAAGAGATCGCACTCATGATCACGGAGGCGATCCGGCAGAGCCCCGACTGGACCGTCACCATCACACCGCCCACACAGTACGGCAGCCAGCGCCTCGTCTTCCGCAGGCACGCCCCCTCGTGAGCCACCGCTTCGCCCTCAGGGAACGACACGAGCGGCACTTCTGGTGGGACGTCAACGACCACCTCGCCGCCCTCATGGAGCACCTTCCGGACGGCCCGTGGGCGGACGTGCCCCACCCCCTGGGCCCCGCCATCTGCGCGTGGATCGATGCCCTCTTCGGACCCCGGCGGTTCACCCTGGTCCAGGTCCTCCGAGAACCGCTCCCCCACGAGCTCACCCCGCCGCCGCGGCCCTGGGACCCGGAGCGCGACGCGTACTACACCGGACAGCAGCCGCCAAAGCACGACATCGTGATGGAGCTGTACGAACGGCGCGCAGCCAAGTACGGACCGCCAGTGGCGCGGGACTCCCGGCACGCCGGAAGGATCATCGCCGAGGCCCTGAGGATCGGCGGCTGGCGCGTCTGGGTCGAGGACGGCCTCGTCAAGTTCCAGCAGCGCCAGAAACGCGACACCGCGCAGCCGCCTGATCCGACAGGGCAGATCCTCACCCCGGTGTAACGCCTACCGCCGCTCTGTCGCAGGTTCCAGCGGGCCGCGATCGACTACCTGCGGGCACTGCCGACCGCCGACCCCGTGCGCGTGCTCGTCGTCAATCGCTCCTCCAGCGGCGATGCGCGGCCTCCGGCCGCGGAGCCGCGCGCCGCTGCGGTGAGCCGCGCCGCCGCAGAAAGGAGCATGCCCATGCCATCCACACTGCCCCGCGCCGCCGTCTTCATCGACGCCGGCCACGCGATCGCGCACCTCGGCCAGCTGCTGCACCGGACCACCGAGCGCGCGGCGCTCGCGGTTGACGCCGAGGCGCTCGCCGCGGCCATCCGCGAGCACATCACCAAGGACAGCCGCGAGGAGGTCCTCCGCACCTACTGGTACGACGCGCCGCCGCCCGGCGGCGACGCACACGCCGACCTCCCCGCCGCCCCCGGCATCACCGTGCGGTTCGGCCAGCTCGTGGGCGGCCGCCAGAAGCGCGTGGACGCCATGATCGTCGCCGACATCGTGCGGCTCGCCTGGACCGGCGCTATCTCGACCGCGTACCTCGCCGCGCGCGACGACGACCTGCTGCCGGCCGCCGCCTCCGCCAAGGACGCCGGCGCCCGCGTCGTCCTCGTCGAGCTGGGCGCCGCCTCGCCCTCCCTCCTCCGCGCCGAGGCCGACGCCGCGCTCACGGTCCCGCTCGAGGCGCTCCGCCACGCCGTCCGGCTCCGCGCCGACACCGCCTCGCCCACGCGCGACCTCACCGACCCTGCGGCCGCCGCCTACGCCGTGGGCCGCGAGTTCGCCGCCCGGTGGCTCCTCGACGCCGACCAGGCGGCCGTGCGCGCCGTCCAGCGGGTCCTCGCCAGCGGCGGCCGCATCCCCGTGGAGATCGACGCCCAGCTGCTGGATGCCACCGAGCAGCACGTCGGCCGCGCGGTGAAGCAGGACGCGGTCCGCCAGCGCATGCGCGACGGCTTCTGCGAGGAGATCGCCAACGCCGCGCCGCGCCAGAACGGCGACCGCGCACCGCGCGGGGCGCGGCGGTGACCGCGCGCGCCTCCGGCGCGGAGGCGCCGCCGCCACACCCGGGAGGCACACAGATGGCAAAGGTCGCTGTTCCGATCATCAAGCTCCGCTACGACAGCGCCGACGCGTACCCCAACGACGTCGTGGCCGTGTTCGAGGACGCGGGCGCGTGGACCCCGGCCGAGGACTACACATTTACCGGCCGCGTGTCGATCGACGCCGACACGCCGAAGGAGCGCACGGCGCAACGCAACGCGATCGCCGCGAAGCTTTGCACGATCATGCCCCGCGCTCAGGCCGAGCGCCTCATCACCCTGCTGGACGAGCACAACTGGGACGTGAGCTTCTTCGTGGACTGCTGGTAGCCGGCCGCCCGCACGAAGGCACAGGCAGCCAGCACGGCAGTGGTGCTCAACCACCTTACGAACCGTGGGAGGCGAGTGCAGCGTGGCACACAGCCGGCTCGGAGGCACACCGTGACCGCGGCCCGTGCCAGAACCATCACCTTCGGCGTCCCGCGCCCGTGGGAACCCGGCACCACCGCCGTCGTCACCGCCTCTACCCGGCTGTCGGCGCACGGCGTCAGAGGCGCCGTTCTGGAGGCCGCGACCACATGGTCCCGCACCCAGACCGGGCGGGCGGCCATCCGCGAGCACCGGCGGCACGGCTGGGCCTTCAACATCGGCGATCTCGCCGGACATCTCCGCGACCACGCCCTGCGGCGCCTGCTCTGCGAGCAGGGCATCCGCCGCCTGTCCATCCGGACGGTCGAGGGCACTGACCGCCTCGGCTGGGAGTTCGACGATCCCGTCGTGCTCGATCCCTCTCCACGCCGCTCGACGCCGCGACGCGCGACCGGGACGGCGCCGCGCGCTCGCTGATGCGCGCCGCGGCCAATCTGAGAAGGATGGCGCTCCAAGGACGGCCGCAACCCCGGACGGCATCCGCCCAGGATGCGGCCCTCCAGCGCCAGCACCCACTATCCTGAGCACAACGATCCTGGCCGAAGGCGCCCGCCGCCAGGCGGCACGGGCGCCGGCGCCCGCCGCATCCACGGAGGCCGCCACGACACACCAGTCGAGCTCCACAGAAACGCGCAGCGCGCCCCCCGCCGTCCCGGAGGAGGACCGTGGCACGGCCACCACCGCCGCGCCGCCCACGGCAACGGCACACCTCACCGAGCGGCAGGCCGAGGTCCTCCAGGCCCTGGCCGCCTACCAGCACCAGCACGGCTACCCGCCGTCGATCCGGGAGCTCGGCCGGCTCACTGGAATCCACAGCCCGTCCACAATCTTTCAACACCTCTGGACGCTCGAGCGCAAGGGGTACATCCGCCGGGAGCCGCGCCTGCCCAGGGCCGTGGCCGTCGTCCGGCTGCCGGACGCGGGCCAGACGCCCGGCGGACAGACGCCCGCTGGCGCGGGCGGAGGCGCGCCGCGGTGGCCGCGGGACCGCGCCCGGACCGCGTTGCGCGGCTCCGCCGCGGACGACGCGCTACGATAACGCCCGTGCCCAGCGAGGTGACCGCCCGATGACCACTCGCACCGCGCTTCCGCCCGAGACCCTCGCCGCGTTCGGCGGCGATGAGCTGCGGGCCCGGGTGTATTGGGAAAAGTACTCCCTCCGCGGGCCAGACGGACACCCGACTGAGCGCACTCCACAGGACATGTGGCGCCGCGTCGCCTCGGGGCTCGCCGCCATGGAGCCGGATGAACCTCGGCGCGCCTCCTGGCAGCAGGAGTTCTATTGGCTGCTGGACGGCTTCCGCTTTCTCCCCGGCGGGCGCATCCTCCATGCCGTCGGGCAACACGCCGTCGGCCGCAAGGCGGCCCCGACAAACTGCTTTGTGATCCCCCTCAAGGGCGACTCCCTGCCCGACATCTACGAGTGCGCGAAGGAGATGGCCGTCACGTATTCACGCGGGGGCGGCGTCGGCGTGGACATTTCCGCGCTCCGGCCCCGCGGCTCGGTCGTCCACAACGCCGCTCACGAGAGCACCGGCGCCGTCTCGTTCATGGAGACCTTCTCGCTCGTCACCGGCACGATCGGCATGTCCGGCCGGCGCGGCGCGCTCATGATCACGATCCGGGACTCCCACCCGGACGTCCTGGACTTCGTGCGCGTCAAGCGCAACCGGGACAAGGTCCGGTTCGCGAACATCAGCGTGCTCGTGAGCGACGCCTTCATGCGCGCCGTGGAGGCCGACGGGCCGTGGCGCCTCCGCTTCGAGAACCCCGAGGCCCGGGTCCTCGTGGAGCGCACCATCAATGCGCGCGAGCTGTGGCACGAGCTCATCCGCGGCGCCCGCGACTGGGCCGAGCCGGGGTGCCTTTTCATCGACACCGCCCGGCGGCTCGGCACCACCGAGTACAACGGGATGCACGTACTCACCACAAACCCCTGCGGAGAGCAATTTCTGGACCCCTACAACAACTGCTGCCTCGGCTCGCTGAACCTGCTCACGTTCGTCCGCCAGCCATTCGCTGACCTCCAGCCGCAGGACAACGTGAACTGGGACGCGCTTCGCCGGGCCGTCCAGGCCAGCGTGCGTTTCCTCGACAACGTCATCACCTACGCCGACCCGCTCTTCCCGCTGGAGGCCCAGCGCGAGGCCGCGCGGCGCACACGCCGGGTGGGACTGGGCATCACCGGCCTCGGCGACCTGTTGGCCGCCCTGCGGCTCCGCTACGATAGCGACGAGGCCATCGCGTTCGCGGACCGCCTCATGGCGTTCATCAAAATCGCCGCGTACCGAACATCAGTCGAGCTCGCGAAGGAGAAAGGCGCATTCCCCGCCTTCGATGCGGCCCAGCACCTCGCGCAAGCGTTCTGCTCCGCCCTCCCGGACGACCTGCGCGCCGACATCGAGGCCGCAGGACTGCGCAACGCGGCGATCCTCACCGTCCCCCCCACCGGCAGCATCAGCGCCATGGCAGGCGTCACCAGCGGCATCGAGCCCATCTTCGCGCTCGCCTACCTGCGCCGCAGCGAGTCCCTCAGCCAGGAGTATTTCACCGTGGTCCATCCGCTCGCGGACGCGTACCTCCGCGCGGCGGGCCGCGCCGTCCCCGACCTCCGCAACGCCGCGCAGCCGGACGACCTCCTCCGGAGCCTCCTCCCGGCATACTTCGTCACGGCGCATGAGATCGACCCGCTCCAGCGCGTCCGCATGCAGGCGGCGATCGCGCGCCACGTAGACAACTCGGTGAGCACCACGGTCAATCTCCCGCGGGACGTCTCCATCGACACCGTCGAGCAGGTCTACCGGCTCGCCTGGCAGCTCGGCTGCAAGGGCATCACCGTCTACCGCGAGGGCTCGCGCGAGGGCGTGCTGCTCACCCCCGAGGAGGCCCGGCGGCGCCAGCAGCTCGTCGCCCTGGCCGACCGCGTCACGGCCGCGGCCACGGAGGCCGTCCCCACGCTCGCCGACCGCAACGGCCGCGCGCCGGAGGAACAGATCGAGCACGTCGTCCGCGTGCTCGCCGAGCTGGCCCGGCGGCGCCCCGAGCAGCTCGAGCTCATCTCGCAGCCCACGGGCCCCCTGCGCGACCGGCCGCAGGCGCTCGAGGGCATGACCTACCGGATCCCGATGGACCGGCTCGGGACGCTGTTCGTCACGATCAACGACCTCGACGGCGAGCCGTTCGAGGTCTTCTGCCGGCTCGGCAAGGCCGGCGCCGACACCGAGGCCGACAGCGAAGCCCTGGGACGCCTCGTGAGCTTCGCGCTGCGCCTGCACGGCCCGGTGCCGCGCCGGACGCGCCTCGAGGCCCTGGCCGAGCAGCTCCAGGGCATCGGCGGCAGCATCTCGATCGGGTTCGGGCCGAACCGCGTGCGTTCGATCCCGGACGGCATCGCCCAGGCGCTCCGGCGGCACCTCGAGCGGCAGGCCGCGCCCGAGCCCGAGCCGGCGCCCGCACCCGCGCCGGCGGGCACCGCGGCGGCCGGGGGCGCGGCGCCGCGCGCCGCGGAGGCCGCGCCGCCCATCGCGGGCGCCAGCAACGGCAACATCTGCCCGCGCTGCCAGCGCTACACCCTCGTCACCAGCGAGGGGTGCTCGAAGTGCGGATGCGGCTATAAGGAGTGCTGATCGTGGTCCCCGCGGACGCCGTCAAACGCTTCACCTACCGCTGCGACAGCTGCGGAGGGCGCGCATCGACCTATTTCGGCGGACCCGTGCTCTGCGTTGGCTGCGGCCGGCACTGCCGCTGCCTCGGAGTCGAGGTGCTCGTCCGCCTCCGAAACGGCCGCAGGCGCTGGAAGCGGCCGTGGAACGTCAGACAGACCGACAGCGCGATCACTGATCGCGACTTTTGACCGGGAAGCACCACATGCGCCGGCTGATCACCGGACTCGTCATCGGCTTCACGTTCGGCGCCGCGGCCGCGGCGTCGGCCGGGTACTACGACCGCCAGATGTGGGCGCAGATGCTCCCTGTGGAGCAGCTGGGCTACATCGCCGGGGTCGCGGATGCCCTCCAGGCCGTCAACGAGGCGATTCAGATCCTCGGGGCGGAACGCGCCGCTGAGCTCGTCGCCGCGGCCGACCGGTGCACCAACCCCCTCAAGCTCGGCGAGGTTCGCGACATCGCCCGCGGCGCTGTGGCAAAGCACCCGGACGTCGCGCCGGCGGAGGCGATCTTCGTGGAGCTCTGGGACTGCTCGACCACGGCGCCGCAGCCCCAGCCGCAGCCAGAGCAGACTCCAAGCTCCACGTCCGGGTACTCAGCCTCCGCCCTGCCGTAGGCGCACCGGCATGGACCTGCCAGGCACCCCAGACTGCCCGCCGGGATGCGCGGCCGGCACCCCCATCCTCGCGCCGCGCGGCTGGGTGCCGATCGAGCGCCTGGACCCAGGGACGCACATCAGCACCGTGAACGGCATCCACCACGCCGTCCGCATCGACCGCCACAGCCGGGTGCCGGTCTTCCTGGTAGAGACGGAGGACGGGCAGCGGCTGCGGGCGTCCGGCGCCTGCCTCGTCCGCACCCGCGCGTCGGACGACCCTCGGGAGCGCGCCTGGACCCGCGTCGATGTTCTGCGCGCCGGCGACACCGTTGACACCCACCTCGGCCCCCGGCGCGTCGCCTCGGTTTCACCCGACGGCGCGGAGGACGTCTACCTGCTCCACGAACCACACACCCGGACCTACATCGCGGGCGGATACATCTGCCGCGCCGCGGGCCACACCGCGCCGCCGCCGTGCGCATACAGCAGGGGTTCACCTCGCGGCGCCGCCTGAGCCGGTACACTGGCCCACCAGAACCACACACCACCGAAAGGAGCGTGATCGACATGCGCACCATCGCCGCGCTCGCCGCAGCGGCCCTTCTCGCCATCCTCGGCGGCTCCGGACAGGCCCTCGCCGCCCACGGAGGCGCTGGCGGCGGCGCGCTCCAGTTCTCCGCGCCGCAGCACCCGCTGTGCTCCGCGTACCCGGAGCAGTGCCCGGACCAGGGCAACGCGGACTAGCTAGCCGCAGCAGCCGCACCGGGCACGGACGCACGCCCGGCCCGCTGCGGCCCGGCCCCAGCCTCCGCATGACCGACCGCACCGCCGACCGCCTGGCGCTCACGCTGGCCGCGCTCGCCGCCGCCGCGTGGGCATCCGCGCTTGCCGCCGCCGGCCTGTCCGCGCATGCCGACCGGCTCGCCGCCGCGGGACTCCTCCTCGCCGCCGCCGCGGCGGCCGCGTTCACATCCGGCGCCGCCGCGGACGCCGTCCGCAGAGCCCGCGCCGCGCGGGCGCGCGCCCTCCACGGCCTGTCGAGCCCGTCCCTCTGGACGGACGACGCCGAGCTCGACGACTTCCTCCGCGACACCTACGCCGCGCGCGGCGCGCTCACGCTGGCCGCCTACCAGACCGGCGCCCGCGTCACGGCCCGGTACCCGAAGCGCGGGCTTGTGGGCCTGTACTACACCGCGCTCGGGCTCGCGGGCGAGGCCGGCGAGATCGCCAACAAGGTCAAGAAGCTCATCCGGGACGAGGGCGAGGCGCTCCCGGACGACGCGCGCGCGGCCATCGCCGACGAGCTCGGAGACGCCCTCTGGTACGCCGCCATGCTCGCACGCGAACTCGATCTGCCGCTCGAAGACGTCGCCCGGCGCAACCTGGCAAAACTCCGCGACCGCGCGGAGCGCGGCGCCATCGCCGGCAGCGGCGACCACCGGTAGCACGCCGGCCGGCGCGCGCCTTCCGGCGCGGACCGGCGGGTGATCACAGCAGCGCACGGAACGCGCACGCGCCATGCGCCCCAAGATCGATCACCGCACCGGCATCGGCCTGCGCGATCCGGACGGCGCCGCCAGCGCCGCGATGAACGACGGCTGCGGTCGGCTCCGCCGACCGCCCGGTGCACCAGGGAGGTGCATCACCAGTGCTTAGGAGCCCACGCACCATGCGCACCACGCTCACCACCGCCGGTCTACTCGCGCTCGCCGTGTTCGCGGCCGCCACCACCGCCGCGATCGGCAGAATCCGCACCGACCTGCAGAGCCTCCACCACACGGTCGCGCTGCTCGAACACCGCCCCCTGGCCGCGGCCACCGACTTCAAGACCGCGGCGGGCGCCCGCGTCTACACATCCACTGACTGGAAGACCATCAGCCGGTAAGCGCCGGCATACCGCCGCGCAGGAGGCACACAGCCATCCTCCCGCTCCGAGACTCGATCGCCGTACGAGAAGCGGCCCGGCTCCTGGACGTATCCCGCCAGCGCGTCCACCAGCTCACCGCCGCCAGCGCGCTCAGGACGCAGGCAGTTCCCGCACCAGGCCGCTCGGGCTTCCTGTACCTCATTCATCGGCAGGACATTGAGCGCCGCTTGGCCGCCCAACACGACGAACACCGCCACCCTCAGCGCAAGGAGAGCACACGGTAATGCACGCCCAGATCGACCGCGTCCAGCTCGCCAGAGTCCTTCAAACGACCGGACGGGCGCTGCCGGCGAGACCGGCCATGCCGGTCCTGGCCAGCGTGCTCCTGGAGGCTAGGCACGGCACGCTCACCGTCTCCGCCACCGACCTCGAGCTCGGCATCCGGACGCGCGCCCCGGCGGCGCCGCGTATACTGTCATGCAGTCGTCCGTCAACACGCGCGATGGAGGTTCCGATGGCCGCCAACCGCGTTCGCGAGCGAACGGCCGACGCCGACCCGGCGCTCGACCGCGCGCTCGCGCAGATCCGCAAACAGTACGGCCCGGGCGCGATCATGCGGCTGGGGGAGCGGCCGGCCGCGGCGCGCGCCGCGGCCATCCCGACCGGCGCCCTCGCGCTCGATCTCGCGCTCGGGATCGGGGGCGTGCCGCGCGGGCGGATCACCGAGATCTACGGCACGGAGGGATCAGGCAAAACGACCATCGCGCTCCACCTCGCGGCCGGCGCCCAGCGCCAGGGCGGGCTGGCGGCCTACATCGACGCCGAGCACGCGCTCGACTGCGCCTACGCCCGCGCGATCGGCGTCGACACCGACGCCCTCTACATCGCCCAGCCCGACCACGGCGAGGAGGCGCTGCAGGTGGCCGAGACGCTCATCCGCAGCGGGCGGGTCGCCATCATCGTCATCGACTCGGTCGCGGCCCTCGTCCCCAAGGCCGAGCTCGAAGGCCAGGTGGGCGATCCGTTCGTCGGGCTGCAGGCGCGGTTGATGTCGCAGGCGCTCCGGAAGTTCGCCGGACTGGCCGACCGCGCCGGGACGGCCGTCGTGTTCCTCAACCAGATCCGAGAGCGCGTCGGCGCGATGTTCGGACCGGCGGAGACCACGAGCGGCGGCCGGGCGCTGCGCTTCTACGCCTCGGCGCGGCTCGAGGTCCGCCGCACCGAGACCCTCAAGGAGGGCGATCGGCCGATCGGCCAGCGCGTGCGCGTCAGGGTGGCGAAGAACAAGCTCGCGCCCCCGTTCCGCGAGGCCGAGCTCGAGATCCTGTTCGGGCGCGGCATCAACACTGCCGCGAGCCTCCTCGACGCGGCGCTCGCCTCCGAGACGCTGTCTCGCGGCGGGGCGTGGATCGCCTTCGGCGATCGGCAGCTCGGACAGGGGCGCGGCGCCGCGTGCAGGGCGCTCGCGGACGATCCCGCGCTCGCCGCCGAGATCGAGCGCCGGGTCCGGAGCGGAGGCCAGGCGGCGTCCCAGGGACGCCCGGACGCCGCCACGCTGTGATCGACGCCGCGCCGCCTCTTCCCCGGCGCTCCACCCGGGCAGCTCCGGATCGCGGCGGCCGCCCGAAGCCGGCGCGGCGCCCTTCGGACAGCGCGCTCGCGGCGCGCGCCCGCGCCGGGGACGACGCCGCGTTCGAGGCCCTGGCCGCCCGCTACGCCGCGTACATCCGCGCGAGGGCGTCCACGTTCTTTCTCCCCAGCGGCGGCAGCGCCCAGGACCTCGCCCAGGAAGGCCTGCTCGGGCTGTACCAGAGCGTCCGGGACTACCGGCCCGGGCGCTGCGGCTTCGCGGCGTTCGCCAGGGTGTGCATCGACCGCCAGATCCTCACCGCGGTCAAGGCCGCCACCCGCGAGAAGCACCGCGCCATCAACACCGCCGTGCCGCTCGACGCGCCGATCCGCGCCGACAGCGCGCTCACGCTGGCCGACGTCCTCCCCGGCCCGGACCGGCACAACCCCGAGCACGAGGCGATCCGCCGGCTCGAATGCCGGGAGCTGCTCGGCAGCATGCGCGCGCTGCTGAGCCCGCTCGAGTACACGGCGGCGGCCGACTGCCTCGCGGGGCTGTCGTACCGCGAGATCTCCGCTCAGGCCGGCCTCGGTCAGAAATCCATCGACAACGCGCTCCAGCGGGCCAAGCGGAAGCTCGCGGACGCCGGCCGCGCGGCCTCGGCATGACGGCGCTCGGCGGCGAGGGCGCGCCGCCCACGGTGCCCGCGATGCCGCGGCGGGCGAGCGGCGGCACGCGGTGCGGCGTCGGATGAAGACGCCCGAGCGCCGCGCCCCAGATCTCAGCGCCGCCCAGCGCCGCCTGCTCGGCGGGCTCGACACGCTGGAGGCGCTCGCCAGTTACCTCATCTCACAGGACGAGCGCCGTCGGGAGCTCCTGTGGGAGACCGCGGATCTCCTGGCCGCCTGGATCTCGACGCACGCGAACGGCGGCCACGTGACCCCGCTGTACAGGAGCCTGGCGCAGGCCACGGGCTGGAGCAGCCGGTTCGTCCGCGACCTCGTGCGCACCGCCGCGGCCTTCCCGCCCGATGCCCGCGCGCGGCACGCGGACAAGTCCTGGCAGTGGTTCGCGGAGTGCCTGCGCGACGGCGATCCCCAGGAGGCCGCCGAGCGGTACGCCGACATGTCCGTGCGCGAGATCCGGGACTACCGGCGAAGCCGCAAGCAGCGGCCCGGGGAGCCCGGCTACCTCCGGCTCAGCGTGACGCTGCGGCCGGACCACGTCCAGGAGCTCGAGGCGACCGACAAGGTGGCCGTCACGACCGTCCTGCCGAGCGGGCACGAGGCGCGCGTCACGATCCGGCGCGGCGCGCCCGCCGTGCGCGAGCCTGGAGATCGCGAGCTGGAGGACGCAGGGCGCTGCTGACCGCAGCGCCTTCCGACACGCCTCCATGCCGCCGACAAGGCCGAGATCTCTCCCCAGCAGGACGGCGCCCGCGGCGCGGATCCCGAACCAGCCGGGACCCCAGCGCGAGAAGCGGGCGCCCGTGCCCGCCCCTGTGAGGCCGGGTTTCGAGCCGTCCGGCCGCCCGCCGGCGCATACTGTCGGTCCCCTCCTTCTGGGCGCGGGAGGGACCAGGAGATGCGTTGCCGACGAGCCTTCGGGCTCGTGGAGCTTATCGTCGCCATGGCCGTGCTCGCCGTCCTCGCGGCCTCGGGCACGGCCTCGTACACGGCGATTGCGCGCCGAGCGCACACCTCCGTCGCCGCCGCGGCATTGGACCGGCTCGGCACGCTGCTCGAGGCCTACCGGTCGTTCGCGGTCTCCGAGAGCTACCCGACCGACGCGGTCAACGCGGCCGGGCAGCCGAACGCGGGAGCGCAGAGCTACGACGCCCTGATCGCCGACCTCGCGTCCGACGCCCCCGCTCCCGCCGCTCCCTACGCCTCCGTGTTCGCGTCCTGGACCTACCAGCCGGGACCGCCCGCGGCGATCCAGGGGCCGTGCTGCGCGGGGATCGGCGTGCAGCTTGCGGTCGGCCCGGACGGCAGCGCCGCGGGAACGTTCGGCGGCGTGCCGGTCGAGGGGAGCGTCGCCGGCGGAGGCGGCGCGGGAACGCTCGCCCTGTCGGCCGGCGGCGCCGCGTTCGCGTACGGATCGTACACCTGCGGCGGGGGATGCGTGTTCAGCGGGACCGTGTCCGGGACAGCGTTGAGCTTCGATCTTACCGGAGATCCGGCGCAGGGGGGGCGACCTCGTGGCGCAGTCAGCGTCGCTCCAGAACCACGGCGCGTGGGTGTCGTCCGTGGCGCGGTGGGCGAACCAGCACATCCCGCCCGGCAGCCTCCGCGGAGAGATCGTCTCGGACGCCGCGCGGTCGCCGTGGCTCAGCGGCTCCCCCGATCCTCCGCCCGCGCCCACGTCGTACACCATCGCGGCGGCGGCCCGTGACGGAGACGGGCACGTCCTGTGCCTCGACGGCATCCACGGGGTGGTCGACCTCGGCCCCGGCGGAGCCCCGGCATCGCCCGGCGTCTCGTGCCGCTGACGCCGTGCGCGGCGGATGCCTCCGGGACGCGGGCGGACAGCTGCCGCGGGCCCGCGGCGCAATCCGCCAGATGCGGCCGGCCAGACAGATCCCTGCCACCCACGGCAGACGTCTGCCGTGGGTGGCAGGCCTCTGTCTGCTCCCGGCGCCTCGCGGTGCCAGACCGGCACCGCAACCGGCAGCAGGAGCGCCTCGGGCGCAGCCCCGCGGCGGCGTCGCCAACACCCGGAGGCCGGCGGTGCCATAGGCCGCGCCCAGGCCGGCGCCGCCCGATCCGGCGCCGGGTGGCGGCGAACGAAGGCCGGCGCCGCGCTATCCTGTGCGTGCCATGCCGCAGCTCGCCTACACCGCGATCTCGTCCCGCACCGGGGAGCTCGTGCGCGGCTCGGTGGACGCCGCGACGCCCCGGGAGGCGGTGGCCCGGCTGCAGGCGCAGGGGCTCGTCCCCGTCGACGTCCGCGCGCCGGGCCTGCTGGGCCTGCGCCGCCGGCGCATCCCGGTCCAGCTCGTGGCGAACACGCTCCAGCAGATGGCGCAGATGCTCCAGATCGGCAGCGCGCCGCTCGCGCAGATGCTCGACAGCATGGCCGAGGAGCAGGAGCACCCGGGGCTGCGCGGGGTGCTCGAGCAGCTCAACCGCGCGGTGGTGCGCGACGGGATGGCGCTCAGCCAAGCGATGGCCCGGATGCCGGACGTGTTCCCCGCGGTGGTGACCCAGCGCGTCGCAGCCGGGGAGGCGGACGGCACGCTGGGCGAGGCGCTGCAGGGCTCGGCCGCGTACCTGATCCAGATGGCGCGGGCCCGCGCCCGGATCCTGAGCGCCATGAGCTACCCCGCCGTCGTCGGCGGGATCGCCGTCGCGATCGTCTCCGGGCTCAGCGTCACCGTGATGCCGCGGTTCGCCGCGTACTTCGTGCAGGCGCACGTCCCGCTGCCGCTCATGACGCGGCTCGTGCTCGGGTTCGGCCAGCTGCTGGCCCGCCACGCGCTCCTGGTGCTGCTGGGGCTCGCGGGCGCGGCGGTGGGGACGGCGCGCCTGCTGGCGCGGCCGCGGGTCCGCGACGCGCTGGACCGGTTCCTCTGGCGCGTGCCCGGGTGGCGGCGGATCGTCCGCCACCTCGCGTGGGCGCGGTTTGCGCAGACGCTCGGGGCCCTCTACGGGCACGGCGTCAACATCCTGGACGCGCTCCAGCTCGCCTGCGACGGCGCGGGGACGGCCGTGGTCCGCGACGCCGCACCGCTCCTGATCCGGCGCGTCAGCCAGTCCGTGCCGCTGTCCGCGGCGCTGCGCGAGGCCGGCGTGTTCAGCCCGAGGCTGGTGACGATCGCCGCGTGGGGCGAGCGCCACGGGACGCTCGACCGGATGCTGCTCGACGCCGCGGAGATGTACACGCACGACGTGGACGTGCTCCTGGAGCAGCTCCCGCAGCTCGTGCAGCCGGTGATGATCGTGATGATCGGCGGCATCGTGGCGACGTTCCTGGTCTCGATGTACTGGCCGATGTTCTCGCTGTACAACGTCATCGCGAGCGGAGGCCTCAAGTAGCCGTGCCCAGGCCCGACGCCCCGCGCCCGCGCCGGACCGCGCCGCCGCCGGGAGCGGCGCAGGAGGCGCTGCCCGTGTTCACGGCCGCTGACGCCGTCGCGTCGTCCGCCGCGAGCGGGAACGGCCAGGGCGGGCGGCCCGGCGATGCCGGCGCCGCGAAGGCCCTGCTCGAGTGGCTGGCGCTGGGGCGCGAGCTGGGGGCGAGCGACCTCCACGCCGTCCCCGGCGCGCCGCCGCGCCTGCGGATCTCCGGCGCGCTGGCGCCGCTCGAGGGCGCCCCGGAGATCACGGGCCCGATGCTGGCCGAGATCACGCGCGACCTCCTCTACGGCGCCGGCTACGGCCAGGCGTGGCACGACTGGTACTACGAGGAGCACGACCTCGACCTCGGGCTCACGATCGACGGCGTGGGGCGGCTGCGGTGCAGCCTGCTGTTCGACCGCGGCGCGCCGGCCATCATCGTGCGCCTTGTGGCCGACCGCATCCCGTCGCTCGAGTCCCTGGGGCTGCCGGCCGTGACGCGGTCGCTCATGCAGCGGCACGCGGGGCTGTGGATCTTCACCGGCGCGACCGGCAGCGGCAAGAGCACGACGCAGGCGGCGATCCTGCGGGCGATCCTCGAGGAGCAGCCCAGGCGCGTCATCACGATCGAGGACCCGATCGAGTACCTGCACGCGCACGCCCGCGGGCTCGTCACCCAGCGCGAGGTCGGGCTCGACACCGCGAGCTTCGAGCGCGGGGTGCTCGGGGCGCTGCGCCAGGACGCGGACGTCATCCTGATCGGCGAGATGCGCGAGCTCGAGACGATCCAGCAGGCGGTGCGCGCGGCCGAGACCGGGCACCTGGTGCTGGCGACCCTGCACACGAAGGACGCCCCCGGCGCCGTGGACCGGCTCATCGACGTGTTCCCGCCCGGCCAGCAGGAGCAGATCCGGCTGCAGCTGTCGGACGTGCTGCTCGCCGTGTACGCGCAGCAGCTGGTCCCCGCGTCCCCCGCGGCCCGGGAGCCCGAGGAGCGCGCGCTGCGGGGCCGCGTGGCCGCGGTCGAGGTCCTGCTCGGACCGATGGCCGAGCTGTACGCGACGGGGGCGCAGATCCGGGATCGGCGCACCCAGCAGCTCGTGACGATCATGGACTCGAACGTGCGCCTGGGCTGCCAGACCATGGAGCGCGCGCTCGTGGAGCTCGTGCTCGCCGGCCGGGTGACCGAGCGGGACGCCCTGGACGCCGCCGTGCGCAAGGAGGCGTTCCAGCGCCTCCTTGCGGAGCTGCGCCGGTGAGGGCGCGCAGGGGCGGCTCGCTCGTCGAGGCGCTCGTCGCCTCCGCCGTGCTGGCGGCGGTCGGGCTCGCGCTCGTGGAGTCGGTCGCCGCGGCGGCGAACGCCGGCACGCGCGCCGCGGCGGGCGCGCAGGCGCGCCGGCTGCTCGAGCAGGGCCTCGAGCAGGCCCGGAGCGGCCGCGGGGCGCCGTCCGGCGGGACCGCGGGGCCGTTCACGGTGGCAGTGGCGACCCAGCCGGCGTCGTTCGGCGCGCTCACCACTCCGGCGAACGCGCCGTCGTGCGGCGGCTGCAGCGGCGCGATCGCGACGGGCGGGGTGGGCAGCCTCACGCAGGTGACGGTCACGATCACGGATACGGCCGACGGATCGGTGGTGGCGCGCGGTGCCACGGTCACGCCGCCCTAGCGGCCGCGCGCGGCGCGGCCAGGCGCTGCTCGGCGCGCTCATCGCCGCGGGCGCGGTCGGCCTGCTCGCGGCCGGCCTCTACGGGCTCGCGTTCGAGGGCGCGCAGGCCGGCCACGCGTCGCTCGCGCAGCTCGCCGCGATGAGCGCCGCGGAGGGCGGGCTCAACGTGACGCTCAAGATCCTCAACGACACCGCCAACCAGGCGCTCGTCCAGAACCTCGGCCAGGTGCCCCGCTCTACCGCGCAGGCGTGGGGCCAGCAGTCCACGTCGTACAGCGCCGCGCAGCAGAACTTCCAGGCGATGATGACGGGCTACGGGCCGTTCGAGTGGGTGGCGGCCTTCCCGGACACCGCGCAGGCCGCTCCCCCCGCCGCGATCGTCGGGGCCAGCGGCACGCTCCCGGGACCCGGCGGGACGCTCAAGTGGAGCGCGTACGCGGGCCTCATCGCGGTGCCCTCGCCGCTGCCGACCTGGCAGGACAACGGCGTCGTCGCGACCCTGACCTTCCCGATCGGCCTCCTGGCGCACGCGTGGGTGTGGGGGCCGCCGGACGCCAGCCCGGGCGCGGGCCAGTACCTGGGCGAGGTGACGGGCTACAGCCCGCCCAACGTCCCCGGCGCGATCGTCCTCACCTACCAGGACTGCCCGAACTACTACCAGCCCCCCTCGTGCGGCTACCCGACCGCGGTGCAGGTCACGGTGCCGGCAGGCCAGCTGATCCTCAATGACCCGAACGCGCAGGTCCCGCCCCCGCCGTAGGGCGTTCACGCTCGTCGAGGCGCTCGTGGCGCTCGCGATTGTCGCCATCAGTGCGACCGTTGCCATGGGGGCCTGGCAGCGCACGCAGGAGGCCGCGACCCTGAGGCAGGCGCAGATGCAGGTCGCCGCGATCCTGCGGGACGCGGTCGCGCGCACGCAGCAGGCGACCGGGGCGCCGGTGCAGGCGGGGGTGGCCTTCCAGGCCAATAGCGGCGTCCTCCAGGAGTACGTGAACACGGGCGGCGGCTGGCAGGCCGCGCAGCCGGGCGGCAACCTGTCCCTCAGCCTGCCGCCCGGCGTCGTGGTGCAGAGCTGGTCGTTCGACCAGACCGGGTTCGCGAGCTGGCCATACGGGGCGACGGCCATGCGGGCCCAGAGCGGAGAGACGGACACGGGCGTCTACGAGCAGGTTGCGGGGGTGACCTCGCCCGGGAGCGTCACAATAGCCTCGACGCACGGGATGACCGCGACGGTCTACGTGACCAGGGCCGGGACGGTCTGGTACTGACGCGGGAGGCGCAGCATGCGGTACGGTGCGTGTCGGCGCGGCTTCACGCTCGTGGAACTCATCGTCGCGCTGGCCATCCTCGTCGTTTTGGCGGTATTCGGCCTGCAGCGCTTCGCGGCCGCGCAGAAGCAGGCGCAGCAGAACGCGCAGTGGGCCCAGGCCCAGGCGCTCGCGCAGGCGGTGAGCGCGTTCTATGCCGTGAACGGCTGCTATCCCCCCAGCCCCGGAGACAACCAGATGCCCGCGGGGCTTGCCCCCTACGTCGGCGGGACGTGGCCCATGGGGTACCAGTACGTCGCGTGGTCGTGCACGTCGTACTGCGTGAACGCATCCTCGGGCGGGACCGCCAACGGCATCGGGGTGATCGCCGACGCGCTCTACCAGGGCATCTTCTTATCGAGCGACATGGTGGTCCTCGTCTACTACCAGCCCGTGCCGGTGTGCTGAGGCTGTGCGGCCGGCGCGGCGGGGTCGAGGTTGAGATGCGCAGGGGGTTCACGCTCATCGAGCTCATCGTCGCCCTCGGCATCGTGGCCGTGATGGCCGCGGTCGGCCTGGGCGTGCTCGGCGGCGTCCAGCGGAAATCCAACGACAACATCGCGATCGGGATCGTCGCCCAGCTGGGCAGCAACATGTCGCACTACGCCGCGTTCAATGCCGGCGCGTATCCCGCTAACATGTCCGCGGCCACATGGGCGCAGATGATCGCGGCGCTGGGCAGTTACGCGGAGCTGCCGTCCGCGACACCCAGCGTCCTTCAGAACTTCACGGGATACGTTGACACCACCGGCAGCACGTTCCAGTTTGTCTTCACGGCCAAGAACGGCACGGGGGCGTGGTACTGCCACGACCCGAACGGCATGGCGCAGCTCAGCGGCACCCCGAGCGGCGGCGGCCCGTGGTCGGGGTGCCCGTGACCATGGTGCGGAGAATCATCTCCGTGGCGCTCGCCGCGGCCGGCATGGCGGCCGTCATGCCCGCGGTCCCGCTTTGGAGCGGAGCGGCCGCGCGCGCGGAGGTCAGGAACGTCCCGCTCGCGAGCGCGCTCGCCGGCCCCGTGCCGGTCGAGATCGGCGTCGGCCGCGTCGCGCTGCTCGATGTCGCCCCGCACCGGGTCGTGGTCGTGTCGACGAGCGACCCCACGGTCGCGCACGCGGTCGTCCGCGGCAGCGATGTGCTGCTGGTCGCGCTCCGGCCGGGCGTGACGACGGTCGGGGTGGGCCTCGGCGGCAGCCTCGCGGCGTCGTTCCGCGTGACCGTCACCGATCAGGACAGCGGCGTCCGCGCGGTGCGCCTGGACGCGGGGAGCGCGGCGGCCCGGGGATCCGACACACCCGTTTCGAAGCCGTCCGGCGGGCAGCCGGCGGCGCAGGCCGGCGGCAGGGGCGCCGCGCGTGCGTCGGACGCGGCCGGATTCGTGTCGTCGCTCAGCGGTCCGCAGCGCGCCGCGCTCGCGGCGTACCTTCAGGACCAGTCGCTCGGCAGCCTGGCCGCGCTGCTGCGCGCGCTCAGCCCGGCGCAGCAGGCCGAGTTCATGCGGCTCGTCTCGGCATCCTCCGATGAGGTGGCGAGGGTCGTGGGAAGCCGTCCCTCCGGAGCCCAGACGGCCGAGCGCGGGCAGGCCGCTCCGGACGGCTCCCAGGCGCCGCCAGGCGGCCGCGCGGCGGCCGCGGGCGCGCCGGCCGGCGCCGACGTCAGCGCCCCCGCCGGGGTCCGCGTAACCGTGGTGCCCACGTGGACGGGGCCGATGCTCTGGCTCAGCTACGTGCTCGAGAACCACACCTCCGCCGCGCTGCGCGCCGATCCCGCCAACATGTCCGTGTCCGGCGCGGCGGGGCCCGTGACCGTGCGGCAGCTCGATCCTGGCGATCCCGGGGTGATTTCGCCGGGAGGCGTGGAAACGGGAGTGATCGTGCTCGCACCGGCCCGCGGATCCGACGTGCGCGTCAGCTGGCCGCTCGGAGGCGGCGGCGCGGCCGTGCGGGTCGCTGTCAGGCGGCCAGCGCCGTAGCGGAGCCCGGCGCCGTTCCGCCTCCCGTCAGTCGGCGGCGCCCCCTCCGTTCGTCCACAGCGCCTCGCGCAGCACCTCGCTCGTGGTCGTGCGGCCAGCTTTCACCTGCTCGATCCCGTTTCCAAGCAGCGTGGGGAATGTGCTCATCCGCTGGATGTCGAGCGCCGTCACCTGCGCTGTGATCCGCGATGAGATCTCGTCGCTGACGACCAATAGCTCCCCGATCGGCAGCCTCCCCACATAGCCCTGGTAGCACGCCGGGCACCCGCGTCCCACGCGCTCGGTCTCCGGCAGGTCCGGCAGCGCCTTGCGGAGCGCCTCCGGCACCGGGCTGGGCTGCCCGCAGGCGCGGCACGTGGCGCGCACCAGCCGCTGGCTCAGGGCCGCCCGCAGCACGTCGGCGACGTAGTAGTGGGGGACGCCGAGGTTGATGAGGCGGGGGATGGCCGCGGCCGCGGTGTTGGTGTGCAGGGTGCCGAGCACGAGATGGCCGGTGAGCGCCGCCTGGACGGCGATCTGGGCGGTCTCGAGGTCGCGGATCTCGCCGACCATGATCACGTCGGGGTTCTTGCGCAGCGCGCTGCGCAGCAGCACCGGGAACGTGCGCCCGGCCCGGACGTCCACCGGCACCTGCACGACCCCGGGGATCGCCTGCTCGACCGGGTCCTCGACCGTGTAGATCGCCTTGCCCGGGAACAGCGCGTGGATGCGGCGGACGAGGACGGCGAGCGTGGTGCTCTTCCCGCACCCGGTGCGGCCGCACACGAGCACCAACCCGTGTGGCAGGCGCGACACCTGGTCGAGCCCGCGGGCGATGTCCGGGGTGAACCCCAGCGCCTCGAGCGTCTGGATCCCGGCCTGCGTGAACACCCGCACGACGGCGTGCTCGCCCCGCGCGTCCGGGGAGGTCTCGATCCGGAGGTCGTAGCGCGGCCGCTGGGCCGTGGGCCACGGGATCTTGCCTGACTGCGGGAGCCGGTGCTGGCTGATATCCAAGCCGGCCAGGAGCAGCAGGCGCGAGACGACGCCCGCGAGCGCGCGGCGGGGGATGGGGACGCCCGGGGCCTGCAGCTGGCCGTCGACCCGGAACCGCGCCTCGCACCCGGTCCCGCCCTCGTCGAACCGGGCGACGTGGACATCGCTCGCGCCGAGCGCGATCGCGCGCTCGATGATGTCGGTGGTCAGCCGGACGATGAACGTGTCCTGGCCGAGCGCCCGCATCCGCGCGGGGTCGGCCTCGACCTCGTGAACCGTCTCCTCGGTCTCGCCGCCTTCCTCGGCCGTCGGCAGGTCGCTCGCCGGGACGACCACGAGCCTGAGCCTGCGGCCGCGGGCAGCCTCGCGCAGCGCGTCCCGCAGCTGCACGGGCTCCGGGTCCGCCACGGCCACCGCGAGCTCCTCGGGCGCGCTCGCGAGCACCGCGAGCGGCCAGCGGGCGCGGATCTCGTCGGGTACCTCGCGCGCCAGCGCGGGATCAGGCGGGGAGTCCAGGCGCCGCCACTCCAGCCCCCAGCGGACCGCCCGCGCCTCGGCGACCTGCAGCAGCGTGAGCCGGCCGCGGCCGACGAGGGCCGTCACGGGATCGTCGGGCTGCTGGCGCGACGCCGCCTCCCACTCGTCCGGCGTGACGTAGGCGCGGGCGATCAGGATGTCGCGGACCGGGGCTCCAAAGAGAGCCGGGCGGGAGGTCCCGCCCGGCTCCTGGGTGGCGCGCTCCTGCGCTACTGGCACTTGATGCCGGGCGTCGCCGGTGTGCCGCCCGCGCCGAGGTCGACGACGCCGTTCACGGGGTCGGCGCAGATCACGTGGTTGGTGCCGCCCGTCGCGGTCGCCGTGATCGTGTACGTCGGCGGGGTGGTGCCGTCGATGGGCTCGTAGGACCAGCTCGCGAACACGTTCGCGAACGCGGGCAGGTTCTGCACGCCCACGGTCCCGAGGTCGGCCACGAGGGCGTTGTAGCTGGCCGCGTCGGTGTTGGCCGCGCTGTCGGTGTTGACCGTGTCGGTCGACGGGGTGCCCTTCTCGGGGTAGAGGCCGGTCGGGTTGTAGCTCTGGAACGTCGCGAGCCCGGTGTTGAGCTCGTCCATGACCTGCATCATCGAGTGCGTGTGCGCCTGGGCGATCTGGCCGCTGTAGATCGAGATGCCGACCGCGGCCAGGATGGCGACGACGGCCATCGCGACGATGAGCTCAATGAGCGTGAACCCCCGGGCCCGGCCCCTGCGGAGCCGGGTGGCGAGATGAGCGAAAACCATGCGTATCCTCCGCAGCCGGGCCCGAGTGTGGACGGTGTGAGCCCGGAGACTGCACGCTCAGCATACCCGCGCGCGTCTTTCGCCGGCGCGCAACCCGTCGGACGCCCGCGGCGCCCCGGCGCTGCCGCGCCCGCGCGCGGAAGGACGCGCCGGCGCGCGGGTTGTGCCCGCGGCGCCGGCCGCGCCGGGTACAGTAGTCCGCGACGACGGCACGAGGCGGTGGAGCATGGTCGGCGTTGATGTGAGCCTGCGCCCCTGGACGTGGGCCGCGCCGCGCGGCGGGCGCTGGCTGTTCGGCGACCTGCCGGACGGCGACCCGGCCCGGGCGCTGCGCGAGGCGCTCGCCTCTTCCCACGTGCGCGAGAAGGCGGTTGCGCTCTGCATCCCGTCGCGGTCGGTCGTCTGGGACGCCATCCCCGGGCTCCGCGCGGCGCCGCGCCAGGCCCGGAAGGCGGCGGCGCTGGCCGCCGCCGCGCGCCTGCGTGCCGCGGCGCGGGACGTCGTGGTGAGCGTCGCGGACGCGCGCGACGGGGTGACGTACGTGGGGGCCGAGCGCGCCACCGTCGAGGCGGCCGTGGCCCCGTGGCTGCGGGCCGGGTTTTCGGTCCCCGTGGTCGAGCCCGCGGCGGTGAGCCTGCTGCGCGGGATCGGCAGCGACGCCCCCGTCGTGGTCGTCCGGACGGGCGCCGGCGAGGTCGAGATCGTGGCCGGGAGCCGCGACCGCCTCCTGTTTGCCCGCCACCTGCCGCTGCCGGAGGAGGCGGGGCAGGCGGACGCGGTGCGCCTCGAGGTCGACGCCACGATCGACGCGGCCCGCAAGGAGGGCGCCGCGATCGAGCGCGTGCTGGTGAGCGGCCGCGGCGATCTCGGGGCGCTCGCGGCGGCGTTCGCGGGCCGCGCGGCCGCGGCCGCTCTCTCGCCCGCCCACCGGGCGCCGGAGGTCCCTTCGTGGGCCCTGGCCGCCGCGAGCGCGGCGCTGTGGCGGGCGGGCGCGCCGGCGTCGAGACAGCGGGAGCAGCGCGCGGGCGGCGTGTTCGAGCGCCTGCTCGCGGCCGCGCGGCGGCGCCGCTGGCGCGAGGGGGAGGACCATGCGGCATAACCTCGCCGTCCGCCAGCCCTTCTGGCACGGCCCGCTCCTCGGCTGGGCGCTGGTGGCGTGCGCGCTGATCGGAGGACTGGCGTGGGGCGGCGCGCTCGACGCGCGCCTGGGCGCCCTCGGGCGCGGCGTCGCCGCGCAGCGCGCGCGCGCCGCGCGGCTGCGGGTGGAGCTGCGCGAGGCCGAGCGGATCGCGGCCCCGAGGCGCCGGGCGCAGGCGATCATGGCGGCGCTCGACCGCGACGCCGTGGATCCCGCGGTGCTCCGACGGATCGAGCCCGCGGCGCCCGAGGACGTCTGGCTCACGAGCGCCGATCTCGCGAGAGGGCGCCTCGCCATCGACGGCAGGGCGGTCACGTGGCGCAGCGCCGCCGGGTTCGCGGACGCGCTGTCGCGCGTGCCCGGACTCGCGAACGTCCAGCTCACGTCGCTGCAGGCGGCCGGCTCGGGGCGCGCCGGCTACGACTTCCACATCACCGCCGACGCGGCCGGACCGGCCCCCGCGGAGGCGCTCCGGTGACTCGGCGCACCGCCATACCCGCATGGGTCCCCGCGGCGCTCGCCGCCGCCCTCTTCGCCGGCCTCTACGGCCTGTGGGTGCGGCCCACCCAGGCGCGGATCGCCGCGGCGGAGGAGCAGCTGCGGCAGGCGCGGCAGCAGGCGGGATCGCTCGAGGTCCAGATCCAGCGCGACCGCGCGGTCCCGCCCGTGCCGCTGCCCGTGACCAAGGCCGCCTTCGACCGCCTGTGGCCGGACGTCGTCGCGCGCGCGCAGGCGGCGGGGTACGCGCTCCAGGGCGTGACGTTCTCGGCGGCGCCGCCGCTGCCGTCCCCGGGGCCGTCCGAGGGAGGCGCCGCGGCGGGGGCCGCGACCCCGCTGGAGATCACGGCGCGCTTTGCTGGTCCGTACCTGCCGCTCGACGAGGCGCTCAGGCGCATGCAGAGCGTCCTGCCGCTGTGGTCGTGGAGGTCGATCCACGTCTCGGCCCAGCAGGGAGTTCAGGGAGGCGCGGAGCTCTCCGTCGCGGTGGACGGCGTCGTGCCCGTCGAGGGGCAGATCGCCGGGCCGCGCGGCACGGTGCCGCGCACTCCCGCGCCAGCGCCTCCGCCCCCTCCGCCAGGGAGTCAGCCGTGAGCGCGCCGCGAGCTCGGTGGTGGATCGCCGGAGCGCTCGCGGCGCTCGTGGGCGCTGTGGGCGCCGTCGCGGCCGTGAGGGCGCCGGCTGGCCCCGCGCCGCCGGGCACACGCCTCGTCAGGGACGCGGCGGGACGGTTCGAGATTTCGATCCCTGCCTCGTGGGAGACGCGCATCGCTCCGCCCGGGCGCGGCGCCGCGGCGCTTGTCGCCAGCGCCCCTGGCGCGGGAGACGGCGCCGGGCCGAGCGTGGCCGTGACGGTCGAGGCGCTGCCGCGCCCGATGACCGCGCAGGAGTACGCGCACGCCGGCATGCCGCTCCCTGGGGCGGCGATGTCGGCCCTGCGGGTGCTGAGCGAGGGGCCGGCCAGCGTCGGCGGCTCGCCAGGCTACGCGCGCACGTTCACGTGGATCTCCGGGAACGGGACGCCCACGTACACCGTGCAGGCGTATGTGGTCCGCGGCGCGCTCGGGCTGATCGCGACCGGCAGCACGCGGAACGCGCCTGAGGCTGTCTCGCGGGACTCGGGAGTCCTCAGAGGCGTCGTGCTGTCGCTGCGGGCGCTGGGCGCGGCCCAGGCGCCGCGCGGCGCGGCCGCCGGAGACGAGCGCGTCGCGGCTGGCCGGCGCGACCTGTTCGCCGCGCCTCCCAGCGCCGCCGAGCCGTCTGGATCGTCGCAGGGCGGCGTGACTCTCCCGCCCGTGCCGTCCGCGGGCGGCGTGCCGTTGCCCCCGATGCCTCCCACCGCGCCGCTGCTGCCGCCCGCGCCGGGAAGCGGCGCACCGCCGGCCCCAAAGCCGGCGCCGCCGCTGCCGCGCCTCGCGGCCGTGGTCCTGGGGCCGACGCCGCAGGCGGTGCTCAAGGGCGCCGACGGCGCGTACGCGATCGTTCGCCGGTCCGAGCGCACGCCGTGGGGGACGGTGGCCGCGATCCGCGCCTCTGGCGTCGTGCTCGACACCGGATCCGGAACGCGCACCATCTCGTGGACAGGAGGCTCGCCATGACCCGCACGCTCGCCGTTCTCGCGCTGGCCGCCGCGCTGGCCGCGCCGGCCCCGGCCGGGGCCGCGCCGCCTCCGCGTCAGGCGGCGGCGGCGACCCTCACGCTCGACTTCGTGGACGTGCCGCTCGCGCAGGCGCTGTCCACGCTCGCGCGCGCCGCGGGCGCGGATCTGGTGGTCGAGGGCCAATTGGCCGGCACCGTCACCCTGCACCTAGCCCGCCAGACGTTCGCGCAGGCGCTCGCGATCCTGGCGCAGGCGTACCGGCTCGACGTCCGCGCGGTGAGCGGCGGCTACCTGGTGCGCCAGCTCGAGGCGGGGCCGATGGTGGTCGCGGCGCCCCAGGCGCAGTCCCAGGATCCGGTCGTCCGCGCCTACCGCCTGCGGTACGCGCCGGCGAGCGAGGTGGCGGACGAGCTCAGGACGGTGCTGGGGATCGCCCAGTCGCAGAAGGGGCAGTCGCTGGTGGTCGGCCAGCCGCCGCAGGTCTCCTCGGCGGCCGGCGCCGCGGGGACCGCCCAGCCCGGCGCTCCGCAGCCGACCGCGGCTCCGGCGCCGGCCCCGGGCGGCGCCGGGTACGGCGGCGCGCAGCCGCCCTCGCCGACGCCCGCCCCAACCCCGGCTCCAGCGCCCGCCCCGGCGGTCCCGCCGCCGCCATCCCCCTCGGGCCCGGCGGCCGGAGGGCCGCAGGGCGCGTCTCAGCAGCAGGCCGTCGCCGTCGCGAGCGACGACCGCACGAACACGGTCGTCGTGACGGCGCCGTTCGCGCTGCAGGTGCAGATCCAGGAGACGATCGAGCGCCTGGACCGCCCGGAACCCGGCCCGGCCGTCGTGGGCCCCCAGGGCGCGGATCCGGGAGCCGGCCAGGGAGGCGAGCGGGTTCTGCCCCAGACCTACCGGTACGCCGTTCACTACGCGGACCCGCAGGCGATGTCGCAGGTGCTCCAGGCCGAGGTGCCGGGCGTCTCCGTCGTGACCGACCTGCGGACGAACACCCTGCTCGTCACAGGCGATGCTGCCATGCAGCGGCGCGCCGCCTCCGTGCTGCGGGCGCTCGACACCCCGGCCGCGCAGATCGTCATCCAGACGGAGATCCTGGACCTGTCGAAGACCGCGGCGAGCCAGCTCGGGATCCAGTGGACCTGGCAGCCGTACACGATCAACCAGGTGAGCATCGGCGGGGCCCCGATCCTCCAGCAGGCGCAGCCCCTGGCGCAGGCCGCGGGGATGGTGCCGATCGTCGCCACGCTCAACGCCATGGTGAGCAGGGGCGAGGGCAAGGTGCTCGCCAACCCGCAGGTGGCCACGCAGGACGGCGTGCAGGCGTCGATCAACGTCGGCCAGGCGCTGTACGTGCCGATCACGAACGTGACGAACGGGGTCGCGACCACCACGCTGCAGACGATCAACGCGGGCATCCTGCTCCAGGTCACCCCGCGGCTCAACCGGGACGGGGTCGTCACCAACACGATCAACGTGCAGTCGAACTCGATCTCGGGGTTCACGCCGCAGGGGTACCCGGAGATCACCACGCGCGCGGTGCAGTCGATCATGACGGTGCGGGACGGCGAGCCGATCCTGATCGGCGGCCTCATCTCGCAGACGACGACCGAGGCGATCCAGAAGATCCCGCTCCTCGGCGACATCCCGATCATCGGGAACCTGTTCCGGTTCACGAGCAAGACCGACGAGTACGACAATATCGTCGTAGTGCTCACGCCGCGCGTGCTCGCGCCAGGCGCGGCCGCCCCGCTGGGGTCGTCCGGGAGCTGACAAGGAGGGGTGCACATGATGACGATGAAAGAGGCCGCCTGGGCGCTGCGGATCGCCGCGGCGGCGGCGGCGATCTCGGCGCTGCCGATGGCGGCGCCGTTCGCCGCGGTGGCCGCCGACCCCGCGCTCGGGGCACCGCCCGCGGTGACCGTGCCCGAGGCGTCGGTCCTGTCGTCCCCGTACACGGTCGAGCTCGCCCCTACGGGCGAGCTGCGGGTCATCAGCTTCCCGGACGCGCTCGTGTCGTCCGTGGTCGTCGCGAAGCCGTGGCTCCTCACCGTGCTGGTCCAGGGGCACGACGCGGTGCTGCAGGCCAAGGCCAGCGGCGGCGAGACGCAGGTGATCGTGTACGCGGGGGGCGCGGGCACGCTGTGGAACGTGGTGATCGCTCCCCACAAGCCGGCCGCCTCCCGGATCGTCGTCTCCGCGGCGCCCCGCGAGGCCGCCTCGCCGGCGCCCGGCCTCCCCGCGCGGCCCGGCACCGGGCAGGCGGCGCCCGCCGTGCCCCGCGCGCTCGCGGCCTTCGCGGGCACCCTCGGCCCGCAGCAGCGGGCCGCGTTCGAGGCCTGGCGGCGGGATCCGACGATGAAGCGCCTCAGCGACTTCCTCGCCGCGCTCGACGCGACGCAGCGCGCGGAGTTCGAGCGGCTCGTCGGCGCCGGCGACGTGACACTGCCGGGCGCCCAGGCCGCGCCGCGCGTCGTCGAGACGACGACGGTGATCCGCGCGCCCGCGGAGCCGCAGCGGGCCGCGGACGGCGCATCGGCGACAGCGGCCGCGCCGGGCGGGCAGGAAGCGCCCCGCGCCGCGCAGCCGCTGTACGCCTACCCCGAGGACGTGCCCTCCGGGATCACCGTCGCCGCGCAGGCCGAGCAGGCGGGGAGCGGGATCGTCGTGCGCTACGCGATCCACAACGGCCTGGGAGTCGGGCTCGAGCGCGTGCGCGTCGCGGCGGTGGACGGGCACGGGACCGAGGCGGTGGCCGCGGACAGCGGCCCGCGCGCCGTGGCGCCGGGGGCCGACGCCCGCGGCGCCGTGAGCGTCGCCGCCTCCGCGCTGCCGGTCACGCTGCGCTGGACGTGGGGCAAAGCGTCCAAAGCGGGCGCGGCGGAGTTCTACGTGCTCGTCACGCACTGACGCCCTGATGGGACTTCTGTGCGTCGCCGCGGGCGCGGCGGCCGGGGCGGGCGCCGACCTCGCCGCGGCGCGGGTCGCCGGGCAGCGTCCGACGCCGCGGACGGCCGCCGCGGCCTCGGCGGTCGGGGCGCTCACCGCCGCCGCGGTGGCGGCGCATCCCGCGCACACCTGGCACGGATGGCTGGCGCCGCTGTGGGCGTGGGGGTGGCTCGTTGCGGCCGACGTCGACCTGCGGGCGCGCGTGGTCCACGACCTCCACGCGGCCGCGCTCGCGGCTTTGGCGCTCGCGGCCGCGGGGCTCGACGGCCAGGCGGTGATCTCGATAGCCGGCGGACTGGCGGTGGCAGGGATGCTGGCGGCGCTCAACTGGGCGGCAGCGTCCGGGCGCCGGGGCGCGTGGCCCGTCGCCGCCGCCGGAGCCGCGGGCATCGTCCTGGCGGCCGCCGCGTGGGCGATGATGGCACGTGCGACGGCCGGCCTGCCGGTCCGCGGCGCGGGCGATCCCCGGGTTGTGCTTGCGCTCCTGCTGGCCGCGGCGCCGCCCGGGCTGACGGTCGCGCTGCGCCGCATGGCGCGCGGCTGGGACGGCGAGGTGGTGGGCTGGGGGGACGTGATGCTCGCGGGCGTGATGGGACTGTGGTTCGGGATCAGGTTGGTATGGGCGCCGCTCGGCATTGGGATCGGCGCCGCGGCCGCCATGGGAGCGGCGCGGTGGGCGGCCGCGGCGTGGGCGCGGCGGCGGCCCCCGTGGCTGCGGGAGGCGCAGCCGACCGTTCCGGGGCTGCTCGTCGGCGCCGTGCTGGGGGTCGTGCTTGCCACGCCTTCGTAGGCCGCGGTGCCGCCGGAGCCCCACTCCCCGCACGCGGTGAGACAGGCCGATCCGATCTCCTCCGGGCTGGCCGCGCTCGCGCGCGATCTGTCGGTATCGCGCATCGCGGTGCGCGTCCGCCGCGACGGCAGCGGCCGCGACGCCGTGGTCGCGGAGGTCACCAGGAACGGGACGGCGGCCCCGGACCCGGTGATCCAGGACCGCGCGGACCTCGAGCGGCTGATCGCCCGGCTGCTCGGCCCCGACCGCGCGCTCGGGACCGTGTCCATCCGCGGCCTGCACGGCCTCGCCGCCCTGCCCCCGGCGGCCGACGCGCCGCTGCTGGTGCTCGAGCGGACCGCGCCGACGAGGCCTGCCCCCGACGGCGGCGGCGCCTTCCCTCCCGCCGCCGCAGCGGCCGCCGCGGCGCTCCTGCGGGCCGGCGCGGGCGTGGTGCTCGCCGGCCCGGACGGCCCGCACATGGGCGCGGCCATCCGCGGCGTGTGCGCGCGGCTGGGTCCGTCGGCCAGCATCGTCCTCGTCGAGGACGGCCCGCAGACGCCGCTCCCGATCAGCGCCGTGCGCCTGCGGGACGTTCCCTCAGGCGCGCTCAGGGCGTTCAGGCACGCCGTCGTCGTCGTCAACCGCGCCGCGCCGCCGTGCCTGCCGGCCCTCTCCGGCGCCGTGCTCGTCACGGCCGCCGCCCGCACGCCCGAAGCGGCGCTGGCGCGCCTCGCGGCGGAGAGCGCCGCGCCGCCGCCAGTGCTGGCGCGCCTGTGCGCGGACGCCGCCCCGCTGCTCCTGTGGTTCGGCTCGGGCCGGGGCGCATGCCGTCTGACGGCGGCCTACGAGATCCTGCCGACGCCCGACGCGTCCGGCCTGCCCATGCTGCAGATGCTCACCGGGCTCGACCCGGTGAGCGGCGCGCTCGTCCCGACCGGCGCCGTGCCAGCCGATCCGGCGCTGCGGGACGTGTGGAACGTCCCCGCATAATCACGCCGCGGGGCGCTCCCGGAGCGGCACGCCGGCCGGCACATGAGCCGGGTTGCGACGCCTCCCCTTCTCGCCCCGTGGTATCCTACCGCCAGCACGGCGGCGCCGCGGCCGCTCCGCACCCTCCGGCGCGGCCGGTTCCGGGCGCCTCACCCGAGGGGAGAAAGGAGGAGACGAGCAGGTGAGACACTGATCCACGCGTTTTGCGCTTCACGCGCCTTCACAACCGCATAGCGAAGCAGTTTCCAGTGCGAACACGAATGCCAGTGCCGACCGTTCGTTCACGGGCCAAGCCAGGCGCGGCTTCTCGCTCACCGAGGCGCTGGTCGCCCTGGTGATCACCGCGCTCGTGGTCTCGCTCGGGGTCGCGATGGTCAACGCGTTTGCCACAGGCGGCCGGACGCTCCCCATTCAGGGCGCCCGCGCCGCGAGCGACGCCCGCGTCGAGGCCATGATCGGCGAGCTCCGCAACGCGGTCGCGATCAGCCAGATCTCGCCCAACCAGGTCACCGCCGTGATCAACACCGCCGGAAACGCCAGCGCGACCACGACGGTCAACGGCACCGCCACTGGGCAGTACGCGGTCAGCTACTCCTTCTGAGCCGCCACCGGCGCGCTGTACCGGAACGGCGGCGGCACGGCCAGGTTCTGAGCGGCCGGCTGAGTCAGCCCCAAGCTGCCGGCGCTGTGAGGCCTGCCGACCCCGCCCACCGCGCCGTCGGTCAACCCGCCGGGACCGCAGCCGCAGCCGCCCAGCTGCGCGAGCCCCTGCTACAACCCCAGCGGCGCGTACGTCGCCTACACCGCCTACGCCTGGAGCGGCGGCACCGCCTACTACACGACCAACTCCTCCGGCGCCTCCCAGAGCGGCGGCGTCGGCCCGGGCGAGTGAAACGGGTGCACGATGTACCGCAACCTCTGAACCGGCAGCGGTTACAACCAGCCCATGGGCAGCAGGAGCTACAACCTCAGCGGCAACCCGTCCTCGGAGTCCTACCTGGGCCTCCAGTCGTACTACTGCGACTGGACCCGGAACGGCCCGACGATCAGCGGCGGCTACATGGCCGTCCGCAACGACCGGTACGGCACGCTGTACTGCACGGGCCGGTGATGGTGATACGCCTGCTTCACTGGCTACGTGACCGCGATCTACTACGTGCCGATCTCCAGCTCGACCGCCTACTACTACCTGCCGAGCTGCGGCTGCTACCTCAGCCAGAGCTGATACAACGCGGACGTCACCAACTGGAACAACTACCAGGCCGCGCTCAACACCTACAACCAGCAGATGGCCGCCTGGCAGTGAGCCAAGAACCAGTGGTGAGCGTACGACACCAGCTACAACGCCTACGCGTGAAAGGTCAAAGGGTGGAACGTCGCCGCCCAGAACGCCGTCGTCAACACCGTGATGCAGGGCGGGAAGACAGGCACCAGCACCGTCACCCAGTGGAACACCGCGGCCGTCTGGCAGCTCGTCGCCGACAACATCCAGAGCCTCACCTTCACCGGCTACGACCAGAACATGCGGCCCACAACCTGAGCCGGGGAGGTCCTGGTCCTCGGCATCAAGGTCCAGTACCCCGGACAGCCGATCGAAGAAGAACAGCTCACCCTGCAGGGGACGCATGCCTTCTCCGCAGCCAAGACGTACCCCCTCACCATCCCCCCGGCACCGCCGGACCCGCGGTGACCGACGCCGTGGCCCAGCTACAATGGGTGGACCGCTTGACACTGACTCGACAGAGGCGGGCTGGGAGCGGCGGCATCCAATCCGGGAGCCTACGGATACGGCGAACTAAGGGGTCCTGGACCGTTCACCCCTAGCGTCCTCGGCAGCGCCAGCGTCGGACAAGCGTACGTGGGCCCTGGTGTATCCGTGACAGTCTGATTCCAAGTGTGAGTCGGCGGACAGACATTCACAGGCCATGGCTCCGGGTACGGCCCAACCGCGTGAGCCGCCAGAATGGCTGCGTTGGATGCCGTCGACCAATCCGCCGGCGGTCGCCTTGGGAAAGACCAGGGAGTATCCCCCGGTAGCGCCGGCGTCTGACTAGGCAGCGCACACGACGCGTTCGGGGTTGGCTCGTTCAACCCGTAACGTCGACTCACGGGACATCTGAACAGACCGATCAGCACTTCATGCTGCCCGACCTATCGCCGGGCCCGAGCCGCCCCATAAAGGCGGCTCGGTTGCTTGCAGGGAGTCCCCACACGGTGTTTATCATGTGGCACCGCGCCCAACCAAAATTTCACCGGACTTGCGCAAGTCGCAGGAATTTGGGCCTGGGGGACGTAGAGTGGAAGCAACGCAGCAACCATTGCAGCTTCGACGGAGCAGGAGACGACGATGTGGCCGGTGGTGGGTATTCCGCCGATGTG
>Ga0209810_1000900_pt1 | contig 52715 bp, 38 predicted proteins | sample Coa_R1_7_FD_187159 | JGI IMG/M metagenome (GOLD analysis project Ga0209810, IMG submission 187159) | Surface soil microbial communities from Centralia Pennsylvania, which are recovering from an underground coalmine fire - Coalmine... | ecosystem: Environmental > Terrestrial > Soil > Unclassified... | reverse complement strand
AAGCAGGGCTGTTTGCAAAGAGCAAAATAGCGGTTGCTCACAGTTCTCAAATCATATTGGGAAAAATAACGCCTCACATGGATTGTGCTGGAGTGGCGGAATTGGCAGACGCACCAGACTCAAAATCCGTTTTTTAGCTTTCTATTTACTTCCCTTTAACTCCCTTCGATTCCACTTTCATCCAATGTTTATGCGAGTATCTTTGAAGTGGCTTCTTGGAGCCGAGGGTAACTGAATGGTACACTTTGGAGAAACGAACTGAGTCTAAAACTGAAACCAAACTTTGCTATTCAAAGTACTTTATACTCAATGGCTTCATCCGAGGGCAGGTCTGTGGGCAGGTGAGGGCAGGGCTGGAGGGCGTCCGTTTTGCGGACAGAGCGCTGGGCGGGTCATCGGCGGGTAGGTTCCAGATCTGCGGCCGTGGTATGCTGGGGGGGCGGACCTGCGACCAAACGCCGTCTTGCGCAGCGCGATGCTCGCTCAGTCGCACGATCACGATTCTCACATGAGGTAGGGGCGATGAGAAGGAAAAGAACCAGACGAACCGTCGAGGTGGAGAGATTCGTCCTCAAGGATAAATTAGGAAATACCCGCGCCAGTCTAAGTAGGGGAGATAAGGGACCAACGTTCTCCTTATTCACCGATCAGGAACACCCTCGGTTGATTATGGGCGTAGGAGATTACGAGCCATATATCCAGTTCTTCGAGCCGCACACGGAGACCATGATTGAGCTGAGTGCGCCGCACACTTCATTTGAAGTGAGCGGGCTATTTCGGCATCGCGGTCTGCAAGCCAAGGTCTGCGGTGGTCCCCTGAACTGAGACAAACGGTTAAGACACTCTTCGCCGTTCGGTGGAATTCCATTGTACTTCCAATGGCTTTTCTTGCAAGCTGGGCGCCAGCTGGTGAAGCGGAGGCGGGCAATGCTAGAGAGCAACCCGCCCAGGAATAGCCAGCTGGAAACCCATCGAAATGATAGATTTCCCTATGCCTCAAAAAACTCATAAGGCAAGCTGCCGCGCAGCGGCCTCCCTTTTGGTTTGAACCAGCAGACTGCGTCCGAACTCCGCCGGGGGGCAGGTAGCCGAGCGCCGATGCTGGCGTTTTTGGTTGTAGACCTTCTCGAGAAACGTGCCGATACTGGCTCGAGTGTCGGCGAGATCGCGAGATTCCGTCCGGTAAACCTCCTCGTACTTCAACGTTTTGATAAATGATTCGCACGCCGCGTTCGATGGCGGAGAGAACGGCGAGGTCCGGACATGGGTCATGTCCGCGGCAACGAGAAAGAGCAGCAGTCTTGGCAATCTGATGAGCAGCGGCCCCATCCGCGAGGAGGCGGTAAAAACTCTACATGAGACTCTATAGGGGCTGAATTTTTTGTCGGCGGCTTCAGGTTAAACGCAACTTCTGGACAGAATGAGCGAAGGACATTCTGATCCGGAGTTGCCCGATGAGTTTGCGCCGTTGCCGTTATTGCCAGCAAGTTTTTCAGCCTGCCCCTTACCATCCCCAACAACAGGTTTGCAGCCAGCCTGCCTGTCAGCGTCAACGACAACGGGATTATCACCGGCGAAAAATTCGTTCCGATCCCCTCTACGCCCAGGTCGTGCGCGAAAGCCGCAAGAAGTGGCGAGACGAGCATCCCGGTTACCAGAAGCGCTATCGCCAGACTCATCCCGGAGCCGTCGAACGCAACCGGCAGCGACAGCATTTCCGTGACCAAAGCCGCCGCCTCCGGAGTCTTGTAAAGAACAACTTGGCTCTCGACCTAAGACGTTGTTCTTCTGAGGTTTGGCTGCTGGGACCGGCCGCCGACGAGCTTGTAAAGAACAACTTGGCGGCTTCTCAACAGCTGATTCTTCAGCCCGTCGAGCCTTTTCCGAGCGTCGGCCACGTTTCTTGTAAAGAACATCCCTCTGGTCTTGCCGGCGGCTGCGGCTTATAACCGAAACCATGCTGAAGGCAGACCAGATCAATGAAATCCATCGGCTCGCCGGTGGCGAGCATTGGTCGATGCGTCGCATCGCCCGCCATCTCCATCTGGCCGCCCGCACCGTGAAAAAGTACCTCTGGACTCCTGTGCCTGAGCCGGTCCGCCGTCCCCGCCCGAGCAAGCTTGACCCCTTCAAGCCCCTGATCGCCGATCTATTGGAACAGGACCCCCGCGCTCCGGGCGTCGTCATCCTGCAGCGCCTCCAAGCGGCTGGCTACGCTGGCTGCTACAGCCTCTTGCGCCAGTACCTCCGGCGGGTGCGGGTGGCCCGTTCCGCCCCGCGCGCCTTCGTGCGCATGGAACCAGCACCCGGCGAGCGCTTCGAAATCGACTGGGGACACTTCGGCTCGCTCGATTATCAGGGCGACCAACGAAAGCTCTACGCTTTCTCGCTGATCGAGGCTCACAGCCGCATGCTCTACGTCGAGTTCACCCATTCGCAGAGCTTCGAGACCTTCGTGCGCTGCCACCAGCACGCTTTTCGTGCCCTGGGCGGGGTGGCAAGAGAATGTTGGTATGACAATTTATTAACCGCCGTGGCCGAGCACGACGGGCGTCTGGTGCGCTTCAACCCGCGCTTTCTCGCCTTCGCCCGCGAGTACGGCTTTTACCCCCGGGCCTGTAATCCCCGAGCCGGATGGGAAAAAGGAAAAATTGAAAAAGGGGGCATCGCCTATCTTCGTTCCAATTTCTGGCCCCTACGCTCTTTCACCGATCTCACGGATGTCAACCGCCAGGTGCGGCAGTGGCTGGATGAAGTCGCCAACGTGCGCCTTCATCGAGAAACCCGTGAACGTCCCTGCGATCGTTTCCGGCCCGACTGCCTGCGGCCGTTGCCGGCGCTGGCTCCCGATTACCGCGACACCGCCGAAGTCCTGGTCCACAAAGACCTGCGCTGGCATTTCGATGGCAATCGCTACTGCGCTCCGGCCCGCCTGGTCGGACGGCGCCTCATCGTCAAGGCGGATGCGTCTTCCGTCACCCTCTATGATTTGGAAGGAACTGAAATCGTCCGTTATGCACGTTCCTGGCGGCGTGGCCAGACCTTCGGCGCCGAGCGCTTCGAAAAGGAACTGCTCGCCCGTCGCCCCGCCGCCCGGCGTTCCCAGACCCAACAACGGCTGATCCAGTTCCTGCGCGGAGCCTCGTCAGAAGAAACCGTGGAAGCTTACCTGCGCGGCCTGGTCGATGCCGGCCATTCGCTGCTCCATCAACTTCACCAACTCCTCGACCTCGCTCGCGCTTATCGGCCGGAACAACTCGCCGCCGCCCTGGAAAAAGCCCTGGCCTCACGCGCCTTCGGAGCCGACTACGTCGCCCATCTCTTACGCCAGATGGAATCGCCGCGTGAACCGCAGCCGCCCCTCCAGCTTCGCGATCCGGAGTTGAATCAACTCGCCACCGATCCGCTCTCCCTGCTCGACTACGACGCCTTTATCCTCGAAGCCCGAAAGGAGTCCCCTGATGACCCTGGAAGAGAAACTGTGCCAACTGAGCCTGACCACCATGGCTCAAAGCCTGGAAACGATCACGGCTCAAGCGGCGAACCAGAATCTTAGCTTCCCAGCCGCTTTGGAACGCCTGTCGGACCTGGAACTGGAAGCCCGCCACCGCCGTTCGATCGAGCGCCGCTTCAAGCTCTCTCATCTTCCCGCCCAGCCTACCATCGACCAGTTCCATTTCGCCCATCACAAATCCCGCCAGCAGGCCAAAAATCGCATCCTCCGCCTGCTCGACCTGGAGTTTCTGAAGCAAGGAACCAGCATTGTGATCGTGGGCAATCCGGGTGTCGGGAAGACCTTCTTGTCCTACATCCTGGGCTGGCGCGCCTGCCAGGCCAACGTGCGCGTCCTGTTTACCACCGCCATGGACATGCTCAACCCACTGCTCGCTTCCCAGGTTGATCACTCCCTGGTTCGCAAGCTTCGGACCTACACCGAACCGGCTTTTTTATTGATTGACTAATGTGAAGTTCTCAGAAATGTGGAGTTGGCATGCCAAGGCCCTGGAAAACACGTATTGTGGACCTGTCCAGCTCCACATTTCTTACGGCTTAAAGGGATTCCAACCAATCAAGCACGGTGTGGTCTTTGCTCCACGGTTTGCGTGACTGGCGCGGAACCGGTTTGATCTTGGCGATGGCCTGGCGTTTCATCTCGAGATCGACTTTGGCGTAGCGATTCGTCGTGGTTGGGCTGGCGTGCCCCAACATATGGCTGATGGTCGATAAATCAATGCCCGATTTCAGAAGGGCCACGGCCGTACTGTGCCGGACACTGTGAGGGTGTAACCGCTTCTTGCGGAGGTTCGGTGCTTTTTCGCAAGCAAGTCTGAGACATCTGGCGAGGATATGCCGAATGCCGAAACGGGTTAGCGGCTGACTGCGGTGATTGAGAAACACGCTGGCTTCCGAGCGCAGGTCGAGATTCCGCTGACGGCAGAACGCTCTCAATACTGCAGCGGTCTGTGGCCAGAGCGGGCAATAGCGTTCCTTTTTCCCTTTGCCAAACAATCTCGCCTGAAAAGGCTTGGTCAGTTGGAGATCACAGGCGCGCAGATCGGCGATCTCCTGCACGCGGCCGCCCGTGTTGAACAGGGTTGCCAGCAGAGCGTAATCACGGCTTCCTTGCAGCGTGGCCCGGTTGATCGTTTTGAGAATCGCGTCGATCTCTTCGTATTCCAGGTAATCAATGGCTCGTTGTCGTGCGCGCTTGAAGGGAATGCCGAGGACACGCTGAGCCAATTCGAGATACTCTGGATTACGCGCGGCCACGAAATGAAAGAAGGCGTGAATGGCCGAGAGCCGGACATTTCGCGTGGAGACACGATTTTTGCGCTCCTGTTCAAGGTGGGACAGGAAGGCGAGGATTCCCGGCGGATCAAGGTCAGCCAGGTCGAGCCCCGTGATCGGCTTATTCCGCTGTTGGGAAAGAAACCGCAGAAGCAGAACAAGGCTGTCCCGGTAGCTGTGGATGGTGTGCGGACTCGTTCCCCGAAGGTGGGGGAGATGATCTGTAAAGTAGTCGCGAAGGGCAGCGCCAAGTAGATTCGGAAGCTCGGTTTTCATGCGTGCCTCCGTGCGGATGGCGGTAGCGGAGAAACCAGTTCACCGTAATGATTCGCGAATCGCTCGTTCGCGGCGGTGCGAAGCGGCTCGATGAAGTGCAGGTAATAATGCGTCGATAGGGCCGAGCCGTGCCCCAAGTAGGTGGCCAGCCATGGCAGTTTGGCCTCCACATCGGCGCCGGCCCGGTACCAGCGCAGGAGGGCGTTAACGGCGAAGCTGTGGCGTAGGTCATGGATTCTTGGCGGCTTACCTTTCCTTGTGGTGATGCCGCACTTCTTGAAGAGAGGCAGGACACAATAGTGCAGTCCTGTACCCGTATACGCCCGGCCTCCCTTGATTGCATTCCATATGAGGGGTGTGTCCGCAGAAGTAAGGAGCCGTCGCCGGGTTCGGACGTGCAGATAACGCTCGATCTCATCCGCGATATCTCGGTTGATCGGAAGCAAGCGGGACTTAAAGAACTTTGTTTCCCGGATGCGCAGAGTCGATTCCTGATGGTTGTAGTCACCGACGGTAAGGTTCAGCAGTTCCCCACGGCGAATTCCCGTGGTGAACAGGAGGACAATCGCTAGTCGAGTTACTTCCGGGCGAAGCGGCGATGCAGGATTACGTTTCAGGTGCGAAGCCTCGCTCAGCAGTCTCCCCACCTCGGCTGGAGAGAAGATGTACGGCTTGAGCCGTTGATGGTAGGGGGGAAATGAGCGGGGGTCCGGAACGAAGCACTGCGGTTCGGTCCGGCGGCGATATAAGCAGAAGCTGCAAACCTCCAGCATGGGAGCCCGCCGAACCCCGGAGGCGACGTGTTCGTGAGTGTGACACCATGCCTGAAACGCAGCCGCATCCAGGTCCGGATATTTTGTGCTTTGATGGTGGAGGAATCGGTCCAGGGACTGCAGCGTGCGAGATGGAAGATCAAAGCGGCGGCCCAAAGCCCGCTTCAGATCAACATAGCGACCGAAGACGGGCGCCAGGCGAGACAAAAATACGGGAGCGAACACCGAGGTTGCTGTCATCGCTTCCCCTCCTTTTCGGTGCGCCGCCTACCTGGAACTGCAAGGGCCACTTCGCGCAAGTCCTCGGTCGCCAATCGCAGATAGATACACGTGCTCTCTGCGTTCCGATGTCCCAGGATGTCACCGATCGTTTTAAGAGGAGTTCCGTTTTTCAGGAGATGGAGGGCGTAGGAATGGCGCAGGCAATGGGGGCCTTGGTAGGGAATATCCAGCCCGCTCTTGCGAACCAGTGCTTGAAAGGCTTCCGTGACTGCGGTGGGCTTCAACACGCCCAAGGGAGCGCGCATTCGCAAGAAAATTCTCCGATACGGCGCCGGAGGTGGCGTCCGCTTCAGATGCTTAGCCAGCGCAGACAGGACCTCATGGGTGAGCGGCAGTTCCAAAGGCGAGGAGGTCTTGCATTGGTGGATTCGAAGGATGCCTTGTCGCCAACGGATGTCGTCAAGGCTGATGGCCACGGTCTCGCTGGCACGCAATCCATAGGTGGCAATCAACAGAAACATTGCGTAGTCACGCAGACCCATCGGCGAAGTTTTATCCATGCCTCGCAGCAGGGTGCGAACCGTTTCCCATGACAAGGAGTGAGGTAGTTGCTCAAGACGGTAGAGTCGCGGCGTGTCGATCTGGCAATCAAGCCCGGCGGGCGCCCTGCCGTCAGCAGCGAGAAAACGAAGGAACCCTCTCAGCGCAGCGATATCGTGTTGGAGACTTGCCCGACTCAGCCGTCTGCCGGCCTTAGCAATGTACGATTCGATATCGCTGCTCCGAATGCGTCCTACGGCTTTACCCACCTTTTCCAGGTGATCGAGGAAACATTGCGCAGTCCGCTGGTGGCTTGAAACCGTGGACGCGGCAAATCCGCGGACTTCACGGAGGTGATCCGCATACTGCAGGCTCAGAGCGGATGTTCCTGCTGCTCCGATTCCGTCAGCAACGATCATGCCAGCGGCTGTGAGATATCGTTCCAGTGCCCGGACGGTTCCAGCGTTAGTCGGGAAGACCTTGAGGAGATCACGCCAGCAAGCCTGGAGCGTTGTGTGGGTTAAGCTCGCGACATCACGAGCTTGGCGACGCCGCAGATCAGCATCCACATGCGGCAGCATGCGAATCACGAACTTGCGCGAGCCGGGGGTGTAGCCGTTAGCGGCCAACCAATCATCAAAACCATCGCTAATCGGCCCCAACAGGGGCATTGACAGAAACTTGGGGTGAGCTTTCGGGAAAAGAGAATGTAGCATCGGCACCTCGTTAAAAGTGGGTTGGGCCGCCGGACAGCGGCCGTTCCGATGCTACCGCTTAAATGTGGAGTGAAAACCAAGAAAACCGTGATTCTATGAGCTTCCCGTACCTCAACTCCACATTTCTGAGAACTTCACATTAGTCAATAAATGTTGAGCTCAACATTTCTGGATGAGCTGGGCTATCGGGCCCTCGACCAGGAGACCTCCAACCTTTTCTACCCGGTCATCTCCACCCGTCACGCTCGCAAACGAAGCACGCTGATCACGACCAACAGCTTACGCACTGCAGTGCTTAAGCTGTTTAATGCAGACAGTATTGTTATGCGGGGTCCCTTCTTCCGAGACCCCGTGGGTTGGTCATTTTGGAACTATCCCGCTCCGCATAAAGGAACCCGATGTCAGAGATGCGATCAGCTTGTCGGTGGCCTTGAAGCGTCCAGAACGTAGTTTCGGAGGCATCACTGATTCCAGGGCCTCGATCTTCACCGATGGATCTGCCCGGGTGTACATTTCTGTGGTTTGCATGTGCGCATGGCCGAGCCACAGTGCGACCTTCCTTAAATCCTTGGTCGCCTGCAGAACGGTTAGGGCACAGGTGTGTCTCAAAACGTGTGGAGACACGCGCTTCGTTGCCAGCGATGGGCAGCGGTGACCGGCGACTCGAACATGTTTGCGTGGAATGTATTCGAAGCCTGAGCGGGTCAAGGATTCGCCGCGGGCACTGACGAATAGTTCCGGGACTGGCGGATCTCCCCTGACGGCCAGCCAGGCACGGAGCGCCACAGTGGTCGTTTTCCACAATGGCAGGCACCGTTCCTTTCGGCCCTTTCCATGAACCAGCACACTCGCCTGGGGTTGAAGTTTCAGATCATCTAGGCGGAGGCTGACCAGTTCCGAGACGCGCAATGCTCCCGCATAGCAAAGGTGGAGCATGGCGCGGTCGCGGATCCCGCTCCATCCAGATGGGTCTGGCGCATCGAGGATAGCCTGCATTTCCGCTGCTGTCAGATGCCGGATCAAGCGCGATTCGGTTTTCTTGACGGGAATCGCTAAGATACGCCTGATCTGCTCCATCGCCGATGGTACGCGATATTCCGTGAAGTGCATGAAGGATTTGATCGCGGCCAGCCGGATGTTTCGGGAGCTTGGACCATTGCCGCGTGTGGTTTCCAGATCGTTCAAAAAATCCACCACCAGAGGCGCATCGATTTGCTCGAGAGCTAAGTGGGATGGGGCTGCCTTGAGGCGCTTGCTGGCGAAAGTTAGGAGGAGTTGGAACGCGTACGCATAGGAGTCACGCGTGTTTTCACTCGCGCGACGTTCAAGGGGCAAGCGTTCCTCGAAGAAGGCAGTAAGGTGGGGGGCGATTGGCGTCATAGTTGCCCTCCTGTGACAAAGTCTTCGGTGCGCTCGGCGATATCGCGCATCAGGTCCGGGACCGCTTCCAGATACCAGTACGTGTGGGCTACCCTGCTATGACCGAGGTAAGTCGAGAGCGCCAACATGTGTTTGCCGATGGCGTCACGGCCGTCCGGGCAAGTCTGTAAGGCTCTAACCGCGAAGGAGTGCCTCAAAGGATAGGGGGTGGGTCGAGCACGCGGCGCTCCGGGTGGCAGTCCGGCTTGCTTCACAGCAGTGTGGGATGCGCTTTCTACATCGGCCAGCCGGAGCGGTTTTCTTCTCAGGGACACGAACACATGGTCATCCAGGGGAGCATAGGGGCGCCGGTGCCGGAGATACAATTCCAGTCCAGCCTGTGCCGTTTCATGCAACGGCACAAGGCGACTCTTGTGGAATTTGGTGTCTCGATGCGGATTCCGGGGCATGGTGATGGCGATTCCAAGATCATCGTGATGGCCATTCCGGGATGATCGTAATAACGATTGGACTAAACCGCTACGCGGTATGTGATGACCGGGCTTTCGGCGCGGGGCCGGAGGCGGTCTGTCGATCCCATCGTTGTCTGCCCTTCCTTCCGGCCTGAGCTCTTTTGCGTAAACATGGAAGCGCTGCTTGCAGCACATTCCATCTCGGAAAGGAGTTTCCCATGACCCCTCTTCGTCAACGCATGACCGAAGACATGCAGGTGCGGAATCTCTCCCCGGAGACCCAAGCCTCCTACGTGCAACGAGTCTCGCAGTTCGCACGTCACTTCGGCAAGTCACCCGAACTTCTGGGCCCAGAGCAGATTCGTTCTTATCAGGTTTACCTTATGAACGACCGGAAGCTGGGTCCCAGTTCCCTCATTGTCACCGCCGCCGCCCTCCGCTTCCTCTACAAGGTAACTCTCCACAGGGAATGGAACGTGGAAGACCGTATTCCCGTGCCGAAGAGACCTCAAAAACTGCCCATTGTCCTTAGCCCGGAAGAAGTTCTGAGGTTCCTCGACTCCGTTTCGAGCCTCAAGTACCGCACCATCTTGACGACTTGCTACGCGGCCGGGCTGCAGATGGGTCCTTCTGGTCAATCTGCCTGAAAACGTAGGCTTTTGTCTTGAAAAACCAGTCATCCAGTGCAGAGAGAAAGGCCTTGCGAGCCGCCTCTGCATTTCTGGACTTTATGGCTTCCACAATGGGGAGATGAGATTGCGCGTCTTCCAGCAGGTCGAAGGGGCGGCCAGAAAGAATGCGAATTGCGGAGAATGCGAAAATTGGGTGAATGATTCTCCGCAATGCAACCTGTAGATATTCATTGTTGGCAATCTCCCAGATTTTTTCATGTAGGCCGAGGTCTTTCAGAATGAAAACCTGCGCGTCCTGGGAGCGGGCGGTATCCAATAAATCCAAATAGCAATCTTCCAGCTCTTGAGCCTGCTCTGGAGTCACCAGGTGCGCGGCTTCCTCAATTGTATATGCCTCAAGAACCCGCCTGACGGCAAATATCTTTTCCGCGCCATCAATCGATAGTTTAGTGACATACGTTGCGGCATTGGGCTTTTTGGTGATAAATCCTTCCGCTTCCAGTTGGATAAGTGCTTCCCGAACGGCTGTCAGGCTGGTCTCAAACTGAGCCGCCAGCTTACGCTCAACCAGCTTCTCGCCCTCACGCAGGGCGCCGGTGAGGATCGCTTGCTGCATCTTCTCCGCTATTCTTCCGCGAAGAGTGTTGCTCGGCAATTTTTCAAATACAGCTTGCATGGCCTTAATGCGCGGCTCCTCATACATTTTCAAGATTGGCTTTGTCAAACAATTATACATCAACGATGATCTTGCAAATATCCTAACACATGACCATTCAACGGCATTGCTAAGATAAATAAAGCTTCACAAAGCAGCTATAATGGCTCTGAACGAAAAAATGTCTTGACATTTGATCGATCATCGACTATATAAGCTTCCTACACCAGTGAATGGAGGGCAAGAATGCTCAAGACTCATTTTAAAACCCTCGGGCTTTTACTCGCGGCAGTGCTGGAAACAGCCCTTTGCTGGGCCAGCGTGGGCGGCAGTATCTCCGGCACGGTGCGAGATGCCAGCGGCAGAAAAGGCTATTTATCATTCGGCCGATCTTGGGTTTTAGTTTTCTTGGCTGCTACGGTGTTGTTCATTATTGGCGGAATCGCTGGATATGCCCAAGTTGATACTGGAGCTCTGCTCGGTACCGTAACTGACGAATCTGGTGCGGTCATACCCGGCGCGCAGATCACACTCATCAATCAAGGATCAGGATTTAAAACAGCCAAGGTCACTGGTGCCGACGGACGTTACGTTTTCACACCGATAAAGATCGGAGTCTACACCGTTATTGCGCAGAAACCGGGCTTTCGGAAAGTCAGCCGTGAAAATATCCGAGTCAACGTCCAACAGCAAGTTGTTGTGGATTTCAGTTTAGTTCCTGGAGCAGTGACCCAAACCATCAACGTAACGTCGGCTGCCCCTTTACTCCAGACACAAAGTGCCTCCGTCGGACAAGTTATCGGCAGTCGGGAAATTAATGATTTGCCACTGAATGGCCGGAACTTCACTTTTCTGGCTCGGTTATCCGCTGGCGTCGTGGCCCCTCAGCCGACCGGGTACGGTTTAGAAAACACTGGAAGCTTCAATGCGAATGGTACGCGCCTCGATCAGAATTATTACATCCTTGACGGCATCGATAACAACAACGATACTGCAACCTACTTAAATCCAGCCTCCTACGTGGTACTCCCCCCTCCCGATGCTCTCGAAGAGTTCGACGTTGAAACGAGCAACTTTAGCGCCGCGCAAGGGCGAGCAGGTGGCGCCGTGCTAAATGCAACCATTAAGTCAGGTACAAATCAAATCCACGGCGACGCTTGGGAGTTCTTGAGGAATAGCGGTCTGGACGCAGCCAATTTCTTTGAGAACGCAGCTAATCAGCCGAAGGGAGAGTTCAGACAAAACCAGTTCGGATTCACTCTGGGCGGACCAGTTGTAATTCCGCATGTTTATAGCGGAAAGGATAAAACATTCTTCTTCGCGGATTATCAAGGGACTCGCATTCGACAAGCCTCTCCTTTCGTTTCCACTGTTCCCACGATGTCCGAGAGAGCATCCGGTTATACCGACTTGTCAGACCTCATCAGCGGCCAAAGTGGAACCCGTACGGATTTACTTGGGCGCAGTTTCCCTTTGGGAACGGTGTTCGACCCGGCTACAACGCGCACGGTAACACAGGGCCAGATCGATCCGCTTACAGGACTGACCGCAACAGGAAGCGGATTTGTGCGAGAACCCTTCCCAGGGAATATACTTCCCGCAGATAGGCTTGATCCTAATGCAATCCGCTTGCTTGATCTCTACCCTATTCCAAACGGACCGGGTCTTTTCAATAACTTCACAAGTGATCCCATCATCCGTGACGGTCTGAATCAATTTGACGTGCGCGTGGATCACAACATTGGATCTAAGGACCAAACATTCGGCAGAGTTAGTTGGAGTAGCGAACCCAAATTACTTCCTGGGCCGTTTCAAGGGTACGCAGATGGCGAGACCTATGCCCAGGGCGACTTTCAAATCACCAACCTTAGTGCTGTCTGGAGTGAAACGCATTCATTTTCATCAACATTGATCAATGAGTTTCGCGTGGGGTATCTGCGCTCGAACACAACTCAGTTGCAAGCCTTCGCTAACCAGATGGGCGTGCCACAACAGTTTGGAATCCAGGGTATTCCACAATTGCCGAAGAACGGCGGCTTGCCGTACATCATCATCTCAGGACTTAGCCCGCTGGGCCCTTCGAACTTCATGCCGGAGCAAACACTGGATGAAACTGACGAGGTCCAAGACAACCTAACGAAGGTCTATGGGTCGCATACTTTCAAAGGTGGGTTTGAGCTTCAACACATTCGGTTCCCCTGGTTTGGACCTCAAGCTCCACGTGGCCAGTTCCAGTTCGACGGAACTTACACAGAAGTTCCCAACACGGGGGGCGGAAATACAGGCCTAGCTCAGATGCTCCTGATGCCTGCCACTTCCACCGTGCCGAACGGGTTCAACAATGTGGGTGGAATGGATACCGTGTTCGCCAGCAATTTCGCAGGACCAGCAGACATTCGCAACTACTACGCTGCGTATTTTCAGGATGATTGGAAGGTCACCAAGAAACTGACCGCCAACCTTGGCCTGCGTTACGAGTACTATGATCCTATCATTGAGAAATACGGAGCACAGGCAAACTTTGTTCCGGGTCCCCCGACGGGAGGGGCAGAATACCTGATTCCAATTTCGCGGCAGAGCACTCTTCTTTCCTCTTCCTTTACCAGCCTGCTTAGCCGGGACGGCATCAAGCTGGCGTATAGCAACATTCCCGGCCTTGTGAGCATGCCGGCTCTAAATTTCGCCCCGCGCGTTGGCCTAGCATACCAAATAGCCCCGAAGTGGGTGCTCCGCACCGCCTACGGTATTTTCTATGATAGCCTTGAGGCCATCGGCGGAGCACCTGACATTGGATCCAACTACCCATTTCTTTACACTTTTAGTTTCTTCAGTCCTGACCCCGCACATCCAATTACTTATCCCAACGGTTCCATAGCTACTCTGGAAAACGGGATGGCAAGCATACCTTTGAGTCCAGCTTTCGTGAATGCTGAGGGGCTAGGCCTTGAAGGGATACAAACGAATTTTCAAACCCCCTATGTCCAGGAATACAATTTCACTCTGCAATATCAGTTGACGCCGAATCAGTCGCTTCAGATCGGATACGTCGGAAACGTTTCTCGCCACCTGATTACGCCCCCAGGGAATAACGAAGTTAGCCAGATTCTTCCTCCTTACCTCAACCCGCAGACTTTTGTTCCTTTTCCTGATTTTGCTCGCAACAGCTTCTATATCACCACGGACGGGAATGCCAGTTACAACTCTCTTCAAACGACCTTTGAGAGGCGGTTCAGCCAGGGTTTAGATCTGTTGGCTAACTTCACTTGGTCAAAATGTCGGACTGATTCCGAGGACATTCTGGTGGGGGTAACAAATCCCGGTTATCGGGCTCCCTATCTTCCCGGCTTCGGGATCCAAGGCGACTACGCGCTTTGCGCCTATGATGTTCCCCATGCCGTCAACTTAAGCGGCGGATACACTATTCCGTTCGGCAGCGGGCACCACCTCTTTGCCCACAGCCGTGGATTGGTGGACCAGCTTGTGAGTGGCTGGAAAATGAATTTCATTCTTACACTCCGGGACGGTGAGCCTTTTACAGTCGGTTGTCCAGAAGGGACGACGGCGGGCCTAGGATGCGCGGCACTGCTGGTGCCCGGAGAAAATATCATCGGTGGTCCGCACAATGTCAATCAGTGGATGAACCCAAAGGCATTCGCCAATCCGCCTGTAGCTACGACCATCGGGCAGAGCAACTACGCTCCGCTCGGAGGGGCGCTAAACCAGCTTTATAGCCCGGGCTTCCACCGGCTTGACTTCTCACTGTTCAAGGAGTTCCGGGCGTCGGAAAGCACGCACTTGGAGTTCCGCGCAGAGGTATTTAACTTGACGAATACACCGCAGTTTGGATTCCCGGCTTTTACGGATTTTACCAATCCAGCCACATTCGGCCAGATCACTTCGACTGTCGATGGCGGATACGACCAGCGGGAGATCCAATTCGCGCTGAAATTCTACTGGTAGACAAGCGCCTTCACACCAGTCAGCATTCGATTCCACGGGGCAAGGCATTTGCGTGGAATTTTATTGCTGGTCTTTTCCTGCGGGAGGGATGGGCGCCAGCGTGAACAGAATGCGGAGCCCAAGTTATCATGCGAAGACGCCAGTTCATAGCAGCCGCATCGGGATTCCCCCTGCTAAGCGCCGCACTTCCCAACAGCATGCGCGCCGCGGCCGAACTCTGTCCAACCGAACGTCCCATCAAAACCAGACCTGCGTTAGATCGCCCATCTATCACGTGCCCCAGGGTGCTAGTTAATCACGTAGGTTTTCGGCCCGACGATGGAAAATACATAGTCATCGACGGGGTGAAAGGCGCAAAGACTTTCGGTGTGGTCTCTATGCACCAGAAGGGATTCCAGCCAATTTTTACCGGTGAACTCGAGCGGGCCGGGCCTGATCTCGGCAACCATCTGATCGGCGATTTTTCCTCCTTCAAGCGGCCCGGGACATATCGAATCTCTGTAACAGGCAGTTATCCTTTTTGGGGAGGTGAAGGGGGGACGCTGGCCGTTTGGTCGCATAATTTCACCATTGGCGATGACGTGTGGGACAGGCCGATTAAGAAACTGGTGAATTATTATCGAGTCCAAAGCTGCGGTCCGAGCAGATCTGGGTACAACTCACCCTGTCATATCGACAATATTCGACGGGACGACGGAGGGGAGGCAAAACCAATTTGGCGCGGCTGGCACGCCGCAGACGATTGCGTGCGCGACGTTCCGGAAACGCTGCATGGCCTATTCGGACTGCTTTACCTTGCCTTGGCGAGGCCGGAGATCGCCGCAGAGTTGGACCTCTTTCAAGAAATCTCCTGGGGAAATGATTACTTTCACGCCATTCAAAGCCCTGAGGGCTATCTATACTTTGGAGTTTTCGCGGACAACTACTTCGATGCAAGTAAAGACTGGTGGGACTGCGGATCGTATATTTTGATCACGAAGCCAGCGTCGCTGTACTTGCAGTATAACTTCATTTCGATCCAGGCTCTGATCATTCAACTCTATGGCAAGAGTCATCCGGATTATGCCACCCGTTGTCTTCGTGCCGCCAAGAGCTGTTTCGAGTATGTGTACACCAGAAAGAGTGGGGACTTCGGGCCAGAGATGACCAGCTTCGAACTCGCATCGGGCGTGCTGGCCGGCATCCATATGTTTCGAGTGACCGGAGGGGAACAGTACCGCACGCTTGCAAGGAATATGGCGAACCGCCTGGTTGAATATCAGGCTTCCGGAGGATTCTGGACTGAGCTGCGTGGAGTGAACCTGCCCGACCCACCGGCCTATGGATATGACTTGCTGCTTCCTCGCACCGTGTACCAGCCGCTTGTCCTGGTGGGACTGTGCGCGGCGGCGCGGTGGCTCGGAAGTGATCCTGATCATTCCCGCTGGACCTCTGCTTTGCGCAAGTTCGCTGATTCCTACGTGAAGCACTTTGTAAAGGCAAATGCCTTCGGGATCCTGCCGTTCCGTATCTGGCCTGAACAAGGCCCGGCCGGGACGCGCAATTGGGATAATCACGGCTACCGCTATTTCATCAATCTCGGCGTGAAGCTCCATCAGCCGAGGAGTAGCACCATTAACTGGCAAACCGGGAATACAGCCGTCACCGCTGGATATGGCGTTGTAATGCTTTATCTCTCGGAAGTACTAGGCACTCCGGAGCTGCGAAAATTGGCGCAGCGGCAACTTGATTGGGTACTCGGGGTTAATCCCTTTGCCGCGAGCATGATCCTGGGAGTGGGGCGAAATCAATCAGCCACATACCCTTCCCTCGACTTTGTCCCGGGCGTGCCAGACATCGATGGAGCCGTCTTTGAAGGGCCCATTGGGGATGAAATGGACAACCCAGTGTTCATACCAGGGCTTTATGCGAACGTCGAGTTCTGGATGCCTCACCAGGCGTGGACCTTGTGGCTGATGGCAGAGCTCTCCACAGATCACCCGGCAGGCCCTTAGATGCTTGTAGACTACACAGTTCCAAAGGACGTCGACCGGAAGTTGGGAAAGGGAAACACATGCGTTGCGGTTGATCACCACATCGGAGCGCCCACAACGATTCTCCCGCGGCTCTTTACCGCATCACTCCGTGCAGGTCCTGTTAAGACGTCGCAACAAAGGAGCAACATAGGAGGATGAAGATGCTGAGAACATATCTTAGGATCGTCGAGGCGATTCTCACCACGATACTGGGAACAGCCCTTTGCTGGGCCAGCGTGGGCGGCAGTATCTCCGGCACGGTGCGAGATGCCAGCGGCGGTCTCATTCCGAAGGCTCAAGTGACGATCACCAATGTGAATACCGGAGTAAGCCAGACGGTTACCACCAGCAATCTGGGCGTCTATTCATTCCTGGCGTTGCCGGTGGGCACTTACAAATTGGTCGTTACCAAGCAGGGTTTTGAGACTTATCAGCGCAGTGACATCACGCTAAACACTAACGATCAATTGCGCTATGACGTGACCTTGCAAGTAGGGCAAGTCACGCAGGAAGTCCGGGTGACGACGAGTGCATTACACGTAGAGACAGCGAACACGCAGTTGGGCGATGTCATCAAGAGTAGAAGCATGGAAGCGCTGCCGCTCAATGGTCGGCAGTATACGGATTTGCTGGGTCTTCAGCCTGGAGTAGTACCCGCAGATTCCACGCCCAGCAAGCCCAACACCTTTGACAGCACCGAGCAGGGCAATGTCTCCATCAGTGGACAACGAGAAACGGCAAACGGATTTCTGGTGAACGGTGCCAACGTCGATAACGCTCTCAATAACGGAGCGACGATCATTCCCAACCTGGACTCGATTGCAGAATTCCGCGTCCTCACTGCGGATTTCGACGCGGAATATGGCAATTACAGCGGCGGGATGGTAAGCGTCGTAACGAAATCTGGTACCAATGAGTGGCACGGGGATGCATTTGAATTTCTACGCAACAGCGGGATGGACTCCCGGAACTTTTATGAATACGACCAGACGAATCCCGTAACTGGCCAGGAAATTCCGGGCTCTGCGCGTGGCACGCTGAGAAGAAATCAGTTTGGTGGCACACTCGGCGGGCCTATCAAGCATGACAAGATATTCTTTTTCGCGGATTACCAGGGCACTCGGCAGTCGCAAGGGGTTCCAAGCGGATTAATCCTTGTACCCACCATGGCGGAACGGAACGGCGACTTCTCATCTGTCGCCCCAACGCTATTCACGGGGACGGTAAGTGGCCCTTATTTTGCGAGTCTTCTCTCTCAGGAACTTGGTTATCCAGTCACTGCTGCCGAGCCTTACTACGCGCCAGGATGTGTTTCCTCATCACAATGTGTTTTCCCGAACGGAATCATTCCACAATCCGTTTTCACAGCTCCTTCCAAGGCCCTTCTGAAGTACATCCCGCTGCCAAACGAAGGTCCTTACTTCGTCAGTTCGGCCAACGATCAGCACACGCGCGATGACCTTGGAAGTTTTCGAATCGACGGGAACAGCAACCGGTGGGGGATGCTTTCGGCCTATTACTTCATCGACGACATTTTCCAACTGGTGCCCTTTGGTACAAACAATACCCCGGGATTTCCGACCCTCAATGGCGGCCGTTCGCAGCTTATTACTCTGGGTGACACCAAATCTTTCGGGGCGACGGCATTAAACGAACTGCACCTCAGTTGGAACCGCTATGTTTTTCATAACAATGCGCCAGCCAGTAATTTTGGTGTTCCACTCAGCCAATACGGTTTTCCGCAGAGTGTTCCCGGCGCCATTGTTCCCGCCAACTCCCAATTCTCGGGCGTCCCCAGCATTGGCTTCAACAATTTTTCAATCGGCTTGACCGGGGTGGCCTATAATCGCTACGAAGACTCGCCGTCCATACTGGATAATTTTTCCAAGGTTCTTGGCAAGCATACGGTGAAGGCCGGAGGAGAATATACTTTCAACGATTTTTATGAGCCCATGCCGCTGGTGGGAGGCAATGGGTTCATCAGTTTCTCGGGAACAGAAACGGGAAGCGATTTTGCCGACTACCTGATTGGCGCGCCAACTTCCTTTGTCCAGGAAGGTGGCTTCTGGTACGATAACCGCCGCAATTACGTGGGGTTGTACGGCCAAGATAGCTGGAGGGCAAGGCCAGACGTAACGCTGAACTATGGGTTACGCTACGAAGTCTTTCAGCCTTGGTATGAGAAGCACAACCAGTTGAGCACATTCGCGCTTGGGGCCCAATCCAAGGTCTACCCTGGCGCTCCGTCTGGCTACGTCTTCCCTGGCGATCAAGTCGCTGGCTTCGGAACCATTCCTAACACAATCTCCCGCACTCCTCTCAACAATTTTGCGCCCCGATTGGGGATTGCCTATTCACCTTCCGGAGCGGGCAAGGGTCCGCTCGGCTGGCTGACTGGCGGGCCGGGAAAGTTCAGCCTTCGCGGTGGATTTGGTCTTTTTTACACCAATGTCGAAGGCTCTCAAATGCTCGATAATACCGGCCTTGCGCCCTTTGACATTTTCTACCTTGCTCCGGCACCGCCATTGTTTGCGACTCCATACCGCAACCGTACGGACGGCGCTGTTCATTTTGAGCCGTTTCCTTACACGCCGCCACCGCCGGGCAGCACGAACTTCGTCTGGGCCAATTATCTGCCGCTTTCGGGCTATCCGGTGCCTCAGATCAACGCTCAAACTCCTTATTCAGAGAACTATAACTTCACTCTTCAGCGTCAGTTTGGGAACAACACTGTGTTCACCCTGGGCTACGTCGGAAGTCAGGGTCATCACTTGCTGGCGGGCATCGCCTCTAATCCAGGCATCCCGCAACTCTGTCTAAGTCTGAGCCAGCCCAGTGAGGTTGCACCGGGTACACCCACGTGTGGGCCCTTTGGCGAGAATACTGTTTATACGCGCACGGATGGAACCATCGTCAACGGCACCCGTGGACCATTCGGAAACAACTACGGTGACAACTACTGGATGACGACGGCCGCGAATTCAAACTACAATTCTCTTCAAGTAAGCCTGCGGCACACCACCCAACACATGACCTTCTTTGCTTCCTATACCTACAGCAAAGCGATGGACAATACTTCATCCTTGGGAGACAAGGTTCCTGATCCTTATAATCTTCGGGTCAGTAAGGCCCTTTCAACTTTCGACTCGACCCACAACTTCGTGGTGAGTTACCAATATGAACTTCCTTTTGATCGGCTGGCAGGCAACCGCCAGCTGCGACTCACCTCTGGCTGGAGGCTGGTGGGAATCACCCGGTTTGCCACAGGATTTCCCGTCAGTCTAAGCGAAGTGGACGATCGCTCTTTGCTGGGCACGTTTGGATCAGGCATCGGAGCGGCGGTGGACACTCCCAATTTTCTCGGCGGCAAACTGAATTTTACTGACCCGCGAAGTGGCAAACCGTACTTCAATACATCTCTGTTCGTTCAGGAGCAATTGGGATATCTTGGTACCGCGAACCGCGAGTTTTTCCACGGGCCTGGATTCAACAATTTCGACCTATCACTCCAGAAGGATGTGAAACTGACTGAGTCGAAAAGCATGGAATTTCGCGGCGAGTTCTTCAATGCGTTCAACCACGCGCAATTTTTGAACCCGAACGGAAATTTCAATAGCGGAACCTTCGGCTTGGTGACCGGCGCAAATGCTCCCCGCATTGTCCAGCTTGCGGTGAAATTTCTATTCTAACTAATGATTTCGAGAAACTTGCGGTCGTCGTTCTGGAGAGTAATCACTCGCTGAAATTGGTAATGCGTGAATATCCCATTCTAAGGAACTTACCTTTCGAGCTCACGATGAACCGCCGCTCTTTTAGCCGCGAGCTTATGGAGGTCACACTTGCAACCATCGGTGTCGCAAATGTAACTGAAAGCCTTGGGAAAGCCTATTCGGCTAGGCCAGGAGCTTCTGCTTGGGAAACACGAAAGTTGATTTCACTTGACGGGAAAGGCTGGCAATTATTAGGGCTGCCACTGGGTCAAGGGGAGACGCTAGGAATTCAAACTCGAATGCCACGGGGTCTCAATCCGATACCCATATCAATCCCTAACAATGTTCAGTTATCGGCTGGCGTTGGAGATCCCTACGGACAAGGCCAGGAGCTCTGGGGAATCAACGCCAAAGAATGGTGGTATCTCCGTTCATTTCATTCACCCCAAGTCAATTCTTCCCAGCGTGTGAAACTTCACTTTGAAGGAGTCGATTATTTCGCTGACGTTTGGCTAAACGGGCAGAAACTTGGAAGCCATGAGGGTGCTTACACTCAATTCAGTTTTGACATTCGGCCTTTCTTGAGTCGAGTAGGTTCCAACTACCTTGCGATTCGCGTCAGCGCTCCTTGGAAGATGCCAAGCCGTTCGCATTATGAGTACATGAAAGGAGAATTCGATTCTTCCTGGGACGCCCTCCCTGGTCCGGGCCAAGTTGTTTTCCCACTCGGCTTACACCGCAGTGTCCGTCTCGAAGTCACCGGCCCCGTTCGAGTGGAAAAGTTGCAAGTGTGGACTCTGCAATTGAAGGAGCAGAAAGCCAGTCTTGCGATCCGCGGGACTCTCTCCAACGTGGTAGGTTCTGCACGAACCTTGCATTTGGAATCATTTGTAGAACCGGCGAACTTTTCTGGTCCGCGGTTCAAATTGCCCACTCAAAGGATAACTTTCTCGGGAGCCCCTGAGGAATTAAAAGAAATCTACTTGAAGTTCACACTATCAGATCCCCGGTTGTGGTGGACGTGGGATCTAGGTCCACAGAATCTCTACAAGCTTAGTGCAAGGGTGTGCGATGAAAAGGGCGTGGCGCTCGACTTTTTGTCCGTCAATTTTGGAATTCGGACCATCGAGAGAAGTGCAGAACTGCAATACAAACTGAACGGGCGTCCGCTACTGGTGCGTGGAGCTTGGTATCCTATGTCGAAATTGTATCCAGCGGAAACAGACGCATGGACCTACGAAATGGATTTGCTGCTGGCCAGGCACGCCAACATGAATCACTTAATTAACTATACGGTCGTTGAAAAGCGTGAATTCTACGAATTGGCGGACCGGCTCGGAATTCTGCTTTTTATTGAACTGCCTTTCAACCAAGAGGGGCCGTTGAACGTGTTGAACCGCGAATACCCGCGCCGTGAAGAGTATATTCGTTGGTCCGCACAGCAAGTCGCGGAGATCGTACGCGATCTCTCAAACCACCCTTCCATCGGTGTATGGAGCGCGCTTTCCGAGGTGACTGGGAACGGTTACGATTTTTCAACTTCCCCGGACCCTCGAATCGCTGCCGCTGCCGATGGGTACCGCGTGTTCTCTGACAAGATGGAAGAGGCTGTTCTCGCGAATGATCCGGACGCGCTTTACTTCAAAGGATACTGCGACTTTGGCGAGCATCATTTCTGGGAAGGCAGCCTTTTCAAGGGAACCACCTACGATCAGCAATTTGATGCGAAAGCAGATTTTGTGTCCGAATATGGAGCACTGGCCTATTTTCCAATGGAATCTATCCGGAAGATATTAGACCCAGAAAAAGTGTGGAACGTCGGCTTCAGAAAGTGGTCCGCCATGGAGCTTCCAGTCAATCCTCAACGGTTATCCTATTTGACTGGCGATTCTTATCAAGGCCTGGAGTTTTTGATGCCGGAACTTGCGGATAACGTCGACCTTCATCCTCAATCCCTCCGGGACCTCGTGAATGATTCCCAAGTTTATCAAGCTTTCCTGTATGGATACGCAGGAGATGCATATCGGCGCAAACTTTTCGATCCCATCCATGGAATTCGGAGCTGGATGTTCAAAAATTTTCCACTTAAGCCGGTGAGTGGATTTGGGGTAATCGACTGTTTCAATACCCCAATGATGGCGTTTTACGCCCAGCGGCGGACTTACGCGCCGGTGACGATAAGCTTTGCCGTCCGTTATGCGCTGGAGTCGATCCCGGTTAATTCCCGATGGACGGTTCCTATCTGGGTCTCAAATGCCTCGAGTTCAGACGTCACGGTTGTCGTGAGAGCGGCCCTGTATTCCTTGCAGGGCAAAAAGCTGCATGAGCAAGAGAAACGGGCGTTAGTACTTTCGCATCAGGCGTCGGCAGTAGACCATTTCAGCTGTGATTTGCCTGGAGAGGCTGGCATTTATTTGCTTCGAGGGCGCTGCGAGACAGGCGGAAATGTGCTGGCGACCAATGAAATGTACGTTAAGGTCGTGCCACCAGCAACACGAAAACCACTTCGGCTGCTCGTACTGGGAACGGCCAACTGGGCCGAGCCGGTAATTAGCTATCTTTCAAACCTGGGAGCAAAGATCACGCCGGTCCTTCGAAAGTCTGGACAAGTTCTGAATTCGGCTGGCGTCTTTCCAGGTTCCGCCGAGGCTTTGCGCGAACAATATGACACGATCTGGTTGACGGGCTTTGACAGTTACTGGCGCGAAGCGCCCCAAAGCTGGGCACCAGTCATAGTGCGGGCCGTGGAGGGAGGAGTCGCCTTCATCCACACTGGGAGCTGGGCAAGTTTCCACGGTGGAGAGGACGATAAGACAGCTGCCCTTGACCTTACGCCTCTGGCAGACATTCTTCCTGTTGTGGTCCCGCACGCAAATGACGTATGGGACGGTCAGCTTGCTGTCCTTCCCGGACGGAGAGCAGCAAGCTCGACTGAACCAAAGATTGAACTTTCGGGTAACGCGCCAGACTGGCTCAAGCAGGCGGATTTCGAGGGCCTCTACCCGCAGAATTATCATGTTCTTGATCCACGGCCTGGAGCAACCGTTCTTTTTTCGGTGGACGGCCAGCCACTACTCGTGATGGGACATTATGGAAGAGGACGGACGATTGCTTACTTGGGGTTCTCTCCAGACTGGGATGGCAAGACTCAAACTGTGGTCGACCGTTGTATCCGGACACGTGAAGGTCGTTTGTTCTTGATGGTCGCTGCTGTTGCTCTTGCCCTAGCCTCCGGTAAAAATCTTGCTGCACCAATGGCAGAACTGTTGAGAACCCGAGTCACTCCAATCTTCGAAACGCTTCGAAAGTTGCCGACAGGGACGTGGCCGGACGTGTCGCTTTTCTGGCTTGAAATAGGCAAGACATCGGCTAAAGCGCAAATTCGCATTAAAAACGGTCCGTTTTATCAAAGGGGCCTCCGGCTGCGCTTCGAGGGCCCGGATTTTGCGGAAGGTTCTGTGTTGCCGCTTTGGAGTGACCAATACTTTGATTTGCTTCCAAATGAAGAAATCAAATGCAGCGTAGAACTCATAGCCAAGCGCGGACGATCTGTACATGCTATGCATAAATTCTCCATCGTGGCAGAAACCCTACACGGCCCCCAAACAAAGATTTATGCGGTTCCCGCTCCTTCGAAATAGAGGTAGCAATATATGAAGAGCGTTTTTAGTCGTCGACAATTTATGCGAGTGTCTGCAGCCTGCTGGAGCGCTTTTATGTACGATAGGGCACTGGGTGATGCGCCGACGCAGGAAGTTCACGTTTGCCCCAAATCCCGCCCTCCCGCGAAGGTCATGAACGCGCTGCGACTGACAGATCTCACCACCGACTCGTGGGATTTGCGGTTAACCTTGAGTTGTTTACAGGGCATCGTAAACCGCTCCCAGCCGCGCCTCTACCTGATCCATGATGACTACGACGAGCTATGGCTCAACTGGCTGCGGGAGCGCGGCGATGTGCACGAAGTGCAGTGGCTGAATCTGGAGCAGATATTCGCCCGTTTTCTACCTGAGGTAAGCCAGGCGTTCATCATTGACCCGAATGTCCCTGCCACGATCAATGTCGCGACGATGTTGGCTAGTCTGCGAGGCGGACTCGTTGTAACCCCTCGCACTGCGGATGAATATAACCTTCCCGCCGGACGCCTTCCGGACTCATGGAAAACGGGCCTAGATTTCCGTTTCATGAATTGGAAGAAAGACGTTGAGGCGTACCGATGGTTTTTTCAGCACTACGGGGATCAGCTTTCGAAGCAGGCCATCGCCGTTCTCGATCCGCACGAAGTGGCCCTTCGAGATTATTTGGTGGAATTCAAGATCCCGATTCTCTGGATCTCCGGCCCCCAAGATGTCTCCAGCCATCCGACAGCGTTACCGGAAGAGGAGAAGCAGTTTGCGCGTGAAATTCTCATGAAGTGGCCTCCCAATATTCCTTGCTTGGGCTGGCCGGGAAGTGGCGATGAGCCGCAGGGCGGAATCGGTGAATGGCTGGGAGTTCGTCTGTTCAGCGAGTGCGCGAAGTTCGAGGTGTGCACCGCCTACGATGGATACTCGCCCACGGTTGGGAACCTGTCTGTCCATTCGGGCACTTCCGCCAGCTTTCGCCAGCAAACGCCGCCGGTGAAGCTCGACCGGAGCAAAGCCTATTACAGTTTTGTCCGCTCGGACGGAGATGGATGGAACTTTCAGCGCCACTATTATCGCAAGCTCTTTGATGACCCGGCGCACGGCGCGGTCCCTCTAGGGTGGCAAATTGGTCCTACCGCTTTTGATGGGATGCCGGATATTCTCGACTACTACTATAAGCACGCAAAGCCCGGCGATTGTTTCGTCAACGCACTGACCGGCGTGGGCTATATTCATGAGGACGTCTATGCAGGAAACTACCCTCCCGAAGAACAGGCTCGGATTCTTCAGGATTACATCCGGCTCTCGGCTCTCTACCGGCAGAGAATCGATGCTTCCGTGATGTCCACCCTTGCCGAAATGCGGCCCGAGCGGCTGGCGCTGTTTGCTGGCATTCAGGGGCTTCGCGGCATTTTTGCCAACTACGGAAGGACCCATGTGACTACGAATCAAAATCTCTTAACTGTGGTGGCAGGAATTCCAGTTTTCCGGGCGGTCAACGACGGGCCCGACATCGGGATGCCCGTGACGCCATACACTGAGAATGAAGCCGTTTGGTTTGAGGTGAACGATATCAAACGCTGGACACCGCGCGAGTGGCCCCTGTTTTTGCACGTGTTCCTGGCAAACTGGCTTACGGATATGAAAATGGCAGAGAAGATTGCGGCGGGACTGGGGTCACACTATGTTCCTGTCCGCCCGGACCAACTTGTTTCGCTTTATCGTGACTACAAAGGAGGCGGATAAGCCATCAGCCCCCGAGTCATAGTTCGTCAGAACTCCTGTTATCCGAAAGCCGCGGTTTTCTTCGCCATAATCTTCTTGGGATATTCAGCAGCTCAAGCGCGTCTGATCGCGGGTCCTGTACAGGGTTCTGAAAACGCCTCATCGGCGGCGAGATCATTGATTTTGAAAGCTGAAAAGGCTCTTAACGCCGGTAACCTCAGTGAAGCACGGTCTGCCTTGGAGAAGGTTTTGGAGAAAGACCCCCACTCTGCATCAGCTTACCTGATGCTCGGAACCATGGAATTACAAGCAGGAGATCTCAGAGCCTCCAGGGTTGATTTGTGGCAGGCGACGCGTCTGGACCCCAACTGCTTCGGATGTCATTACAACCTGGCCCTCGCCTTGCTGCATGAAGCGAATTGGCGGGAGGCAGCCTTGGAGCTGAAACGGGCCCTGGCTCTGAATCCGCGCAGTTCAGACGCTTTATATAACCTTGGTTTGACGCTTCTGGAACTCGGCAGTCCCGCGCAGGCTTCCATTGAATTACGGAAAGCATGGGGGCTCGATAGCAAACGGCCCGATGTCGCCTTCAACCTCATTCGCGCCGAACTGGCTGCGCGCGAGTTTGCACAGGCGCAAGAAGCCGCAGAACAGGCCCAGAAAATTTTCGGAAGTGATTCAAAGTGGCTTACTTCCATAGGCCAGCTTTTTATTCAGGCTGGAATATCGCGAGCGGCTGTTGTTTGCCTCCTGCAGGACGCCCGGTGACAATTACTTGCGAGCCAGTGCGTACTTTCTGCTTGGCCGGCCACAAGAGGCTCAACGTGCCCTGAACGAGGCGCTCAGGCAAGTGCCGAACGAACCGCGCTACCTGCTGCTGAACGCTCGCATCGACCAGCAGCTTGGGCATAACCTTTCAGCCTTGCAGTTCCTTGAGCGGGCGCAGCGGCTGGCTCCGGATTGGCCGGCCATTTGGTATAGCAGCGCCGTGAGTTACTACTTTCTGCGTCGATACTCCGACTGCCGCCACAGCCTGGACCAGACATTGCGGCTGAACCCTCGCTTCGGAAAGGCACTACTTCTCTATGCAGAAACGTTTGTCATCGAAGGCCGAAATGCCGAAGCCGAAAGCTATCTGCGACGCGCCATTGCGATTGAGCCGGATAATGCCCGATTTCGATTTCATCTCGGAGCGCTGCTGCTGCGGGAGAATCGTGCCTCAGAAGCAGAGCGGGTATTCCGGCAGGTTATAACTCTGAAGCCTGATGATGCGTTAGCCCATTATGAGCTTGGAAAGATGCAAATCGACTCGGGTCACCCCGAGGCCGCCCTCAGCGAATTGAAAAAGGCCATCATTTATCAGCCCGATCTTACGCAGGCCTACTATCAACTGGGACGGGCCTATGATGCGCTTGGTGAAAAGCAAAAGTCCGCTTCGGCCTTCGGCAGGTTTAATAGCCTGAAAAAGGAGCACGCGAAAAGGGAGGAAGAATTTCTTGAATTCGCAGACGAGGAATTAAAAGTCCCCTGAAAGACCCGCTGCAGCGGCGGTGCTCTCATCGCCGAAACGATTAAAAATAATGGTCGCCAGTGAGACATCGCTATGAGACGAGCGTTTTCACACAGATTCGGGAGCAGCGCATAGAGCCGAGGTTTATTACGAAGCGAAAATAGGCTGTTGCGACGGAAATAAATGCTTTTTGATGCAGGAAAACTCGATTGAAAGAATTATGAGGCCCAGAGTCACATGAAAATAACATCCGTAGAGTGTTCTATTCTCGCAGTTCCAGACTGCAACCCAGATGCCTGTGATTCGTCACAGGATACGATTGTCGTGGAAGTTCATACCGATGAGGGGATCGTTGGGGTCGGCGAAGTTGACGCGAATCCCTGGGTGATCAAAGCTCACATCGAGGCGCCGGGATCGCACATCATGAGCCTCGGCCTTGCGGATTTGTTAATCGGCCAGGATCCTACCCAACCTCGATCCATCTGGGACCGACTTTATACCTTTAGTGCCATGACGGGTCGGCGCGGAGCGGGGATCTGTGCAATTGGAGCGCTGGATATTGCGATCTGGGACATTTACGGAAAGGCACAGGGTAGGCCGATCTGGAGTCTTCTGGGCGGCGCCTGCCGGAACTCGATCACCCCATATGCAAGTTTGATCCCTGAAGGCCGGACGCTCGAAAGCCAGCGGGAAGATTTGCTGCGAAGAGTGACCTGGGCCCAGGAGTTCGGCTTCACGGCCGCCAAGCTCGAAGTCTGTGTCAAAGGACCCTACGCACACAATTGCCTTCAGGAAGGAAACGAGGCGATTGTGGAGATGGTTGCCGCTTGCCGCGAGCGCGTGGGTCCAAAGATGACCTTAATGGTGGACGTGGCGTATTGCTGGAACGATTGGAAAGAGGCTTTAAGTGTGATACGTCAGCTCGAAGCCTACAACATTTTCTTCATTGAGACACCTCTGCCCTCTGATGACTTGGGTGGATATGCCCGGCTTGCCGAAGCCACCAGCGTTCGCATTGCGGCTGGCGAGTGGCTGCAAACACGATACGAGTTTGCAGACTTGATGGAACGCGGCCGGGTGGACGTGATACAGCCGGATATTGGGCGTGTGGGCGGGATCACAGAAGCCATGCGCGTGGTTCAGATGGCGCTGGATCGCGGCACAATGGTTGTTCCTCACTGCTGGAAAACCGGCATCAGCGTGGCGGCCACAGCCCACGTGGCGGCAGCTTCTCCGAATTGTCCTTTTATTGAAAATCTTCCTGCTGAGGTGGCTCATTCAAGACTTCGGCGCGAGTTGGTAAACGAGGAACTGACCATCAAGGATGGCAGAATGGATCTGCCGAGGCGGCCTGGCTTGGGTATTGAGTTGCGAAGCGAAGCAAAGAACAAATTTGCAACATCAGGCAAAAAAATCTTCCAGCCCGCCCAGACGGTTCAATCGTAGTCTGTTTATGCGTGGAGCACGCTCACAGCCAAAAAGGAAACTCGCACTATGAGTGAGAAAATAACCCGCCGCAAGTTCCATGCTCTTCTGGCCGGCACAACGCTCGGCGGGAAGACGTTATTGGAATCCGCTTTTTCTGAACAGGCAACTGTGTTCTCTAACTCCAAGGACGACTCCATTTTCCCGTTTGGGACGCATGTTTACCGCGAGCCGCACCTGCCTCTTGAACAGCTTCGTCACGATTTTCCAATCCTGAAGCGGCTTGGCTTCACGATGATCAAAATTCAGGAAGTATGGGCGAATGATGAACAGCGCGAAGGAGAGATTGACCTCTCTAATGTCTCCCAAGTGGTTTCGGATGCCAGGCAAAATGGTCTTCGCGTTTATTTCGGAATTACAATGGAAACTGCCCCAGCATGGCTCTGGAAAAAATTTCCTGACGCGAACCTAGTCTATGAAACCGGGGAGCCGGAAAATGACCCTACACAGTATGTCTTGCCTGCCGATGGCAAACCCGGCCCCTGTTGGAACCATCCCGGAGCCCGCGCAGCGGCCATTCGGTTTATCGAAGCCGTGGGTCGGGAAATCGGAAAATACGACAACATCGAGGTGTGGAATGTGTGGCAGGAGATTGGCTTCTGGCCCATGCGGCGGGGTCACCTGGGGTTTTGCTTCTGCCATAACACTCTGTTGGAATTCAGAAAGTGGCTTCGCGCCAAGTATGGATCACTCCAAAATCTGAACCGCACCTGGAAATCCGCCTATGGGGACTGGGAAGAGATCGAGCCCCCACGCTTCTCGCCGCAAGTGCCGCCCACTCTTGATTGGCGTTACTTCATGGATGACGTCTATCTCACAACGGCGCTGAAGTGGAAAGGGAATGCCTTGCGCCGAACTGATCCATTCGGTCGCCCCATCTTGGCTCACGTGAGTGAGCCCACTTACGGTGGAGCCCGGGAGTGGCAATTTGCCACGGTTCTCGACGTCTTGGGTTCTTCTTGCTATCCCGCATGGACTGAATTCAACTCATGGGACGCGGAATATCCGGAGCCCGGCAAGCCCATTCCTCGCTTTACAGGCGTCGAGCACGAGTTGTGGGAAGGCATCATGATGCGGTTTGATTATCTCCGGTCCGCCAAGCCGAGCGGAGAGATCTGGACGGCGGAGCTGCAAAGTGGGCCGATCATCGAGGGATTGAATCTGCATGGGCGCGATCCCGACCCGGACGATATCCGACGATGGGTATTGGGATGTCTTGCGGCAGGCGCGCGGGGCATCTGCTTTTGGAATCACCGTCCGGAAATTTTCTGGCAGGAAGGATACGGATTCTGCCTGCTGAATTGGGGTTCCGACGCGTCGCCACGTGCCGACGAGGCGGGACGACTGTCCCGGGCTATTAATGCGCACAGGGACCTCTTCACCCGCGGCCAACCACCGCAACCCGAAGTCGCTGTTCTGGTCAGCGAAGATTTATACCATTTTCTGGAGGCAGACCCATCCAAGGCTCTGAAACATTATGTCTATACAATTCGAGGCATTTATAAGTGCCTCTGGAATGAGGGTATTCCAGTCGCCTTTATGGATTCCAGCCAACTTGCAAACGAAGTCGGAAAGTATAAGGCGATTATCGCTCCCTTTCCTGTGGCCATGAGTCAGGGCGTGATCGGGGCCCTGCGTGGCTATGTAGAAGCGGGAGGCACGCTTATCAGCGAGGCCTGCCCCGGAAGGTTCAGCAATTTTGGCATGACTTCTATTGGAAGTTATATGGCACCCGGAGTTGCGGAACTCTTCGGGGTAAGACAGAAGCAGCTTGGTCTGATTCGTGAGCCCCATGACGGGGCGAAGTGGACCGGGGTAGCGACTTCGTACGGAGACACTCTGGAATATCGTCAGCTTGAAGGCAGGGGAGACTTTTCACTGTATAACGTGACCCCTGCTTATTACCTCCAGACTTTTGTACCTTCAAAAGCCACACCTATCTTGATGTATGGCCGGGAGGTTGCCGGCTGCGTGAATTCTTACGGCACAGGTAAAGCGTACCTGATCGGAACTCTGTTGGGCCATGGGGAGCTGGCATATCGTGACCCGAGCAATCGAACTTTCCTGGCTGTGATTCTGGGCCGAGTGGGGATTAAACCTGAAAAAGTTGGCAAGCTGAACCGCCGGAGGCGCACTTTCAGAAACCAATCTGCTTGGTTCCTCTTTAACAATACGAATGAGTCCGTTGAGGAATCCGTTCCGCTTGTCGGTTTCAAAACAGCCCGCGACCTGCTTGGTGGGGACTTTCCCACAGCGTCCGGCAGCGTTCGGCTGAGGGTTGAGCCGGCGGGAATTCGTTGCCTGCTTCTTGAACGTTAGCGGCAAGAAGCCAGTCTTTCTGCGTCGGCCCCCTTTTAGCAGCCGGCGAAAAGACGTTGGACGCTGTCATTCTGAGAAGCCAAAGACGACGTTGGATCCCCGTATTCGCCTGGTTTTGCAAATACAGGAATCCTTCCGCCGCGCTTAGCCTCAGAGTGACAAGTGAAAGAATCACTGTGAGACACCCCGAGCTGTTTTCCGCAGTCTCTCAGGGGAGATACATCCGCATTGAACCTATCTCGACGCTCTGTGATGGACGTCAGCCTGCTGGTTCTTGTGAATGCCATGTGGGCTGCGCAATACGCGGCTTATAAAGTGGCCAGCCAGACGATGGGGCCGGTTACCTTAAGCGCGTGGACGTTCTTGTTTGCTGGCTTCATCCTGCTGCCCTTCCTCCTGTGGGAACGCCGTCGAATGGGCAGAGGAATCGCCTTCCAAGGGCCGGCGGGCATCGCGCTGCCGCCGGGTGCCCGTCGGCTGCTCAGCAAGAGAAACCTCATTGGCTTTTTGATGATCGGGGTTGTGGGCCTGATACCGGCTTCGGCTTTTCTTGCCTGGGGCGTCAGCCGTTCTTCGGCCTCAGACGCAGCTCTCATTTATCTGACGGTTCCGATCATAACCGCTTTGCTGGCCTCTTTGATTCTGAATGAGAAAATGACCGCGGTCCGCTGGGGAAGCCTTTTCCTGGCTTTAGTTGGCGTACTGATCCTGTCCGATGTCGATTGGCGCCATGTGGGTTTGATCAGTAGCAAGTTTCTGACCGGAAATCTTTTGGTGCTCGCCGCCTGTGCCAGCAGTTCGTTCTATAACGTCTACTGCAAAGAACTGTTGAGCCGTTTCACACCGCTGGAGGTCCTAGTTGTGGGATATTTTCTTGCCGTGATTTTAAGCGTCCCGTTAATGGTCGAGATCGAAGGCTTTTCTTTACACACGGTTCGCAGTTATCCAGCGACCGCTTGGCTGGCATTGATTGTGTTAAGTGTGCTGAGTTGGGGCTTAGCGATGGTGCTGTGGATGTTCCTGCTCAAGCGTCTGGACGTGAGCCAGGCCTCAGTCTCCATCTATCTTCTGCCCTTTCTGGGCGTTCTCATCTCTGCCGCTACCCTGCATGAAAGGATCACCGTTCCCATGATCATCGGAGGCCTAGTCACTTTGACAGGCACCATTTTGATCACAACCCTGGAACCTTCATCCGCATAATGTCAACGCATGGAGAGAAAGGAGAGCGACAGATGAGACTTGGCGAGCGCGTGGCGCTGGTGACCGGAGCTGCACAAGGGATTGGTTCGGCTATTCTGGCTGAGTTCGTCCGCGAGGGGGCAACGGTTGCGGCGATTGATCGAAAGCGAAATGTGGAACATGTTTGCCATGAAGCGTCAGGAAACCATGGGCGGGCTATCCCTTACGTCTTCGATATCACGGACCACGAAGCCTATGCGCGGTGTGTGGACGAAGTTGCAAAACAACACGGCCGGATCGACATCCTGGTGAACAACGCAGCAATTTCTTTCTACGGTAACATCTTTGAGGACTCCTTAGAGCAATGGCGCGAAACACAACGAGTTAATCTGGAAGCCATTTATTGGGGTTGCAAGCTGGTAGCTCCTTACATGGCCAGACAGCAGTGGGGGCGAATCATCAACATCAGTTCGACGCAGGCGATTGCGACGGAAGGAAGGGTGGGAGCCTATGCAGCGGCTAAGGGAGGCATTATAAGTTTCACTAAATCTCTAGCGGTGGAATTGGCGCCCCACGGGATTCTGGCCAATGCTATAGCGCCGGGATGTATTCACACGCCAATGTCCATTATTGACGGAGTTGACGAAACCCAAACGGAACTCTTTAAAGAGTGGTATATAAAGAGGCGGAAGATTCCTCTCGCGCGCCCAGGAGAGCCATCCGAAGTCGCACGCGTAGCGCTGTTTCTTGCGTCGGAGGATTCTTCGTACGTAACGGGCCATACCCTGGTGGTTGACGGAGGGCTTACAAGTACGTTTTAACGAGTCCTCCCGGAAGGATCAGAGGTAACCGGCGAAGCTGAATGCTCGACTTCGAGATCATTGCGGACGAGAATAACCTCTGCGGTGAAGGTCCTATTTGGGACAGGGAAAACGCCTGCCTTTTTTGGACTGACATTGTTGGTCATAAGTTCTATCGCTATGAATGGAAAGCGCGCCGACATGCGCTGGTAAGGGACGGCTTCGAGATCAGCGGTTTTACTCTCGATGAATCCGGTAGATTTATCGTGGTCAACAGCTCCGGTGTGTGGCGATGGAACGGAGCGGGCGATCCTCAGCTTATTGTTGACCGAGTTGGCGACGAGGAGTGCCGGTTGAACGATTGTATCGCCGACCCCGAGGGAAGGTTAATCGCAGGGACATGTTGGTACGAGCCTGAAAAGGATTACCGGCTTGGGAAGCTCATTTGTGTGGATCGGGATGCCAAAGCGCGTATTCTTGACGAAGGCTTCCATTTGTCAAACGGCCTCGGTTTTTCCCCGGACTGCCGGACCCTTTATTTCACCGATTCGGTGGCCCGCATCATCTATGCGTACGATTATGACGTGAAAAAAGGTGCCGTCTCGAGCCGCCGTGTTTTTGTACGCGTGCCACACTCCGAAGGGTTGCCGGACGGTCTGACGGTTGATGCCGAGGGCTTTGTCTGGTCTGCCCAGTGGTACGGAAAGTGTGTTGTCCGCTACGACCCGGACGGCAAGATCGAAAGGAAAATCGAAACTCCGGCTAAACAAACGTCTTCCCTTGCCTTTGGTGGACCAGAGTTAATGGACATCTTTGTTACCACCGCAGCGAAGTCAGAGCCGATGCCGGTCATGCCTCCGGGTTATGATCCTCGGGCTGGCTTTTTCGGCGGGCCGCTCTACCGCATTAATCTAGGCATTCAAGGGAAGCCGGAGTGCAAGACTAAAATCCGCCCTGACGCGCATGGATCCTAAGCTTACACTTACAGATTTCGGGGCGGAAAGGCATAAATGAGACTGAGTAATGGGAAGGAATAAGGAACAAGGGCAGAATAGCGTAAGATCTTCCGGCTCTTTGTGCTGCGATAAGGTGCTCTGGCGAGGGCGGGAAGCCTATCGGCTGAGCAACGGCCTTGTCGAGCTAATTACATTGATGGGGGGAGGACACATCGCTGAATTCCGTTTCATGGAGCGCGGCAGGATACTGAAACTGAATCCCCTATGGGCTCCGCCTTGGAAGAGCATCGACCCTTACTGCTACCAGGAAAGGGTTCATGAGGCGCGTTACGGGCCCGTCCTCGAAGGGAAACTGCTGTCGGGGATTGCCGGCCACAACCTCTGCTTGGACTATTTCGGGTCACCCTCGCCCGAAGAGGCGAAGCACGGCCTTTCGACGCATGGTGAAGCTCCCAGCTTGCGATGGCAGAAAATCAGTCAGAGCGTTGGGAACGATCGCGTGACGCTTGGCCTTTCCGTAAGGCTGGCGGTCGCGGGTCTGACGTTCCAGCGACAGATCACTCTCCGCCAAGACCAGTCGGTGGCCTATTTCAGGGAAACTGTCTCGAACGACAGAAGACGGGATCACTTCTTTCATTGGGTACAACACGTCACCCTGGGACCGCCGTTCATTACAAAAGGCGAGGCGTGGGTATTTCTTCCTGGAACCAGGGGGATCACATTTCCCTTCGGTTATAACGAAGGGAAATCATTGCTTGCAAACGGAAGAAAGTTCCGTTGGCCGGATGCCCCGGTCCGCTCTGGACGTTCTATAAATCTCGAGAATGTCCTCATTCGCAAGGGACTGGGCTTTGTGGCCTCCGTTCTGATCGATCCACGACGGGATTGGGGCTACGTTTGTGCGCTGAACGCGAAACACAGGCTCCTGATTGGATATTGCTTCCGGAGGGAAAACTTCCCCTGGGTCACGGTGTGGGAGGAAAACCGCGCGATTGGTGCTGTGCCGTGGAAGAAAAGGACCGAGACCCGCGGGCTAGAGTTCGGGACGACTCCCATCCCTTCCACGCGCAGAGATAGTTTACGCCGGGGAAACTTGTACGATACGGAGACTTTCGCCTGCGTTCCGACGCGGGGACGCAGGATCGTCGAATATTTGGCCTTTCTGTCTCAAGTTCCGGCGGAGGTCAGGCGGATCAGCGATGTCCGATACACCGGGAAAGAGATCCTCATCAGCGGTGATGCGCGTGAAATTGTGGCTCGCGTCCCAGCATCATCTTTCCATCCCGGCGTGCCAGAGTGCCAGTGATGAGGTCCAGGGTCGAGAAAACAATCGACGGTTTGACAAAGCTGTGGTGTGCCTTCTGCGCTCGACTTTCAGTGGCCCAGCGCTTCTTCGGCAAGCAGAGTGCTCTGGCCGTGCTGCTTTTGCTGGCAGTTGGACTTTGCGGTTTTGGTTCGACACCTGACTATACCCAGATTGAAAAGGAAATCAAGGAAGGCAAACGGGCCGCTGCACGTCAAGAGCTTGAAAGGCTTGTTAAGGCCAATCCGAAGGATTATCAAGCTCAGGTACTTCTCGGTATTGTCCTAGACGAACAAGGTGAATCTCAAGTCGCTACAATTCATTTCAATATAGCGGAGCGCTTGCGCCCCAATGACTCGCAAATCCACGTCAATCTCGGTAAACATGATGCAAGTCTGGGTAACCTCATAGCTGCCCGCGACGAATTTACGGAGGCTATCCGCTTAAATCCTCGAGACTCAACGGCTCATAATGATCTTGGCCTCATTCTCCTCAATTTGCGAGAGCCGCACGAAGCGCTTCTCCAATTCCTTGCAGCCAGGCGCAGCGCACCGCAGGACCGAGAAATCCTGCTGAATCTTTTTAAAACAGAGCTCGTTCTTAGAATGTTCACGGATGCAAGAAGGATTGGTCTGGAGCTCGTGAGAAACAGTTCTTCGCCAGCCCGAGATGCTGCAGAGTTGGGAGCTCTCCAAGCTGAGGCCGGGGATTATAAAGGAGCCATCGAGAATCTCCGTCAGGCACATCAGTTTAACCCACAATCCTACGAAGTTGCTTATAACCTTGCATTGGCCTATTACCGCGACGGCCAGTTCCAGAGGGCAATACAAATCCTAAAAGCGGAACGGCAGAGCCTTGATACGGCGGAGGTCGAGAATCTTCTCGCAGATGCACTGGAAAAGAGCGGCAGTTATCTCGATGCCGTCAGGGCTTATCAGGTAGCCACGAAGCTTGATCCGGCGAACGAAAGTTATTGGTACGACTATCTGCTGGAGCTACTGCGACACGAAACCTTTGACGCCGCTACTATGGTGGCGGAACCGGTTGTTCGGCGGTTCCCCAATTCGTCTAAACTGCTTCTGGCGCTGGGCGTGGCCGATTTTGGAAACGGGCACTATAGGCAGGCGCAAAAGACTTTCACGATTGCGGCGAGTAGATTTCCTGATCAAGCTTTGCCATTGTATTTTCTGGCGCTAACTGATGAAGTGACGGGACAAGAGACTCAGAAAACTTTAAAGTTACTTTCGAATTTTTCTCAGGCACACCCCGATGAGTTCTGGCCATATTATTTTCTTGGAAAAGCTGCCTATCAGTCAGAGCTAGCAAGAGGAGGAAATAACTTTCAACAGGCAATTGAACTTTTGAAACGCAGCATTGAACTGAACCCCAATTTTTCTGATTCTCACGTCGCATTGGGTATAATTTACAGCCAAGCTCACAAATGGCAAGATGCGGCTGTGGAGTTCAAGAAGGCAATCAGGCTGAATTCCCGGCTCGCTGGGGCTCACTATCGTCTTGCTGAGGTCTATCGGCACCTAGGTCAGAACCGCCTAGCGGCAACGGAAGAGGAAGTTTTCCAGAAGCTTCGAGGCGATGAAGCGCAGAGTAGCCTTGCTCAACAACAAATCCAGCGATTTCTTTACAGTCTCCCCCATTAAGTGTTGACATTCTGGTTGGCGGACGTGACTAAAATTTCTTGACTGCGATGTGGAGATATGATAGGTATGATCGGTTCGATCATGGTTTCATTTTCGCCTCGGAGGAGAAGCACCATGCATTTCATGAGGGAGATGCGATATCAATGATGGGTCTTAAGTTAGGGGCCGGCCTGCTTCTCTGTTTTTTGACGAACATTGTAGCTCTGCCCCCGAGCGTTAATGGACAAAGGCAATTCAGCGACGTACCCGAAGCAATTCATCCCGCTGAGCTTTCTGGCCCCCTGCCAAACCCTTATATGGGTTGGGGGATTTGGGTGGGCCGAAGGCAATTCGGTTACAGCGAGCGCGCGTTTAACGTTCAGGAAGATACCCGCGCTTTCGGAGACGATGCGCCTTTATTTAACTGGGTTTTGGTGGATTGGGACTGGGCTAGTCTTGAACCTAAGGAAGGGCAGTTCAATTGGAATGAATTCGATGCAGTTCTGAACTATTGGGCGGCACGCCACAAACAGTTTGTTGTGCGCTTCTGGGTGACAGACGACCCTGGATGGAATGGACATCCCGGCGCTCCAGTGTTGCCAGCATGGATTTGGAAGAAGGGGGTACGATCCAACGAGTACAAGGGAAACGGAGGGGTGATGCAACGAGAGTTGAATTACGCCGATCCTTCCTACACCCAAATCTATCTGCCTGAATTACAAAAGTTTCTAACCACCTTCGCTGAACGCTACGACAAACCAGGTACCCCAATTATTTTCCTTCAAGTGATGGGGTACGGACATTGGGCGGACTGGGCCACATGGTATTCGCATTATCAATTCCCCAGTGTCCAAGCAAAGCATAAAATTCTCAGCGAAATCATGAAGCTTTACATCCGCACGTTCAAACATATTCAACTGATGGAGATGGCAGATCGGGATTGGAATGACGCTGACTTTCAAAGTGTGCAGGATCACATTTATAACAAGGCTTTAGACGTAGCTTTGGCACACCATTTTGGACTGGAATGGACCGGGTTCATTGATGGATTGAAAGGGTGGGACCGCGACATTATGGAGACCTACTGGCGGGATGACCCGATTATTGCCGAAGGCAACTGGAGCTATGACGATCTAATGGATCAGAAGACCCATGGCACATTCGGTGAAAATCTAAGTGTGGCTCTTAGCTGGCATGCCAATTTTATGCATTTATATTTTGATTCCGGCAGTTACAAACGTGTGCTGCGAGAACAACCAGAAGTGATCCAACGTGGGTTGGATCCAGGAGGTCTCGGTTACAGGTTGGTGCCCGTGTTGCTGAGTTGGCGGCCAGATTTGCCTGCCGGAAATCTTCTGGTTTTTAAACAAATTTGGGTAAATCGCAATGTGGGTCGTCTCTATGTCATCCATCGTTTGAAGCTCTATCTCACTGATGTTGACGGAAATGCCAAATTCAGCGAAGTAGATACAGGGTTTGATGAGACGACATGGACTGAGGGAAAAAGGTATGCGTTAACGAGTGTATTTCATATCCCCCAAAACTTAGCACCTGGAATCTATGACGTTAGAATTGCTCTGGTGGACAAGAACGGTACACCGCGGATTCGTCTGGGCATTGCCGGTGAGGACTCCCAATTAAGGTATCGCGTTGGCCGCATCCGCATTACTCCCCCTGAAGGGGGAGCCGTTTGCGATAAGGCTTACTGCCCGTAAGTATCGACGCCAACCTCTGGGTGAACAGGCTGAGGAATTGTTTAGCCAAACTTTGCTTTCACTTGACACATTCGGAAGCGGCGAGTTCGATCACAAACAGCGCTAAAAGAGATAAGAGCAGTTCACAGGAAGGTCCTAACTGTGCGCAAGGTATTTTCACGGCGAGAGGTTCTGAAAACGATTGGATGGGGAGCCACAGCAAGCTCTTTAAACTATTCATCGCCGCTGGGGGCACAAGGGAAAAGCGTTTCTCGCTCCAACCGAAATCTTCTTATTACAGTTCAACCTCTCGAGATCAGCGATCCGCTCTCGAATCCATTCATGGGCTGGGGGCTCTGGACTGGAATTCGGTACTACACGGGACAGCGCTTCACGGTGGATTACAACACCGTGGGATTTGGCGATGATGCTCCGCTTTTCAACTGGGTCTTGATCGACTGGATGTGGTCTGACTTGGAGCCGAAGCGAGGTGTTTTTGAGTGGGAGGATCTGGACACAATCATCAATTACTGGAGCCATCGAAAAAAACAAATTGAGTTACGCGTATGGGTCACAGATGATCCTGGGTGGAATGGCGCGCCGGGTAATATGGCTTGCCCCGTTTGGCTCTGGGAGGAAGGTGTCCGATTCCATCGCTACGTAGGTGAGGGACATTCGGCGAAACGTGAACCTGACTATACAGACCCTTCCTATGCCAAGTTGTACTTGCCAGAGCTACAGCGGCTTCTGACCACTTTGGCAGAGCGCTACGACAAGGAAGGTAGCCCAGTCACTCTTTGGGGCGTGATGGGTTACGGTCAATGGGGAGAATGGCATACTCTGTGGTCTCACTTCCCATGGCCAAGCCCCCAAATGAAACATGAAGTGCTGTCCAGGCTGGTCCGTATGTATGCCAATACATTCAAATATGGGAGGCCTTCCATCTCTTATTGCTTTGATTGGGATAACAAGCAGGTGAAAAGCCTAAAGGATTTCATGTACCGCCAAGCCTTGGATGTGGCTGTCGAAGAAGGCTTCGCTCTAGCGCGCCACGGATTTATTGATGGGCTAGATACTTGGGATACTGAATTGATGCGGGCGTACTGGCGCGACCATCCAATGTGGGCTGAAGGCAATTGGTCCTATACCGACATCAAAAGCCAGGGGACGCACGGGACGCTTGATGAAAACCTGGATGTCATGCTTGCGTGGCACTCGAATTACGCGCACTTTTACATGGACGCTGCGAGTTACAAGCGCGCCATTCGGGAGGACAAAGCAATTTTCGAGAGAGGATTATGCGTAGGAGGCTTGGGATATCGATTAGTTCCGATTTCGCTAAGTTGGCCCTCCGAGTTATCCGCTGGTCAGCTGCTAGTAGTCCGGCATTCCTGGGTGAATCGTAATGTGGGCCGCCTCTATGTTCGACATCTCTTGAAGCTCTACCTTACAGACGCGAGGGGAAATACAAAATTCAGCGAAGCGGACCCAGGATTTGATCCAACTTCATGGGTGTGCGGTCAAACGTATTCGGGAATCAGTGTCTTCCATCTGCCCAAAAATTTGACGCCGGGAACTTATGACGTGCGGATTGCCCTAGTTGATCTGCTTCGCGGTGAACCAAGTATTCAGTTGGGGATTCTAGGCCAGGATTCTATGGGGAGATATAAGCTGGGAGAGATTCGAATTCTTGTGAGCTAAGTTCCTTATTTTGAATTTCGTGCAACTATTTTCCAAGCCACAGTTGACAGAGAGCATACCGGTATGATAGGAAATACTTCACTAAGTTTTGGGATTAGGAAGCTTGTTTCGCCAAAGGAATACTTTGACTCAGAGCTTGATATACGGTGCAAATCTTGAATTTTCCTATTGCCTATAAGACCGAGCGCCAAAACTCAGGAGGTGGTCGTTATGAGTAAATGGGCTGTAGTTCTTATTGCAGGGACGATAATGCTGTGCCCCACGATTCTCGCACAGCAAGACCAAGGAATGATCTCGGGTATCGTCACGGATCAATCTGGCGCTGCTGTCCCCAAGGCCAAAGTAATACTTCAGAACGAACAAACGGGGCGGAGCTTCACTGCGACCACAAGTGCTTCTGGAGACTATTTCTTCACACTGCTCCCGGTGGGGTTTTACAGTTTGCGCGTCGAGGCTCACGGATTCAAAACGGAGGAACGCCAGCATATTGAGTTACATGTGCAGCAAAAGCTGAATGAAAATTTTAGTTTGGAGGTAGGGGCAACAACCCAAACCGTCGTGGTAAAGGGAACTGTCACGCCGCTCCAGACCGGTGATGCTTCGCTGGGGAATGTAACGGATCGACGGAGCATCGTTAACCTGCCTCTTAACGGCAGGAACATTTATCAGCTCGTGGTATTAACGCCCGGAGCTTCCATTTCGCCCGATGGGAATCCAAGCATCAGCGGACAGCCCAGCCAACAGCAGAGTTACTTGTTGGATGGGACTGACAACAATAATTACCAGGGAACGTTTCAATCCGGGAGCCCTTGGAACCTGCAGCCATCGCCTGATGCGGTTCAGGAATTTAAAGTTCAGACGAATAACTACTCCGCTGAATTTGGGCGGGCGGGCGGCGGCATTGTAAACGTCGTGACCAAGGGTGGGACGAATCAGTTCCACGGGGACGCTTACGAATTTATCCGCAACGCCGCATTCGACGGACGTAATTTTTTTGCGCCAATCAAGCCCAGATTTGATCAGAATCAGTTTGGGGGCAGCGTCGGAGGTCCCTTTGTGCTTCCGCATATCTATGACGGCCATAACAAGACCTTCTTTTTCTCGGACTATGAAGGGTTTCGGGCACGCACTGGAACTACCCAAATTGCGAACGTGCCCAGTACAGCTTGGCGCAACGGCGACTTCCAGAGTTTGCTAACCGGTCAAGCCTTTACCGACCCTTGCACCGGGGCCAGCTACGATACGGGACAACTCTTTGACCCGACCACCACCCGGCAAGTGACGTGTTTAGACGGCGGAACAGGTTTCGTCCGCAATCCTGTTCCCGGCAATATCATTAACCCCGACGAGATTGTCGAACCCGCTTTAAAAACTGCGCAACTCTTTCCAGTCCCCAACTTGGGCTCATCGCAGTTCGTCTGGAGTCCTGCCTTGGCAAACGACTTCAACCAATTTGACGTTAAAGTGGACCATTACTGGGGAACTCATGACACGATTAGCATGCGATATAACTTTCGCGATGTACCGCCCAGCGGGATTCCCAATATTCCGGGCGCACTGGGACAAGGAGTAACGAACCGTTCGCGGCAGCAGGGAGCTGGCTTCTCGGATACTCACATTTTTTCTTCTCGTACTTTGAATGAATTTCGTTACGGTTACACGCGAAATGCATTTACAAGTGCCTTGTTAAACAGTCAGCTTAACCCTGCATCGTTAGGTTATGGTGGCTTACCCTACCAACCCGGTCTTCTGGGGGGGGTTCCGGGATTGTCCTTCTCGGATGTAACCAGTGTCGGGGCAGCAGGTTTTGAACCCACGCTTACCACTGCGCGCGACCAGGTGTTTATCGACACACTGAGTCTTGTTCGCGGCAAACATTCTTTTAAGGTGGGTGGTGAATATAACAGCATGTGGTTCACACAGTACCTTTCAGCATTCCCTGCAGGAAATTACTCCTTTAATGGAGTGTTTACCAGCGATCTGAACGCGCCGTCGGGCGATGCCCCGGGCTCTGGGTTTGCGCAGTTTTTGTTCGGCATGCCGAGTTTTGCTTCGTTAAGTACAAGCTCGCTTTCAGATAACGGGTGGCAACATGCTGCGCTTTTTGTACAGGATGACTGGAAGGTAAATCCCAAGCTTACCGCAAACCTCGGTTTGCGGTGGGAGTTCGGCAACACAGAACGCGAACGATTTGACCGCATTACCGGAATCGATTGGCGCAACGGTGATTTCTTAATTCCAATCTCTCGCAAGAATCGGCAACCTATGCTTGGTCCCGGATTTCCAGTGGAATTTTCGAGTAACCACACTCTCCTTACAGCAGCAAATAAAAACCTTGGTCCTAGGGTCGGAATTGCCTATCAGATCTCTCACAAGACTGTAATTCGCGGCGGGTTCGGTATTTTTTACGGATACCCTTACGAGCCCGGCACCTTGGCAATGCCGCTGAATCCACCTTGGGGAGCGCAGGTGAATATTCAACCACCCAATGCGGGTGTATTTGACCCTGTTACGGGACAACCTGTCGTACCGGTTACAAGCATTGTAAGCGGGTTTCCTCCTGGTGCCTTGGAAAACCTCGCTCAGACGTCAGAACTCTTTCTCTATACGCAGGCTCCTTTACCTTACGACTGGCCGACGGTTCTGAACTGGAATTTCACCGCTCAACAGGAGATAGGCGGGGGCATCACGCTCCAAGTGGCCTACGCAGGCACAAGAGGCTATCACCTGACGACCGGTGTCGATGCGAATCAGCCTTTCCCATCGGCTAACCCTAACAGCAATCCACAGCTTCGCCGGCCATTCCCGACCCTTGGCTCTTTCGCCTTGGTCGAAACTACGGGATATTCGAACTATGACGCATTGCAAGTAACAGGAGAGAAACATTACTCCCAAGGATTGTCATTCGTCGCTGGCTATACTTGGTCTCACGCACTGGATGACGATCCTCTCTTTGTGCTCCTCAACAATACCGGTGAAAGCGGGGATTTCTACCGAGACGCCCGCAACCTTGCCCTCGAATATGGGAATGCGTCTTTTGATGTTCGGCAGCGGTTTTCCTTGGGATGGTTATATGACCTTCCCTGGGGAAGAGGGAGAAGATTTGGAAACGGTTGGGGTGGAGCGCGAAATTTATTGCTGGGGGGGTGGACCTTAGGAGGAGTGGAGCAGGCTCAAACGGGGTTTCACTTCACGCCGGTTTCGTTCGTCGACCCGGCAAACTCGCCTACCTATCAGGGTGTTTATCGACCTAATCTCGTGGGTAACCCCACCGATTTTTCATATGGACAGTCTGTTCAGGCAGCTTTAGGATGCCCCACAGGTCACCAATCCATAGACTGCTTTTTTAATCCTGCAGCCTTCGCTTTGCCCGCTCCTGGTCAGTTCGGCAATTCCGGGCGCAATATTCTGACGGGTCCAGGTCTAGTGGGCCTGGATTTCACTCTCCATAAGGACTTTTCGCTTGGGGAAAACAAGCAACTCGAATTCCGGACGGAAGTATTCAATGCGATCAACACGCCGAATTTTGGCAATCCTGATCAAGGATTACAGAGTCCTACCTTTTCGAGGCTTTTATCTGCCGGCGCGCCTCGAGAGATTCAGTTTGTCCTGATGCTGAAATTCTGATCGCTAAAGGTAGCACAGATACAGGCTAAAATTCCTGTCGGTTGGCTCGGGCCACTTGAGAACAGGCGTCATCACCACGATTTAACGGGTGGCAGGGGCTTTAGCAACTTAGACGACATGAGAGATTGCTATATATCGCGGGACACTAATCGCATCGACCCAAAAATGCGATTGCCCTTATCGCATGTACTCTATTATTTGCCGGAATTGCAAGACTAAACTTCATGAGAGGGCCCAATGGGTAGTCTGTCCTCACTGCAAGGGCTCCATAGGTTTTGAATACAACGCTTCGTCCCTTCGGTTTGACTCCAATTCCCAATCGATGTGGAGATACCGTGAACTGCTGCCAGTACAGGAAAGTCAGGAAATCGTAAGTTTGCACGAGGGATATACACCACTTGAACCCGCGAAATCATTTCCTTCGGGAACTGTATACCTGAAGAATGAGACCATAAACCCCACCGGTTCGCACAAAGACCGCGCACTTTCAATCGGCATTACAAAGGCCGTTGAATTCAAACGCAATGCTGTGATGCTCTACTCCGACGGGAGTACAGCCCTGTCATCTGCGGCCTATGCAGCGCGCGCGGGAATTCGCACCATTGTTACAGTTGCTCGCAGCACTCCGTCCTACCGCCTTCTGCCTTTGATCATTTATAACGCTCACATCGTTGAGTATCAGGGGGAGGCAGCGGATGCTCTGGATTGGGTTCATGAGTGTTGCTCTGAGTTGGGCTTGTATGAGACTTCAACGTATCGTCGCGCCAATCCGTATGAATGCGAGGGACCTAAAACAATTGGTTTGGAGATCGTGGACCAGATGGGTTGCTCGCCTGATTGGCTTGTGGTTCCAGTGGGTGGGGGTGGGACGCTTGCCGGAATCTGGCGGGGATTAGTCGAATTGGATCGATTGGGGGTTGCAAGGAATCGAACTCGAATGGTAGGTGTATTACCAGCAGGTTTTACCGCGCTCAAGAGCGCGCTCGAACATTCAATCAGAAGTGAGAATGAGCTTTGGGCGCTGGCTCCCGCGGAGCCTCCGGCAACCATTCAAGCAAAAATCGCCATGAGTCGTCCCCCCGACGGACTTGAAGCCGTCGAGGCTGTGCGCGATTCGGGTGGTTTGCTTCTTTTTGTATCGGATGAGGAAGTGCTCGTTGCACAACGAGACTTGGCAACCCGCGAGGGCATCTATGCGGAGCCGTCCGGTACTGCTGCCTATGCCGGTGTAAAACAGCTTCTCCAGAGCGGGAAAGTCGGGTTAAATGAATCAGTGGTCGCCGTCATCACGGGATCGGGATTTCGAGAAACAGCTACCATTCATAATGAGACAGGTTTACAGGTGATCCGCATTTCAGCGGGAGATGGATTCAATGTGATCCAGCGAATTCTAAACCGTTCGAACTGTTAGCTTGCATCAGTTCGCTCTATCCAGATCAATCCTACAAGCATTTCACCCGCCAAAGTGATTATTGAGGTGGGGAAGCTCATGGTGCTGAAGATCTTTGACCATAAGCCTCGAATGACGTTCCAAGAAAGAGTGTAACACGGAGGCCGGAACTGACCGGTCATGGCGATCAAAAAAGTGCTCAAGACTCGCTGGTTACGGTATTCACTTTTTTGTGTTCTGCTTTGGGGACCGTACATGATTGTCTCCAAGTTAGGCGCACGTGAGATTCCAGCCCCTACGATGCAGTTTCTGTTTACATTAGGTTCGCTTCCGGTTGGCCTGGCGCTGCTCGCTGGGCGCCGCTTCAAGCTGGAGAAGGAAAGGAAAGGGATTTCCTATGCAATCCTTACGGGCATCCTATCCGGCATCGGCGGTATGGGTTTGTTTGCAGCTTATGGGAGCGGAGGGAACACTGCGGTAATCACAACAGCGACATCCCTCTACCCCATGGTGACGGTTGTTCTGGCAGTGCTTTTTTTGCGAGAACGGCTGAACTGGATTCAGGTAATAGGGTTAGGCTTTGCCGCTGCCGCTTTCGTGCTTTTTGCGTATTGAGGAGCTAGTCAGTCCGTGCAAATTCCTCATTGGTTCTGGTTTGCCGCTGTTGTTCTTCTTTTCTGGGGCGCCTGCGGTATTTTCCAGAAGCTCGCGACGAATTACATCTCGGCAGAATCTTCTCTTGTTTGGCTCATCCTAGGTTTTATCTTAATCGAGCCTTTCGTTTACCCAGGCAAGTCTCTGCTCCATTATTCAAAAGAGAATATCTTGTGGGGATTACTGAGTGGTGTCCTGAGTAATTTGGGGGCCTGGGGCCTTTATGTAGCCATGAAGAGTGGGGGTAAGGCCTCAATTGTGGCTCCGATCTGCGCCCTTTACCCTGCTATAGTGGTTATCTTGGCGCCGTTTCTACTGCATGAGTCCATCACGTTGCGACAAGGTCTGGGTGTGCTTTGCGGTCTGATTGCTGTTGTGTTGCTGTCAGTTTGAGCCACAGCATCATCTCTTTCTTAACAGAACTTTGCGGCCAAAGTCTCTTAGCACGCACTCGACATGTGAGCGTAGTGATGAATAAGGGAGGCGGCTGAATCTAATTTGACTGAGGTGACCGAAAGGAATGAGGCAACTTATGGCTAGAGATTCGCTCAAGGTTTTTGATCTGACGGGGAAGGTTGCGGTGGTAACTGGCGCGGCTGGAGGCTTGGGAGGAGCTATTTGCCGGGGTTTTGAGAGTGCGGGGGCAAAGGTTGTGGCGGCAGACATCCAAGATCCCAAACCCTCGTTAGGTCCCAGCGTCGTTTTCCGCAGGACCGATGTTTCATCTCGGCAAGATGTAGACGCCCTTGTAGAAGAAACCTGCCAACGGTTCGCACGAATTGACATCATGTTCGCAAATGCTGCGATCCCCGGCGGTGCAGCCGCAGAGAAGGAGACCGAAGAGCGATTCGAGAAGGTTATGGCTGTGAATACGAAGGGAGTCTTCTTGTGCAATCAGGCAGCCGCGCAAAGGATGATTCCTCAGGGCGGCGGCGTTATCATCAACACCGCTTCGGTTCTGTCCTTTATCGGCCATCCTACAGCTCTGGCTTACACCGCCAGCAAGGGAGCGGTGTTGCAGATGACGCGAACGCTTGCGATCGAGTGGGCCAAATACCACATCCGAGTCAATGCGATCGCTCCGGGATTCTTTCGTACACCGCTCAACCAGGGTTTTCTTGTCTCTGATGAATTCATGAAGCCTATTATTGCCAAGATTCCGCTTGGACGGATCGCGGAACCGGACGAGATTGTCGGGGCAGCGATCTTCTTGGCTTCAGATGCAAGCCGGTTTATGACGGGTTCATTCGTTGTAGTCGATGGAGGGGAGCTTGCAGCCGGTGGCTACACGGACCGCATCCTCCCTTTTATCTATGATACGGTGTGATCCACGCCAGGGCGTCTGGTTTCGGATCCTTTGACTTGGGGTTTCCATGTTAAATCTCCAAAATTGCCGCACACGGATGGGGCGATTCTGCAGCCAGCTTGTAGAAGAGGAGATCGATTTGGCGATCCTTTCCAACTATCGTAACGTCTACTACCTCTCCGGTCATCTCAGAGAGGTTGAATCTCCTCAGCTGCTAATTGTCACGCCTGAGGGAAGCAGCATTTTGATCACCGATGTTTTACCCACGCAGACGATCGCCGATGAGGTCTTAGCCTATGAAAACTACTCCATCGACTGGCCTGTTAGCTTCGAAGCCGTGTGCGTTAAGGCAGCAGAGGTTCTAAGAAAGGCAATCAAGGGTTTGCGGCGCAGAGTGTACCGCGTGGCAGTCGAGCCGAGTCGCTTTAACAATCTATTTGCCGAGGTCCTCAGAGATTGCTGGCCCGAAGCGGAGTTAAGTGAGGCGACTCGTATTCTTAGTAAACTAAGGAGGAAGAAAGATCAGGATGAAATTAATCTTATCATCCAATGTATTCAGGTTATCGAAGCTGGATTTAAAGCAGCCCGGGAAGTTATCCGGCCGGGCATAACGGAGCTTGAAGTTTTCGAGGCTGTCCACGGTAAGATCATTCAAAAGGCAGGCTACAACCTGAAATTCGACGGCGATTTTGCCTGCGGAGTTAGAGCAATTAAAGAGTGTGGATCACCGCTGCGCCGCGAAATTTTGCCCGGCGATCTGTATATCATCGATATTTACCCCAGCTTCTACGGTTATTATGGGGACTTGTGTCGAACGTTTGCTGTCTCTGAGGCTACGCTGCTTCAACGGGAGGCGTGGCAAATGATCTCGGATGCACTTACTTTTGCCGAAAGCCTCATCCGTCCAGGCGTCCGTGCGAGTGCGGTGTACAATTTGATCCGCGCGCGGATTGACTCCTTTGCCATCGCGCGCGGGTCCTTCTCCCACCACGCGGGGCATGGGATCGGCCTTGATCCTCAGGAACCACCTTGGATCATTCCCGGCAGCGATCATGTTTTTGAAGTGGGCGATGTTATTGCTATGGAGCCGGCCTGTTACTCACCAGCCTTGCAAGGTGGAGTGCGGCTGGAGAGGAACTATGTTGTTCATGAAGAAGGAGTAGAGAATTTGTCTCACTCTTCGTTAGGTTTGTAATCTGGTTTAATGCTGCATTCCCATGGTTCTACTTCCAATCCCCTACTGTGAATTTCTTCAGCGTTTGGAGCGCCTTCGAGCTCTGATGAAAAACGCGAAGGTCCAGGCCATCCTTCTCGGCACAGGTTCAAATTTGAGATACTTCAGCGGTTACCCTTCTCCAGCGCGCAGTGGTTCCCGCCCATTCTTTCTGGTTCTTCCCCTGTCGGGGGATCCGATTCTCATTGTTCAGGCGGGGAGAAGAGCAGAGGCAACACGATTCTCATGGATTAAAGAGATTCGTGACTATCCTGAACTGTCCTCTGTTCCTACGCATATGATCCAGGACGCTTTGGCAGAATGTGGAGCGCTCGGAGGAAGGTTAGGTATGGAATTGGGCCACGAGCAATCTTTTGACGTGCCCATACTTGAATTCCGCCGCCTTGAGGAAGTGCTTTCGGGGACGACGATTGTGGATGTGGGAGACCTCCTATGGCAGGTGCGGATGATCAAGTCAGAGGTTGAAGTCCTCTACCTTCGAGCTGCTTGTCGAATTTTGGGTGAAGCATATCAACACGCATTCGCCAGAGCACAAGAGGGTGACTCTGAACGGGATATTGCGGGGGCTCTTCGTAACTATTGCATGCAAGCAGGTGCAGATGACGTATGGGTGCTGATGACATCGGGGAAGGGTAACTATGTTCTGACTACAAAGGCTCCGGAAGATCGGTCTATCCGCAGAGGAGAGATGGTCTGGATAGACGCAGGCTGTTCCGTAGGCGGTTATTGGTCTGATTTCTCACGCGCGGCCATCGTAGGAGAACCGTCTCCGCAGCAGATTCAGGCGCAAGAAGCCATCCATGAGATTACCCGGCATGCTCTTCAACGGATAGCCCCTGGAGTTAAAGTTTCGGAAATCGCGCATGCGTGCAACAAGGGTATTGATCAACTGCCTTTTCCTATAGTTGCTTCCATATCGGGTCTCGCGTCTCGCTGTGGTCACGGGTTGGGACTGGATGTCACTGAACCGCCGCACGTCGCCGAGTACGATCCGACGACGCTTGAGTCCGGAATGGTCATTACCGTCGAGCCGGGTATCGCCACGGAATATGGCACTTTTCATATTGAAGAAGATGTCTTAGTGACCCATGAGGGGTACGAAGTGTTATCTGAGTGTGACCGTAATCTGTTTAGTATCTGCTTGGACTGATGATTTCTAATCGATCGCAGAGTCCGCATATGGGAACTCGAAGCATCCCAGTAAATCGGGGGAGAATGAATCCGTCTAAGCTGACAGCAAAGCAGTGGAATCCCCGACAACTTGAACGTGTGAGTCGTAATCAATTGGCGCTCAAAGTAGGCAGATGGGAGGGAGGTATTTGTTTCGAGATCCCATTCTTTGTATTCGTCGGAAAAGTTCGCAAACCCCGCGCCTTGTTAATTGCTGGCATACATGGCGACGAATATGAAGGTGTTGCAGCCTTGCACGATTTTGCGTCGCAGCTTCATCCGGATGAGCTTTGCGGCACTTTGACCATTGTGCCTATATCAAATCCCCAAGCCTTTTACGCTGGCACGCGACGAAATCCTGTGGACTGTGGAGATTTAAACCGGCTGTTTCCTGGTGATCCAAAGGGAACGATATCGGAGCGCCTGGCTGCCCTCCTCTTTCATAATCTGGTTACAGATAATGACGCCATACTCTCCATGCACTGTTGGAGTAAAGAGGCAGTAAGTGTTCCTTATGTGGAGTATTTCGATGGAAAAGGCCGTGTGGGTCGCGAAAGCTTAGCTATTGCGCATGCGGTAGGCCTTGATTTTTTGCACCCATATCGATGGGAGCCAGGGCTTTTGGTGGCCGCCGCGAGTCGGGCAGGAATTCCATCTGTGGAAGTGGAAGTGGGAGGGTTGGGCTCAATTACTGATTCAGGGCAAAGAACCTATTTAGCTGTTATCCGTCGATTTCTGGCTTATCTCGGAATGCTAAAGAAGCCATCACTTTCTGGCCAGCCCGTTTATGCCTCGAAGATCGTAGACCACATTAGTCTCCGCGCGGATCATGCTGGACTTTTTCGTTCCCGCGTAGCTGTTGGTCAGAAGGTTAGAAAAGGATCGGAAATCGGCATAATACACGATTTGGCAGGAAAACGATTGGAGAAAGTGACCGCCCCATGTGAGGGAATCGTCGGAATCTTGCGTGTTTTCGCTTCTGTGCTGCCAGGAGATCAAATTGCGCAACTTTTTTGGGAGAATTCGGATTGAAGACAATTTGGGACTAATCCGAAGTTCCGGGGAAAATAGCGCCCAATTTACATATAAATAATTCATTTTAATAGGCTTAGGCGTTAGTAGGACTGTTTATTTGTTCCCATGTAAGGGTCGATTTTCCTCTTGACTTGAGCCCGTTTTCCGGCAAAATCAAATCGAAGGGCAGAAGAGTTGATCTTACCGTTCACAACACAAACAGGAGTAAATCCCTTGTAGACCCAAAGCTTTAGCTGCCACCCAGCTTGTTCCCAGTAACCAGAAACTCGATTCCAGCATATTTCCCGTGGAATCAACGCATTCCTTCACAAACCCTCGTGGAACTTCGGCCTAATCTCCTGCCGCATCCTTGCTGATGCCAATGAGCTCCACAACTGGCGCATTCACGCCGACTTTGCCCAAGTGCCGATTCGCATCGCCCACGACCTCCACCGTGACGTTCGGCACGGAATTATCCTGAATGGGGGTATCCACTTGACTTACGTAGGCCCTATATCTTGCGGTTTGGCCGGGCAGTTTGGACCATTGACGCGTAAGTCGCTGGTTCCACGGCCACGGCCTGTTGGACGAGCCGGAAAAACAGCTTGCCCCGGCTGCGCGATCTCCGGCGATTGAATCGGAATGTGAACTCGTCCAGATAATAGTCCAGGTGCTCGAAACTGACGGCGCCCTGGTGGGTGCCGAGCAGCCATCGCTTCAACAGCGAGATAACCCGATGGACCCGTGGCAGCAGATCGGACGGTGATTTCTGATGACCTCGAAGAAAGGTGATCCGATGGCGGTAGCCTTCCTTTTCCAGAGGCTCATAGCCCAACCACGCGTCGGTATGCACGACGCTGCCTGGTTCGATGGAGTCTCGCACAAACGGCATCAAGCTTGCGGCCGAGGCGTCGGCGATCCGTCGCATCCGTATTTGCCCGATACCGTGGCCATCTTCTTGCGCCGCCACCGCGATCAAAGCCTTCTTCTCGGTCTGCCGACCCCGCATACCCTTTTCTATGCCGCCGAGATACGTTTCATCTACTTCGATCGCCCCAGCGAGCCGGTCCCGGCCCGGCCTCACCATCGCCCGGCGCAATTTATGCAGCCAAGCCCAGGCGGTTTGGTAACTTCCCAAGCCCAATACCCGCTGCAGCCCCAGAGCGCTGACGCCGTTCTTCTGCGTGGTCACCCACCACATCGCCCGAAACCAAAGCATGAGCGGGGTGTGCGTATCCTGGAAGATCGTCCCTGCCGTCACCGAGACTTGGCGGGCGCAACTCGCACATCGCCACCAGACCAAACCCAGCGGCCAAGCCTTGGCGCCGCCGCAGCGCGGACAGCGAAATCCCTCTGGCCAGCGGACCCGAAACAGATAGTCCCGGCATACCTGCTCCGAGCTGAATCGTGCTTCGAACTCCGCCAGCGTACGGGGATACTCCTCCATCGGCCCGCATACTACCGGTTGCGGTTAGGTGAGTCAAGTGGATACCCCCGTATCCTGAATTCGTAAGTTGGTCCGATCCAAGTAGGAGTATTGCTGACTCCGATGAAGGTGGTCAGTGATTCCGAATTGATCTCGATCACTTATTCCGACGTGATGGGGATCAGGATCGGAGCGACGCGACGCTGGCCCTGTTATGGTGCTTGGTAAGCGTCAACGCAGGTGCATCTGGCGCATGGCGTCGAGCTTTGGCAAGCTGGCGGCATGAATTCACTTACCAGGCAACGACGCAGGCAATCTACTTCCGTAAGCGTCAAACAAGGCGCATATAGCGGGAGCCTGCGGTGGGGATGGCGGATTTGTTGAGACTTCGGCGCAGTAATTTTGGTGTCCAGGGAAGGTGTGGGTGCAGCAGTGCCGGGCAACGCGGAGGATCAAGCGGCGTTTTGGGGTGAAGGACGCCCTCGACTATCTTCTGGGAGAGAAACTGGTGAATTTTGCCGAGGCAGCCGAACAACACTCGGACGGATCTTCCCCCGCAGTAATCAGGGGAAGTTGTTGTGTCGGCGCGAGTTAGGGGAATTCGGGAGCCAAGATGTAGTCATGTTGTGTGAATATTTATCTTGACATGTTCAATTGTGTGCGATATACAGAAGTCATGTACGTCGCCACCATCCCCAACCGCAACTCCCCAGCCGCCCTCCTCCTGCGCGAATCCTTCCGCCAGAACGGCAAGGTCAAGAATCGCACCCTGGCCAATCTCTCCCACTGGCCTGCCGCCCGCATCGAGGCCCTGCGCCGCCTGCTGCGCGGCGAATTCGA